>Ga0334898_1000486_pt1 | contig 62396 bp, 56 predicted proteins | sample GraSluR3_MG_10_FD_207228 | JGI IMG/M metagenome (GOLD analysis project Ga0334898, IMG submission 207228) | Sludge microbial communities from methane-producing bioreactor in Wageningen University, Netherlands - Granular Sludge_3_08-R3 | ecosystem: Engineered > Bioreactor > Anaerobic >... | reverse complement strand
GGTTCGCTTGCTTTTTCATGCGACGCAACGCAAAATAGCCCTGCAGGCAATTATTCAATTATGCCTTATGGCTTAACAAACAATAATTACAGCATATCTTTTGCCAGAGGTACCCTGAAAATTAACCCCGCAGCGTTAACAATCTCTGCAAATGACGCCTCTAAAATCACTGGAACCCCTAACCCTAATTTTAGTGTTAACTACAAAGGGTTTATATCTGGTGAAACACCTGAAATTCTTGATGGAAACCTGCAAATCACCTCTACAGCAAAGCAAACAAGCCCTCCCGGCAACTATACAATTACACCTTCAGGATTATCAAGCAATAATTATGCTATAAACTATATCAACGGAACTCTAACTGTTAAACCAGAACCTGTAGAGCCTGAGCCTGAGCCTGAGCCAGACCCTGAATCACTTATAAAACCTGAAATTATTAAAGAAACTAATAATGTTTTACAGGAAGACCTGTCAGATAATACCAGTAATAACAGTATAAACACTTCTGAAACAGTTATTAATATGGATACATTGAGCAGCAATGACTTTACATCAAACAGTTCATCCGGATCCATAGGCATTTCAGTAGATTCAAATAGCTCTAACACCAGTAGCACTTCATCAACATCAACTACAAATAATTCCAGCACCACTGCCACCGGACATCATGATGTTTCTTATGACGATATTGATGAAGGTTCAGCAGATAGCAACGCCAGCCAACTTATTATGGATACAATTATCCAGGATTTAGATAACCCTGACACACCACTGGAAGTAGGAAACACCGAAATTATGGGTACACTGTTTAACCTGTGCGAAAAAGCAGACTTGTTTTCAGAACTAAATGCTTCTCAGATTCACACATTTGTGGGTGGAATTATTGAAAATGCGCCTGAAAGTGAATATGAAGCAGATGAATTGTCTACTGATTGGCTTGCCAGTATGGGTTATCATCCAAATGCATTACTTGGATTCCTTATGACACTGGCTAAAATAGAAGAGTTACAAGAAAGTGAATTCACTGAATATGGTCAACGTAGAAACAAAAAACTTCTATTTTCATACAGGCACCCCCAAACGGTATCTAGAATTGCTAAAGTACGTAATTTCATAAGCAATTACAATTTACTCAACGCAAAAGAGAAGCGAATTCAAAAGAAATCATATACAAATATGCTAAATGACTTGAAACAAAGCACTCATACGCTGAAATAGCCACTAAAACCTTAATAGAGATTACTTCAGTATAATGATAAAAAGTTAGCAGTAAAATTATACCTGCAGGCTGAAAAGCCCTGATTGTTTAAGGTTTTTAAATAGATCAGTGCATAACTTAAAAAGTTTTCGATTTTTAAACAAAAACTAGTAATCTTACCGGGTAAATATAAATTAATTTATAATTTAATTGTATTATTACAAGATAAACTATACTTAGATTATCAAGGTATAATTAAATGACTGAATTCTGCTTTAAAAATATACAACCAAAAAGATCGGTGCTTAACTTAAAAAAATTTCGATCTTCAAAACCCAGATCCCGCCCACCCTAAAGAAAGGCATGGGGTCTCTTCTTTTTGAAAAAAGAAGCAAAAACTTTTCACAACTGGCTTGCTGACTTCGTATACGTGCTTTGAAATTTCAGGCCAATAGGCTCGTTCAACCCATATCTTCACTTTTAAAATTTTTGAAAATCAAAACCAGAAAAATCTGTCATTGTGATTATGCATCAGTCTTTCAAAGTTCATATCTGGGATCAGAATCATCAAATGTAATAACCCATTCATCACTATTTTCTGGTTTTTTATTATCTCTATTAAGCTTGGTATGTAAAAGTTTGCCTTCAAGGGTAGTATCTAAAAACTTAATACCATTTTCCATGGCGACTGTTGACGTAAAACCAGCTATTATTTCACCTTCAAATTTATCCTTTTCTTTCTGAACATCTTCATTATATCTGGCTTCAAGCTCTGCTATTTTTTTCGTATCATTGTTTTCATTGGCTTTAGCGATTTCTTTATCGTATTTTTCTTTTATTTTTAAAAGCTTTTCTTCAAGTTTTGCCTTATCATCGGCAATATCAAGTTTTGTCACCTGTGCATTAAAGATCGTTTTGCCTTCCTGGTATATAAGGTCGCCTTCGATTTTAAATTGTCCTTGTTTTTGGCTTTCTTTGTCTTTGCACACGTTGCCATTCTTAGTACAATTAATCTCATTTTGCAGTATCATCAGGTGATCACCTATTTTAATAACAATAGAAGGATTATCAATGTATTCATTATTGGTTTCAACAATACCATCTGCATAGCCATAATACTTTATATCTTTGTCTGTTCGGGAGCTTTTACCTGTCCATACTTCGACTGGCACATCAGAATCAGGGTATTCATCTTTATATTTATTAATCATATAGGCAATTTCGGTAATAAGAATATCGTTACTGCTGCCTGCAACTTCAAATGACTTTGAAAAATCAGCAAGTTCTTTTGTCAGATTAACAGTTTGGCCGGCTATCTCAAATGTTTTTGACCCATCTTTATTTAAGCTAACATTTATACCGTTAATATTTTCAGTAATCCCTGTTGGAATTGGTGTATTAAAGCTTGAGGAGCCTGATGATTCCCATTTGAAGGGTTTGTATTCACTGGTTTTTTTTGTTGAGCCTTCAAAAATTGAATGAATGTTCTGACCCAGTATCATATATACTACAATACCTGCAATAGCAATAAGTGCAATGATGATAATAAATTCAATTATATTCTGGCCTTTTTCTATTCTCATCGAAGCTCTCCTGGTTTTTTATTTATCTGTAAAGGTATCGTACAGTAAAAAATTCTCTTTAGGGGAAGAGAAATAAAATTTAACTCAAATGTGATTTATTATTCAGGTCATTCAAAACTGCTACTGAAGAGGCAAATAAGATATCGATAAAGCCCGAATAACCTGCTATTAAACATTTTAATTAACAACAAGTTATATCTCCAGTGGTGTTATAAATATACATTTTACACCTGACAAAAAAAGGCCCCGGTGCTGCAAATACCCGGTGGCCTTTTCCGCAGGCAATTATGCGGATTCAAATGAAAGATAGGATACTAGGCGATAATGTTAAGTCTTTTACCGCAGGCTTGTTCATTGCGGCAATTTGTGCCCTGTGCTTGTTGATTAGCTACATTATTCTGAAATGAAGACCTGTTATTGCTTGATCCCTGAGCAGATTGCATATTAACCCGCCTCTGACTATTTGTGTATTGCTGTCTGTTATGATCTAGATGGCTTATGTTCATTGATTTAAACTCCTATGTTTCTATTTAATAATAGTGTAAAGGGTTTCAGATCAAAAGACACCACACCCGGGTATGATATAAAACCCGGAAAATAGTATGATTTTTGAAATAGTCATGTTTTCGTGGATTGGTAAAAGAAAGTCATAAAAAAATCCCGGTTGATAACCGGGTTATTAGCTTGCCGAAAAGAGAATTGTCGGGTTGTGTAATTACTTTCGGAGAGGGTATTATATTCGGGAACTATTATAAAAGTAAATTATATTTAGTTAGAAGCTTTCTGTTTGGCTTTTTGCAGTGCAGCAATTTGTCCCTGAATGGATTTAATTCTGCCACGCTCATGGGGTTTCAAATCACGCAATTCAGCTCTCAACGCACCTATTTGCGCCTGTATTTCTGATTTTGTCGGACCATTGCTGCCTTTAAAGCTAATTGTATCCTGTGTGAGGTTTTTAAGTTTTAAATCACCTGCTATGGTTTTATTATTAACGGCACTCTGTGAATTATTCAGGTTTGATAATCCTGCAAAGCGCACCTGCCCGATGCCATTACTCATTGGTAGCCTCCATTAGTTTTGATTTTTAAATTCATTGCCTGATGTCGGGTTCTTACTTTTAATTAAGAAAGAACAAAAAAGAAATTGCTTAAATTAGCAGCGATTGTAAAGCAATATTTACAAGGTTTTTAACCTGATAAAAACGATATTAGATTGATATCAGGAATTTGTACAGGGTGTGTAAGATGTATATACTTGCAGGATAGAAGCTTTGACGACATACGTATTATACCCTGCAGGCAGAACAGAAAGCCACTTATTTATGAATAATTATTAGCTCTCAGGAAGTAAATACACGTGGAAGCCTGACTTTTAGCAGGCAGGGTATTTCATAGTTTATTGTGCCGAGAATCTTTGCCCATTCATCAATAGAAAGAAAAATATCGCTGTCATAACCTAAAAGCGTGATTATATCTCCTGCCTGGATATCATTAATGCCAGTTACATCAAACATCATCTGATCCATAGTAATAACGCCTATCTGTGGTACTTTGTGCCCTTTTATCACACCGCATATTTGACCGGACAGCCTTCTTGACACCCCATCAGCATAACCTACAGGTAGAGTAGCAATTATAATCTCTTTATCCGGCACTGCATACTTATGACCATAACTTACTCCCTCGCCGGGCTTTGCAGCATGCAAATGTGTAATACGGCCTTTTAGCGACATTACCTGCTTGATAGATGGCCTATAAACCTCTGGTGGTAGGTCAGGTTGCAATCCATATATCTCAAGACCACATCTTACAAGGTTATAGTGTATGTTTTTATAAGCTAACGTAGCTGCTGAATTGGTAAAATGCAGGTATGGTGGTTTAAAATCAAGGCTGTTAATTACGCTATTCCATCGGTTGATCTGTATCTGGCTAATATCAGGATCTTCAGCACAGGCAAGGTGTGAAAAGATACCTTTAAGAAATATTTCTTTTGTCTGCCGGGCTTTTTCAATCAGAGGCAGGGCTTTTGAATAGTCAATGCCTATACGGTGCATACCTGTATCAATTTTTATATGTACATTAATCTGCTGATCAAGTTTTCGGGCAATTTCAATACATTCATTGAGGTGGTCATCAGAAAAAATAGTAATATCAAGGTTATATTCAACTGCACATGCCAGAGCCCAGGCTGGTGTTGGCCCGAGTATAAGAACAGGCTTTTTGATATCAGCCTGCCTGAGCTGTATACCTTCATCAACAGAAGCCACACCAAACATCGTAACTCCTGTTGCAGAAAGCGTTTTAGCTATCATGTTAGCACCGTGTCCGTATGAGTCAGCCTTAACTACGGCCATAATACCTGTTTCAGGAGATAATAATTTTTTTATACAGTTAAAATTGTGTTCAACAGATGATAGATTGACTTCTGTCCAGGCGTCACGGCGTGTTTGAGCTACAGGAGTTCTCAGGGCTTTCATCTCGGGGTCTTTCCAGGGTTAATGTAAATACAATTATTGATTATTTTTCAGGTTACTGATTATTATTTTAACAGGGGGGTTGTGATTACTCAACGGAAAAACCGGGGCCTTTTTAAAACAGCTAATAATCCTTCAGGCAAATGTAACCTGTTGTTTATCTGGCAGCATCAACATGCTATGATGATAAAGTCAAAAAACATTTTAAGAACCTGTTCTTATGAAAATAATTTCTGCCATTGATCTACCTAAAAATGATGTAATATATACTTTTAGAGAATCCCGATCGGTTAATTTCTTTTTCTCTTCTGTTATTGTCTGCCTGATAATCTTTCTATTAGTTTTAATCAGGCCTGGTTTAAGCTCTGATGTGCTTGCAAACTTCAGCACTATATCAATTATAGTCTTCTGGGGGGTCATCATCGCTCTTTTTATCTTCTTTATTATTACAGCAAAAACGCTTTATGCTAGCTTTAAAAAAGAAAACTGGCTACTAAAACTCTCTCGAAGTGGGCTTTATGTAAAGTTTCGATCTTATTTAAACCATAAATTAAGTGATCCAGAAAATTGTATTATCTATATCCCTTCTGAGGAAATTATTTCAGTTTATCCTGTAAGGCTTAGAAAGCCTGTTGCTGACACGAGCCCTGATAAAATATCAGGTAGTTACTGGTTTTTTATGGATATCGCATTAAACCATAAAGAAACTTCCCTTCTAAAAGAGGCTTTAATGAAGGAGAAATCACCACAACTCAAGCATTTAAGGGCTATTGATCATTTTCCTGTATCTCTTTTTGCCCCCAATATCATCCGGCTCGAATGGGATTTCTACAAAACACACACAAAACCTGGTATTGATAAAGCCATTAACATACTAAAGCCTTATATAAAAGTGGATTCAGAAATTACTATTCCGACAAAACACATAGAAGAATACGAAAAAGAGATGCTCAACAAAGAGCTTATCACCAAAGCCATTGCAGGAAACCGCCTACAGGCTATTAACGATGCAAAAATAAAGCTGGGCTTCAACACTACAAGGGCCTCTATTTATATAGATGAGCTCATAAAAAAAAGCCAGAATGATCTGGCTTCAAATATCAGGCACAATTAATAAGCAAAACACTAGGCGAGCAGGTTAAGGTTATTTCCTTTTTCACTAAAACTATTGCCCATCAAGCCTGATGGATACTTAATGTATTCATTATCTTTGATATGTGTAGTGTCAGCTGGTTTTTCTACCTGATTTAAAGGGGATTGTAATTTGGTACCCCAGAAAGCATAGGAATATGGTGAACTAATCAGGTCTATTTTCATTTTATTTTCTCCTCAAAGGTATAATTAGCTTATGATTTCAGTTTATAAAAAACAACAACTTAGATAAATAGCCCCTCCAGAGGATTTCTATACCCAGAAAGGGTTATAAGAATTGTGAAAACTTTCACCATTTTACACCTGCAAAATACCCCGTACTAAAGTCTCGTTAAATATATTTACATAATAATGTATGACTGAATATGCCCGAAAAACAACCCTTTTGAGCATTATTACATTAGGAAATTTCTTACACCCATACACACTGCCCCACCTGTATTTATGTTAATATTCTAGAATTGATGCACATCAAAGAGTATGGAGAATAAAAAGTGACACTCAATCCACAACATATAAGGTTTTTAAGCGTTTCAGAACTATCAGAGCTGCTTCAAAAGAGAGACATCTCGGCAGAAGAACTGCTTAATGCTACATATAAAAATATCGAAAATATCGACAAAAAAATAGAGGGCTTTAACAGCCTGACAAAAGAACTCGCCTATTCTATGGCAAAAAAAGTCGACCAAAAACTAAAAAATAAAGAAAAACTACCTCCACTCGCAGGTATACCGGTTGCCATCAAAGATAATATGTGTATCAAAAACTTCCTGACAACCTGTAGCAGCCGCATACTAGAAAATTTTCTGGCACCCTATACTTCTACAGTTGTACAAAAACTTCTGGATCAAATGATGCTGCCTGCCGGCAAAACAAACCTCGATGAATTCGCCATGGGTAGCTCAACTGAAAATAGCGCATTTAAAAAAACCCGCAACCCCTGGGATCTCAATAAAGTACCCGGCGGAAGCTCAGGCGGATCAGCTGCCTGCGTAGCCTCTGGCGAAATACCTGTTTCTCTCGGCAGCGATACAGGCGGAAGCATTAGATTACCCGCTTCATTCTGTGGCGTCGTAGGCCTTAAACCTACCTATGGCCTGGTATCACGTTTCGGGCTCGTTGCCTTCGCCAGCAGCCTCGACCAGATCGGCCCCATGGCACGTAACGTCAAAGATACCTCTATGATGCTTCAAGCCCTTGCAGGATACGACAAAAACGACTCCACATCCATTAAAACTGATATACCTGACTATAATCAAGCACTAAAAGTAGACCTGAAAGGCTTCAAGATTGGCGTCATATCTGAATTAATGGGCGCAGGAATCCAGCCCGAAATAAAAGAAGCTATCTCAAATGCCCTTAAAGTCTTTGAAAACAATGGTGCAGAAATAGAAGAAGTCTCTATGCCGCACAATAAATATGCTATTGCCTGCTATTATATTATTGCACCGGCCGAAGCCAGCGCAAACCTCGCCCGCTATGACGGCGTAAAATATGGATACAGAAAAACTGACACCCATGACATAATGGAAATGTACCTTAATACCCGTAAAGAAGGTTTCGGAGATGAGGTAAAACGCCGAATAATGATTGGAACATATACGCTTAGCTCAGGATACTACGACGCATACTACAAAAAAGCCCAGCAGGTTAGAGCACTCATCAAGCAGGACTTCGATAAAGCCTTCGAAAAATACGACCTCGTAGTAGGGCCAGTATCTCCATCTACTGCATTTGATATAGGCTCAAGAGTAGATGACCCTCTGACAATGTACCTTACTGATATAGCTACTGTAACAGCAAATCTTGCTGGCATACCAGGCTTAAGCATGCCCTGTGGCGTCGATCAAAACAATTTACCTATCGGTATTCAACTGCTGGGGCCAGTTTTAAATGAATCCAGAATACTGCAAGCAGCTTATACACTTGAACAAACATCCAGCTTTAAGCTTGATTATCAGAAACTAAGCCATTTATACAGTTAATAATACATATGTATTGGTTTGGAAATCATCAAAAAAACCTGTGTCAAAAGAAAAGCAAAAACCGACACCGGCAAATTGCTTGTTGTAAGGTTGTTTACAGTTTTTGTGGAAAATTACAAAAATTTCTGTCTTACTCAAGCATAGTCTTTCTGCGGGTATTTATACCTTGCTGCAAAGCTAAACCGGCTGCCATGGATTTTTCCTGGGGCCGTGCTGACATAAGTAAACAAATTAAATACAACTAAATTCAGGCTCTAATGAATAATACCCAGGCCAATAAGAATTGAAATAAGAATGAAAGTAAAGGCAACGGAATGGGTCAACTTATTCAGGCCTGCTTCTGCACTACTCTGACTTGAAAACAACTGGGCTGCTCCGCCAATGCCGCCAAGACCTGCGCCTTTAGGTGAGTGCAGCAATATTAAAACTACCAGAAGTGCGCCTGATAATACCTGCAATATTTGAAATACGAGCAAAAGCATAATTTATTCCTTATCTCTGATCAGTTATTTATTAAATCCAGGAAGGCCGGGCTTTTTAGACTATATGATTATCAACCTTCAATTTCTTTCAATATTGGTTTTCAAGTTAGCCTTCTCTCACATTATATACCAAAAAAAAACTCTGTTTAAAAGGCAACTAACGTATTCACAAAACAGGAAGGAGTCTTACCTGCCGTATAAAAGAGATAGTTGCCGGCAAAAGCGACTTTATGTTTTGTAATATTAAAAGTATCAGGTGATTGAGTCTCCTGTTTGAGTTTTTCTATAAAACCCTGCGGCAGGTGCCTTAGCATTGTTTCTTTCAGGAGTTTTGCAGCATTATCAATGGATTTTTCTTCGACAGGCAAAGTGGCTGAAAGCTGACATGCCTGTTGTAAAAGACGTAAAAACTGACCCGGGTTACCAGAGCTCAGGTATAAAAGCCTTTCCAATGCTGGCTGGTTTATTATTTCTTCAACTGAAAGATCAATAGATTGAACCCTTTTTGAAAGCATCTCTCTTAAAAAGGTATCTATTGATTCATCTTTGTTTTCTGCCTGTTGGATCAGGTTTGGCAGTACTACTATGTTGTTATCCAGCACCTGAAGCAGTTTATGTGTATCAGGGGCAATCAGCCTGTCAAAAGGAATCGTCATTAAAACCTTTGCATTCAGTTCTTTTAAGAAAATGTTATGATCTATAAGAAAGGTATCCAGTGTGTTTGATTGCTCTTCAGCGGATAAAATACATTTATCAAGGTCATCGATAAGTATTATCAGGTCTTTATAGTTGTTTGCTTTAAGGTTTTGTCTTATATCATCAAGAATTTCGTTTAATCCCCTGTAAAAAGTAAATGCCTGCTGATCAAACAGGGCTCTTATTCTGGCTCTCAGATGTTCACTGTATTTCATATATTCTGAGGTCATAGAAAATTTGACTTCAAAACTTTGCCCTCTAAAAGGTATAAAATCCTTGATTTCACTCAGGTTAACATCACCAAGCTTCGTGTAGTATATAAAAATATTCTTTTCAAAGAGCTTTTCACTGATACATTTTAAGATAGCAAGCATTATATCTACATAGTGAACATCCTGCAGGTGTATAAGCTTTTTCAGAGGGCAATATACAACAAAATAGTTATCTTCTTCCAGATTATGTTTAAGCTTTAAAAGCTCAGTCGTCATTCCAGAAGCCTTTTGAGCACTTATTACCTGACAAAAAGACTGCTCACTTATGAGAATAGAGTTATAAAGATAATCTCTAAAACTACACCCTGCAGAAAGCAAACCTGGCCTGCCCGGTGAATAGAGGGTATCAAGCTCATCCTCTGAAAAAGAGGCCAACCGGTTATAAATTGAATTTATTCTTTCTTGTTCGTTCATTGTAATATCTATGATATAAGTATGTTAAAGAATGTGCAATTTTTTGATATTTTTTTTATGATAGTAATGGGGTTAAAAGCACTAAAAAGGAATTTCATATGCCGGATCCTTTACAGGAAATTATTGAAGAACTAACCTATGCAATAGAGAGAACCCACAAAAATCAGACTACGGCTAATTATCAGCTGGTTCAAATGAAGCTGTCTGAGCTTAGCGGTGCATTAAGAGAAATGCATCAGGCCATGACGCAGAAAAAGATGAAAGAAATCATTAAAAAACTCGATAAACATGCCCCGCTGAATCAGGAAGAGGTCAGGCTCATCAGAGACTGGATTGTTGGAGATGCTGTCAGCTATACTGAAAACGAACGCAATTTCAATGCATGGCTCAGCCTTTTTGACCGACTGACAAAAGAAGTAAACGTGCTCTATGACGAAAGAATTACCCCTGAAAAGGTTCTTCAAGTCGGAGCTCTCACACAGATTGCACAAAAACTGGTACCCAATATTATTTATTATATTGGAGAAAAAGAACGCATAGACCGCTTTGACAGGGCTGTTTCAGATGGCATTGACTCATATGAGGCCAAAGCATACAAAGATATCCTCATGGCCAAGATGGAATCAACAGATTATTAAGCTGTTATAACCTTTATAGATCATCAAGCCAGGCCTGTTTAACACCTTCATTTAAAGCATCAAAGAATGTTTTTTGATCTCTAAAATCTTTTAGCCTCATATAGTTCAACAAAGAGTTCATTTGAGACTGTGTAAAGCCTGTCGTATGGTCTACCAGTTTTTCTACTGCTCTTGCGCCTTCCGGTGAATTATCAGGGAAATAATTAAGAATCTGCTTCTTTCTTGCTTCTCTGGGTTCACCCTGTTCACCCATTAATACTACATTAACGGCCTCTCTTTCAGGGTCGTTTTTCTTTTTAGCTTTATTCTTAAACGCAATAACACCCATAGGCGGCTTTCTATCCTTATCTATGGGATTTGATGCTGGTATTATTTCGTATCTGTCGGACATTGCCGGGGTTTTACTCCACTACGTATTATATATCTTCTATATATATTAAAACAAATTTATGACAAAAATTGCCATAACTTAATAATTATTTTAGTTTTTTGTGAAGTTTTATCTACTAAAAAGGGTTAAATATTACAGATTGTAAATATAATACATATGTAAATACTACTCAAAAACCCTTACTATACACTTCTCAAACGTAAATTAGCATCAGAAAACAAATGCCACAGAAAGGGGGCTTCTGCTTACTAGCTAACCTTTATAAAACAATAAAAATGGCAAGAGTCACTTGCCAAAATCATACAGTGGATATTACAGGGGTTTAAATCATTGGGCCAACTTTATAAGCCCGGTTTCTGCGGTTATATTTCATTTGAAAGGAGTTCAAAATTACTTTACCTGATAGATAATGACTAATAGGCTATTGCCTTTATGCAATATCTATAATCATTTAAAACAAGTATTAATAATTATATTGAAACCTGTATCTTTTCTCTCACGTGAGGTAAGCTCGATGTCAGAATCATATAAATGATGTAAATCTGGTGTTTCCATAATTCCTCACTCCCCGTGTGGAGTATTTACGTGTGATTATAAAAAATAAGGCTTCATTGTTTAACTACTATTAAAAAAACATTCTCTGAGCAGTAATTGTTAAAAAATTTCTTTCAAAAATATAGAAGAAATTTTCTATTCTTTACCTGAATTTACCTGAAACCCTCTTCGCCAAGATGCTAAAATATAACAGTAAAAATAAATTTTGCCCGACCTCATAATTAACATACAGGATAACTTATGGCCAGACAAAAAACAAAATGGATCTGTCAGCAATGCGGCTATGAAACAGCCAGCTATCTCGGCAAATGCCCTGATTGCGAAAGCTGGGCCAGCCTCAAAGAAGAAATCATACACCACAAAACCAAAGATAAAGACACCCTCATCAAAAACGCTGATTTCTATATGGAACCACGCCTGCTAAAAGAAGTTTCAACCGATGAAGAAATAAGATTTTCAACCGGTTATTCAGAATTTGACAGGGTATTAGGCAGGGGCGTAGTGGAAAATTCACTAGTACTGCTCGGAGGAGACCCCGGCATAGGCAAATCAACTATACTGCTTCAGGTGTGCGGCAAACTGTCTGAAAACGGCATCAAAACTCTCTATATTTCAGCTGAAGAATCTCCCAAACAAATCAAAATGAGAGCCGAAAGACTCGACATCGAAAACGACAACCTCTATATTTTTGCCCAGACAAACCTCAATATAATTATTGAAGAGGTAAGAAAGCTTGAACCCGGCGTAATTATTATCGATAGCATACAGGCCATTTTTGACCCCGAACTCTCAGGCAACCCCGGCAGTATCTCACAGGTCAGAGAATGCAGCTCCAGACTCTTAAACCTGGCTAAATATGGCAGTGGCGCTGTTTTTCTTGTCGGACATGTCACCAAAGAAGGTGCTATAGCAGGCCCCAAGCTGCTTGAACACGTTGTAGATACAGTTCTTTACCTTGAAGGAGATACTTATAAAACCTATAGAATATTGAGAACAGTTAAAAACAGGTTTGGCAGTACCAATGAAATAGGCGTCTTTAATATGACAGATAAAGGACTGGAGGAAGTCAATAACCCCAGTGAGCTATTCTTAAGCCAGCGATCAGATGCTACCGCACCAGGAAGCGCCGTTATAGCAACAATAGAAGGCACAAGGCCTCTGCTGGTTGAAGTACAGGCACTTGTCGGCAGCAGCTCTTACTCTTCTCCTAGACGTGTAGCAACAGGGCTAAGCCATAACAGACTTCTTCAAATTATTGCCGTACTTGAAAACAGGGTCGGCCTTAATCTATCTGACTATGACGTATACACAAACATCGTTGGCGGCATCAGCATCGAAGAACCATCCATTGACCTCGGCGTGGCACTTGCTATAGTCTCAAGCGTCAGAAACGTCATCGTAGATAAAGAAACTGTTATCATAGGCGAAATTGGACTCACAGGCGAAATAAGAGCCGTCAGTAACATTAATACCCGTATCAATGAAGCCATCAAACAGGGGTTTAAATATGCTATTGTTCCTGAAAACTGCAACCTTGATATAAACATTAGTGAACAAATAAATATTATATCCATACGTAGAATCATCGAGGCTATCTCTAAATCCATTGTCAGAGATAAACAAAATGCTGACTGTTAAACTCTGACGAGGTATCAACATTCAACGATGTTCTAATATAAATAGTGTTTTAACCCTTTTTTTGTATAGATTTTATAAAAAAAACAGTTTATAATGTATATAGTAAAAACATTGAACAACTGGTTGCTGAACAACTAAAAATATTACATTTTTTTGTAAAGCATTTTGGATTTAAAAAAATATTAAGACTAATCTTAAGTAATGTAAAGTATAGAATTTTTACATAAAATCAGGACAAGACGCTTGTATCAACTGCTTTTAAGCCCTATTAAACTGTATGTAGACTATATAAAATTTCTTTTTTTTAAAAAAAAAATTTTTCAAGCGCAACTTTTTTCAATCGAATGTTTTTATATAAGTAGTTGAAAGAAAAGTATTTTCGTTATTATATTTAAAGTAAAAAACGGGAACGGAGGCAGAAAGTTATGTCACTTGAAGGAATCGGACGCAACGTAGGAGCTTTTTTCTTACCTAACCAGTCTAAAGTAGGTGGAAAAAAGGAAGAAGACACAACTAAACCAACTTTTACCGGAGAAAAAGCTGGATCAACCAAGAATCTTGGTGGTGAACTTGATCAGCTTGCAGCTCTGAATCAAATGACTTTAAGCCAGAGAGCTGAAGTTAACAGAAGAAGCCAGGGCTTTGATATTGATGCTATTAAAGCACAATACGGTGATCTTGGTGAAGATACAAAGGCAGGGTTAAATGTTTTTGCTAATAACCCAAATGCTGTATCAATGTTCAATACTTTTGATGCTATGAGTCCACCGGCCTTAGCACAGGCTCAAATGGACGTAGCCATGAACGAGTTCTTCGGCTAAAAACTGATTATATAAATTCATAACTATTCTGCTTATTAAATATAAGTTAAGCCTGCGCTATTTGCGCAGGTATTTTTTTTGTTCAAGATCAATATCTAAAGATCAGTACATAACTTATAAATTGTTATAGTTATGCATTAGTCTTATCTATGAAGATGTTTTTTTCGTTTTTGCAACTATAACTTTATTTTTGCCGGAAGTCTTGGCCTCATAAAGAGCCTGGTCACCAAGTTCTATAAGGTCCTTTACTGTCGATGCGTTTAGCGGATAGTTTGAAACACCAATGCTTATGGTAAGGTTTTTGTTTGGTTGATTTTCCTGATAAATCATTGGTGTATCTTCAACAGCCTTACGTATGCGCTCTGCAACCTTAACTGCTGGCTCAAGGGGTGTTCCGGGAAGAACAACTACGAATTCTTCTCCGCCGTATCTTGCCGGTATATCTCTATCACGGCAAGAATTTTTCAGAACACCGGCAATAGTTTTTAATACCTGATCGCCTGCCTGGTGCCCATTAGTGTCGTTATAATGTTTAAAGAAATCTACATCCATAATAATGAATGACAGGTTATGGTTAAAGCGTGATGCTTTCTCAAATTCCTTTTCAATGGCGTCTTGAAAATATCTAAAGTTGAATATGCCTGTCATTTCATCTGTTGTAGCTTTTTCAACCAGTCTGCGCTGTTCTCTCTGGATAGAGCCAGACATATAGTTAAAAACTTTTGCCAGTTCACCTATTTCATCGTGTGTTGTAATGTTGATACGGTGTTCTGTATCTCCGGCCCAGATGAGCTTAATACCGTTTAGAAGCTCTGCAAGTGGGCTCAACAAGAATTTTAACTGTACATAAGCCAGTATCAATATAATAATAAAAGTCAAAACAGTTGTTAGAAGTGCTATAACGTGCGAATTTCTAAAGATAATGTTTATTACTTTTTTATTATCAGCAATAAAACGTTGTGCATATGCTACAAGCTCTTTGCAATAATAGATTGTCTGCATGATATCGTTATTCTGTTCCTTCAGATAGGCATTTAATCGAGAAGGATTTTGTTTTATTATCTCGTGAACTTCCTTATAATACTTACCTGTCCGGGTTTCTATGTTGTTAATTGTTTTATTAAAATCTTCTGCATACTGAGTATTAGCTTTAATATTTTTAAGCGATTCATCAAACTGTTTTTCTGTTTCTTCAGCCAGTTTGAGCCAGTTGTCATCGCTGGTTATCGCATAGTTTGCATAAGCAGTAGTACTTAAATAAAAATAAGCTTCAAGATCTTTCGAATATTGAAGAGATTTCCAGTTTTTATCAAGGTTTGAAACTACTGAAGACTCGAGCTTTTCAATGAAGAAATATTCATAAACCTTAACGCCTGCAATCAAAAGTATCAGCACAAATGTTGTGATGATAATCTTTTTCCGTATTGTAAGATCCTTAAACTTTGCCATAATCTTTCAGGTATATTGGATCTCTATTTATACTAATAACTTTAATATCTTAAAGAGAATAACAAGTATAAGTCAAGCTTCTAAGATTGTATCTTTTGGGAAAAAATTCACAAAATTCAGGTCTTTACAGAGTAATACAACGATAAGAGCTCTACATAACTTAAAAAAAATATCAAAAAAACCTGCCATACATACAAATTTTCTCCTCCTGATGGAGGATTTCTTCAGAATAGTTTTCTTCCTGAAATTGCCATCATACCCGTATATAGCATCAATATTGACCTAATACTAATCAAATCTCTAAATTAAAATAACAAAATATTTATGTTAAACTTAGAAACACTATAAGGTCGTTATGATTTTAACTGGTATATAAAATGTATTTTTTAATGGCACTATTGCTGATTGTTATAGAATTACTGGTTATTGTTGTGCTTGCAATAGCGCTCTATAAGCTAATGGAATTCAAAAAAAGAGTGCCTGCCTTTCAAAAACAGATGCTTGATGAAATTATTGAAATAAGACAGGAATTTAAAAAGATTAATGAACGACTGGAAATGCCTCCGCCTGAGCCATTTGAGCCCTACGAACTAGGAAGACTATTGGGAGGACTTACTATGAGAATATTTCTATTGAGAAAAGCCTCTCTTTTTCATATTGCTATGATTCTTATAAAACACCGTAGTCGCCTGATGGCAACTGTTTTCAGGTAATCAGTTTGAACCTGTAAAAAAAATATAAAGTATCCGGGTTATTGAAGAGGTTTTGCTATACTAGAATATAATGCATCAGCCAAAAAGGAGATAAGAATTTATGTCAACAGAATCAGAAAGTTATCTTAGTTTTGGAATAGGCGTTCTCTTAGGTATGGGTGTTGGAGCTGCCATTGGCATTCTGATTGCACCTAAATCCGGTGAGGATATGCGATCTGATCTGCGTGATATGGCTAAAAACATGCCAGGTAACGTTAACCTTAATATGGATGATACCAAAGACAAAGCAATGAACTTTATCGACAAAACACGATTCGGCTTTGAAAAGCAAATAAAAGAAATTGACGATGCCATCAAAGCAGGTAAAATGGCAGCAGCTAAAAAAAGAGAAGAGCTTGAAGAAGAAGATCTGATGGGCTATTAATAAACAACCTGTCTGCTGTTTAGGCTCTATAATAAAATCTAGAAGATATTACTGATATTATTGGAGGGTATAAATTGGATAATCTAACACCTGAAATCAACTTTTCACTTACCTTTTTCCTGATTGTTTCTGGAGTATTCATAATCATTGGCGGTACTTTTCTAAGTAAAATTCTCATAGAGCTTTCAAGCCTTATTCATTCATTTGATAAATTCGTTGAACTTGTAAATTATGAGTTTGTACCCACTATTCGAGAAGTTCAAAAAACCCTGAAACACGTCAGCAACATTTCAGACAAGGCAGATAAACACGTTACACAGCTTTCAGATGGCATTGATAGAGCAACTGAGTCATCTTCTTCTGCCGTCCAGAAAGCAAGGGTAAACCTTTCAAGTATATTAACAGGCCTTGCAGAAGGCTTAAAAAGATTTACATCACATAAGAATTAGTCACAGTGTATTATAAAGTGTTATAGTTTGAAAAGGAGATAAATAATGTCCGATTTTGGAAAGTTTATTAGCGGTTTTTTCATTGGTGGTATGGTAGGAGGCCTCTTAGGAGTATTGTTAGCCCCCCAATCAGGCACTGAAACAAGACAGCGAATTTCTGATTCCACTCATGAAACATACAAAAAAGCTGAGGCTTCTGTACAGGATATACAGAAAAAAACAGAAAAGGCTATTGACGATCTTCAAAAATCAGGTCAGGATGTATTGAAAAAAGTCTCTGATGCTCTGGCAAAAAAAGATGATGAGATCGCTACAGAAGCTGAAGAAAACCCAGCAGAAGGTTAAATAGTATTCATTACCATATAGTTTAGAATAATGACAATTTCTGATGCTTATCCAGATGTTGTAAAGACTTTTCTGGAAATAATAACCATAGGTAACCCATCGAAAAAAGAAGATGAGTTAATCTTATGGCTTGTTGATAAATTTGCCGAACTTGGAGTAACTTCAATAGTACAGGATGACCTTGGCAATGTCGTTGCCAGAATTGCTTCTAACATTGAAAATAACAACCTGTCAATTATGTTTGTAGCCCACCTTGATAGCGTTTCGCCCTGCGAAAATATTGAACCAGAAATTGTAAAACTCGAAAATGACTCTATTATTCAACCAAAAGGTGATACAATACTCTCCGCTGACGACAAAGCAGGCATTGCAGCCATTATAGAAGCTATTAAACTGGTTAAAAAAGATGATTTTAAATATCCTGACATAGAACTGGTATTTACAGTGCAGGAAGAAATAGGGCTCAGAGGAGCAAAATCACTTGATTATAGCCAGTTTGAATCAAAAATAGCCTATTCTGTTGACGCTGAAGCACCCGTCGGAACAATTATAACCCAGGGCCCGAGCCAGAAACAGTTTAAATTAACTTTCAAAGGAAAAGCCTCCCATGCAGGTATGGCCCCCGAAAAAGGCCTTAATTCAATTGTTATGACAGCAGAATTTCTTAATAACATAACTGCCGGCCGTATAGATGAAGCAACCACCTCTAACATAGGCCTTATTGAAGGCGGAGTAGCAAATAACGTTGTACCCGAAAAGACTATCTTAAAAGGAGAGGTCAGAAGCCTTTATGAATCAAAGCTTGAAGGTATAATCGGGTCATATAGAATGGCCGCCGACAAGGTTGTTGAACAATATCCGGGGGCCTCATATGAATTTGAAGAAATATTTATCTATCACAGCTTTTTTATCGACACCTCAAGCCCCGTAGTCCAGCTTGCACTGAAAGCCTGCAAGGATATTAACCTGCAATCTCAAGTCAGGTCAATTGGATCAGGTAGTGATGCCAATGTATTTAACAACAATCAACTAGATACCATCATTCTGGGGGCAGGGTTTAAAAATTCTCACAGCCACCAAGAGATGATAACCTTTTCACAACTTCAATTACTCTGTGATTTAATAGTTAGTATAATTAAAAATGCCAGCAAAATAAATGCAAAAAACACTTAATAAGTTTGTTATACTTTTGATGACAGTAGTGATACTTACATCAGGATGTGTAAAGTCACCTGATAGCTGCAATTCTAATGTCACCTGCAAGCAAAAGGTTATCTACTACATCAAAAATAAAGACATAAAATCTGCTATTACTTTTTATGAAATATATAAAGAATATAATCATTCTCAGGAAGACTTTTTTCTGCTTAATAAAATAGCCACTGAAACCTCAAAAGCTATTTTTGAAGGAGATATCGACTTTGGCAAAAAGATTGATTTTCTCTATTTTGCTGATTCTTTCTACTCAAAAAGTGGAATACCCTTCGTAAGTGAGCGAATCGGTGTAAAAGATATCGTACAAGAAATAGAATATAGAAAAATGCTTGCAAAAGCACTAACAGCAGTCAACCTCTATAATGCCGGCCAGAAAAATTCTATTGATGATATTCTTCCACTCCTGGAAAATGAAGAAGCATCCATAAGAGGCTCTACAGCTGTCTGCGTCGGAGCAGTTGAAAACAATGTCTATCTCAATGCCCTTGATAAAGTCTATAAAACCGACAAAAAAGACTTCGTAAGATATTATGCCCTCAGAGCCCTTGGTTATCAGGCTTATGATAAATATAAAGAAGAACTCTTAAAAGCAGTAGAATCAGAAGATCCTCTGGCGCAAACTCTTGCAGCAGGACCTTTAATCAAAAACGGAGAAGATCAATATATCGATATCATCAAACAGGCTTTGATGTCTAATGACGAAATACTTATACTAAGAGCAATAGAGGCCCTGATAAAAAACAATATGACGCTGGAAGGCACTATCATAATATCTTACCTGGATTCTGACAACTTCTTAAGACGCTATCTCACTGCAACCCTGCTTGGCAAAATTGCAAAACCTGAATACGTCAAGGTACTCAAGAATAAACTAAATGATCCTTCATATAAATGCAAATTAAGTGTAGCTTCTGGCCTGTTAGAATCGGATAACACTTCAGGGCTAAAGTATATTTACTCCACTTTAGCATCAGAAAGCCACGATCAGCGTATCTTTGCATCAAAAGCCATCATTGAACACTACAACAGGATTACAAAATCAACCAGTGAAAAAAGATAAAGAAACCTTTAGAATATTTGCAGGATCTTACCCTGATAATAAAGCTCCTCTTGAAGAGCTTTTAAGCTATTCTGAAGAGCTCGAAACAACCTGGAATCAAAAAATCAGATGGGTTGAAACCGAAAATATGCACATAACATGGAAGTTTCTGGGCAATATTACACAAAGCAGAATCGAAAGAGCTTTTAAAGAACTTGAAAAAATAAAACCCTGCTTGCAACCAGTAGAACTTGTTTTTGATACACTGATAATCTGGCCACGCCCATCATCACCACGTCAACTGGTATGGTCTGTTAGAGACCAGCATAATAACATTATTGAAAACTTTAAAATACTTGAAAAAGCCTTTAAAAACTGTGGATTTACTAAAGAAAAAAGACCATTTAAGCCACACATAACCCTGGGCAGATTTAAAGGCAACCAAAAACCTGAAATACCAATTGAGATACCCAAACATATATGCATTGCTCCAATGAGATTCAACATTACAAACATTTGTATCGTTAAAAGTGAGCTCAAACAACAGGGCCCTGTTTATACAACGATTAAATCGCTTGATTTCTAATAACTGCCTCACTGGTATCCGGTAAAAGATTTTATATAGATGTATAAAACCTGTCATAATATCTGTTTTGGATCTCTGAATAATTTAAAAGTTCACAGATTCAAGAAATTAGTGTCGGGGGTCAAAAATTTAACCAGACAATAATGTAACTGCCTCTAAGATTGCTATGCAAAAAAGTCTGCCAGCAAAGTATCACATGCTCAAGGCCGGGCATTTACCCGGCCTTAACTTAAATAGGTTGTGTCATTTTCCTTTACGTTTTTTCTGTAACTACCCGTTGTGGTTAAGCTAGATCCGGAATTGTCCGGTAACATTGGGTTTATTGAACCCCTTTTTATTTACACTATTATTATAGTGCATTTTAAGGCACATTATCATACTCTCCTGGTGGTATATTTCATACTCTTCTTGCAGTATTATTGCATTTTAGGGGGCATAATCCTGAAAAATCTTTTTATCTGATAACTTTAGCTGAAGGCGTTTCTAATCAGCTTGTAAACCCAAAACTTAAAGCCAACAAACTTTCTGAAGTAACGCCATAACAGAATAATAGTTATGTTGTATCCTTCAGAAAAATTTAGTAACTAATCTTAAATAACAACATTATAGTATTTAGCATAACTATTCATAAATTTTATGCGATTCTTCGGCCTTCGGCCTCAGAAAGACATCAAAAGGGTGTTTTGGGGCGGCTTTGCCGCCCCAAAACACCCGGCCTCTATAATCTGGAATCTATACATTACTTTCAAGGATCAGTATAACTATATAAAGACTGATGCATAACATGAATGATAGATTTTTATGTTTTCGATTTTCAAATATTTTAAAGAGAAGAGATGGGTCTTATACTAAACGACATAAAAATTAAACAATTCGCCCTATATTTTCTGAAATCTGATTACTGATGACTTTGATTATATTTAAGAATTTGTATCCTAAAGGTCAATAGCGATGGCAGCCGAAGATGTGCTATTGTAATAGTATAACATTATCGGGGCGGTGTTAAATAATGTTTGATAAATCTAAAGCGATCACAGAATTTTTGAAATCTCTTGAAGACGGCAATAACACTTCAAAATTGTTTGAAGAGAGGCTTGATAACGAACTTTTTATGTTTTTTAACAAGTATGCAGAAATTATTATGGAAAAACGTGAAAACATTATTCTTGATGACAGAGAACTTATCACCTCTTCAATGATTGTTGGCTATCTGATTAAAAGCTTTCTGGATCGTTATGAACTTGAAAAGACCCTGAGTATAAGCTAAGAACTTATTTGAACAATAATGTTTCTATTACGTGGTCTGTTGTCAAAGTCTATCAAGACAACTTGCTGCCAGGTTCCAAGCATAAGAAGGCCGTTAGAAAGTGGTATTGTCAGAGAGCATCCCAGCAGTGCAGATCTTACGTGAGCCATGCCGTTGCCATCCCCCCAGGTTTCATCGTGTTTATAATATATATCAGAGGGGGCAATTCGCTCAAAAGCTTCTGGCAGATCCTGTAAAAGGCCGGGTTCATACTCAATAGTGGTGATACCGGCAGTAGATCCGCCGATAAAGACAAGAACCTGACCTTCGTTTATGTTAGTGGAACTGACGATACTTTTGACTTTGCCTGTTATATCAATAATATCTGAATATCCCTTGGTAGAGACTTGAAAGTTTTTTGTTATTATTGCCAAAAGAGAATCCTTTGAGAAATTTAGTCGACGCAGTCTTCACACTGACAGTTTTATTCGTGAGTTTCATCCTGTTTTTTATAATATATCTTTGTTAGAAGGCGTTTTTCAAGTGCATGAAGATCATCAACTGTAGCAACGCCAATATCTTTTAACACTTTAGAAATAGCTTTATCGATAGCAGACTGAATTTTGCTATCGATAGCTTCTTTTTCAGATACAGCTTTTTCTTTGACTTCTTTTTTCAGATCTTCTGCCTGTTGTTTAGACATTTCACCTTTTTCAACAAGCTCATCCACAAGAGAATTGATCTTTTCAACAGTTACGGCGGTAGCGCCAATAGCAACAAGTATCGCTTTTCTGAAGATATCGGATGTATTTTTGTTCATACAGTTCTCCTTCGTTTATCCAAAGTGCGATAGCCTATTATAATAGTATTTTTTGTTTAATTTTAAAAAGTTTTGTTTCTTTTAATAATTTTAATTAAAACAGAGGTCTAATAAAAGTTTTTATTTTCGGAAAAAATTTTGTGATGACCGGCACATTTTATTTGTGACGATCAACACATATATTTTGTGATCGGGCATACAGTATTTTAAATAAAATTATTACATAATAGAATTACAGAGGGCCAAAACAGGAGAGCACAAGATGATTAAAAAAGTTATTGCAGCTATATTGATATTTTGCGGGTTATCTTTAAGTATTTTGCCAGCTATTAGTGCACTTCAGGATATAAACAATCTTGACAGCATAAGAATTTCACAATTTAATATCAAATAACCGATTCACTAATCTCTATCCTTTCCACCCTTGCAAAGGGTATCTAACTGGTCTATACGCCGCCATCATTTCTCCAGCCCTTTATAACACATCTTGCTGCTGCTGTTAAAACCACTGTACCAACCTTACCCAAAGATATTCAAGCTTTAACGTAATGTTAGAGCTTTTTTTTAAATCATATCAATGATTTCCGGTTAAATATTTTAAAGACTAATGCATAACTATAACAATCAATTTTGTGTTTTCGATTTTCAAAAATTTTAAAAATGAAGATATGGGTTGAACGAGCAGGCGCAGCCTGGGAGTGAGACCCCATGCCTTCCTTTAGGGTGGGCGGGATCTGGGTTTTGAAAATCGAAAAATTTTAAAGTTATGCACTGATCTTTTTTATTTAGATGTATAAAGCCTGTCATAATCTCTGTTCTAGATTAGAAAATTTGACAGTAGCGATCTCTGGATAATTTAAACATTCACAAATTCAAGAAATTAGTATCCAGTAATTTCTTAACCCGAATTATTCATCAATTTATTGTTTATTTGTGCCCCCCCTAACTTGTGTTCACTGCAATGTTTTAACACTGTGTTAAAAAGATGTATTCGCTAAACATCAATTTCTATAACTGTTTCAGGTCAATTTATTAATAGTTTATGAATTATACCATTCCACGTAAATAATTAATATATGCTGATAGAATTCAGTATAATCTGGAATCTATACATTACTTTCAAGGATCAGTATAAATGGGTTAATTAATCAGAGGTTCCAGTAAATTAAATAAAAGAAACTGGCTAAAATTATTAAACAGGGATCAGGTTTAAAGAATTTTCACCCGAAATGTTTATTATAGCAGCATTAAAGAAACCTGAAGAGGCTAATATTCAGCAAAACTTCAGGAGTGCACTAAGTGCACTCCTGAGAGAGTCTTTATTTCATACTATACTTAGCTACATAAAGAATTAAACAATTCTAAAAATCTTCAGGGTCTTTTATTTATATTTATTTATTCTTTTGTTAAGCTATTGCCTATGGATTCAAAAGAAAGAGTTGAATATTACAAAAGAAAAGTCGCACAAGACCCGGGTAATGCCGAAATGGTTTTTCACCTGGCTAAAGCATACACCGAATCAAACAAATGGGATAAAGCCATAAACTATTTTCAAAAATCTATAGAACTTGATTGCCACCACATTAAATCATATCTGGAACTTTCAAATTTGCTCTTTACAATAGATAAAATAGATAAAGCTGTCGAAGTATGCCAGCTCGGTATTGACTATAACCCGGAAAGCTCAGCCCTTTATTATTTGCTTGAACAGCTCTATGAAGTACTTGGAGAATATGAACTCGCCAGCCAGACACTCGAAGACCTTATCAGAATTGATGAAGACTATAACAAAGCCTATGAAGCCCTCGGCAGACTGGCAATATTACAGAACAGATTCGATGAAGCACTCGTATGGCTCGAAAAACTTATTCAACAAGAACCAGAAAACATTAATGCCTTCATATACCTGGCCAATATTCACCGGAAGAAAAAAAATTTCGACCTCTCTATAGAATACCTCCTGAAAGCAAAAGAAATCGATGCCTCTAATCTTGATGTATACAATGACCTTGGTCTGTTATACCTTGAATTTGGCCAGCTGGATAAAGCTAAAGAAAACTTTGAATATGTCGTTTCTCAGGATGAAACATATTCCTTTGCTTTCGATAACCTGGGTGTCATCTATAGAAAGCTAAAAGAATACGACAAAGCCGAAGAAGCTCTGAAACAGTCTCTTTCAATTAACTTACAGGCCTGGACCTGCAACGAACTTGCACTCGTATACACCGAAAAAGGCAACTATAAAAAATCAATCGAAAGCTCTAAAAAAGCTCTCGCCATCGACCCGGAATATGCTTATGCCTACGATAACCTGGGAGCAGTCTATCGCAAACTTGGCTATTTCGATAAAGCCGAAGAAGCACTGAATTATTCAGTAACGCTGAAACCTGAAGACTCCTGGACATATAACCAGCTCGGATTGTTAAACTATGAAAACGGCCGGTATGTCACAGCAAGAGCAAACTTCACAAGGTCTTTTAACCTGGATACTGAACATTATTGGCCATGTATTAACATAGCATCCTGTTATATAAAAGAAAAAGACTATCTTATAGCTGAAAGTTATCTCGATGAGCTTGAAAATAAATATCCTGATATCGCAAGGGTATATATGCTTAAATCAAGAATGAAATATCTGCTGAATCAAATGGATGACGCTATAAAAAATGCACTAAAGGCAATAGAAAAAGATAAAGACGACCCGATGACTTATTCTAACCTTGCAATGCTATACAGAGAACAGGAAAATTATGAAAAAGCCTGTGAATATTTTGAAAGGGCACTAATATGTTCCCGGCCAGTAGACTCATCAGTTTATCTGGAATATGCTCTGCTTGAAATGGCATTCAAAAACTATGAAAAAGCTCTTTCTTTATGCCACAAAGCTAGGCAGATAGATGAGCTGAACTATAACATTTATTGCATCATGGCAATAATTCAGAAATGCAGCAACATTGAAACCCGCCTGATGGATTTCATAAGGGATGTAGAAAAAAGATTTTCTAATACTAAAGAAGTCTTTATGGCCTATGCGTGCATATTTCTTGAACTGGGCCTGCCAGAAGAATCAGAGAAATATTTTAACCTTGCATTGAGGTCTGTTGACAGATATCCTGAAGCGCTTTATGGCCTTGCACAGACCTATCACATAATGAAGCTTTATGATAAATCACTTGAATTTGCTTTTATGAATACTGACAACCTGGAAAACAACGAACTGGCCTCTTATAACATTGCCCTGGTAGCCCTGAACTACCAGAAAATAAATAACACTGAAAAGCAGCAAAGATATACCTCTGAGGCAATTAAAATGAACGCTACCATACAAAAAGAGTTCTATCAGAAGTATAAAATAAGAATGCACCTTACTTTTAAGCCACGCCGTGACCTTTTTCTTGAAATGAGTGAATTATTTACATTACTGTCCGGTTAATTTTTTTCTGAGGGTTTGGTTTTTGGGCCTGCGGGCCCAAAAACCAAACCCGACCCATCTCTTCACTGAACCCTGTTTAATAATTTTTGCCCGTTTCTTAAATTTAACTTCCTGTAAAATTTTCTAATCTAAAACAAAGATTATGACAGGTTTTATACATCGAAATATAATCTTTTACCGGACACCAGTGAATTATTTACCAAAAATTAAAGCAGGAAATCTGTTCCTGCTGAAAATATAAAACTCAGTGCCATTGGTTGTATACATATATTATATGCTGTCTTTACTCAGAATACCTGAGTGTAAAAACACAGCTCACATGAATCAAATTACTCATGTTCATCTAAGTAAATTTACCTGGTTCAATCTGGCATTATATTAATCGACAAAAGATATTAAATAATTCTAAAAACTTCATTTTGCAGTGGCCTTCGGCCCATCAGGGCCCTCCCTCCCACCCCCAGTGGTCAGTTTTCAGAGCGCCCGGGTGGATCTTTGCTGGCAAACTCAAGCATACAACACAAAGATATTTCTAAAGTTTAGTAAAACTTTTCTTCAATTGACCCATTACAGGGCAATTTCATTTCTTTATTACATTATTTAAAGTGTATTCATTCAGATAACAAAACAATGGTAAATGTAGAATCAATTCAAAATAGAAGACCTTCTTCTTATGTTCATTCAGGCAGTTTAGATAAACGCCTTAATTTTGAAAGCTTTTATACCGGTTATAACAATCAGCTTAAGAAACAAAATCTTTATAACGAGCTTTATACATTTGAAAAATACCGTATTAACAACCCAAAAGATCTATTTTTAAGAGATTTCTTGCTTTCTTCGCTTAAAAAAAAGGGCTTAAAAATACCGGAAGACTTAAAAATAGAAATAATTGCTCCTCTCACATTTGATGAAGAACATCGATATAAGCTTAAAAGAATTGTATTTGGACACTTTAAAGGTTATTCCAGCTATTTCTTTGAACTAATGAATATGCCTGAAGAAACATTTAAAAAGAAAGTGGATACATTTAAAATACCGTTCCACCTTAAACAAGAACTAAATGAAATATATAAATATCTGGATGGATTTTATAAAGTAAAATTAACACTGCCTGATGGCACTAAAAGCTATGACTTGACGACTCTTACAGAAAAAGACAGAACTGAAATAATTAACAAACTAAAACCCCATAACCCTGAGCTGGCTGAAGAATTATTAAATATGACCACAGAAGTAAAGCAATTTGCAAAGAAATTTAGTTGCTCTGAAATGGAAAGACAGGCACTCTATGAGGCAGGAGAAAGTTCCAGAAACTTTATTATTAAGCTAATAGCAGGCATAGTTGCCCTCATGGGTATTGATAACTATGTAAGACCTGCCCTTGTTGCCAAAATGGGCACTGAAACACTTATGGGAAAGGGTGTTAATAAGATTACAGAATTCGTTGCCGGTTGCGGTGATGATGTCCTGGGCAGTTATAAAGATTATTTTCAGGATGAAATAACACTCGGCAAGAAAAATGCCCAGAATATACTCGGGCTATCAGTACTTGCAGGGGTTTTAAGCAGCATTGCAGTTGTTCCGTTGAATTTTAACACTCCACTAGGTGCTATTGCCTATGGCAACGGCTCTTCAGGCTCAAGCATTTTCTCTAATATTGCCACGTTTAGCTATATGTATAAAAACTATGACGATATGGTTGCTAAAGGTATCATAACACCGGAAAAAGGCAAGAAATTAAACTCTGGCAAATTTAAGACAGTCTTAAATAACTACTTTGCTTATGACGCATATTTTGGCAAAGTTATCGGTATACTGGCATGCACACCTGCAGCTTATATTGCTTATCGTAGTGGTGCTTTTTCCAAACAAGCATCTTCTTTAACTAAAACAGCTGCCCTTACAATTGTAGGCTCGGTTGAATCTTACCTGACTGTTGCCATTCAGCTATTAAGAGACAATGCAAGAAAGGCTAAAATTCAAACATCAAGTGACATTATCGCCAGAGGTGATGTTAAATCTGAAGCCTATGATTCACGTAAGTTTCAAATCAAACAGGGAACTAAAGACCAGCTTAAACAAAGCTTTACTGCTTTCATAAACTTTTTTAAAACATTCCGTAAAGATTAATTGTACAGGCCCAATAATTCAGTTACAAATTTCAGGAAAATCTCTTAAATCAGAGATTATGTTGAGTTGCAATTAATATCATACCTTTAGAAATAGTCTCCATAATAGATTTTCATAACCTTTCTGGTTTCAATAATAGTTTTACGGGCTTGTTCTCTTGCTTTATCTTTGCCCTTCGACATTATCTCAGCAAGCTTTTCAGGAGATTCTTCAAGCTCTTTTCTTTTAGAGCGTATGTCTTTAAAATACTCGTTGACAATCTGTGCCAGCTGTTTTTTACACTGCACACAGCCTCTGGAAGCACTTTCACACTCCTGTTTTACCTGTATCTTAACCTCATCAGATGCCAGGGTCTTATACAGCGGATAAATACCCTGACAGTTCTCAGTTTTGCCCGGTATATCACGTTTAGTACGAGCAGGATCAGTAATAGCTGCCATAATCTTTTTCGCTGTATCCTCTTCTGTATCTGCAATTTTAATGTCGTTATTGTATGATTTACCCATTTTATTGCCGTCAAGCCCCGGCAGAAGTGGGGTCTCTGTAAGCACAGGTGCTGGCTCAACAAAATGTTCTGTCTGATATATATAGTTAAACCGCCTGACGATATCACGTGAGAGTTCGAGGTGTGCCAGCTGATCCTGGCCGATAGGCACCAGTGAGGCATTAAAAATGATGATATCTGCTGTCTGTAATACCGGATAACCCAGCAGGCCGTAAGATGCTTTTGAAGATTCTTCGTCGCCAGACTCAGAAGATCTCAATATTTTAACCATATCCTTTAAGGTAGGGTCTCTTTCTACCCAGTTTTGAGGAGTTATCATACTTAATAAAAGGTGCAGTTCAGCTATTTCAGGTATATGAGACTGTATATAAACTGTTGCTATCTCAGGGTCAATGCCGCATGATAACCAGTCTTTAGCCACCTCAAGCACATTAGTTTTCATTGTGTCTGTGTCATTATATTTTGTTGTGAGGGCGTGCCAGTCTGCTATAGCGAAAAAACAGTCATATTCAGCCTGAAGTTTGATCCAGTTGCTTAAGACGCCGAAATAGTGACCAAGGTGCAGTTGTCCTGTTGACCGCATGCCTGACATAATACGTTTTTTCTGCAAACTTCAGTCCTCCTGTAAATTTTAGTGTTTCTCTTGAAGATTGTAAAGGAAAGCAGCAATTATTTTCAACAAATTCAAATTATTCGTTGTAATAATCATTTTTCTAAAATATCATTTTAGTGATGCCAAATTTTATTGATGAAAGTATTTTAAAGCTTTTGAAGCGGGCTAATCTGATTATTTTGATTGGCTTTATCATTTTTTGTGTTGTAGAATTTGCCTTTAATTTACCCGGGTTTATTTATCAGAAGCTAAGTATTAGAGAGTTATTGCTCGTTTTTTTGTATGCAGCGGGTTTTTATTCTTTGTTGTATTTTTTAATGGGTATATTTGTTAATATTGTTATTCTCGGGGGGGCAAAGATAGCTAACAAAAAGAGATATTACTTCACAATTAGCATTGCATCTTTCACCATGCTTAATTATGTTCCTGTATATTTGATTTTTTCTGCTATTATTGATTCTTTATGGATATCTGTTTTGCTTTCGCTTGCTGTCAGTATTTCTATAGCTCACATAATCTCAAACATAATTTTTCATGCATATAATGAGGTTTTGATGCATACCAGAAATACTGCTATTATTCTTTCGGTATTTTTTGTAATTATTATCCTGTTTTCTTTTTACATAATCAATAAACACTTTTATTATGATACTGTTATTCTTTCGTATTATTTCTTTCTGATATTGTTTTTAATAATAGTCGTTTTAACGAATATATTTATGTTAAAGGGTTTTGAGCAAATAGACCGGTTAAATTTGAAGTATGTTTTATTGCCATTCATAATAATAATTGCCGTTACTGCATTATTTTTCCCTTCAGACAAAAGAATTATAGCTGTTTCAAAAACCTCAACAATATTTGAAAAAAACATTATACATATTCTGGCATACCTTACAGATATAGATAGAGATGGTTTTGCGCCGCCGTTTTTAACCGGTGGCAGAGATAGAAAGAATTTTAACCCTGATATAACGCCTTTAATGTTTGATTTTCCTGAAAATAACTTTGATGAAAACAATTTCAATGGAGACCTGATGCAAACCTTCTATGCTATACCTGAAGAAAAGATTGAGCTTTCAAGTCACCTGAAAAACTATAATTTGTTGTTTATCATCATCAACAATGCCAGCTTTAAGTCTATTGATGAAGCAAATACTCCTTTTCTTATGAACTTAATCAAAAGGGGCGTATTTTTTAACAATACACTTTCAGCAGGAAGCGATAAAGTTCTCTCTGCTAACAGTGTTTTTAATTCTAATATAACTGGTGTCAGTGCTATACAGAGAACCAAGCCATTATATGCTTATGGCAGATCACTTTTTGAGTATTTTACTTCTTGTGGTTATAAATTTCATGGCTATTTTGATATTCCATATTCTTATAATAACGATATATTCTTCATAAGTGAATATATAGATGTCTTTTATGCTAACAACAAAGATCTTTCCAGCCCTATCAATATAGAGATGGCAGTTGACGATCTGGGCTCTTACACAAAGAATGCTTATTTAAGCTTGATTCTTCTGGAAGGCAGCATAGCAAGCATTCTGGAAAACCGCTTTAAAAAGCTCTATAACGGCCTTGATAAAGCCGGAAAGCTCGACAGAACGCTTATGGTAATAATGTTTTTGCCAGAGATAAATGAATCCAGAAGTCAGAGTGCTGAACCTCTTCAGACACCGGTGTTGTTCTTTTATAAGGGTATTAATCCTTTTATAACAAACGATCGTATTTCTGGGTTTGATATTTTGCCTACTATACTTGATCTTTTTGGGTTTAAGTATGATATAAAGTCATACAAAGGCAGAAGCAGGGCAGCTTATATGGAAGGCGGGCAGCCTGAAGCTACTTTAGTACTGTCTCTGGCTCCTGATGCTTCTGAGTTTATGCTTTTATATAAAGATTACAAATTGATATACTCACCAAAAAGGGGCTTTGAGCAAATATATAACATTAAAGATGATCCTGAAATGAAGAAGAATATTATTAATAAAGATTTTGCAGATAGAGAGAAGATGTTCAGCATGCTTGATTTTTATATGACACAGGGCAGCAAATAGGTTTTTGCCTGGTTTGATGTATGATGCAATCTGGCTTCGCATACCACCCTTGAGGTATATTTTTAAAAAGGCTTGAAAATCATTTTAAAATGATTTATAGTGTGTTAGTGAACGCTAACTAACATAAGGTGCCACCATGACCCTGACTAAAAGACAACTTGAAATTATGCAGGTATCCATTAACCTGATTGCTGAAAAAGGCATTCAAAATATGACTATTAAAAATATTGCTGATAAAATGCATATTTCTGAACCAGCAATATACAGGCATTTTGATTCTAAACTGAGTATATTACTGGCTATTCTTGATAGCTTTGAAGAACGCTTTGAACATATTGTTAAAGAGATTGAATCTAAAAAGCTAAAACCATTAGATATGCTTGAAAAGTTTTACCTGGCACGCTGTAAAGAATTCAGCGAGACACCAGAACTTGCAAAAGTAATATTTTCAGAAGAAATATTTCAAAATGAACAGGTATTATCTGAAAAAATTGCTCACATAATGCTTAAACACCAGAAATACATCGTAAGCCTTATCAGAAAGGCCAGTAATAACGGTGAAATACGTACCGATATACCTGAAGAACATATGAGCCTGTTCTTTATGGGAAGCCTGCGTCTGATTGTTACACGCTGGCGACTCGTACAATTCAACTTTGACCTGGTCGAAAAAGGCAGTGAAATCTGGAAATCATTTAAAAAACTCATTGAAAAGGAGGCATAAAATGAAAAGAAACATTATTACAATAGATGAAGAAAAATGTAACGGGTGCGGACAATGCATACCGGGTTGCCCGGAAGGAGCCCTGCAAATGATCGATGGCAAAGCAAGATTAATAAGCGATCTCTTTTGTGATGGCCTGGGCGCCTGCATTGGAGAATGCCCGCAGGGAGCTATTTCCATAGAAGAAAGAGAAGCTGAACCATACGATGAGTATAAAGTAATGGATAACGTCGTTAAAGGCGGCCCAAATGTTATTAAGGCACATCTCAAACATCTCAAAGACCATAACGAAATGGAATTTTACAATCAGGCACTCAATTATCTGAAAGAAAATAATATCAAGCTGCCAGCTGAAAAAGAAGAGCCCGAACTACCGCCATTGCCCTGCGGCTGCCCCGGCACCATGCAAAAAGACCTGAGAAAAGAAAAAAAGGCTGACCCCACCACGTCTAATGCAAATGCTACTTCACAAATTAATAACTGGCCTGTACAACTGGCATTAATAAACACGAATGCACCTTATTTAAAGGATGCTAACCTCCTGATAGCAGCTGATTGCACAGCGTTTGCCTATGGAAACTTTCACCAGAAGTTCTTAAAAGATAAAATTTTGATCATGTTCTGCCCCAAGCTTGATACTAACCTTGACTTATATGTCAATAAACTTGCTGAAATCTTTAAAAACCAGAATATTAACTCGATATCACTTGTACACATGGAAGTACCATGCTGTTCTGGTCTGGGAGTTGTTGTTTCTAAAGCACTTAAAGAAGCTCAAAAGTTCATTATGGTTAAAGATTATACTGTTTCCATCAATGGTGAACTAATCTAGCCAGCAGAATAGCCATTTAAAATGTTATCGTTGTATAAAATTCACCCATCAAGCAAAGGAGCCCCCTTTATGTTAACAAAAGAATTTATAAATATGTCGCTTGGCGAGTTTGTAGCAAAATATCCCTCAAGCAGAAAGGTTTTCGACCAGTTTAATCTTGATTATTGCTGTGGTGGAGCGCAAACTATACACTCTGCTATAAAAGAGAATAAGATTGAAATAGATCAATTGTTTAACGCTTTAAAAGAACATCTTGAGACTATAAAAACCAGAGAACCACATGAAAGCATCATCTGGACAGATAAAACTCTGACAGAGCTTGCTAATCATATCGAAGAAAACCACCATACCTTTATGAAGAAAAAAATGCCTTATGTTAAGATGTTCTTAACAAAACTTGAAGAGGTTCACGGCAAAAGATATTCAGACACACTCACACCGCTGAAACAAACATTTGAAAAGCTGAAAAAGGAAATAGAAAAGCATTTATGGGATGAGGAAAATGTGTTATTCCCGTATTTGAAACAACTTGAGGCCAGCAAGCAAAAGGGTTTCACACATCCTTATGAGCCAGCTTTTACAGTGAATGATGTTATTAGCCTTATGGAAGAAGAACATGATAATGCCGGTGAGGCTCTCAGAAAAATGAGAATGCTAACAGATAATTATACACTGCCTGAAGATGCCTGCAAAACCTGGCAGCTAGCTTATGAAGAATTGCAGGCTATTGAAGATGATCTTCACAAACATGTTCACAAAGAGAATAGTATTCTATTCCCTCAAGTACTTAATATGATTAAGACAAACCAGAATGGAGGTTGTATATGTACCATGAAATAAGAAAAAATGTCTTCTGGGTCGGTTATGTAGACTGGAGCAAAAGAAATTTTCACGGTCATGAACTATCTATACACCGTGGCACAACCTATAACGCATACCTGATTACCGGTGAAAAAAATATACTGATTGATAGCGTATCAGAAGAGTTCTCAGAACTTTTCATAGAAAACCTTAAAAAAATTATTGACCCATCAAAAATAGATATTGTAATAGCCAACCACGCAGAACCCGACCATTCCGGTGCTATACCTGCTGTGATGGAATATGCACCAGAAGCAACAGTTGTTGTATCAACAAAAGGAGCTGAAAGCCTGCCAGCACACTATCATAAATACTGGAACCTGAAACCCGTTAAAACAGGTGACAGCATTGACGCTGGAAATGGAAACCAGCTTGTATTCGTTGAAGCACCAATGTTACACTGGCCAGATAGTATGTTTTGTTACCTTACAGAAGAAAATATACTGTTTTCTAATGACGCATTCGGCCAGCATTACGCAACTGACTACCGCTTCAATGACCAGGTTGACCAGGATGAGCTGTACTACGAAGCAATAAAGTACTATGCAAACATACTGACACCCTTTAGCACTTTAGTAGAAAAGAAAATTCAAGAATTACTGGCAATGAACCTCTTTGTAGAAATCATAGCACCCAGTCACGGAATCATATGGAGAGATAACCCACTTCAAATAGTCGAAAAATACAGGGAATGGGCCAGACAAAAACCTGAAGAATATATCCTGATACTCTACGATACAATGTGGAATAGCACAAAAAGAATGACAGAAGCCATTGCAGATGGCATCTCAGAAACTGGTATCAAATATAAAATAATTAACCTGGCAGTAGCAGATCGAAATGATACACTGGTAGAGGTGTTCAAAGCCTCAACTCTTGTTATTGGTTCTCCCACACTTAATAACGGCATGCTGCCAACCGTATCACCCATACTAATTGACATCAAAGGCTTAAAGTTTAAAAACAAGCAGGGGGCTGCTTTTGGCTCCTACGGCTGGAGCGGAGAAGCCGTAAAAGAAATAGAAAAAGTGTTTGAGCAATGCAATATACCCGTAATACAACAAAATATCAATATTAAGTGGCGTCCATCAGAAGATGATCTTGAAAAGTGCCGCCAGTATGGCAAAAACATTGCAAACCACATTCTAAAAACTGCACCAGTTGCTTAAAACAAGCTGTATCTCAAATTCATTTCTATATGAAATTGAGTGTTGACTTTTAGAATTATATTGGTATACTGGTACTAGAATACTAGATTAGGAGCCGTAATGCCTACAATACTCAAAATCTCAGACGCTGCATCAATAGGCATTCATACAATGTATGTGCTGGCTAATAACCCTGATAAGCTCTTTTCTACGAAAGAAATCGCTACAACACTTGGCGTATCTGAAAATCACCTGTCAAAAATTCTTCAGCGTTTGACAAAAGTAGGTATCGTAAAATCTATCAGAGGGCCACGTGGAGGGTTCTTGCTCAATAAAAAACCCTCTGAAATCAGTCTCAAAGACGTCTATGAAGCTATAGATGGCCCTCTAACACTGTCTGGCTGCTTGCTCGACAAACCTGTTTGCGATGGGAACTGCGTTTTGGGCGACCTCATTCAATCTGTTAACAGACAGGTTATTGATTACTTTAAATCTAAATCAGTCAATGATTTTATAAGAAAATAATACTCTTTACTGGCATAGTAACCAGCTTTTATATCCACCAAAATAGAAATATACAATGAAATGGAGGAAAACTAATGGAAATGTTTTGTTATCAATGTGAACAGACTGCCAGGGGGCAGGGTTGTACAGTGAAAGGAGTCTGCGGAAAGGATGCTACAACTGCAGCACTTCAGGATCTCATTATTCATGGACTTAAAGGCCTGTCAATGTATGCCCACAGGGCCAGACAGCTCGGTGAAAGCAATACTGAAATGGATAGATTTACTGTTCAAGCACTTTTTTCAACATTGACAAACGTCAATTTTGACCCGCAACGCTTTCAAAACTACCTCATCGATCTTGCTAAATACAGAGATAAAGCTAAAATGATGTACAATGACGCCTGCAAAAAAGCCGGCAAAACACCTGAAGACCTTGAAGGACCTGCAAAATGGCAACCAGCTGCCAGTATTGACGAACTGGTTAATCAGGGGCTTAACGTTTCAATCGAAAACAGAAAAAAAGCCCTTGGAGACGATATTGCAGGCCTTCAAGAATTGCTAACCTACGGTCTCAAAGGTATTGCAGCTTATGCCGATCATGCCTACATCCTCGGATACAACAATGAAAACATTCCAGCTTTTATTTATGAAGCGCTTGACTTTCTTACAAAAGAACAACCATCAGTTGAAGACCTCTTTAACTACAATATGAATGCAGGAGAATGCAACCTGAAAACAATGGAGCTTCTTGATAGAGCCCATACGGAAACTTTCGGTCATCCTGAACCAACACCGGTAAGAATTACACCCCTAAAAGGTAAAGCAATTCTTGTATCAGGACACGACTTAAAAGACCTCGAAGACCTTTTAAAACAAACAGAAGGTAAAGGAATCAATATATATACCCACGGTGAAATGCTACCGGCCAATGCATACCCTGCACTCAAAAAGTATAAACATCTGGTAGGCAACTATGGCGGAGCCTGGCAGGATCAAAAAAAAGAATTTGAAGCATTTCCTGGTGCTATTCTGATGACAACAAACTGTATCATACAACCAGGAGAAAGCTATAAAGCCAGAATCTTTACAAAGAGTGTAGTAGGCTGGCCAGGCGTTCATCATCTCAAAAATAATGACTTTTCACCGGTAATTCAGGCTGCACTGAATGCTGAAGGCTTCAGTAAGGATGAACCAGAAAAACATATTACCATTGGTTTTGCCAGAAATACAGTACTTGGCGTAGCTGATAAAGTCATTGAGGCTGTCAAAGGCGGAAATATCAAACATTTCTTCCTGGTTGGTGGTTGTGACGGGGCTAAAAGTGGCAGAAATTACTATACAGAGCTTGCTGAGCAGATTCCAGATGATTGTGTAATACTGACTCTTGCCTGCGGTAAATATCGTTTCAATAAACTTGAGTTTGGTGATATTGGCGGTATACCAAGACTGCTCGATGTAGGGCAGTGTAACGATGCCTATTCTGCTGTTCAAATTGCTGTAGCACTTGCTGATGCCTTTGACATGGAAGTTAATGACCTGCCGCTATCAATGATACTGTCGTGGTTTGAACAAAAAGCAGTAGCAATACTTCTTACGCTGCTTTATCTTGGCATTAAAGACATAAGGCTTGGGCCTTCACTGCCTGCCTTTGTGACCCCTAATGTATTAAATGTACTTGTCGAAAAATTTCAGATCAAACCAATAACAACTCCTCAGGAAGACCTTAAGCAGATACTTGGCGAGAGGGTTAATGCCTAGGATGCTCTACAGTTGACATTTACCTGCGATCAGGCGGCGAGATAATCGTCGCCTGCATTATTTTAGAGGCCTCAAAAATGTCTTCATTTTTGAATACTTCTTTTGAGTTATTTAGAATACATTGTTTTTCAGGTAAGATAATTATAAATTCCTTTGATATTGATATTGTGCTGAAAAGCCTGCAAAAAGGGCTTTTTGAAGTATAATACCTAAATTTAAATTACTGTTGAGAGTGCAGATATCAAAAAACACTATAACCACTATACAGCTAGAAAGGTAAACATTATGACTGACAAAATAATCAAAAAAGATGAAATAAACCTGGTCTTTGCAGCTGAAGCAGGGCAGGGTAGCGATACAATAAGTACTATACTAGCAAAAGTATTTAAAGATGCTGGATATAACATCTTTTCAACAAAAGAAGCCATGTCAAGAATTAGAGGAGGTGCTAATTCTAACGATTTAAGGGTTTCTTCAAGTAAAATATGCGCTGGTGTTTGGAATATTGATGTGTTAATACCCCTGTCGGCAAACGCTCTGGATCATGTAAAAGACAGGATATCTGATAACACCTTAATATTTGGAGAAAAAGAATTTATAAGCACCAGATACTGTCAGAAATGTAAGGTAAGAGCGGTAAACTTTTCAGGTATAGCAAAAGAAATAGGTGGTATAATTTATACAAACACAGTTGCTGCAGGATTTATAATGGGATTAATGAACCTCGATACCATATACCTGGAAGAATTGCTTAAAAAACGCTTTGCAAAAAAATCTGAAGACATAGTAAATAAAAATATCGAAGCTGCAAAACGTGGGTACGAAAAAGGTAAAGAATTTTGCAAAAACGAAAATATTAGCATAGAGATAAAAAGAGACGAAACTATTAAAGACCAGATCATTATAAACGGCTCAACCGCAGTTGGCATGGGCTGTATTGCCGGAGGATGCAACTATGTATCATCCTACCCTATGTCACCCTCAACAGGTGTGCTGATATTTCTGGCTGCTAACGGCAAAGAATTTGATATTATAGTCGAACAGGCCGAAGATGAAATAGCAGCCATTAACATGACACTGGGAGCCTGGTACGCCGGAGCAAGAGGCCTGGCAACAACTTCAGGAGGAGGTTATGCTCTAATGAAAGAAGGCATTAGCCTTGCAGGCATGATCGAAACACCAGTTGTGATACACCTTGCACAGCGCCCCGGACCAGCAACAGGCCTGCCAACCAGAACTGAACAGGGAGACCTTGAGCTGGCCCTTTATGCCGGACACGGTGAGTTTCCGAGGGTTTTATATGCCCCTGGTGACCTGCAACAGGCTTTTTACCTGTCTCAAAAAGCTTTTAACATTGCCGATAAATATCAGGTTCCTGTAACCATTCTCACTGACCAGTATATACTTGATTCTTCATACAATGTTGAAGAATTCGATATGTCAGAACTCAGCGTTGATAAATATATCATAGAAACCAATGAAAACTACAAACGCTATGAATACACAGAAAATGGCATTACCCCCCGTGGCATACCCGGATTCGGCAAAGGGCTCGTTGGCCTTGACAGTGACGAACACGATGAAGAAGGCCACATAACTGAAAACCTCAATACAAGGGTTAAAATGGTTGACAAAAGACTTAAAAAGTATGAAGCACTAAACGATGATATCATACCACCAGAACTTATCGGGCCTGAAAACTACAAAACGCTTCTATTAGCCTGGGGAACCAACCTTAATATTGTTAAAGAAGCTATGCAGAAACTGAATAAAGACGACCTTGCCTTCCTGCATTATTCTCAAGTCTGGCCCTTACACCCTGATACTATAAAATATCTTGAAAAAGCTGAAAAGGTTATTATGATTGAAAATAACGCCACTTCGCAATTTGCAAAACTCATAAGGCAGCAAACAGGCTTCACTATTCAGGATAAAATACTTAAATATAACGGCCACGCCTTCTATGTAGAAGAGCTTGTAGAGAAAATTAGCGACTTAATTTAGAATGAGGTATATATAATGGATATTAATACTTACAACATGGGTGATATAGATATAGCCTGGTGCCCCGGGTGCGGTAATTTCGGCATATTAAATATCATCAAAGAAACACTTGCTGCTCTTGATATAGCTCCACAGAGCCTTGTCGTTGCTTCTGGCATTGGACAGGCACCAAAGACACCACATTACTTCCGTACAAACTATTTTAACGGGCTTCACGGGCGTTCTGTTTCGCCTGCTGTAGCTGTAAAGTCTGTAAACCCTGAGTTAACAGTGATTGCAGAAGGCGGAGACGGAGATATGTATGGAGAAGGAGGCAATCACTTTATACATAATATTCGCAGAAATCCTGATATTACTCACATTGTTCATAACAATATGGTCTATGGCCTTACCAAAGGGCAAGCTTCACCCACCAGCCGCAAAGGCTTTGTAACACCTGTTCAGGTTAACGGAGTTATTCTGGAACCATTTAACCCGCTTGCAGTTGCTGTATCTCTGGATGCATCTTTTGTAGCAAGAACATTCTCAGGTGACAAAGACCATGCGGTTGAAATATTAAAACAGGCCATCAGTCATAAAGGTTATGCCCTTGTTGATATCTTTCAGCCCTGTGTAACTTTTAATAAGGTCAATACTTTCAAGTGGTTTAAAGATAATACTTACTATTTAGATGATTCTTATGACCCTGAAGACAGGGTTGAAGCATTTAAAAAAGCAATCGAAACAGAAAAATTTCCGCTGGGTGTAATTTACAAAAATACTCAAAAGCCCACTTTTGAAGATAGCCTTAACGTTTACCAGGATAGTAAAGAGCCTGTATACAAAAGAAAAGTAGAAAGACAAAAAAAACTCTCAAAATTAATGCAATCTATGAAATAAAGGAGATACAAATGGTTAGTAAACTTGAAAAAATTGTAGTTCTTGAAACAGGAGACAAGGCTCCTCCTCTTGATATAGTTGATCAGGATGGTAAAATTGCTAATATTGCTGATTTTAAAGGCAAATGGCTAATATTATATTTCTATCCTAAAGATGATACCCCGGGTTGCACCATCGAAGCTGTTGACTTTACTTCCCAAGTGGATACATTTAAAAAGCTTAACGCTGAAATACTTGGTGTGAGCGCTGATACAAAAGAAAGCCATTGCAAATTTATTGATAAACACCGCCTTAGCATCAGGCTATTAAGTGATACTAAAAAAGAAGTCGCAAAACGTTATGGAATAATTAAAAACCAGATCAGATTCGGAAAAGAAATTGAAGTTATAGCACGTTCTACCTTTATAATTGACCCTGAAGGCATAATAAGAAAACTATGGACTAACGTCAAGCCTAAAAACCATGTAGAAGAGGTTAAAGATGCGTTACAAGAACTAAAAAATGCCCCTCTGCCTGACTAACAAGAAATGTTCTCTTGAAACCTGTTTTAACTGGCTTATTCTATGATTCAAGAATATCTTTAAATTGCGGATCTTCTCTGAGGTTCTCAAATTCTGGTGAGCCGACAAGAAATCTCTTTGCTGTTGTATCAAGTTCACAGGCCTTTTTGAGAAAATCCAGTGCCCGCTTCTTTATGCCCTGACGATTCATAATTACAGCCAGGCTCAGGTAAGCCGGGGCGAATTTGTTATTTACTTTTATAACCTTTTCAAAGTATTCATAGGCATTATCCAGTTCGCCTTTAGTGAGATAGTATTTTCCTATGGCATTGAGAGACATTATATCTTTAGAATTGTGTGACAATGCCTTTTTATAAAGTTCAAAGGCCTCATCAAACTTTTGCTGGGGCTCTTTAACCAGTGCCCAGTGAAAATAGACAGCGGCGCTGGCCGGATAATTTGTTGCGGCCTGCCTGTAAACCTCTTCGGCCTCTTCAAATTTTCCTGTGCGATAGAGGCAAATACCCAGTTGAATGTATGAATCTTCAAGCTTTTCGTCATATTCAAGAGATTGCTTAAACTTTTCTATAGCCTCTTCAGGTCGGCCAAGGCCTACCAGAGCCTTACCCCAGTTATAGAGTGAAAAACGACAAAGGTCATTCTTTTTTTCTAGTTCCTGATAGTGTTCTATAGCTTTATCAAATTTCTTTGCTGCAAGAGCCCTGTCTCCCAGCAGCATGTGATTTGGAAACTTCTTTTCCAGAAAGTCTGCAAGCTTTTTTGTTACTTTCCCCATTGATTGATCCTTTTTCTGATCTTTTTCTCTTCTTTTTTATTCTATCAAATTTTAGGTATATAGCAAGTTTATAGCTTATTGTTCTGATAACATTTTGTTTTAAACCAGAGTGCTGTGAATAATGTATTAGAGAGACTAACCCTTTTTAAAAACCTCTTTTGCTGCTTCATCAATCGTGCTGACATAGATGAAGTTGACCTTTTCTCTAATGTTTTCTGGCAGGTCCAAAACATTTTTACAGTTTTTTGCCGGTATAATAACATTAAAAATGCCATTTCTGATAGCAGAAAGCACCTTTTCTTTAACCCCTCCAATAGGCAAAACTCTTCCCCTGAGGGTTATTTCGCCAGTAATAGCAACATCAGCCCTGATGGGCTTGTCTGTCAGTGCACTGATAATAGCAAGACTGATAGCCAGACCGGCCGAAGGGCCGTCTTTGGGGGTAGCTCCATCTGGAACATGTACATGAATATCCTGTTTTTCGGCTATATCGGGTGTTATTCTGTACTGTTTATGATTACTTCTTATATAGCCCAGGGCAGCTTTAGCTGATTCCTGCATGACATCTCCAAGAGAGCCGGTCAGGTTGAGATTTCCTTTGCCTGGCATAACGGTAGCTTCTATATAGAGAACATCTCCTCCATACTCTGTCCAGGCAAGGCCGTTTATAACGCCTATTTCATTATCCTTGCGCTTATCATCTGATGTATACCGTGGTACTCCGAGATACTCTTCTAAATTCTTGTTTGACAGGCGTATTTTCTGGTTTTCTTCATTAACAATTTTCATAGCTGATTTTCTGCATATCTTAGCTATAGAGCGTTCCAGGTTTCTGACACCAGCTTCTCTGGTGTATTCATTAATAATTCTGTGTATAGCAGTTTCTGAAATATTGAGTTTAGATTTTTTTATGCCGTGTGAATATAGCTGTTTAGGCACCAGAAAGTATTTTGCAATATTTAGCTTCTCATCTTCGGTGTATCCTGAGAGCTTAATGACTTCCAGCCTGTCTTTCAGTGCCTTATAGACAGTATCAAGGTTATTAGCTGTTGCAACAAAGAAAACTTCTGACAGGTCAAACGGCATATCAACATAGTGATCAGTAAAGTTTTTATTCTGTTCAGGGTCAAGCACTTCGAGCATAGCCGCAGTGGGGTCACCCATGTGAGAACGCATCATCTTTTCTATCTCATCCAGCAATATGACCGGATTTTTAGTGCCTGCATTTTCGACAGCCTGAATAATTCTACCGGGCATTGACCCGATATAAGTTCTCCTGTGGCCTCTGATTTCAGACTCATCGTTTATGCCTCCCAGGCTTATATAACTAAATTTTCGCCCCAGGCTTCTGGCAATAGATCTAGCCAGACTGGTTTTACCTACCCCGGGTGGCCCTTCAAAACAAATAATTGTTGCCTGCGGCTTTTCTGTTAATTGTCTTACGGCCAGAAACTCCAGTATTCTTTCTTTTGCTTCTTCCAGGCCCCAGTGATCAGCATCAAGAACTTTTCTTGCACGACTTATGTCGTTAATATCTTCTGTTTTTTCGTTCCAGGGTAAATTTATCACACGATCGAGATAGGTTCTTATGACAGACATTTCAGAAGAATAGTCAGGCAATTTCTCAAGTCGATTGATTTCTTTATACAGTTTTTTTCTGTGTTTATCAGATATATCAAGTATTTCTACTTTTGCTTTATATTCACTTATTTCACTGTCTATATCTTCAGTTCCATAAAGCTCTTCTTTGATTATTTTAAGTTTTTCTTTAAGGTAAAATTCTTTTTGTGTCTTTGAGAGGTTCTTTTTCAGCTTATTATTAATGATTTCTTCTATGCCCAGCATTTCTATTTCACGCTCAAGGAGACCATTCATCATCTCAAGACGCATTGAAGTATCTTGAATTTCAAGCACCTGCTGTTTTTCAGTGCCTTCGACTTCCAGAAAAGTAGCAATTATATCTGCCAGCCTGCCCGGCTCATTATTTATAGAAGCCAGGGCTATTAAGTTTTCGGAGCTCATGCGGTTATTTTTTCTTGCATAATCTTCAAATTTACCGGTGATAAGTCTAATAAGGGCCTTTGTATCAGCATTTTCATGTATTATTTCTTCTATCTGGCTAATATTAGCAAAATATATAGATTCTTTTTCTTCAATTGTTTCAATTTTTACCCTTGAAATGCCTTCAATGATTGCCTTAACTGCTCCATCAGGAAATTTTAGTACCTGAATAATTTTTGACAGAACACCACAATCATACAAATCATCAGATGCCGGATACTCAAGATAAGGGTCTTTCTGTGCCAGCAAAACGATCTCATTTTGCATATTATCCATAGCAACTTCCAGTGCTTTAATAGACACCTCTCTAGAAATAATAACAGGTGCAATCATAAACGGGAAAACCGCAACTTCCCTCACTGGCACAACAGGAATTGCCGTTTCCTTTTTATAATCAACTTTTTCAGGCATAATTTCTGTAACTTAACTAAGCTATCTCACCTTTAGGTTCTTTATTATTAGTGGTTTCAGGGAATCTTAATACCTCTGCAACCTTGGAACGTTTTTGAACCATCTCTTTTGAAATTTTAAGAACCTTAATGTCAGTCCTTGAAGGAATTTCATACATTACTTCAAGCATCATTTCTTCTATAATAGATCTCAACGCTCTCGCACCGGTCTTTCTTCTGATAGCTTCTTCAGCAATTGACTCAATAGCATCTATTTCAAATTCCAGTTGAACACCATCCATACTAAGCAGCTGTTGATATTGCTTTATAACAGCATTTTTGGGCTCGGTAAGAATTTTAATGAGAGCATCTTTATCAAGCGGTTCTAATACAGCTGAAACCGGTATACGGCCAATAAACTCGGGTATAAGGCCAAATTTAAGAAGATCTTCCGGCACCAGTTTCTTAAGAAGCATAGCTGCCTGATATTCTCTATCCACAGCACTTTTGGGCGCTGTAGAGCCAAAGCCCAGAGACTTTGAAGTACCGGCACGTGCATCAACAATTTTATCCAGCCCGACAAAAGCACCGCCAACCACAAAAAGAATATTTGCCGTATCAATCTGTATAAACTCCTGATGTGGGTGTTTTCTTCCACCCTGTGGCGGTACATTGGCCACTGTACCTTCAATCATTTTTAAAAGGGCCTGTTGAACACCTTCACCACTGACATCTCTTGTTATGCTTGGGTTTTCTGATTTTCTTGCTATTTTATCGATTTCGTCGATATAAACAATACCTCTTTCGGCTTTTGATGAATCATAGTCGGCATTTTGATAGAGCCTGAGTAAAATATTTTCAACATCATCACCGACATAACCAGCCTCAGTGAGAGTAGTGGCATCAGCGACAGCAAAAGGCACATCAAGCATTCTGGCCAGAGTCTGTGCCAGCAATGTTTTGCCTGAACCAGTCGGGCCAATTAATAGAATATTGCTTTTTTGTATTTCAACTTCTGGCTGTTTATTTGAAGCTTCACTGGCTGCATTATGGTTAATTCTCTTATAATGGTTGTAAACAGCCACTGAAAGGATCTTTTTAGCTTCATCCTGACCAATAATATACTGGTCAAGATACTCTTTAATATCTTTCGGCTTGGGCACATCAGTCATCTTAGGAACATCTGACAACTCTGTTTCAGCCGAATCTTTAGATTCAAAGAATTCTTCATCAAGAATCTCGTTACAGAGGTCAACACACTCATCACAAATGTATACTTCAGGGCCAGCAATAAGTTTCCTCACTTGATCCTGGCTTTTTCCACAGAATGAGCACTTTAATCGGCTATCATCATGTTTGGACATAAAATTCTCCTAAGATTTGAGCTTATTTTTCCTGCGTTTCACTTAATTTTTGTTTATACAGCAGCACACATTCATTACAAATGTTAGCGTTTTCTCCAGTAAGAAGCTTTTCAACTTCTTTAACAGTTTTTCCGCAGAATGAACATTCTGGTATTTGTTTCAGGTACTTTGACATTAAAACCAAATGTATTCCCTATATCTATTATAAATCAGATTCAAAAATTTGTTTTTAAATTGTAATTAATCTTCAGATTCATCTTTATTTTTTTCAGCTTCTTCAAGTTTGGTGATGACTTTATCAACCATACCATACTCTTTAGCTTCTTCAGCAGTCATAATATAGTCTCTATCAGTATCTTTCTCGATTTTTTTGAGAGATTGCCCGGTATGACTGGCAAGCAACTCATTAAGAGTCTTTTTAATACGGGATATCTCAGCAGCCTGAATTTCAATGTCAGTAGCCTGTCCGCTGGCGCCACCAAGGGGCTGGTGAATAAGTATCCTTGAGTTTGGCAACGCCATACGCTTACCAGGGGTACCTGCTGCAAGCAGAAATGCTCCCATACTAGCAGCCTGACCAAGGCAAATCGTATTTATATCTGATCTTATATGCTGCATAGTATCATATATAGCTAGGCCAGCTGTTACACTGCCGCCCGGTGAGTTAATATAAAGCATTATATCTTTTTCAGGGTTTTCGCTATCCAGCAAAAGAAGCTGGGCCACGATCAGATTTGATACCATATCATCAATTGGGGTACCTAAAAAGATAATACGTTCTCTTAATAATCTGGAAAATATATCAAATAACCGTTCGCCCCTGCTTGACTGCTCTATAACGGTTGGTACATAACCTTTTACTGTATCAATGATATTAGACATTCACTGTTCCTTTCACCATAGTCTATAACAAGGATAGATTTACTCGCTTTGCTCCTCTTCTTCTGGCTTTTCTTCGACATAGTTAAGCTCTACATAGCCTGCAAGAGTTTCAAGCACTTTGTTGCTAATAATCTGCTGTGATAGATGTTGTACCATACCCTGTGTGCTTGCTATATGCTTAATAACACTTTTCTGATCAGTATTATAAGCTCTGGCCAGCTCTTCTACTCTAGTGCTAAAGTCTTGATCTGTAAGCTCAATGTTTTCAGATTTAATTATAGCACTTATAACAAGGCTGGTTTTAACTCTTTTAAGTGCTTCTGAGCGAAGATTAGCCCAGATTTTCTCATGCCCCTGACTGTCAAGAACCTCTTCCCAGGATATATTCTGACTCTTGAGTCTTTGTTGTACTTCTTCTAAGAGTATTCTTGCTTCTTTATTTATCATTGAATCAGGTATTTCTACTTCGGCTTCTTCTACTATTTTTTCTAAAATAGCTCTATGAAGGCGTGATTCATTTTCCTGTTCTTCTGATTTTTTAAGGTATTCTTCAATGTCTTTTTTCAACTCTTCGAGTGTTGAAAACTTGCTGACTTTTTTAGCAAAATCATCATTAAGTTCAGGTATTTTCTTTTCTTTTATTTCATTGACTTTAACAGAAAACTCGGCTTTTTTGCCAGATAGATTGGGGTCATAATAGTCTTCAGGGAAAGTCACGTGAATTACAAACTCTTCTCCGAGGCTTCTATTAACAAGCTGTTCTGAAAATTCCTGTAAAAAGTTATTGCTGGCGAGATCAAGCTGATGATTCTTTGCTGAGCCACCCCGTATAATTTCACCGTTAATACTGCCTGAATAGTCTATAATAACTATATCATCTTCGTTTGTTTTTCTGTCTATAATAGGTTCAAGTGTGGCATATTTTTCTGCAAGGCTTTTTAATTCCTGATCCAGAGAGTCTTCAGGCATTTCAAATTTAACTACATCAACTGTAATGCCTTTATAATCGGGCAATTTTACCTCTGGTTTTAACTCGAGCCTTACCTGGACGCTTAAAGGTGACCCAAGCTCATAGGTAAATGATTCTACAATAGGCTCTGAGGCAACATCAAATTCTTGCTCACTTAAAGCATCGGCAAAAACATGGGGCAATAACCTGTCAAGGGCTTCTCGTTTGATTTTTTCTGGCCCAACATATTTTTCTATTACTGCCCGGGGAGCTTTACCACGTCTAAAACCAGGTATTGCTACTTGCTGGCCTAATTTTCTGCATGCTTTATTGTATTCCTGTGCTGCATGTTCTGCTTCTATTTCAAGATTCAGTTCAACGATGTTATTTTCTTTCTTTTCTATTTTTGTTATGTTCATTGCTTCTTATAAACTCACTTCCTAAGACTACTTAACTATTAATTAATCTATTTAACCAAAAAATACAAAATATTTCTACAACTCAATACTTTTTGTTGAAATGATTTGTGATTTTTCAAATTTGTATGATAAATGAATTAAGCCCCTGTGTTTGGTTGTACTAATTAAAAGTCTACAATAAAAGGATTTTCTGGCAACTATATTATATTAAATAAACTAAACACCTTATAAAAGAATCTCTTGATATGTTAAAGAGGCAGGGTTTTTAAAGGGATAATAGTTTATAAATGCTGAAAACAAAAAAACCACCCAGTGGTGGAAAAAAGCGGGAGACGAGGCTCGAACTCGCGACCTTCTCCTTGGCAAGGAGGTATTCTACCACTGAACTACTCCCGCTCAGTATTGTGTATTATAAAATCAAAATTTCAGAATTACAAGTACACTATAAATCTATGTAAATTTTTGCAATTTTAATCTATTTTTATTTTAAAATGCATTTTATTGATTTTAAAAACTTTTTACATCAGGATAAAAAAATTATTATGACAGAATCAACAACTAAAAGCAGCAAAACACAGGAATTAATCAACCAGGGCAAAGACCTGATAAACAAAGGTAAGTTTGATGAGGCAAGTTCCCTCTATCAATCATTTTTAACCTTTAACGAAAAAAATGTTGAAGTTCTCTATGAACTGGTTAAAACTTATTTTTATCTTGAAAAACCAGGAGAATTAATTGATTCAGCAAAAAAAATATTGAAAATAAATCGTAATCACGATAAAACATATTATTTAATGGCAAGAGCTTATTATATCTTTTTAAACAACTATCACGAAGCTTCTATACGCATTCTTAAAGCAATTGAAATTAATAGTAATGATTCTTATTACTATTCTCTGGCATCTCAGATATTTTATTGCATGAATAACTTAAAAAGAGCTTCAAAGCTGGCTCAAGATTCTCTTAATATTGATGAAAAAAACTTTGAAGCTTTACTAACTCAGGCTATGATAGAACAGCAAAATAAAAACAATGAAAAAGCTGAAGAACTATTCAGACAGGCTTTGTTATACGGACCAGAAGGCCCTTCTTTCTATTTCAATATTAACCATTTGCACCTGAAACTTGCTTCTACAAAAGCCGGGTATAAGCTTTTAAAAGAAGCTATCTCTCTTTATCCTGATAACGAGGTTTATCTCTGGCTTTACAAATATTCTTTTATGAGGACAAATATCTTTAACCAGCCCTTTACCTGGGTAGAAAATATTCAATTAAGCAAAAAGGCTATTATCTTCATACTTTTATCACTTATAGTAATAATCGGGCTTATGTACAGCTCTGAAGTTATCACTCTAATAGTCATAGAGCTCTTCAAGTGGATAAGTTCAATAATATTTGTCCTGTTTATACCGTACCAGATAGTTATTTACATATTACTGTCACTATATATGCATTTAATAGCTATTCCACAGGCAAAAAACAGACAGCCTAGCTTCTAGCATTTTGCTTTTTAAACATGTCTTTTGAGAAGATTTTCTGTATTGTATTATTTTCGCTTTTTATAGTTATCCTGGGCATCCCAGCCTTTAAGATATGCTAAAAGAGGAAGACTGCCACGATCACCATTAGCTTTTGCTGAGGCAATTAAAAAGTTTACATCAATGTCAACAGCATCACCACCAACAGAATGAGGTAATATGTGTTCTGCACTCGGGCTGTGGGTAGCCTTTGAATTCCATTTCAATGGCACACCGGAATAAGCACAGGTATGGAGTTCTTTAATATACTTGATTTTTGAAGGATAACCTGTAAAAGCTACCTTTGAATATACTGGAAGATCCTGATCTCTGAGTGTTTCAATAGCACTGATAGTAGCTTTAACTGCCGGTGTTTGATTCATACTTTTCAAATAACCTATAAAATCATCTGAAAGCCAGTAATTATCAGCTTTTGATAACAATCCCCAGAATTCTTTTGCCACATTTTCATATTGAGTTGCCGGTATTTTCTTTGCTAGTGCACCTTTATAGATATATGGCAGTGCTTTTTCAAACCAGTGATCGCCATCAGGTGTTTCAAACCCTACCATTTTTTCAGTTAAATATGTAGAAAGTGATTTTATGCGCAGATAGGCTTTATTAGCATTATGAACAGATGGATCATCCATTAACACATCTTTAAGGTCTCTTTTGATATTAGCTTTAGGTCTTTCAGAATCAGGCAAAAAGTTTTTATATTCATATTCTGGCCTGACATATTTCGTTGAGTTTTTTGATGATCCTTTTTTGCTCTGTTTTCTGCCCAGAAAAGTCAGGGTCTTTTCAATAATGGTTTGAGAATTTAAAAATTTATAATCTTTAAGTGTTTTACCATTAAAAGAATCTGACTGAACGGCATTAGGAAAAGCAGCCCCTGCAGGCATTTTAGCTTTCTGCAATTTTTGCAATGATAAATTATGTGAGTGTACCCCCCCCGGGATCTCTCGAATACCAATAATCATTTTTCCCCCAAGAAACAATCACTTTCTGATTTCCCCAAATCAGAAAAGTTTTCTCTATTCCCCTCTATTTATGTAAACTAACTTAACACAAAACAATTATTTTTTACAGGGGTAGTTTTGAAATTTTTTGATTTTTTTTTAATTTTAACAAAAAACTACCGCTTAATACCTCTCTATAAAAGCTTGTCTGGCTGAAAACTATATTGAAAATTATCCTTCACTTATAATTTATTTTGATGTAGGATTACAAAAATAAAAGATTAGTGCATAACTTAAAATTTTTTCGATTTTCAAAACCTGTACCATGACTGGTACTTGACCCTATAAAAGGGGATTCGCCCACTTTCGCCTGCAAAGCAAGCTATCCCCGGGGTAATGAGTGATTTCTTGTGATCTTTCTCAACAAGTGGTCGCCTGCTCGTTCAACCCATATCTTAACTTTTAAAATTTTTGAAAATCGAAACCATAAAAAATCTATCATTCTGGTTATGCATTAGTTTTAATAAGAGGTTGTCACTTTATTTACTGTGAAAGAACTATGAAAAATAAAGATATTGTTTACATTGATGGAAATTCATTAACCCTTGAGGACATCATATCCGTAGCAATAAACCATGCAAAAGTTAAAATTGCTCCAGAGGCACATGAAATCATCGAAGAATCTAGAAAAGTCATAGAAGAAATTATTTCAAGCGGCAAGATTGTTTATGGTGTCAATACTGGTTTTGGGGCACTCAGCTCGGTCAATATACCCCAGGATCAAATAGAAATATTGCAGGCTAATCTTATACGCAGCCATTCCTGCGGGGTAGGAGACTATTTTGACATACCAACAACAAGGGCCATCATGCTTTTAAGAGCTAACACGCTGGCCAAAGGTTACTCAGGCGTCAGGATATCTCTTATTGAATCTCTTATTGAGCTTCTTAATAATGGCATTCATCCACTTGTACCCTCTAAAGGTTCTGTAGGAGCAAGTGGTGATCTTGCACCTCTGGCCCACCTTTCACTGGTACTTATTGGAGAGGGTAAAGCTGAATATAAAGGAAATATTCTAAGCGGTTCTGACGCACTAAAACAGGCAGGTATAGAACCTGTAAGACTTATGGCTAAAGAAGGTCTTTCTCTTATTAACGGTACGCAGGTAATGTGTGCCCTCGGAGTATTAAATCTATATAAGGCTATTGCCACAGGCAAAATTGCTGATATCGCAGGGGCTATGAGCCTTGATGCAATTAAAGGTACTCCCAGAGCCTGCTACCCGGAGATACATGCGATCAGACCACATCCTGGACAGATAGCCTCTGCAAACAATATACTTAAATTAACACATGACAGTCAAATAGCAGCTTCTCACGTAAAATGCCCTAAAGTGCAGGATCCTTACTCAATAAGATGTATACCACAGGTGCATGGAGCAAGTAAAGACACTTTTAACTATGTAAAAACTATCTTAAAGACTGAAATTAACGCTGCTACAGATAACCCTCTGGTTTTTGTAGAAACTAAAGAAGTGCTTTCTGCCGGTAACTTTCACGGCCAGCCCCTTGCCCTGGCAATGGATTTTCTTACTATTGCTCTTGCAGAACTTGCAAATATTTCTGAAAGAAGAATTGACAAGCTTATAGCTCCTATGTTTAGCGGTCTTCCGATGTTTCTTATTGAAAAATCAGGGTTAAATTCTGGATTAATGATAACACAATATACCGCCGCAGCGCTTGTATCTGAAAATAAGATGTATGCAACTCCTAATAGTGTTGATTCTATACCTACATCCTGTGATAAAGAAGACCACGTCAGCATGGGTACTAATGCAGCCAGAAAAGTATCTAAAGTTCTCTGCAATACAAATTATGTTCTGGCTATTGAACTTCTGTGCGCCTGTCAGGCCCTTGATTTTTGCAAACCAACACAGCCCGGCAAAGGCATTCAATCTGCTTACAATACTATAAGAAATAAAGTACCAGTAATCACAGAAGATAGAATCTATAAAGATGATATTGACGCCATCTATGAAATGATCCAGAATAATCAGCTGCTCGAAAGCGTTGAGTCAACCGCAGGTTCTCTTGAATAATACCTTAAAATTTTTAGAATTTTTTAATTTTTCAAACTCGTTATACAATTTATAGTATTATTGAAAATCTTTGAGAACCCTGCCATATTATATTTTTTAAAAAAATTTCATCGTTTTTTTTATAGACTAGTCAGCAGCAATTATGATAAAAATATATCTATAAAGGTGTGGATAAAATAATTTCATTACCCTGAACATATAATTATAAGTTCATAAAAATCACCGGAGAAGTTTGAATGATAAAAACGACTCGTTTTGTATCTGTTTTTTTATTACTAATATGCAGCCTGATAATCAATCAAGTTGTTTTGTATGCAGAAACAAACCTTGGTGAGATAACTTTAACTGACACAAACAAGCAAAGGCTACTTATAGAGGATGGCCCGCAGGTATTTTTGCCATCGAAACTAATCATCGGGCAGGAAAACTCTTTTCGTATTAAAGGCCCCCCCGGCAGCAAAGTATCACTGGCTATTTCATCCACCAACAAAGGTGCAAAACCTCTTTTTGGCCAGCAACTCAGAATAGGCCCCGCTGAAAAAACAATTGAAGGTGAAATACCTGCAACAGGTATTCTTGAGCTGAAATATGAAATACCAGACGATACAAACCTTATCAACAGCATAAGGTTTGTAGAAGCCGCCGTATGGAAAGCTAATGACTATAGTGATATCCAGATTGCTACAACCATCTCTTCATCAGGAAGAGAAACTCTTCATAATGGTATCACTATTACTCATCCTCCTTCAGATGGTAAAAAACCAATGTTTGGCCCTGTTATACCGGGGGTAGGACAGGAAATAATACGTACCATTGAAAACATTCAAAGGGCTAAAGATGGTAGCATTAATCCTGATCTTCTGGAAGATGGCTCACCACCTGCATACCTCGACAGCCCTGAAACACGAGAAGTTTATTTACAGAACATTCAGACAGAAAAAAGATAGGAACTCAAGTTATGTTATTAATTCCACTGGATAATCGACCTGTTTCTTATGATATGCCACTTCAAATAGCCAAAAGTGGCGGTATAAAACTTGAAATACCACCAAAAGAGATACTTGGCAGCCTGGATCAACAGGCAGACTTTGAATCTCTGTTAGAATGGACCAAAATGGCCCTCAGAAATAAACGCCTTACTTCCGCCATTATAGCCCTGGATACCCTGGCGTACGGTGGCCTGGTAGCCTCAAGATGGTCTGAAGAATATTATGACGAAATTCTGGAAAGAGTCAATGAATATCTTCACCTGTTTAAAGTAAATAACATTAACGTATACGCCTTCTCAAGCATCATGCGTATATCTAACAATAATATAAATGAAGAAGAAAAAGAATACTGGAGCGAATTCGGCACTTTAATATACCGCTATTCAAACCTGCTACATAAATCAAAAAAATTAAACACACCACAACTTGAAGATGAACTGGCAGAAGTCGTTACCAAAATACCTCAAGATATACTGGAAGATTATATAAGTACACGTGAACGCAATTTTGCCGTCAACCAGTTCTATCTGGATCGTGCAGCACAGGGAGCCTTTGAATGGCTGGTTCTCTGCCAGGATGATACCTCTAAATGGGGTATCAACGTTATGGAAGCAGAAACCCTTAAACAAAAAATAACTCAGCTTAAACTGCAAAATAAAACCCTCGTACACCCTGGAACAGATGAAGTAGCCTCCAGCCTGATGGTTAGAGCACACCTTTTCCCGAACTCTCTTTCTGTTTATCCTATCTATACTATTGAAGACGGAAAAGAAATACTTGCAAACTATGAAGACAGGCCAATTAAGAAATCTGTCGAGGGTCAAATTAAACTTGTAGGAGCAAAAAAGTCAAACAGCATTGGTTCTGCTGACCTTGTTATGGTAGTTCATCTTCCTGAAATATCCCAGGGAGACCATATATTTGAAGAAGAGCCAGAAGGCACTGCACAGGAAGCAGCTATTTCAAAGATTATAGGGGTTCTTAACTCTCTTAATAAGCCAATCGCACTGGCTGATATACTTTGGGCTAATGGTTCTGACCCTGAACTAATTCAAAGTTTAATTGAATCAGATGTCGACTTCAAAAACCTTTATGCTTATGCAGGATGGAATACTGCCAGCAACACCATAGGATCAACTCTTGCCATTGGCATGATCAGGGTAATAGCTGAAAAAGATAATACTGTAAATAAACTGGCACATAAAAGAATGCTCATTAATCGCTTTGCAGAAGACTGGGCCTATCAGGCCAGTGTCAGGCAAAAACTTTCTGAACCTGATGTGGTTGAACTCAACAATAAAATGTTTGAATTAATTGAACCATTACTTAAAAAGTTTGACTATGATGGAGAAATCAGCTTTAGATTCCCATGGAACAGGCTGTTTGAGATAGAAGCTATCATACGCTAATAAATATAAGTTTTCTTAAAATAACTTATACCATTTTGATTTCAAGGCACAACTTTTCACCGGGTTAAATCCGCTTCGATAGCTCTGGAATCAGTTGTCTATTGATGGCAACTTAGTATTATATTAAGTCTTTTATAAATAATGGCTAGATTTTTCTGGTTTCGATTTTCAAAACCCAAATCCCGCCCACCCTTAAGGAAGTCATTGGGTTTCACTCACAGGCTGCGCCTGCTCATTCAACCCATATCTTAAATTTATATTTTTTGAAAATCGAAAATTTTTTAAGTTATGCACTGATCGCCTTATCAACATATAAGAGCTAGATTTTTCCAAACAAATTTCAAATGCGTTTGCTATATTTAATTAATCAGAGGTTCCATAAGAGATAGGCCGTCATAATGACGGCCCTTTTTCTGGTAGATTACCCTCTATCGTATGTTAAGCCCTTTGATTGCCGAGTTGTGAGAGCAACATAAATATGCCGCCCATCACAAATGAAAGTGTTTCAAGATAACTTCTGTTGGGGTGCGGATAAAGCATTTGTAGCATCATATTAAGAAGCTGGCTGAAGAAATCCTGTTGCTGAACTGGCTGGCCATCTGGCCCGAGTTTCTTATCTCCAATAGAATTGAGGCTTGTTTCATAATCCTGAACGACGCCTTCAATAGCCCCTTCGCCCTGAGCTCCTGCACCTTTTTTGCCGTTTCTGGCTATATCATCCGGGTCAAAGGTTTGTCCTAAAAGGCCACCCGGCAATACATTATCTGTTGCAACGCCCAGAGATGATGTTCTGACTTCTGAGTTAATATACCCGCCTGGCATAGCGGTTTGTGTAATGGTATAACCTTCTGCTGTAGTAACGATAAGCTTATTGCCTTCTTTTCTGGCTGTTCCGCCGTCAGCCAGTGTGACAGTCTGTCCGTCTTTAAGTTCCTGACCATTGACTTTAGCAGTACCATCTTTATTGAATGTTACTGAGCTATAGTTAGATCCACTCATATCACAAACATTAATAGCTGATTCTCCGACTACTGTTGCCCCATTGCTACCCCAGGCTTCAAATTTGCCATTATAGTTGAGGTTAGTATCACTTAACAGGTTATATACTTTACCGGGTTCGCCCTGAACATCATATCTGCCGCCATCTCCACCTTTGAAGTGAGGATCCCCGGTTATAGTTCCTACTTCATTAGCAGCAACGATGTTATTGAGGTTTGAATATATATTAGAACTTGCACCTGCTGTTGCAAAAGCATTTGAAGAAGAAGCACATGCAAGGGTCATTTCAAGGCCAAGAATTGCTGAAAGAAAATCACATTGAGAATTCTGCTGTACCTGTGGTTGAGGCTGGCAGAATATACCAGTTGAAGCATAGGCATAAGCTTGATTACCCTGTGCATAAGCCATAGCCTGGCCTCCCTGTGCATATGCAAATGCCTGTGAGTTATAATTCTGGGTTTGAGGATAATAGAAAGAATTAAATGATGCCATTTTTAATACCTCCGGTATATCTCCTGTGTAACTTGCTCAAGTGCTTGTTGTGTATATACTTTTTATATCTTATTTATATAAACAAATTTTTTTAGCTAAAATTGCCTAAAATCTTTTATTTGTTACAAAAATTTAACACCTGACTCTGCCGGTATAGTGCTTAAATGTCTATTTTTCTGCTATTAAAGGGTTTTAAAAAAAATGCTAAAATTAGCTAATTTTAACAATCGTTTTAAAGAATAAAAAACCTGCAATGAAATACACTTTTAGAGTTTAATTTTTCAAAGTATTTGTAGTACACTAAATACAGAAGGATAAAAAAATACATTCAAATAGGAGTCCTGAACAATCGCATACGAAGAACAGCAAACAAAACTGCAAAAAATAATTAAACAGTCTCAGGATCTACCAACACTCCCTAATATAGCAACAAACGCCCTGCAACTGATGGGTAACCCCAGAACTTCTATGAAAGATATGGGAAATGTAATTGGTAGCGATCAGGCTATAACATCCAAACTGCTTCGTATGGTTAATTCTGCTTATTACGGCTTCCCGAGAAGGATTTCAACTATCTCACAGGCACTTGTTGTCATAGGTATTGAAGGACTGAGAAGCCTTATAATGGGGTTAAGCGTTCAACCTCTATTTCAAAGTGAAACAGGCCGTCTTCTATGGCATCACTCAATTTTTACTGCTGCTGCTGCAAAAATCATAACCCAGAAATACGGCAATGTCCATCCTGAAGAGTCTTTTGTGGTCGGGCTGGTACACGATATCGGCCGGCTGGTACTTAACCAGCATTTCCCTGACGAATTTGAATATTTTAACCTGCTATACATGGACAACAATCAGGCTATTGATGTGGAAAGAGAAGTATTTGGAATGGATCACGGTGAAATAGGTGCAAGAATAGCCAACAACTGGAATCTGCCTCCTAAAATAGTTGAATCTATTAAGTATCACCACAAGCCCAATGTAGCCCAGCAAAATCAGGTAGTCTTGATTGTCTGTATAGCTGATGGTCTTGCTACATACATCAATGCACTTGATAACCCTGAAAAATATGAGCAGGAAGCTGATTTAAGTAACTTTATTACCCCATTTTATATGGAAAGACTGAATATTAAAGATATACCTGAACCTATGATTGAAGACATCAGAGAAAAAGCAAACGACCTGAAAGAAGTATTTGATACAAAATAAAGCCATGATAGAAGATCCTTTATACAAAAATGAAAATAATTATGATAGCAAGCTGGCAGAAGAACTGCGTCTTGCCTATCAGGCATTGCTTAATAACGTCTTAATCTCTAATAAACTGCTTTCTCAGGAGACAGAAGAAGAAGATATTCTTTCTCTTCTTTTAAGTATAACAAGACTCATCATAGACTTTGAAGCCGGTGCAGTGTTCAGGCTTGAAGGCGGAATCTATAAACAGGTTTCTGCAATGGATATCAACGATAGGTTTGAAAAAATAAGAAATACTTATCTCTCTGAAGGCATTTATGAGTGGGCTAATAACCAGAAACGAACTCTGGTTATGCCAGAAGGAGAAAATAATACTCATATACTGGTACCTATAATTACAGAGAAGTCTGATATCGGCATGCTTGACCTTCAGGTACCCTTTGAAGCAGGTTTAATTCGCAATCAGGATCTTGATTTGCTCTGGGTCGTCGTCACAAATGCCTCTTCACGATGTGAACAGATTAAACTAAACAGATGGTCTGGCCTTGTTGATGTATTGCTCTCAACTCTGGAAAAAATCAACGCCTCTGAACAGCTTGATACGCTCTTTAACAGTATCTTAAAAGGCCTGGATCAACTTCTGCATTGCTCTAAATATCTGCTTCTTATTAAAAATAACAACGAACTATCCATAAAAGCTCGCTATGATGACGGCAAAAATTATTGTATACCTGCCTCATACAAAGATGAAGGTCATTGTGTATTTGTTGAAAAAGCCCTTAAAGAAAAACAAACCGTCAGAATACCTTCTTTTAATGAATCTCAAGTCTGTGAAACCTGCCCTTATATTAATAAAAGGCCTGATTTTGATTCTTATCTTATGATAGTGCCTTTGATTATTAAAAATGAAAACTACGGGGCTATCACAATTATAGATAAAACCTATAATAGCAAACTATTTTCAGATGATTCGCAACATATAGTTGAGTTATTCGCCAATCAGGTAACAATAGCTATTTATCAGGCGCAATTAAGAGAAGAATTGCAGCTTAAAAATGCAAAAATTAATAAAGAAATCAAAATGGCAGGTATAGTTCAGCAAAGCCTGCTGCCAGATATTGAAGAAGAGTATAAAATCAACCACGGGGCCGTGATTAGAAAACATTACACTAAAAATAATCTTTGTATTACAGGTTTTTATCTGCCCTGTTCTACCCTGGGAGGAGATTTTTACGATATTCTTATTGATGATGACTTTATTAAACTGGCTATCGCAGATGTATCAGGCCACGGGCTATCTTCATCACTGATCACAGCATTATTTAAAATGGCCCTGCATAAGTTTATCACTGTTAAAAGCAATAATCGACCCAATAAGATATGTGAAATGCTCAATACGGATCTGTGCAAGTTTATCAAAACAGGCGACTATATAACTGGTTCCGTCGGTTTTCTGGAAAAAGCCACCAAATCATTTACTTTTAGCAGTGCCGGCCATCCTTATCCTCTCTATTACTGTGCAGAAACTAGAGAGATAGAACTGCTTCAGGCTAATGGTTTGCCTTTTGCTATGCTTGAAAAACAAGAATATCCTCAAAAAACCATTTGTCTTTCATCCGGTGATAAGCTTTTATACTACACTGACGGTATTACAGAGGCTGTCGATGCTGATCTGTCTATGTTCAAAAAAGATAGACTTATTGAATCAGTGAAAAAACATAGCCAGCTTTACTCTCATGAGTTTATTTCAATGTTATTTGATGATGTTGTCAATTTTACAAACAACCCTGATTTCTATGATGATATCAGCATGTTGCTCATAGAATATATAGAAGACTAAAGACTTTCAACAAGAATAGCCGTTCCCTGGCCACCACCGACGCATGCTGAGGCTATGCCATATTTGAGGTTTCTTTTTTTTAGCTCATATAAAAGGGTAGAGACTATTCTAATACCTGTAGCTGCCAGCGGATGACCGATAGCAATAGACCCTCCATTAACATTAACCTTTGATCTGTCAAGTTGAAGCTGTTTTTCTACCGCAATGTATTGTGCCGCAAAAGCTTCATTGATTTCCCAGAGAGAAATATCAGAAATATTAAGCCCTGTAACCTGTAAAAGGTTTTTTATTGTACTTACAGGTGTAATACCCATAATATCAGGGCTGCCTGCTGTAATGCTTGCTGCAACGATTTTGCCTGCAGGGTTAATACCCTTATTAGTACTAGTAACTATTACTGCTGCTGCTCCGTCTGCTATGAGGCTTGAATTTCCGGCTGTCTGGACACCATTTTTAGAAAAAACAGGTTTTAAATTAGAAAGTTTTTCCATTGAAACATTCTTTCTAATTGTCTCATCTTCTTTTATTATAGTGAAATTGCATATTTGATCGTTATAGACACCTTCATTTCGGGCCTTTATAGCTCTTGAATGGGATTCAAAAGCAAATAAATCAGCATCTTCTCTGGTAATAGAATATTTTTCTGCCAGGTTTTCAGCTGTCTGTCCCATAGTAGAGCTGCAATAGGTATCATTAAGTCCTTCCCACAGGAGGTCTGAAAACGGTTTTGCCCCCAGGTGAAAACCATTTCTTATTTCAAAGCTGGCAAGGGGTGCACGGGTCATATTTTCTGTTCCGCCAGCAATTATTGTATCGCTGCACCCGATGGCTATATCGTTAGCTGCGATTATAATAGATTCCATGCCGCTGGCACAGATTCTTTGCACCATCGAAGCAGGGGTTTCAACTTCCAGCCCGCTTTTTAATGCTATATGGCGGGGTAAAAAGATTGAATCAGTGCTGGATGGTATTGTGCTGGCAAATATCAACTGGTCAATATCTTTTGAGTTAAGCCCTGAAGATTCAATCAAGCTTCGTGTAACAAACACACCAAGGTCTGTTGCAGAAATATTGCTATAGCTACCCTGGAACCTGCCAAAGGGAGTTCTAAGGGCTTTTAACATAAAAATATCTTCATAAAGATATATTTTGCCTTTGTTTTTGAGTTTTATACCCTGAACTTTTGTCATTTTTGCTCCTGTTTTTTGCTATTCACTGTTAGTCCTTGGTTAATGATTGATCTCAGGGGGCTCTTAATAAATTAAAAGTTCTCAGATTAAAGAAATTAGTGTCGGGTATTTATGAATTAAACAAAGATTAAGACTAATGCATAACTATAACAATAGATTTTTTGTTTTCGATTTTCAAAAAATATAAATTTAAGATATGGGTTGAATGAGCAGGCACAGCCTGTGAGTGAGACCCCATGCCTTCCTTTAGGGTGGGCGGGATCTGGGTTTTGAAAATCGAAAAATTTTTAAGTTATGAACTGATCTTAAGATTATAGCATATTACACTTATTGCTGGTTTTTCGTTATTTTTTCAGCTAAAACACTATTTTAATAATTGTAAATTGTTTCCCTAAAGCGACAACATTTTGTATAGTTATTAGTATGTCCAGCAAAAATAAGGTGGTGTTATTGTATGCAATCAAGAATATTAAATAGATGTATTATATTTGATGTTCCTTATAAAAACCTTGATTTAGTGACAGTTCAAAAGTTTAAGCAAAATTTGCTATCTCTTTATCTGGCATCACCTTATAAGGATTTAATAATCGACCTTAAGAATGTACAATTCATAGATGCTCAGGGGCTTGAAGCACTTCTATTTGCAGGCAGCCTTATTCAAGAAGGCCAGGGTAAAATAAGTTTGTGTAACGTTTCGCCCTTTGTGCGGCAGGTATTAATGCAGACAAGGTTATACAGGTTTTTTGACATAAACAGGAGTGTTGAAGAATCCCTTGAATTCATTCAGGATACAGAATTTACTGAAATGTGCGATTATCAAACCCTTCGCACAAAACTAAAAACTCAGATTGCATAATCATTTTTGAGATTTCTGAATAATTTAAAAGTTCACAGATTCAAGAAATTAGTGTTTTCGCTGGAATCTGTAATTTCTTTATTATACTCAACGACATAAAAAATTAACCAATTATTAAAGTCTCCAGGGTGTTTTTCGTTGCTGCGCAACTAAAAACACCCGCCATATATTTTCTGAAATCTGATTACTTATAACGTTGATTATAATCAGAGGTTCCTTTTGAATCTTTATCTTTTGCGGTAAAATATTTATTATTGTCGGTAAGACTTTTTCCTGCAGGAGGAATAAATGAAGCTACGTCATGTTATGTTAAGGGTTTATGATATTGAGAAATCTCTTGATTTTTATCAAAATGTTCTGGGTCTGAAACTCATAAGAACACGTGATTTCAAAGACGCTAAACTTTATTATCTGGCCCAAAAAGAAGGCGACCCAAAACTGGCCTTATGTTACAACTTTAATCATTATGAAAAATACACACACGGAACCCATTTTGGCTACATAGGTTTTGAAGTAGACTCTATTGACAAATATGAACAGAAATTAAGCTCATTAGATCTTGAGTTTGAAAGAAAACCCTTTGTTACTGAACATGGTTTCAAACTGGCCTTCTTAAAAGACCCTGATGGTCACTATGTTGAGCTTGTTGAACCTGTTGATACTCAAAGCTAATTATGTTAAGCAATAGAATAATTTTAAAAATAAGTGCTCTTCTGGTTTAAAGCTATAATTGAGTGTTATTATTCTTAATTACTGATAAATATTGCTTGTTTATCCAGAAATAAAAAATAATATTTGCAACATATTTAAAATTTATTTAAAATTGAGTTGACAGGTAATGTTTGAAAGCAAAAAACATTAAAAGGAATATAAAATGGATGAAACGCTAAAAGGCAAAAAAATTCTTGTTGTTGATGATAATAAAACCTACGGAAGGCTGATGTCGATATTGCTTTCCAAGCAGGGGTTCAAGATATACATAGAAGAAAACGTCAACGAGGCTCTGAAGTTGCTAATGAAAGATGATTTTAGCCTGATTATATCTGATCTGGTAATGCCCAACGATGATGGAGTTGATTTTCTCAAGGTTTTAAAAGAAAATGCGGCTACTAAAGATATTCCGGTTATTATTATCAGCGGTTATGACACACAGGATCACGTTAATAACCTCAAAGAACTAGGTGCTTACGATGTTTTGCCAAAATCTTTTAAAGACAGAAATTTAATTCCTACTATTGAAAATGCCATAAAACATTACGAAGAAATTAAAAACCAGTAAAAAAGCTTGTAATTCTTATCAGGGTTTAATATAAACTAAACGACATAAAAAAATTACACAAATCTTTATGCCGCTAAGTATAGTATGAGATCTCTGAATAATTTAAAAGTTCACAGATTCAAGAAATTAGTGTCGGGGGTTAAAAAAACCGCTGTGCGGTTTTTTTAACCCCCTCCC
>Ga0334898_1000478_pt1 | contig 63415 bp, 51 predicted proteins | sample GraSluR3_MG_10_FD_207228 | JGI IMG/M metagenome (GOLD analysis project Ga0334898, IMG submission 207228) | Sludge microbial communities from methane-producing bioreactor in Wageningen University, Netherlands - Granular Sludge_3_08-R3 | ecosystem: Engineered > Bioreactor > Anaerobic >... | reverse complement strand
TAGTCTTTTTTTGAGCCATCGGTTCTTTCTCCTTTTGAATGATTTGCTTGCACCATTCATTCTATCGGAGTGCCCGGTGGCTTTCCATATCCACATATAAATTGCAAACATTATTGTACTCTATCTTCGCCATGAATATACAATATTTAGAATATAAGGAATTATATAGAAGTGCATCTTAATTATTCGTTTACCGGGAGGAAGCAACAGTTTTCCCGTGTTATTAGGGTGTTTTTCGCGATGAGTTCGACCTGTTCGTGCGCCTCGCCCCGGTCTCATTTAGTATCGCCGGTTTTGTACACGCGGGCCGCAAGCATCGCTGCCTTCTCCGGATTGTTGGCCCTGCCCGCCCTCTCCAGGTTCCAGGCATCATCAAGCTCCACTTCCGTTGGCCGGGGGCCGAAGAAGACGGACCCGCTCCAGGTGATCGCTTCCCGCGGCCGATCCGTTGCCCTATGCAGCAGTTCGACAAATTCGTTTGCCGTATAGAAGCGCTGCCCCTCCCATACGGACGCCCCTTCCCTCTTTTTCCTTTGGGCAGCCCAGGGGCTGTCTTCGTTGAGCACCGCCACAACAAGCCTTCCCCCGGGACGCACCACCCGCCATAGTTCCCCAAGTGCTTTCACGGGCGCAGGAGACAATTCCAGAGCGGAAACGCACAGGACCAGATCAAAGCAGCCGTCGGGAAAAGGCATGCTTTCCATCACCCCGTGGTGGAATTCGGCACGATACCCCGCCCGGGCGGATTTCGCCTTAGCGATCTCCAGCATTTTGGCCGACGCATCCAGACAGGCAACGGCAAGGCCCTGGCTCAAGAGTTCCAACGTGAAATTCCCGGTGCCGCAGCCGGCGTCCAGGGCGGTCTCTGCGGGCCGGCATTGGGCCAGACGCATTATCAGATCTTTTTCCAGCGCCAAAACCGTCGCTCCGCGCGGCGTTTTGAACCAGCCGTCGTACTTTGCGGCCCAGGGATCGAATCCGGCTTCGGTCATGGTATCTCCTCCCGGCAGGTAGGCCCGTACTATGCCATAGCCGGGCGTTTCAGTGTTGGGCGATGGCAGTTCGGACAAAGGATTCACCGGTACCGCATCGGCGGGTATGAGGGTTCCCGGCATCGGCCGGAAACCCCATACCTCCGTCATGCCCGGTGTGGCGCAGGACCGGTCACAGTTCGATGTCGCCCCTGTCCCATCCTGCGATCATCGTGTTCATCAACGCAGTCCAGCTCTTGTAGCGGTTCATGTACGCCTTCGTGTTTTCGGGTATCGGATAATACGTCTTCTTGAGTTCGACCGCCTTGGAAATGGCCTCGTCATAGTCCCTGTAGATGCCGGCGCCGAGCGCCGCGGCAACGGCCGTTCCCAGCGCGCCGAGTTCCGTGACGCCGACAACGTCCACGGGGACTTCGAGGATATCGGCGAACATCTGGCTCCAGAACGCGCTCTTCGCCCCGCCGCCGGCCAGCCGGACCGCCGGAACGGGCAGGCCCTGATCGCGGATGTTGTCGATGTGCCGTTTGTGCTCGAACGTGATCCCCTCGAACAGCGCACGGGCCATGTCCGCAAAAGTGTGTCCCATCCCGATGTTGCTGAATCCGGCGCGGCCGCGCGGGTGGACGTTGGGCAAACCGATGAAAGGCAGATAGAGCACGCTGGTTCCGCCCGCCGGAAGCGTCGCGGCCTTTTCGGTCACTATGTCGTATTTGGATACGCCGCGCTCCTTTGCTTCGGCTGCACATCCCTGGCCGAACTCGTTTACGAACCATTCGAGGTTCGTAGCGGATGTCCCGCCGCCGGAAAGGTTGAGGATCTTTCCGGGGATGTCGAAAAACTGGATCGACGTCATGTTGGCTGCGGCGCGGTCCGCTATCACTTCGTTGATGGACCAGGTCCCGACAATCACGCACGCGTGCGTGTCGCCCACCACGCCCGTGCCGATACAGCAGGCGGCCACGTCCATCATCCCCGCGCCCACCGGCGTTCCTTCCGCCAGGCCGGTCCGTTTGGCGGCCTCTGCGCTCACGGTGCCCACGATCGAGTGGCTGAACTCCGCGAGCGGCGCTACCTTGTCGTACATCTCGGGCACGCCATAGAGTTCAAACAGCTTCTTGTTGAACTCCCCTGTGGAGAAGTCGAGATAGCCGGCGCCGGAGACGTCGTTGCGCTCCGCCATCTTAACGCCGGTCAGCCGGAAGTTGATATAGTCCTTGCACTGGCAAAGCCACGCTGTCTTCGCATAGGCCTCCGGCTTGTTCTGCTTCAGCCAGGCCGCCATGCTCAGGGGATGGCACGACACCGGGCCCGTTTTGTTGATGTTGCAGATTTCCTCTCCCACTTCCGCCTGAAGTTTCTGCGCGATCTCGGCGGCACGCGAATCGTTGGAACCAAACGCGTCGTATGCCGGGCTCCCGTCCGCCGCGATGAAGAAGACCCCGTTCCCGTATCCGGTCGTGCCTATGGCACCGATCTCGGCGGGATCTACGCCCGTCTTTTCGATCACTTCCCTGACACAGTCCGCGCTGTTTTCCCAGAGCTGGTCCGGGTCGGCCTGAACGTACCCCGCCTTGGGGCTGCTCACTTCGAAATGCCTGCTCGCAGAAGCCAATTGTTCCCCGTCTACGGTAAACAATACCGCTTTTGAGTTGGTAAGACCGTCGTCGATTCCCAGAATGTACTTCGCCATCGTTGTGACCTCCTCTGTTTTATGCTCAGGAGCAACTTATCCGAGCGGCGCAGGCTGCGCCTTCGGACGCATCCGCCGCAGCCTCTAAACCTGTGCCGCAAGCTGCAAATCTTTTAATCCAAACCCCGGCTCTTGCGTCTATTGGGGCGTTTCCAATATCAGTTGCACACGTTCATCATGGGCTTTCCCTGGAGATAGTTTTTCAGGTCGTCGAACGCGATCTCGACGGAATTGCGCATGGTGTCATTAGATGTTCCGGCCAGATGGGCGGTCAGCGTCACGTTGTCCAGTTTGAGGAAGGGGCTGTCTGACGGCAGGGGTTCTTCGTCGAACACGTCGATGGCCGCCCCGCCGATGGATTTCGTCTCGAGTGCGTGCAGGAGCGCGTCAGTGTCCACGATTCCCGCCCGCGCAATATTGATGAAATACGCCGTCGGCTTCATCTGTGCGAATTCCTTTGCGCCGAAGAATTTGTCCGTTTTTTCCGAATGGCGCAGATGCAGCGTTACGAAATCGGATTCCCTCAGGAGCTCTTCCAGCGTCACCGCATCGTATCCGAGCCGTTTAACCTCTTCAAGGCTCTTGAACGGATCGTACACCAGTATCCTGCAGCCGAAAGGCACGAGCCTTTCGATCACCCGGCTGCCGATATGGCCGCAACCGATAACGCCGGCGGTGCGGGTGCGCATGTCGTGGATGTAGGTCTGGTTGGTGTAAACCTTCCTCCATTTGCCCTCGAAAATGGCCTTGTGGCTCCTGGCGATGTTCTTGCTCTCGGCGATCATCATTCCTACGGTAAAATCCGCAACCGCATGGGCGCTGCGCCAGGGAGAATTGATGCATTTGATGCCCCGCTCCGTGAGCGCGGGCAGATCGACGTTCTCGATGCCTCCCCGCATGCACGCGACGACTTTAAGGTTCCTGCACGCGTCGATGACTTCGCGGTTGATGGATGTTATATGCACACAGATGATGTCCTTGTCCTGGCATACGTCAAGCAGCGGCCTGAAAGTGGGCGCCGCCTGGATACCCTCGCACTCGAGCAGATGCATGCGGTCGGTGATGAGGTCAATGGAATGTACGTCCGTGTCCTTGACCATGGTCACCTCGGCGCCGTATTGCTCCAACCCGAAGAGCTTTTGCATGAGATTGGGCGTGACGCCGCCGTCGGAGACCAGCAGTATCTTCGTTTTCTCCACAGTTTCACTCCTTGCCAGTGGGGGTCTGCCGGGAGGGCACAGCCCGTTTCCGTCCCAACAGCCTGTCAGGCTTTCCCGGAAGCGCCCAGCAGCCGTATCTTGTCGATGGTGCAGTCTTTCACGGCGTCCCTGGCGGCGCTCATCAGCTTGTTGAACCCAAGCGCGGCGATGTCGGGCACCGCAGCGATGCGCCTTGCCGCCGCGTCGGCCAGGTCGGTGAAGAAGTTCATCTTGCACACGCCGGCGGCCACGGCCTTTTTCACGTCCTCGTCGGTGATGCCCGAGGAACCGTGTATGACCAGCGGCAGGTTCAGGGCCTGTTTCAGGTCGCGTATGAGATCGAACTGCAGATCCGGCGCGCTTTTGTATCGACCGTGGAGCGTTCCGACCGAAACGGCGAGGCAGTCCACCCCCGTCCTTTCGACGAATCTCACCGCTTCTTCCGGGTCGGTGTAGATATTTTCCTTATCCTCCTGGTTGGCGTTTTCGTACGTGACTTCCGCGTTGGCCACATGCCCCAGTTCCGCCTCTACGCCCGCACCAACCGCATGCGCGGCTTCGGCGATGATCCTTGTGTTGGCGGCGTTTTCGTCGAAGGGCAGCATCGAACCGTCGTACATCACGAAATTATAGCCGGCGGCAAGCCCCTGGAAACAGGCTTCCATCGTGCCGTGGTCCACCCCCAGCGCTATGGGCACACTGGCCTTTTTGATGGCGTAGAGCATGGAATCGGCCATCGACAGAAGGTTCCCGAAGGCCTTGACCGTTGCGAGGATGACCGGGGCGCGCTCCGCCTCGGCCGCGGCGATGATACCGTCCACCATCTCCTGATTGATGGCGTCGAACATGCCGAGGCCATACCTCCTCTTCGATGCGTCCGCAAGCATTTCCTTAATCGGTACGAGCATTTTCTTTCTCCTTTCTCATGTAAGGCTGCTTTTCCGTATCATACGGACAACGTGCGAAGTTCCACTTTTCCGCGGTTGACCCACGTTTTGGGGGCCTTACCCTCGAACAGGGCTGACATGTGCCGGCACAGGCGCAGGGCGGACCTGCCCATTGCGTGCACGGTCGTGCCCGCCTGATGGGGCGTCAGCGTGACGTTGTCCAGCGTCACCAGGCGGTGGTCGATGCCCGGGGGCTCCACATCGAAAACGTCCAGCGCGGCGCCGCCGATGCGCTTTCTATACAGCGCTTCCCACATGGCGTCTTCGTTAATAAGACCCGAGCGCGCCGTGTTGATGAGGAACGCGGTGGGTTTCATCAGGCTGAATTCGCGTGCGCCCAACATATGGTAGGTCTCGGGCACGAGGCGGCAGTTCACGCAAACGAAGTCAGACCGTTTCAGCAGCGTATCGAGCTCGACGAAGGCAACGCCGTATTTCATCGCGGCCTCCTCGTCGGGGTACGCGTCATAGGCGATCACCTCCACGTCGAAGCCGGTGAGCTTCTTCGCGACAAGCTGGCCCACCATCCCGAAACCGATGATGCCCACGGTCGAGCCTTCCAGGTCCGGGCAGAACGGCGTGTTGATGTACTCCTTGCGCCAGAAACCTGCTTTCATGGCCGCATGGCTCCGGCCGATGTTGCGCGCCTCGGCGAGCATCATCCCGATCGTGAAATCCGATACGGCATGTGCGTTCCGCCCCGTGTTGTTGATGACCATGATGTTCCTTTCGGTCATGAGGTCCACGCAGATATTCTCCACACCCGCCCGCAGTGTTCCAACGACTTTGAGCCGGGGCGCGTTCGTAATCAACCCGGAAGTGACAGGGAAAAACTGCGTGACGAGGATGTCCGCGTCACCGGCGTAATCCATGACCTCTTCCGGGATCTCCAGCGCATCGTAGCCTTTCTGTTCCAGCGTGAGGTTCACGGCCTGGAGCTGTTCCTTTCCGCCGAGCGCCCATTGATAAGTAACCAGCTCGCATCCTTTTTCCGCCCAGGACGCGAATCCGTCCAGCATCATTTCGGCGTCGATGTAATCATCGCCAATGAGCAGAGCTTTCATCATAGATTTCCCCCTAGAATTTGTCTTCAGCGCATCAGCATGCCACCGCTGACGTCCACCGTCGCGCCGATCATGTAGCTGTTTCGCTCGGAGACCATGAACACCGCCAGATCGGCCACTTCGAAAGGGCTGCCTATGCGCCCGATCGGGATGCGCGTCTTATAGTATTTTGCCGCTTCCTCGTCGATGATCGCGTCCGGGCCCGGAACGAGCGCCATGCCGGGCGCTATTGCATTAACGGCTATGCCCTTGTTCCCCACCTCGCGCGCCAGGGAAACGGTGAACGCGACAACCCCCGCCTTCGCGGCGGCATAATGCGCATGGAAGGTGGTAGAGCCTTTGAAGGCGGCTTGGGATGAGAAGTTCAGGATCTTGCCGGGCATGCCGTTTTCCAGCCAGTATTTCGTCACCCATCTGTTGGTGAGGAACACGCCCGTCAGGTTCACGTCCAGCGTGCGCTTCCATTCGTCCAGCGGTATTTCGGTGACCATGTTGGTGGGCCAAAGCATTGCAGAATAGATCAGGATGTCAATTCTGCCAAACGTCTCGATGGCGCGTTTGCACAGGCCGTTCACATGGGCTTCGACGGTCATATCGCCCTTGTATGCCACCGCCTCGCCGCCAGCAGCCTTGATGGCCTCCAGCGCTTCGCCGGCTTTTACATCGTTGGAGGAATACGCGATGACGACTTTCGCCCCTTCCTCGGCCAGGCGTATGCACGTTGCCCTGCCAATGTTGCTCGAACCTCCTACGACAATCGCTACCTTCCCGTGTAGGCCTAAGTCCATATCAGTCATCTCCTGTTGCTTTTAGCGCCGGCGCGCAGGTTAAGGCGGAAAGTATTATAACAACATATAACGTTACATACATTATATCCTAATACATACATTAAGGAAATATGCCGCCTTTTTGTCAGCCGGGTCTGCGCTCCGTCCTCTGTATGTCGGTGTTTGGAAAACTCATATGTACAGTATAAAGAAATGTGTTATAATATTCAATATACTGAATGTTCATTTCTGCGAATCTTACGCAAGGTGGGCTGATGTAGCCGGCAAAACAGTGTTTGAGGTGATGGAATGTACAACATTTCGCTGAAAGGCAAAGCCGTCCTGATCACGGGAGCGGCACAGGGCATAGGCAGATGCATCACGCTGAAGATGGCCGAAGCGGGCGCGAAGGGAATCACCGTCGTGGACCTGCAGGGCGGTGAGCCTATGGAACGGCTTCAAAAGGAACTGGAAGCCCTGGGTTCGGAAGTCATCGTCCACACGGGAGACGTTTCCAGGGGAGAAACCATCAAAGGCGCGATTTCGGCGACGACCGAAAGGTGGGGAAGCCTGGATATCCTTATCAACAACGCGGGCATCGCGCGCAGGACCGATCTTTTCACCACGACCGAGGAATTGTGGGACCTGATCATCGCGGTAAACCTGCGTTCCGTTTTTCTGGGTATGAAATACGCGGCCGAAGTCATGAAGGAACAGGGCGGCGGCGTAATCGTCAACACTTCTTCCATAGCGGGCGTAACCGGGGGCAACACGGGGCCGGAATACGGCGCGTCCAAAGCGGGAGTCATTGCGTTGACCAAATTCGCGGCGAAGACGCTGGGAAAATATAATATCCGCGTCAACGCGCTGGCTCCGGGCACCATCGGCACGGAAATGATCGAAAACGCTTACAAGGATCTGAGCGAGGAAGCCGTTACGAAGCGTTTGTCCACCATACCGATGGGCCGGATGGGAGACCCGGAAGAGGTGGCCAAGGCCGCGTTGTTCCTGGCCAGCGACCTCTCCAGTTATGTGTCCGGCGACATCGTGATGGTAACCGGGGCCCGCATGAGCTGAAACAGGCTATAATGGGGCTCCGAAGGATAATTTGACAATCAACGAGACAAAAATATATTTAGATATATTTTTATTACAACAACGCATAAGGAGGATAAACCATGAGCGGCAAAAGGAACTATGACCCGATTATTTTCTGTCAGTACGAATCCCTCGATATGGAGGATTTCGTCATCGCAACGTACCTGATGAGCGCGGAGACCACCGATGTCCTGATGCGCGCCGGGGCCGTGGCTGTGGAGCAAACCACCGGGACCTGGGCGCGTGTGCCCGATGAAACCGAAGAGGTGCGGCGAAACCATGTCGGACGCGTAATAGGCGTGTACAACATACCGGGATACGAGGCGTCGTGCCCCGACAGGGTGCGCACCTTCATCGTCCAGATCGCTTTTCCATGGAAGAATTTCGGCCAGCAACTGCCCGAAATGCTCTCCAGCGTTTTCGGGAACATTTCCATGGTAGACAATCTCAAACTGCTCGACCTGTACTTCCCCAAGAGCTTTGTCGCGGGGTTTAAAGGGCCCAGATTCGGCACGCAGGGCCTCAGGGACCTGCTCGGTATCCACGATCGTCCGCTGACGCTGGCTATGATCAAGCCCTGCACCGGCATCCCCATAGACGTAATCGAGCGCCAGTTCTATAATCTCGCCGTTGCGGGCGTGGATATGATCAAGGACGACGAACTCATCGCCGACCCCGCACACGCACCGTATTACGAAAGGCTGGAAGCCTGCCTGCGTGCGTCTGACAAAGCTTATAAGGAAACCGGCAAACGCACGCTATATTTCCCCAACATAACCGACCGCCAGGACAGGATGTTCGAAAAGGCGCATAAATCGATCGACATGGGCGCCAAGGCATTGATGATCAATGCGCACGCCTGCGGATACGGCTGCCTTACGGCGCTCTCGTGTGACGAGAGCATCAACGTCCCTCTTTTAGCGCACCCCTGCTACGGCGGCGTGTCCTACCAGAGCCCGCATGCGGGCATGTCCTCCAGCCTGGTGTTCGGCAAGTTCATGCGCCTGGAGGGGGCGGATATCGTCGTATACAACTGCGCCTACGGCAAGATCCCCAGCCTGGTCGACCGCTATGTGCGCATCGGCCAGAGCCTGCTCTCGGATTTCTATGATCTCAAGCCCGCTTTCCCCAGCCCGGCCGCCGGTCTCCATCCCGGCATGGTGCCCACCATCATGAACGACCTCGGCCCGGACACCCTCCTTGGCGCAGGTGCAGGCATGCACGCGCACCCCAAGGGCATGAAAGCCGGTATCGACGCGCTGTTGCAGGCTGCCGAGGCATGGAAACTGAACATACCCCTGAAAGAGTATGCCAAGGACCATCCTGAATTGCAGGCGGCCATCGACGTCTGGGGCGTGTACGATCCGCAGGAGAGCATTTTCGAACTCACGAAGTAATCAGGATTGCACGGCACTTCGTACTGACAGCATAAGCTGTGCTTAGGAAAAACCAAATGCGATGAGTGCCGCCGCGTCTCCCGCGGCGGCACGTTTTTTTCAGGGCGGACGGGAAACGCCATGACGCAGAAACGCTTTTACAGAACGGGCTGTTATGCTACAATAGGATAAATTATGGATAATTGGAACGGATGCATATGGATAAAAGATTGCTCACAAAACAGGGAGAGATCGTTGCGAAGCTGGCCAGAGAGCTTCTTTCGGTTTCGCCCGGATACCGCATCCCCAGCGTGAGCGAATACTGCAGCCTTTTTTCGGCAGGCGCAGGGACCGTACATGCGGCCCTGCGAACGCTTATGGACTCGGGGGCGGTACAGCTGGCTACGCATGGACATCAGGGAACGATCGTAAAGGGTCTCAACCGCAAGATCCTCTGGAAATACAGCCTTAATACGCTGTTTTACGGGAGCATGCCGCTACCGTATACGACCCGCCTGCAAGGGATGGCAACGGCAATACATGAGCAGTTCGCGGAGGCGGGCATTCCTTTCAGCCTTGCGTATATCCGCGGCGGGCGGATGCGTGTGCAAAGGCTCCTGGACAAACATACGGATTTTATCGTCTGTTCGCGCCTTACCGCGCGCCTTGCGGCAAAGGAAATCGGAAACTTTCATACGGCTATGGATCTGGGGCATGAGAGCTATCTTACGCACAGCATGCTGGTTTTCTCCGAGCCGGGGATGACCGGGATAGAAGACGGGATGCGCGTGGGTATCGACGAATCGTCCTATGACCATCCCGAGTTGGTTCAAACAGCCAGCAGGGGGAAAAACGTGACCTTTGTGCCGCTAAGCTACAACCAGATCATATCCAAGATTCAAAAAAGTGAAATCGATGCGACCGTTTGGAGCCTCGATGAGCTCGAGGAAAAATATCCGGGAGTGAACATGGTCCCGGCGGAAAACTCGGAAGAAATGAGGACCATCACCCGCGAAAGCGCATGGGCGGTCATTTTGATCCGCGAGGATACAACGTCCCTCGCATCCGTTCTGCGCGAAGTGCTCGACGTCGAAAAAATCCTCGGGATCCAAAAAGACATCATGGACGGCGTCAGGATCCCTTCCTATTAACAGACTATTACCTCGGCCTGATTATTATTGGCTTTGCCTAACGCTGTGTCCGACGATACAGCTTTTCCCGCTTCTCTTGCCCGCATACAAGTTCTTGTCGATCTGCCGGATCAAATCGCTAAATACGGAGCCCACCATACATTCCACTATGCCGATGGTCATGGTGACGCTGGTCCGGCTTCCGCATTCAAGGATGATTTCTTCCTTTATGGCCTGCTGAATCCTCCCGATGATTTCTGTTCCTTCCTCCAGCCCCGTATCCGGGAGAATGAACAGGAATTCCTCTCCCCCCCCACCTGCCCACAACATCGTGTTTCCTAAGACTCCTTTTTATTCGGTCGCTCATTTCAACGAGGACCTCGTCCCCGCAGAGATGCCCGTAGGTATCGTTTATCCTCTTGAAATCATCGATGTCGGCCATGCCCAGGACCATCGTATCGTATTCAGCGCCCAACCCGTTCATCGACTGGCTTATGCGTTGATACAGGCACCGTCTGTTCGGAAGCCCGGTCAACTGGTCTGTGCTGGCCAACAGGTTCATTTTATCGCTCATATCCTTGAGCTTGTCCTCGTTCTGCATTGCCGCAGCGCTGTACCAGAACAAGGCAAAGGCGATTGCGCCAAACGCCAAAAACATATTCAATTCTCCTATGATGCCGTCTACAGGATACGGAAGCGCAACCGATGGTTTCGTATTCATTATGATTTGCTGTATTACGGCGTAGACAACGATAAGGACGGGCAGGCTTGCGATCTTTACCCGCCTGGACAGGCCTTCCGAAGCAATGATCAGCGGGAACATGCAGACGATATAGTAATGATATCCGCTTTGCCATCCCAGCAGGTAATCGCCGATGAAACCCGTATAGAGTATGAGTATCATCCCGATCACATTCGCAACCTGCGCTTTCCCCCGGACAAAAAAATAATAGCACGTCAGGCACATCAAAACGCTCAGAGATGTCACGAACGCCATGACGTATATGCCTATGAACAAGTAAAGGCATAAAAGAACAAAAACCGCGGCAATCTCATAGAGCACCAGGGCGGCGCCAAACTGATATTGTCTGTCATGTCTTCTCACATTAAGCAGGTTTTTCACACAGTATTCCTCAGAACCAACACCTATTAAGACTCGTACGGCAACGATTTCTCGATATGTTTCTTCATTATATACCCTCTATGCATAAAACAGAAACGATAATACGTATTATGTAATTATTTCCAAACCATCCGCCACCCCCCCCCCCCCCCCCCCCGCCCGGTCAAATGCGCATATCCTCCAATACAGCAAGACAGCCGTTACCCGCTGTGTAACGGCTGTCCCGATATGTCCTGCGCGGTTAACCGGACGCATCGACGGACTCGGGCGGCTCTATTCCGGAATCGAAAAGGCTGTAGTCCAGGTCAGGCACGCTTGTTATCTGTATCTTCCCGCCCTCGCCGGTCATCTTCAGTATGCCTGCGCGGGTAATGCGATACAGCCGACTGTCAGAAGGGGGATATATCCCTGTTAAGGCTATCTGGTCGACCGTCTGGTCGGAGAGCAGCCATTTGCGCGCGGGCGCACCGTGGCGGAGCCGGAACGTTTCGCCCGATCCGTCGCATTCCAGCAGCCCTTTTTCGACGAGGCCCCGTACAGCCTGTTTATGCATCCCGACATCGCCCAGCACGCCAAGGATCCGTTTGCTTTCCGCCTCGCCAAAAGGCAATATCATCGCCGTTACATCGGCAAGATTTCTAAAGAAGTAGATATCGTCTACGGAAAACCACGATTCGTCTTCCGTCAGCGGGGCCTCCTTTTTTTCGACGCGTTTGGCGATCACGAGTTCGGTAAGCCTGAGGATCACGGCCTCTATTTCCGTAAGTTCCGTCCCGAACGGTTCAAAAGCGGGAAGCCGCAGGCCGTGCAACAGGTTCTGCCTGGACATCTCCTCGATCTGCGCCTGGAATACCGGGGAGATGACGGTGCACAGCTTATACTGGATATCCGGGCAGTATATTACCCAGAAGCCGTTTTTATAGCAGTAGCAGACGGGGCCGTTGTCCATCAGCGCCGCATTGATGGTCTGCACCACTTTTTCGGGCGCAAGAAGGGCATCGGTTATGGCGCGCCCCTTCGCCGAAAGCGTAGCATCCTCCACGAAGCCGAGCTTGCTCAAAGCGTCCCGCGAGGCCTGCCGCCCCTCGCCGGACGGTTCCGGGCCTCTCGGAAAGACCGCGGGGGAGTATCCGCTGCGCGGCGTCTTCGACAGGGAGAGCATGTATTCCAGGTCCTCTATCGTCATTACATGAATCATTAAAAACCCTCCCGTCACCATGCAAAGAAGTTTCTGAGCTTCTGGATGCCGTATTCCGTCACGGTGCCCGCAGCCCTCGCCATGCCGGCGACCGTTTCCGTCATGGCGACGCCCATCTGGGTCACCGGCTCGGCCACCTTGCCCACCATGGTCAGGTTCCCGTGCTCATCGCGCCACATGCTGCCCGCCGTATCGTACATGTTCTCGTACCAATCCTTGTCGGACACGACGTTGGAGAAATCTTTAATAAAGGTCTCGGAGTCGTATACGGCTTCCCCCGCCATGTCCATGCCGTAGGAGATGTTTTGGATGTTGGGCCCGTAAACCCCTGCTCTCGCCCTTGCATAAGCGGTATCCGAACCCTCCCATTCACTCTGTGCGGTGTCAATCAACATATTGAACGCGCCTTTCATCGTGGTCACCGGGCTAATGACGTTCCCCGCCTCGGTACCCCCGAGAAACAGCGAATTGCCGGCCTCCATGATAGCGACGCCCGGGTTTTTCTCGAGTATCGCGTCCATGATATAGTTGACGGCAACGGATTTTCCTATGCCCTTTATCCAGCCGTCGCCCTCTATCAGCACGCCCCCTTCTCCATCGACGCTCTTTGTGTTTTCCCACGCGTCCATGCCGATACCTATATAGCTCATTGTGTTGTTGTAAGTATCGATTGCGTCGGAGAGTTTCCTACCCATACGCACATTTGCCAGATAACCCCTGACAGCGCTCATCTTCAGTGCTTCTTCCCCTGTATAATCGTACCATCTCCACATCTGTCTCTGTACGAATGCTTGGTCTGCGAAAGCATCTATCAGGTTGTTAAGCCTGTCCTTGACGCCCAGCACAGTAAAAATGGAGTCGAGGGTCCCTAGCCCGGAAACCACCGTCTCCGTCGCTTCTTCGAAGGCTTTGCCGACTTTGCCGGCCATGGTTTCCGCGGGCGCAGGCGGCGCACCGGCCGCAGGCGTCACACTCGCGGGCGGGACGGGTCCGGCCGCAGGCGGCACACCCGCAGGCGGGACGGGTCCGGCCGCAGGCGGCACACCCGCGGGCGGCGCACCCGCTCCCCCTGCTACGAAGGAAATGGCCGCAATCAGGGCGGACAGCGCGGAAATGCTTGCCGCGGCGGCGATCCAGCCCCCGGCCGTATCCCCGCCGCCCGACGTAAACCCGGGAATGTTCTTCTGCGGGGCGTCGACCGGCTGCAAAGGCGCTTCCGGTGAAGCGGTGGGAGCGCCCGGGGAAGGGGAATACGGCGGCAGTGATGGCGTCCCTATCAGTCCCCCCGGCGGTATGGGCGTAGGCCCGGGCTGCGTCACGTCGAACACCGCGGTAACGATCTGGGATTTTGTAAATACCCCGTTCATATTCTCCCATGTTCTCGTCAGGTTCAGCGTCGCTGTTACGGTTCTGATGCCTTCCGGCACTTCGAGAGACGCGGAAACCGAGCCGCTTTCGCCATCATCCAGTTTTTTCTCCTCAAACGCGTCATGCGAGGCTTCGGTGTTCGCACGCGGAGAGGCGTCGACAACGGCGATGATCGTCGATCCCAGACCTTTGTTGAGAGAATCTTCGCCATAGGGCGTACACAATCCTGTGCCCGATATGGTGATGGCTTCCCCCGGGCGGACCGTCCCGGTGATATTGTATCTCAACTGCCATTCGTCGCCTTCAGCGGTGACAATAGTACCGCCAGTTACAGAAAAGTCCAGGAACAGTTCATAGTTTTCAACGTGTAAAGAGCCTGAGTGCCCGGAGGAACCGGAAGCCGGTTCCGCTTGCGCGGGAGTTGGTCCGGGTTCTTCCGCCTCGAACGTAACCGTTGCCGTCTCAACCAGCGACGCGGTTTCGCCGGAGGCTTTGGCAAAGGCGGCCAGGCCCGGAAACACCGCGGCGGCCGTCGCGGCGGCCAGTAACGCGATAAACGTTTTTCTCAACTTCATACCGCAGGCACCCTCCTTCTCCCGCCCAGAACAAGCTGCAGCACAGCGCCTATTATCAACAGGCCGAGCCCTACAAAATAACAGACGTAGCCGAACACAAACAGCGAAAGCGGAATGGAAATCAAGAATCCGGCCGCAAGCCCGGCAAGCACGCTTTCATTGTACGGCGCGGCCCCCCCGTGCCAGGTATATGCGTTAAGGAGCGACGAAACCAAGCCGCGCAAAAAGCCCTCCTGACTGCCCATCGCGCGCAAGGCAAGCAAGAATCCGGCAAACGCCGCCATGATCTTCATAAGGGATGCGCTGCCCGCCATGAAATTGTACATGATGGGCGCAATACCAAACCCCAGGAAAAACAGCCCCGGCGGAACGCCTCCCGAAAACGCCGCCGGTATGCGCCGAAACCCCGCCGCTACGCCTTTGAGGGGATTGTAGCCCGCCAGCAGCGGCATGGCCAGATAGGCAAAGAACACTTTGCCCAGTATCCCGCCCAGCGCACCGTGTACGCCGTCGTACAGTCCTCCCTGAGAAAACGTCAGGAGCGATGCGATCTGCACGGGCATGGGGTTTACGCCAAGCAGCGGCAACAGGGAGAACACGACCCATATGATCAGCATGACGGCCATGGCTATCAAGGCGCGCGGGCTTTTGAATACCGAGCCGATGTTCATTACGGACGATTTGATATGCGAGGAAAGGTATCTGAAAGGGCCGGCTGTTTCGTCCTCCACACAGTTCCCGCACTGGTCGCAGAACTTCTCGCCCTGCAATACTTCTGCACCGCAATTCGCGCAAAACATCGCAAACCCTCCAATACTGATTTGCACATATGAAGCCGAAACGTATTGGTCAGGAACAGCAGGATAGTGAAGACATTAGGAAGAATTGCTCAAAAAAGAATGTCGGTTAATGTCTTGTAGTTCGGGGGGGAATTCTTATACCTCTGGTGCTTTATAGATACCATATTATGGAAAACAAGTCAACGGAAACGCAGCTTTGGTTCATCGATACCTGCAATTTATATATGCAACCGGAATATGGATGCCGTCAGACCTGACGTTGCGTTTTTACTTCGAATATCGAGCCCACGCGACGGCAGCCCTGCTTTTCGTAGTATTTATCGACATCGCTCATCACATAGACCGTGTCCTCAGGGCAGTCGCCGCATACCCTTTCCATCAGTTTTTGCCCGATACTGCGCCCGCGAAATTCCTTTTTCACAAGCAGGTCGTATATGTAGACGCCGAAGCCGTCGTCGTCCCTGCACCGCATAAAACCGCATAACGTATCGCCTTCATAGGCAACATAGGTGCGCGAGTTCTTCAACGCCAGCTTGTACTTCCCGATTTGCTCGTCCGCGAAGTAACAGGCCCATTCTTCGCCTTCGTCCCGCATAAGTTTAAACAGCTTCGCCTCATCCGCTGCCGAATACGCTCTTATCTTCATGTTAACCTCATATAATGCCGGTATTATGCTTTATTCCATTATATTCCATCAGGTTTGTTTTGCACAGATATGTTCTTATCGCGCATAATCAACGCCGCCGTGCCGTCATCCGCCGCGCCGTAAAAAAAATGCGCAAGCCGTTGTCGCTTCCTATCGTTTCCTGTTTTTCTATTGTAAAGGAAGCAGGAAATCCTATAGAATTGTGTAGAGCATGAAGCGATGGTTCAACGCCATAGTCACAACCCTTGAACGGGGAGGAAGGTGTATGGAGAACAACGTTTTGCTTGCTTTCGGGCTGACCACGCTCGCAGGACTGAGCACCGGCATAGGAAGCGCCCTTGCGCTTCTGACGAAGAAGACAAACACGAAATTCCTGTCAGTAAGCCTGGGTTTTTCGGCCGGGGTCATGATCTATGTTTCGATGATCGAAATATTCTTCAAGGCAAAAACTGCGCTCATGGCTGAACTCGGGGAAAGGCTCGGGTCTTGGGTCACTGTCGGCGCTTTCTTCGCCGGGATCCTGCTCATTGCCGTGATCGACAACGTCCTGCCCAACACCGAAAACCCGCACGAAATCCACAGGGTAGAGGAAATGGACGGAAACAAAGGCGCCCGGGAATCGAAGCTGCTGCGGACCGGCGTCTTTACCGGACTGGCAATCGCGGTGCACAACTTCCCTGAAGGGATCGCCACATTCGTCTCGGCGTTGCAGGAGCCGTCGATCGCTATACCCATCGTCGTGGCAATCGCTATACACAATATTCCGGAGGGCATAAGCGTGGCGGTGCCGATTTACTACGCTACGGGAAGCAGGAAGAAGGCCTTTTTGTATTCCTTTTTATCGGGCCTGGCCGAACCGGCGGGCGCCCTCGTAGGGTATCTGATACTGATGCCCATAATGAGCGATACTGTGTTCGGCGTCATTTTCGCTGCAATCGCAGGAATCATGGTGTTTATATCGCTCGACGAGCTGTTGCCGGCCGCAAGGGAATACGGGGAGCATCACCTCTCCATATACGGGCTGATCGCGGGCATGGCAATAATGGCGGTAAGCCTGTTGCTTTTCGTATGAGGACATGATGTATGCTCTCAGCATTAGAACAATCGTGATAGTATGGCCATGCCCGCATACGGCGGACGTTTTTTGCAGATATGCACACAAATAACTATAATACAAACATAGGCACAGAATAATCTGCAGAAAGGATGTACATAATGTATCGTCACATCGTACTGTTTAGAATCGCAAAGGAAGAAGACCGGGCGCGTTTAATCGAAATGATAAAAGAATTGCCCAACAAACTTGATTTTCTGCATGACCTAGAAGTCGGAGAGGATGCTAAGCATCTGAGGCAGTACCAGTCGGATAATACCTACGACATTGGATTTTCGTGTTCCTTTGACACCCTTGAAGACCTCCAAAGATACTATGCTCACCCCGTTCATATAGAGTTGCGAACAGCGCTCCGTGCTGTGAGGCAGGATACCGCCATGGTGGATTGGGTAGTCGGGTAGAGATTGTTTAACCTATAAGGCTTTAGGTATCCTAAGCAGTCTGCCGGCAAGGGCAGTTTTTTCCAATGGGCATACGGTCTTCGTTTTGATGACCACGCTTTCGCGTGAAGCCGGCGTTTTTTTTAAAGCAGCATAACGGCCACTTAGCACGATAAAGCAAACGGCATTGGCTGAGGTCCCGATGAGCGGGCCCCGGGATTGCCGTTGTGCTTTTTTTTATGCGCATGCCGCTTCATAAGCAGGGCTCGTCGTCCTGCGATAAACGAAAATTGCCGTAACATCTCAGGCGCATGCGGCATAAATTGGCGGCAGGTAAAAAAGATGCCCCGAACTAAAACGGGAGGTCTGTGAAATGGCTGAAATATCCTTTCCTTTAAGTAATCTTCCCATAGGGAGCAAGGCGAAGGTGATCGACCTGAACTCCGATTCGCCCCTAAAAAGGCGATTGCTCGATCTCGGCCTGACCCGGGACACGGTCGTGGAGGCTGTTCAGAAAAGCCCTGCGGGCGACCCTATCGCTTATCTTGTCCGGGGGGCCGTGATCGCGTTGCGTTCCGAGGACGCCTCCAACGTGCTTCTGTCCATGTAATCGCTATACGCCGCCGAAGACGGAGGTCTATAGAATGTACATAAAGGCTAATCGTCCATGTAACGAAAGCACCCCGAAAAACCGTTCGGATGATCCCGACAAGGTGATCGCCCTTGCGGGCAACCCGAATGTGGGTAAAAGCACGGTTTTCAATGCTTTGACCGGCATGAAGCAGCATACGGGGAACTGGCCGGGGAAAACCGTCGTGAATGTCCAGGGGCAGCACACGCATAACGGCGAATCGTTTCGCATGGTCGATTTGCCGGGTACGTATTCGCTGCTCGCCCATTCGGCCGAGGAAGAAGTCGCGCGGGACTACATCTGCTTCGGCGACGCCGATGCGGTCATCGTCGTCTGTGATGCGACCAGCCTCGAACGCAACCTCAACCTCGTCTTGCAGACGCTTGAGATCACCGGTAACGTAGTGGTGTGCGTCAACCTGATGGACGAGGCGAAAAAGAAGAAAATATCCATCGACTTGCCCCGTCTGTCGGAACTCCTCGGCTGCCCTGTCGCGGGTTGCAGCGCGCGCAGCAAAAAAGGCCTGAAGGAGCTCATGGACCAAACCGCCATGCTCTGCCGGAACCCTCGCCGGGCGCAGCCTGCGCCCGTCCCCTATCCCGGGCCCCTGGAGGAAGCGATCGCCCTGGTGGAGCCGGTTCTTTTGGATAAACTCAAGGGCAGGCTCAATTCCCGGTGGGCCGCCATAAGGCTCATCGAGGGCGACGCCCCGATAATCACCGCGATGGAGCGCTATCTCGGATGCCCCCTGTCGGCGGATGCGGCGCTTGCTCCTGCCCTTGACAGGGCGCGTGCGCTCATAGAAAAAGGGGGCATCCCCCGAGACCGGATACGGGACGCCATCGTCAACAGCATCATAAGCAGGGCGGAAATGATTGCGGCGGATACCGTCCGTTTCGAAAACGCGGGCTACGCGCTCAACGACAGGCGGCTGGACAGGATCCTTACGAGCAAATCCACCGGTATCCCCATCATGGTCGCCCTGCTGGCCATTCTGTTCTGGATAACGATGACGGGCGCGAACTATCCGTCGGAACTCATCGCAAACGGACTGGCCTGGGTCGGCGATCAGCTTACGGGCTTTTTCCACTGGCTCGGCGCTCCCGCCTGGGTACGGGGAATACTGGTGGACGGGGTTTATAAAGTGGTCTCCTGGGTCGTTTCCGTCATGCTGCCCCCCATGGCCATATTTTTCCCGTTGTTTACGTTGCTGGAAGACTTCGGATACCTCCCGAGGGTGGCGTTCAATCTCGACAGGTACTTTAAAAAATGCTGTGCCTGCGGCAAACAGGCGCTTACGATGTGCATGGGCTTTGGCTGCAACGCGGCGGGGGTCGTCGGGTGCAGGATCATCGATTCGCCCCGCGAACGCCTAATCGCCATCATCACCAACAACTTCGTGCCCTGCAACGGCCGTTTCCCGACCCTGATTGCTATCATCACGATGTTCTTCGGTTCGCTGGCGCTCGGATTCATGGAGTCCGTCGTGTCCGCACTGATGCTGACCGGCGTCATCGTTCTGGGCGTTGTGATGACGCTCGCGCTTTCGAGGTTCCTGTCCAAAACGATGTTGAAGGGCATCCCTTCGTCTTTCGTGCTGGAGCTGCCGCCCTACCGCAAGCCGCAGATCGGCCGGGTGATCGTACGGTCCATCATGGACAGGACGCTGTTCGTGCTGGGAAGGGCCGTCGTGGTCGCCGCTCCGGCAGGACTGATAATATGGCTCATGGCAAACGTTCACGTCGGCGGCATCAGCCTGCTGGCGCATTGCACGGGCTTCCTTGATCCCTTTGCGCGCCTGTTCGGGCTCGACGGCGTGATCCTCATGGCCTTCGTCCTCGGCTTCCCGGCAAACGAGATCGTGGTCCCCATCATAATCATGGCCTATATGTCCACGGGCAGTATCCTGGAACTCGACGGCCTGCACCAATTGAAGGCACTGCTGGTGCAGAATGACTGGACCTGGCTGACGGCCCTGTGCACGATGCTGTTTTCGCTCATGCATTTCCCCTGCTCCACCACCTGCCTGACCATCAGGAAAGAAACGCAGAGCTGGAAATGGACGGCCGTTTCGTTCGTCCTGCCCACGATAACAGGCCTTGCCCTATGCTTCATCGTGGCCAATACGGTACGGCTCCTGGGACTGGTGTAGTTCTTCCCGCCGGGTACGCAAAATGAAGGGCAGACTCTTGTCCGCCCTTCATATCGGCCAATACGGCTATAACGGCTTAACGGGAACGCATATCGTGGTATCGCATTTCCCCAGTTTCTCAGTTTCGGGGTTATGCCGGTACATTTCGAAGCAATACCCTTCGTCCGGCTGATAACCGCTCGCGGGCATCCATACGCCACACATGTACTGCCATGCTTCCCCGTATTCCTGCCCCGACAGCAGGAAACGGCCCATCGCATACCTTGTTGAAGGGATATAAAGCCTGCCGATCTCACCGCTCACCCCGGTATCCGGCGGTACGACGATCCCCACGGAAATGCGCAGTTTTTCCGGTTCCGTGATCCCTGGATCGTCGTGATAGACCACTATGTTCCTGTTCTTCCCCGGGTCGCCGGTATCGGCGAGGCCTCTGGGAACAGCCCAGGCATACAGCTTCTCGAACAGCCTTTGGAAAAGCTCTTCGTCGCCGGCATACGGCCCGATATGCCGCACGTAGGCAACCGTCATTTTTTCGAGTACGGATACATTGACCTCTCCCTGCAAAGCTTCCATTTTCGCCCTCCTCACGGTCATATTGTCTATGACCTGATCATAGGACAAACGCAACCGCCGCGCATTTCCCGTGTTGCGCAACGCTTGATACAGGTTGCTGTCTTCTTTGCTCAGAATGCTGTGGCGCTTCCTCCAACCGGAAGGGGAAAATCCGAAGCTTTCCTTGAACGCGCGGGAAAACGCCGCCGGGGAAGAAAACCCGCATTTTAGCGCCGTTTCCGTAACGGATACATCCAAATTCCCGCAGAGGATGCGCGCCGCTTTTTCAAGGCGCAGCCTGCCCAAGAAGGAAAATAGCGTTTCGCCCAGCATGGCGGAAAAAATACGGTGAAAATGAAAGGGCGAAAACCCGGCAATCCGGGCCAGGTCCCCGATATTGAAAACCTCGTCCAGATGATTGTCCAGGTAATCCAGAACCCTGTTGATTCTGCAGATGTATTCCCTGATCTGGGCATCGCCGTATCTGTTCATCTCTTCACCCATAAAATTCCACGTTTCGTCGTCCAAGCTAAGACGGGGTTTCACAGGCATGGTCCAAGCATTAACGGCGCAGATTATCTTCTCCCTAATACGTGACCTGGCCGTCATGCGAAAGCAGGGCGGCGGAAGCGACTCCCTCGACTTTCGAAACTTCCCTTACAAGGGAGGCCTCCTCCTTTATGCGGACCTCGATCACCATGTCCAGCCTCGACGCTGCGATATTGCGGGATTTCACTTTATAGTGCCTGCAGTGTTTCGATACTGCGTATAGGACCGCCTCCTCCGTTTCCGGAGCGGTCGCATTGACGACGAGTATCATCGGCGCGTTTACAACCGGGAACTTCGCCAACAAAAAGATGGCGGCGGTGAGTATCAGCGATGTCACCACGGCTATTCCGGAGAATCCGGCGCCGCATATGATCCCCACCGATATGGACCAAAACAGGAACACCAGGTCCATCGGGTCCTTGATCGCCGTCCTGAACCTCACGATCGAAAGCGCCCCGACCATCCCGAGCGAGATCACGACATTGGACTGGATCGTAAATATGATGGCGGCCGTGATGATCGCCGTAGCCACCAGCGAAATATTGAAAGTGAGGGAATAGAACGTCTTTATCGTTACGATACGGTAGATGAAGAATATGTACAAGGAAATGGCAGCGGTGATCAAGAGCGCAACGATGATATATTGCGTAGAGATATCCGTACTGGCAAACCCCTCGAGGAAGGTTTTTTTGAAAATGTCGCTAAAATTCATTTCGATCCTCTTTCCCTCATCACTACAGTGAGAAGTTCCTGCTGAAATAGTATTTCGAGTAAGCGGTCCGCTGCATGCTGTCGAGCTGCAACAGCTGCCTTAAAAAGGAAGGCAGAAATCCGTCGTATTTTACCTCCAGGACATGCTGACCCCGCGGCATGACCGGTCTTGCGCAGAGCTGTTGGTCAAAAAACCCGTCGAGCATATTGGACGAACGGATGTTTTTGTCCAGCGTTATCCTTACATTCCCGCTTTCATATGTGTACGGCGTCCTGTCGTATTCGACGATCACTTTTGGCCTCATAAGCCTCGTCTGGAATTTGGAAACGAGCGTTTTCATCAAGGGCGGAGTTTCCCCGTACGCGTCGGCGGTTTTGCCGTTCATCAGGGCAAAACACTGTTCCCTCGTGATCGGACAGGCCGTCTTCTGCGTTTTGCCGCGCAGGCTGCGTTTGCGCTCGAGCCTGATGCCGCCAAAGTCGTGGACATATACCCTTATCCTGTATTTTTCCCTCGCGTCCGTTCCGTCCCGGTTTTCGAAAAAGCAGGAGTTGTTATAATCGTCAAAATAGAGGCTTCTGATGCAATAACTCCCGTCCCGGGCGTGAGGGTCGACGGCAAGTATGCCTTTCATCCGGGCCTGCAGGATCGCAAGCTGTGTTTCAGAACAAACGTATTTTAGCTCATACCGGTACTCATCCATGCTTTTTTGCATCCGCTCTCAGTCCCATGCATTTGCGTTTAACAAATACTATGATAAACACAAGGATGGCGGCGATAACCGGAACCAGCAAATAATAACGCTTGAATAGCGATAATAACGATATCCGCCATTTTGCGTTCAAAACCGTATCTTCGGTGACTGGCCGGGTTTCGTCAAACGGAGTACCGGTATCCCGGTAATACCATCCTTCAAGGATATACCCGTCCGCTTCGGGAATCGGCGCTTCTTCCGGCGTCTGTCCGTCCCTTACGGAATAACTGTAGTATATGTTGTCCCGCAGCCCGTTGAAGGCCAGCGTATGATAACGTTCGTCGTCAATCCATACGGAATCCAGAAAGCCGGTCCTTTCCGACATGAATTTCAGCAGATAATCATTGGCATCATTTATAGCGGTCTGCGCCGAACGGATATCCGTTTCGCCATGCCAGCGGATCCGGTTCATCAGGGCTGAAGCATGTATTTGCTCAAAGTATCCCTTCATCCCGCCCGCAAGCAATTCGTCGAGATAAGGTTTTAGTCTCTGTTCGTAACGCGCGGTTACGGCGGAACGGAAATCGGATTTTTGATTGAGTTCACTGTACCACGAAAGATATTTCGGGTCGTTCTGCCCGCGCCACAGCGCTATGAATGCCCGCGGGTTCAGCCCCATCACGTTATCCTCGCTGTGATTCCCAAGAGCGCTGTCGTAATCCCAGGGAGGGCCGGCAAAAAGCTTGTATCCGCCGTCTTTGCCAGCGATATAAAAAAACTGGCTCGACCATTCCGCATCCTGGTTTGCAAAAACCTCTTCGAGCAGGTATTTCATCGCCCACGAATCCATGTCCATGTAATCGGTGTATTTTTTCCCAAGGGAATTGACGCCGGTGCCGGAATACAGCGCCTCTTCAAAGTCATTCAGGAATCCGTCGACGTATTCGATCTGCTCCAGAGAAGCATATTCGGGGCTGACTACGGCTAGCGGCTGGTTCCTGCCCGTAACGATCCAGGAAGGGTCGTCCTTATAAAAACCCGACAGTTCAAGCTGCAGCAAATATCCCTCGAAGATGTTTTCTGGGTTCTCTGGTATCCTGTAAGCTCTTGAAGAACCTGTTTCAACAAAACCGTATTGTCCGGGGTCTCTGGGATTCAGCCGCCGGGTCTCTTCTTCGAGATCATGTATGTCCAACCGGTGTTTGCCGATTTTGATTTTTTCCGAAAGCTGGTAAAGCCCTGCATATGCGCCGTTGATGTACAGGTCAACGAATTCGGAATCGGGAGAAAAGGAAAAGCCCGTTTTCTTTGCGAATTCATATACGATCTTGTTGCGCACATTGGACACATCGGAATGATTCGCAAGGAGGGCCCACTCTTGCGCTTCCCCCATCCCGAGCAGGTTTTTTTCTTCCGACAGCTGAATATTGTATGGCTTTTTCTCGCCGGCCCAGGACAGGTTGCCGCGCCCTTTAATGAAATTCAACTTATCGTCATACGCGACGCTTCCGTCCTCGTTTACCAAAAGCATCGTGCCGGATTCCTTGTTTCCCTTATCCGCGTTCAAATAATCCGTATCCCCGGATTTTGTACGTATGAACATGCCCGGAATGTGCTTTGACTGCATGAATATGATGTTCCCGGTCTGAATAACGTCGTTATTTGCACCCATAACGGTGATGCTGTATTCCCGGTTCGTTCTGTAACCCTTGAGATAGTCGCCGTCTTCGTATTCGCAGCCGCCGATCCGGACCGTATAGGGCCCCAAAACATTTATTTGGACTTCGTCTATATCCGAAAAAGAGGGCAGAAACAAATAGAAAGCGTCCTTTTTCTCATCCTCCCATATGTTAATCGTATCTTCCCCGTTTTCGTATTTTATCGAAAACGACAATCCCGGAAAACCGTCCCGATCGTTTTGCATGAATATTAATCCAACAACAACAAGTCCGAGGGAAAGCAGGATAAGAATATTTCTTTTTTGATAATCCGCATTTTTCATGGCGCCTCCGGATCAGGCCAGAATAACGGACAGGCTGCGTTTTCTGCATTAATTATACAATAATATATGTTTTTGTATACCCTTTTGTCGTTTCCGGCTTAGCATGTTGAACAGGCAACAGGAAGCGGATAAACGCCTTTGGGAATTGTTCCGTTCGGCCTGTTTTATATGTCCCGCGCTGTCGTTTCAAGTGACAAGGCCTGTTCACGGTGTGCACGGGACAAGTTTTTTATTTCCCTTAATGCAAAGGCTATGGCAACGACAGCTGCCGCCCCGTCAGCGATCGGGCCGGCATACATGATGCCTTCTATACCAAAAAAGACAGGGAAAATAAGTATCAGGGGCAGGAGGAACAGTATTTGGCGGGTTAAGGTAATCATCAAGCCGGCTTTGGCCTTGCCTATGGAAGTAAAAAAGTTCGCGGTTACCGGATGTATTCCGTTGACGAAGGTAAGCAGCATAAATATGCGGAAATAACGCTCCGCAAACTTGAAATACGTCTCGCTCCCCTGACCGAAAACACTGACAATCTCCCTTGGAAAGATTTGAAAAGCCAGAAACGCAACGACGGAGATTCCGGTGGCCGCAGATATTGCCTTTATATACGTCCTTTTTACACGATCGAATTTTTTTGCCCCGTAGTTGAATCCGTTTATTGGCTGGCATCCTTGCGCAATGCCTATCGTAAAGCCGAGGAACAGAATATTCACTTTCGTAATGACTCCAACGCAAGCAAGCGGGATATCCGCGCCGTATTGCGACATTGCGCCGTAATATGCAAGGGAGTTGTTCATGGTAATCTGGACCGCCGCCATCGCAAGCTGATTGAAAAACGGAGCCGAACCAAGCGCCAGTATTGCTTTGATATTCTTTGCCTCAGGCTTAAAATATTTCCTGGCCAATTTGACGGCCTTGAATCTAAAGAAATACCCTATTGTAAGCGAAACCGAAACAAGCTGGCCTATGACCGTTGCCCAGGCGGCTCCCGCCATCCCCATGCGGAAAACGAAAATAAATAGCGGATCCAATATAGTATTGAGAATCGCGCCGGATAAAACGCAGATCATGGAATAACCCGGGCCGCCGTCTGCACGGATTAATTGGCCCGCGCCGATCGAGAAAGTGACAAACGGCAATCCTATCGCCACTATGCTCGTATACTCCAGGGCATATGGAAGAACGTTCTTCGTTGTTCCCAAGGCAAACAACAGCGGTTTCTGAAAAAGAAGAACCGATATTCCCAAAGCAGAACCGAAGACAGCCAACAAGAAGATTCCGGTGCCCGCAAAATGCCCCGCTTGCTCCTTGTCACCCTCTCCAAGCTTGAGATTGAAATTCGAAGCGCTTCCTATACCGAGCAAAAGCGCAATAGCGGTGCTGGTTATCGTTATCGGAAACGCCACATTTGTCGCTGCGTTTCCATACATCCCGACCCCTTGGCCAATAAAAATCTGATCTACAATATTGTACAGTGAGTTGACCAGGAAGCTGATGATCGCCGGTATTGCAAACCTTAAAATCAGTTTGCCTACTTTTTCTGTTCCCAACGGGTTTTGTGGCGGATCTAACACCGCCGCATTCTTCTTTTGCATTTGTTTCTCCATGACAAAAAGCGCTCTTCTGTAAGATACCCACTTTATTTAAAAAATGCAAGGCGCTTTTCTTCAATAATAAAATGCTATCTGTTATATCCACAGTTTCTTTACTATGTTGACAAGCGTTTTCCTCAACGGATAGTCGTGCAACAAACTCCCCGTATGGAACCGAAACACAGATGCTGCAATAAGACAAATGTTGTATCATAACATGTGCGGCCGGAGAAATCGGCATGAAAAATATTGTGCAAGAAGAGTGGGACCTTTTTTTGCGATGTGAATCTCGGAGGGCCTGTGAGCGCTTACGGTATACGGCAATGGAACCTCAAAGGCCATATCCCCTTTGAGGCTCACACAACCGGTGTTCGCCGATACCGTCCCTGTTTCAGCCGTTTAAAAACCGGCCTTTTTGAGGTTTTGCGATCCTGTTGAAATCGTTGGCCAGCACTTCCAGGCTCCGGGTAAGCTCCTCGCCCTCCATAGGTTTTCCGTGGCTTGGAATCCCCAAAAAAGGTTTCAGGTCCCTGAGCTTTCTGACCGAGTTTTCTGCGGCCTCCCAATCCGTTGTGAAATATCTGGGGGGGCCGCTTATCCGTTCGCGCCGCATCAATACCGAAAGCAACGACTCCTGCTTCGTCGTGGAAAACGCGTCGCCTACGATGAGCACGCGGTCGCGGTCGCGGAACAGAGAAACGTGGCCTTCGGTATGCCCCGGGGTCGGTATCCATCTCCAATCGGGCATCCCGGGCACGCTACCGTCTCCGGGAAGCGCCACGGCCCTGATGCCCAGGTCGATGCTCGTATGAGGATAAGACTTTGAAAGCTTTGCCACAATCCCTCCGTCCACGGAAGCGTCCGCTACCGGGTAATTTTTCTTACCGGTTATATAGGGTATTTCAAGCTCATGCGCATATACGGGTACGTCCCAAAATTCAGAGAGTTTTATGACTGACCCGACATGGTCGAAATGGCCGTGCGTCAATACTATTGCCGCAGGCCGGCTTTCTTTTGTGAACCGTTTTTCGGCGGCAGACAGTATGGTATCCGCCGAATTTTCAAGGCCCGTATCCACAAGGACCCATAAATTCCCTGTTCCGACGATGCAGGCTGCCACGACCGTGAAGTCGATTGCCAGTATGTCCGGGGTTACTTCCTCTGTGGACGTGGTCAAAGCGGACAGGCCTTCGATAATCTTGTTGCCCATGGTCAGCTCTCCTAGGATTAACTCATCCTATTTTAAGCCATATCACTGCCGGCTATTCGCAACATATCGATTTTTCGGGATGTCAGAACATTCCGTATACGATCCCCGCAACCGTGCTGACCACAACGACGATCGCGATGTACGTCAGTGTCTTTTTCCATTTCAGCACTTTTGAAATGACCAGTATCGCCGGTAGCGATAACGCCGGGCCGGCCAGCAGCAGCGCGAGAGCGGGGCCTTTGCCCATCCCGGCGCCCATCAGCCCCTGCAGGATCGGCACTTCGGTAAGCGTGGCAAAATACATCAGCGCGCCCGAAATCGAGGCAAAGAAGTTGGAGAAAACGGAGTTCCCGCCGACGAGTCCGGCTATCCACTGCGAAGGAATAAGCGCCTCATTGCCGGGCCGCCCCAGCAGGAAACCCGCCACCAGCACGCCTATAAACAGCAGCGGCGTCACCCGCAATGTGTAGTCAAGCGTAGACTGAAGCCACTTCTTCAGCATTTCCTTCTTGAACAAAAGGAACGCCGAAACCACCGTTATGATGAGGAATGCTCCGGCAGCATACCACTTGATAGAATATATCGCCTGCCACAGCCCGGTGTCGCCCTGCGGCGCGCCCCAGTTGGCAAAAATCAAAAAGCCGATCATCGATCCGATCAGCAGCACGATGCGCCACAGATCGACCTGGTCTCCATCGGTCTCCATCTCGAAAGCGCTCATGCGCTCTTTTTCCTCTTTCCTGAAAATAAACGCCATAAGCAGACCGACGACGACGCTGAGCAGAATTGCGCCAACTGCGCGGACAATACCCAACTCCGGCCCCAGTACCCGTGCGGTCATGATGATGGCAAGCACGTTGATCGCGGGGCCGGAGTATAAAAAGGCCGATGCCGGCCCGAGGCCTGCGCCGCGCATGTAAATCCCGGCGAACAGCGGCAGCACCGTGCACGAGCACACCGCGAGGATCGCCCCGGACACCGATGCCACCGAATAGGCCACGACGATGCTCGCGGCTGCCCCCAGGTACTTCATCACCGAATTGCTCTTAACGAATACGGATATCGCGCCCGCTATGAAAAACGCGGGAATCAGGCAAAGCAGCACATGCGCCTTCGCGTACTCGCTCATCATTTGTACGGACTCGTTCAGCGCCGTGGAAACGCGTCCGAGTTCCGTAGGCAAGAAATAGAAGGCAACAAAAAATAACGCGATGATTACCAATTTCTTTATGTCTTTTTTCTCCATAATGCGTCCTCCGCCACACTTCATGTGGCTGTTTATTCACACATCATCCTATAAAAAAGGGCGGTGCCCTTTTTTATAGGTTCTTTTGTAGAATCCGCTTCATCTCGTCCTTTGACGGGACCGAGCCTTCATAAAGTATCTTGCCTTCTGCCACTACCGCCGGGGTTTGCATCACACCCGCTTTGACGATCTCCATAACATCGGTCACTTTCTCTATGCTGTAGTCCATCCCCAGTTCGCTTGCGCAGGCGTCCGTCACGTCAGCCAGTTTCTTACATCTTGCACATCCCGGTCCCAGAATCTGCAGTTTCTTCATATGCAATGCCCTCCTTCTTTGAAATAGCATGGATGCAGCGCAGAAAAGTATTCACGCACGGCATCTCCAATCGATATATGATCATCTTCCCCTGCCGCTCGTAATCGATGATTCCCGCCTGACGCAAAACCGCCAGATGCTTGCTTGCTGTGGTCCTGTCACAGTCGAAAAGGCCGCATATCTCGCAGGCACACAACTCACCTTTGCCATGCAGGGCCTTTACGATGCCCAGCCTTACAGGATGCGCCAAAGCTTTGAGAATCTCTACGTCTTTATCCTTTTTATTGCCCTTCATATTTTTCATGTGATAATTTTACCACACTTAATCATCAAACGCAAACCTTTTTATGATTATATGATCATACGTTCATTTTGACGGCAAGAAATATGCGCGATGAATCCGCGCTTTCTCCCTCAGCATGAAATGCCGTTTCGATTTTTCAATATATGCGATGGCGCCGCCTGTTGTGCAAGGAAGATTAACAGTTTCTAAAGCTCGACTGTCCTTCCGTTTCACCGGTGCAGGGAGAATGCTTAAGGCTTCTCGAAAAACACAAACCCCCCGCCTAAGGTGGTGGTTTCGTACCAGAGTTTAAGATCGATCCCGAATGCTTTCCCGCCATCGAGTATCTGCGCCGAAACGCGGTCGTGCACCTTGTCGGTCTCGAGTCCGACGATCGTGACCCAGTGCCAGGAGTCCAGGTTGCTCACCTTCCCGTTGGAAAGATTGAGAAAGGCGACGGGGCAGTCACTGTCAAGCCCTTTTTCTATGAAGTCCACAACCGAGGACAACGCGGGACGTGACATCCTTTTCATCGGAATGTCCAACGTCCGGCACTCCAGGCTGGTTCCGCGGGATTGCGCATACTTTTTTACACCGCCGCAAAATCGGTCGAGGGTGTTTACGCCCTTTTCACTAGGAGTGACGTAACGCCATAATGTCTCCATCAGCCCGATGCAATCCGTTTTACTCTCGACCTTTTCCTCGAGCCTGATACTTCCGGCGCCGTGCAGATACAGCACAACATTGGTCGCCACGCTCGGCCCACAGCCTGCCCGGCGCTGCCAGCACGACCCGAACCACTCCTGATCGCAGCCACAGACCGTGTCCTTAGAGTTTTCAGACAACAGGAAATATTCGGGATTCTTCAGTGACAGCACCGTCGTTCCCGCTCCTGCTTTTAGGCCTGCCTGACCCTTTCCGTCGTACATCAGCCGCAACCTCCCCCCACAGCCCTGGCCGCAGGACGGCATCCTTACAGCCGCCTTGCGCTTTTCTTCGAACTTTTCGCTAGAATGTCTGCTAACCCAGGCAATCGATCATTGGCCATCGTATTACGGGAGGACAACTCTATTCATGCAAAAAGACATGCCGGATCCTCCTCGGCATTTTCTGTACAGGGGCGCATACGCACGCGCGCATTTCACCCCTGCTCGCCGATCTTTATCATGATACTGATCCTGTCCTCCTTAATATGATGGCAGGTATATCCAAGATTCTTATACATTATAAGCTTTTTTGCGTCCTCGTTCTCAATAGGCGGTTTTTCCATTAAATATTCATACAGTTTCCTGTTGTCTTCCATGAAGCTTTCGCTGATCCGATAATATATCCACTGGGAGTCCTTCTTTTGCGAGACGATGCCCGCTTCTTTCAGCTTGCCAAGATGCCTTGATACATTGGATTGCGTCATGTCCAGTATCAGTTCGATCTCGCAAACGCATAGTTCGTTTTTTAGAAGCAGGCTCAGTATCCTCATCCTGTTTTCGTCGGATAACGCTTTAAAGATTTCGACCATTCCCATTCGTTTCTCACCCCCTGCATACGGTGCATCCTGCACCACAGGCCGATCCGACACCGGCTCAGAAGGCCCACCGGCGGCGGTGAATTGCGGCGAATCCCCAAAGTTCCAGATCACCGGAAACACCCGGTTACTTCATTCTATCAGATGTCCTTTCCTGTTGGATACTATGTTGCTTCTCTGATACAGCACGCCGACCAGCGCCAAAAGTATCCCGGATACGACCAGTATCGACTCCACCGACACAACATCGGCCAACGGCCCGAAAACCAGAATGGCGACCGGCATGGCGCTGCCAATGATGATCTGCACTATGGAAAAAACCCGTCCCATCATGGCCGGCCTGGCGGTTTCCTGTATGAATACGGTCTGCGCCGTCACGACAACCGGCATGAAGAAACCGGAGACGCCCATGATTATCAGGTATACCGCGAAATGGCCCGCCACGCCCAAAAGGCCAAAGGTTACGCCGAACGCAACCAGGCATATCGCAATGGTACGAATTTTATCCTTGAAACCGCCTTGCAACGCGACAAAAACGCCGCCTATGAGCGAACCGATCGTCCAGGCCATCTCATTGGCGGTCAGTCTCCAGACATCGCTTCCGAAGCTTCTTTCGACCAGCAGCGGCGTCAGCACCGCCGCAGGGGTGATCAAAAAGAAGGAGAAGGCATAGCAAATGATGATTCCCCTTAACAAAGGGTGACGGAATGTATATTCAACACCCTGTCTGAGTTCCGCGAGCATGGAGGCGGGCGCGTCCGTCCGTTCGATTTTTCCCACCTTGATAAAGCCGAGGATCAAAATGGCAAGTCCCGCCGTGACAACATCCAGCATAAAAGCCCACGAAATATCCATGGAGGCGAGCAGGACGCCTCCCGCGGCAGGGGCAAGCAGCATCAACACCGAATTCAGCGTTTGGTTGATACCCTGTACCCTTGTGAGGGCATCCTTGTGGACAAGCTGCGGATAGATCGCATTCACGGCGGGGGCTTGAATCCCGCCGCCGATCGAACGCACCACCGACACGGCAAGCAGCAGTTCCATGCGGCGAAAACCCGCCCAGAATGCGATGGCAAGGGCAAGCGTCGCTGCGGCGATAAACGCATCCGACAGCATAATAAGGTATTTGCGGTTGTGCCGGTCCGCCCACACGCCGCCCCACAGGGAAACAAGCACATGTGGAAGCATGTAGCAAAGCGTGGACAGCATCAGCCACAGCCCGGAGGAAGTCTCCAGCGTGATATGCCATATGATGGCAAATCCCACAACAGAGGACCCAAACAGCGAAACGTTCTGGCTAATGAGAAAAAGAACGATATTCTTGTTTAACGGGGGATGCTCTGTCTTCTTGATTTTAAGCTTCATATTGAACGGTTCATCCTTCCAGTTTTCTTGTTGAAAGGAGAAGAACAAAAAAACGACAGAGACCACAATTCCTCTGTCGTTAATGCCAATGGCAATCTAATGAATTGACGTCAGCAGAAGGAATGCGTCTTCTCCGGAATAGTACCTGATTCGATGCGGGCATATTTATCTCTTGTAACATGAATCGCTGGAATCATTTGTTTGCTTCCGGCAAAGCGAAACATTCCTGCCACCTCCTGTCATAAACAGATATGATTATAAAGCATTCCTGCTTAGATTACAACATTATTTTATTAGACCACCCATGCCTTTTCGCAAGACGCGCAAATATTAAGCGATGGAGCGGGCGGGAGCAGGCGCGGGCTCTACGTATCCGCGTTAAAAATTTACGTTAGCGAACCGTAGGGCGCTCGCGCGATGCTCCATTGTCCCGGCTTCGTCCGGTGTTCGGCCGGCGTTTTTACCTGACACTGCCCGATACGATCGACACGTGGGAAATCGGAACGTACCCCGTCTTGCCCGCCGCAACGACCTTGTAGTAGCTGCCCGACGTGCCCAGCACGTCCATCAGGTTCCCGGGGCCGAGCTTTAGCAGCTTCGACGACGAGGTCGTGGAGGACTTGTACACGTACGTGAAGCGCGTGGCTTTGGCCACGGCTTTGGACGCCGCGTCCTGCTGCGCGGATAGTAGCTTGAGATAGTCTTTGTGGATGTACGCCGTCTTGCCCTTGTATTCGATCTGATGCCAGTTGCTCGAATAGTACGCCTTTTTCACGGGGTATTCCGCGCCCTTCGGAGCCGTGCCGACCAGCGCCTTCGACGTGCCGGGGCCCGAGCGAACGTTCACGTAGCTGTTGCAGTTGACCACTTTCCCCACAGTTTTTGTGTTGGTGGTTTTTGGCGTAGGCGCGGGCGCCTTCGCCGAGGACCCGACCTTGCCCGATACGATCGACACGTGGGAAACGGGCACGTACCCCGTCTTGCCCGCCGCAACGACCTTGTAGTAGCTGCCCGACGTGCCCAGCACGTCCATCAGGTTCCCGGGGCCAAGCTTTAGCAGCTTCGACGACGAGGTCGTGGAGGACTTGTACACGTACGTGAAGCGCGTGGCTTTTGCCACGGCTTTTCGGGCAACCTTGGGCACGGCCGTTGGCTTCGCGTACACCACCGAAGAAAAGCTGCCATATACCTTCGCGCTGCCCACCGAACGGTAGGCCCGCACTTTATAGTAATAATACTTCCCGGTCTTAAGGCCCTTATTGGTGTAGCTCCTGTTGGAAGTCGTCGCTATCATGGAATACTTTCCCGTTTTGGATGTTGCCCGGTAGACCTGGTATCTCGCCGCGCCGCTGACCGCGCCCCAGGTAAGCTTTATGCTGCTCGATGACGCTCTTGCTGCTTTCACCGATACCGTTTTCGACGGGACCGGCTTGGCAGATTTTACGCTCGAATAGCTCCCGTACGTGATTGCCGAGCCAGCCTTCCGGTAGGCCCGCACCTTGAAATAGTACGTTTTTCCGGTCGTCAGGCCCGTGTTCGTGTACGACGTTCCCGTCAAAGTCTTTATTCTCGTATATTTCCCCGTTTTGGAAGTCGCGCGGTAGAGCGCATACCCCGTCCTCCCCGGCACCGACGTCCATGTCAGTCTAACGCCGTTGTACCCGGCCGATTTAGCCGTCAGTGTGGCTGTTGCAGGGACCGGTTTGGCGGATTTTACGCTCGAATAGCTCCCGTACGCGGTCGCCGAGCCGGCCTTCCGGTAGGCCCGCACCTTGTAGTAATAGGTTTTTCCGGTGGTCAGGCCCGTGTTCGTATACGACGTTCCCGTCAAGGTCTTAATCTTCGAATACTTCCCCGTTTTGGAAGTCGCGCGGTAGAGCGCATACCCCGTCCTCCCCGACACCGATGTCCACGCCAGCTTTATACTGTTGTACCCGGCCGGTTTTGCCGTCAGCGTGGGCGTGGCCGGGACGGGCTTCGCATATTTGTAAGAGGAATAACTTCCGTACGTGGTCGCCGACCCGGCTACGCAGTAGGCCCGCACCTTGTAGTAATAGGTCTTCCCGGTCGTCAGGCCTGTGTTTGTGTACGAAGTTCCCGTCAGCGTCTTGATTTTCGAATATGTACCCCCGCTGGATGTCGCGCGGTAGAGCGCATACCCCTTTGCTCCCGTCACTTTCGTCCACGTCAGCTTGATGCTGTTGTACCCTGATGATTTTGCCGTCAGGGCCGGCGAGCCGATTTTGGCGAACTCCGCCTTCAGCGATCTGGCCTTCGTCACGGCAAACGAATATGACGCGCTGGCGGACACCTGTTTTGCCCCCTCCAGCCAGCGCACGAACCGATAACCCGCCTTGGGAACGGCTTTCACCGTTGCGGTTGTGCCATGGGCAATGCTGCCTCCGCCGGAAACCGTGCCATAGCTTGTGCTGTTGACCGTGACGGAGACGGTGTACTTTTTGATATTCCACTTGGCGTAAAGCGTAGTGTTGGCCGTTACTTTGTCCGAAGAAAAGTTCCAGGCGTTTGTGCAGGCCGCCTCCTTGTACCAGCCGCCGAAGGTATAGCCGCTGCGGGTGGGATTGGCGGGGACCGTGATAACAGCGTCGGCCTGCGCCGTCCTGGAAGCGACAGCGCTGCCGCCCCGGCTGTCGAAGGTCACGGTATATGTGGCTGCATCGTCGCTTGTCGTCACCGTTGTGCTCGGCCCGTCCGTCGACCAGTTCGCGGAAGCATCGCATGCTTCAACCTTGAAAGTGTAGGTAGTGGACGGTGAAAGCCCTGTTGCGGTATACGGCCTGCTGTAATAATTGATTTCGGCCAGAAGGGAACCGTTCCTGTATATTCTTGCTTTGTTCAAATACATATCCCTTGCGTCGCCAGCGCCGCTCCAATTCAGCCTGACGCTGGTCGCAGTAATATTGCTCGCGTTGAGATACGAGTCCTCCTCCCAGACCGGCGGGTCGTTATCCGGAGTACGGATAAGGCGCTGCGGGCCGGTATCGCTCCAGTTCCCGGCGGCGTCCATCACCTCCACTTTATACGTATACCCCCGGTCAAAGTCATCGGTCACCGGGCAGGACGTGCCCGTTAATGTCTTCACCGGCACCCACCAATCGTAAAGGAGTTCTTCCGCCTTGAATACCCTGTATTTTACGGCATCCGCAACCGCATCCCAGCTTATGGTTGCGCTCTCGGATGTGATGCCGCTCGCGCTCAGTTCGGCCTCGTCGGCCCAGACAGGCGCTTCGGTGTCCAATGTCCCCACCCGCGCTTTTGAAGCCTCGTCAGTGTTGCCGTAATACCCCATGTTGATGCGCCCGCCGTTTGCAGCGGGTTCGTTGGCGTAGCCCGATGCGGGGTCGCCAGCGTCAACGCACTGGCTGGTCACGGTATCCGTAACCCAAGCCGTACCGTTGTACCGGCCGCCGTCGGACTTCAAATGGAAATCGTCGTTTTCCGGGTCGGCGAAAAGCGCGTCCTTCCGGATGGAGCCCGTGCCGAGCGGAGAAACCGTATAATTATCGTCCATCCAGGATGTTGTGATACAGGAATAGGTGATATTTGAGCCAGACCCCTCCACGTACCCCCGATTGTACAGGTCCTCGGCCTCGTTGTTGCTGGAAATCGTATTATGAAGCTTAACACCGTACACCATCGTATAGCTGGGCAGATATCCATAAGCTTTTTTGTTTAATATGCCATACTGCTCGTTATTCGCGATGGTGCAGTTCACCAGGCCGGGCGCGTTGGCCTCGTCCGTGTTGTCCTCCAGCGACACGCCGTTTTGACCGTTGGAGTGAATCAGGCAATGGTCGAACGTCATGTGCGATACCCGCTTCAGGCTGATGCCGTCCTTAGCGTTGTTTCGGAAAATGCAGTTTGTGACCGCGAGAGGGCCGCTGCTATCGAAAGCAGCGAATCCGTGTTCCCCGTTGTTTTCGAACACCGAGTTTTTTATTACGCCGTTGCCCTCCGGGACATTTCCGTAATCGCTATACGACAAGCCCGTTTTAACCATGTTTTTAAATGTGCAGTTTTCTATTGTCAGGCTGTCAATATGGTCGTCGGTGGCGTGGTTCATCCCGCCCGCTATGCCGTATTGCATCCCGTCCAGAACACAGTGTTTCAATGTGACATCATTTTTGCAGTTATATATATCTATGTAGTTCGATTCCGACGTGGGCGCGATCGTATTGAAATGGATGGGGCTTTCCGCCGTGCCGGTCGCATTCAGCGAGCCATACACATCGATCCCGCCACTGTCTGTCATCGTGACCGTCACGCCCGGGTCTATCGTCAGCGAGCCGGACGCATCTCCTACTTTTACGCTGCCGTCCAGCAGGTAGGGCAGGCCCGTCTTTCCCCATACGGCATCGGTGTCATATCCGCCCAAATAGACATACGCGTATTTCACGTCGTCGGGATAGCCCGGGAATGTGTTGCCGGGCGATTCAATGCCCGCGTTGATTTTTGTGGATGCATGGAATCTCATCGGGGTTGCTGTGGTTTCCGACGTCCCCGTAAAAGTGTTTCCCGTTACGGTTACGTTCCCTACCGCCTTATCGCTAAACGGGGTGAACTGGCGGCCCACCTCCACAGGCGTGGCCGTCCCGGCCGGTTCGCCGATGTTCGAAAACCGGGAATCCGTGACCGTTACGTGGCGCCCGCTCTCCACGCCCACTCCGCCGTGGCAGTTGTTGAATGTGCAGTTGTCTACGGTTACGTCGATATCGTCGTCTGCGTTCCGCTCCACAAAGATGGAACCGCCAAGGTCGGTGAAGGTGGAATCGGTGAAACTGAACGTTCCGCGGGCGTTCGTATAATGGCCCAAAGAGGAACAGATGCCCATTCCCTTAATGCCATACGTTTGGTTATCAAAGGAATCTCGGAATGTACACCCGTCAATCGTCAGGTTCACCGTTTGGCCGTCCGACGGCTCCAATGAGACGTTTTCCTCGACCATAATCATGCCGGCGGGTTCGGTGTACCCGCCTTTTTCAAAAATACAGTCGGTAAACGTAGCGTTTACCGTAAGGTTTGCCGTGTCGTTCGCCTCTAACACGAGGTATTGCCATTTGTCCGTACGCGCGGTAAAAATGGCGCCCGTGGCGTTGATATTGCCGTGGACATACAATATTCCGTGCGTATGGGTATCGATACCGCCCCCGATGTATTCGCGGTTCGAATCCAGCGCGACCGTCGCTCCGCTTTCGATCGTCAAAGTCACGCCGGGCATAACCTTCGGGCCGCGCTGCGGGTTTGTGCCAGGCACCTCGCAGATAACGTACGTATTCCCCGCCTCCCAAGTGGTGTTTGTCGTGATGTCCTGGTAGACATAGACCGTTACCCCGGCCGCTTCCGCCGGTATTGGAAAAAGTGACAACGGCAGTATCAGCGCCAGGCACAGCAGCGATGCAACTATCGTATGGGGTATGGATTTTCTATGCATTTTCGTCTCCTCCGGTTGAATGGTTTTTCCTTTCGGTACGGCGCGCCCGTTGTATCGTCCCTAAAAGCTCGTCTAAAATAATCGCGCTCCATTTGTCGCAGACGTCCTTGCAGGAATCATGGGCGAAGACGTCAACCTCTGTGGTATTGCCGGCGGCGTTGAGCGCGATCCGCATCCTTCCCCCATGCTTCGGATCAGAAACGATCAGCGTTCCGCGCGCGCTGTTCGAGCTGTCGAGACAGAGCCCCAGCGCCTCGACAGTGTCGTACAACGCGTTGATGACGATGCTTTTTTCATAGGAAAAGCATCTGCCCTGTACCTTCATACGGCTCACCTCAATATTAAGTTTAAACAGGGTATGCCTTATTGCAGGTGCGGATATGGTACAGGCGACGAAATAAGGGGTACAGCTTTGGTATAGGTACCCCGTTTTCTGTCCATTGCGCTTGGATAAATCTCCATTTTATGGTATAAATAAATGATTCTACACAAAAGGATGCGAAAAATGGCAAAAGGCGGTTCTGCGCAGGCGCAAAGCAGATTTTTCTATTACACCGCGCTGATCGGCTTAGGCTTCTTTTGGACTGGTACGGCATATATTGTACAGGCCTATAAGTTGCTTCAGTTTCTCGACGGAGAGACAGTCAGCCTGCTGAGTTGCGGGCTGTACTATGTCTGCCAAGCGGCCGGCATTGGGTTCGTCGCCCTTCTTTTCGTAAAGCGCCCCCCTATCGCGGGCGGCCGGGGATTGCCTTTCTGGGCCAGCATCATAACGACCGTTTGCGCTGCCATTTCCATGTTCTCAGCATCTGTGGCGGTCATCATCGCCGCCGGCACATTGATGAACCTGACGATCGGGGTGCTGTCCGGCTGCTATCTTACGCGGCTGGCCACCGACATACCGCAACAGCGCCGCGGGCTCGTGTTCGGCAGCGCATATGCTTTGGGCAGCATCGGTACGTGGCTTCTGTCGCTGCCGATGAGCGGCAGGTTCCTTTGGAACGAATCAAGCATAATCGCCGTAGCCGCGCTGGCCGCAGTTTCGTTGTTGTTTTTGCGGCGCCTACCGCCGCCTTTGGAACAGGCGTGTAACGGCAATATCCTGCGCTTCGGATTCGGCAAGAAGCTCATTTGGCTGGCCGCTGCACTGCTCTTCTTGCTGTCGCTGGAGAGCGCCCTCGGCTTCTCCTTTCCGCTCCAGAGCGCTTCGGGCAGTGTGTACATTGAATTCACGCGCGCGTTTTACGCGGTCGGCCTCATCATCGCCGGGCTTGTCAGCGATAAGAATCGCCGATGGGGCGCCGTATGTTGCTTGGCAGCGCTGGCTTTTCCTTTCGCGGCGCTGGCGCTGGGCAGCAGCGTTGCCGCGGAAACCGTGATGTGGATACTCGCCTATCTGTTCCTGGGCTTTTTCTCAACATACCGCGTACTCTTGTTTTCTGACATCTCAGGGAAGACGGGGCTTCCCGCGCTCGCAGTGCTCGGGCTTATGGCCGGGCGTCTCGGAGAGGCGTCGGGTACGCTCGGCTCCAGCCAGCTTACCGGTACGCCGCTCATCGTATTTTCCGGCGCAGTCTTTGTTCTTGTAATAGCGCTTTTCTTCCTGCTTTACCAGAAACTGTATGCGCCTGTCGTGAGTCCCGAAGAGATGGAGCGGCGGCGATTAACGGAGTATGTGAACCGCTTCGGCCTGTCCGCTCGCGAACAGGAAATATTCGGCTTCATCACACAGGGTATGTCGAACGCCGAAATAGCCAACGCGCTCTACATCACCGAGAGTACGGTCAAGTTCCATGCGGGCAACATATTCAAAAAGACCGGCCTCGCCAGCCGGTCGGAGCTTATTGCCGATTATAAGCTAGGGGGAAAATTTTAGGAAGGAATTTTAATGAAGACCGCTGCGGCCGAACCCCTGCGGAAGCCGTTACACGCGGCCTGAATAAAAACAACTTAAAGTTTTGCCGCTTTGGCCATCAGCGAATGCGGGTGCTGATTAGCCGTCGAATCGGGATATTCATGAAAGAAAGCAGAACGACAAATCATCTGCATAAAACTGTCTGCGTTACAATATCAGAAAACACCTCCATCCCCTTCGTTTCGGAAATATGGATTACATTTGAGAACTCATTGCTTTGAGGCGAAAACGCTTTCAAAGTATTTTCCCTTGTTAAAACCTGTTCGGGATGAAAAATAACGTCCTTTTGCCCATCGATAATAGCAACATAAAAAATTCCTGATTCCACAAGGTCCTGGAAAAAGTGGCTACCATAGGATAACTCGGGCATGAACCCCGCCTCAGTTGACGACACTTCGCAGATAACCGACATATTGCTCAGTTCAGCAAAACGTACCGGCACCCCCAACGACGGCGTTGTCGTTCCCCATCGGCCCGGGCCGATGAGCATGGCGTTTTTACCTTTCATATTGCCGTTTATTACGCCGATCTGTCTGGCAACAGCAAATTTGTTCTGCTCATTCAGCAGCCTGTACTCTTTAGCATCCACGAAAACCGCAAAATCAATCGGCAACCGCACGTTCCCCCCCATAAAATTTCTCTTTACCGAGAAAAAACAATTCGATTCATCATCGAGTTTCGGCATATCGATAGGCTTACCCAAGCCTCTCGTCTGTAATGGGCGGCACTGTAAAAGATTGAGCTTGAAACGATTGTCTTTCGTGAAATTCGCGGTAAATTCAATGTCCACAGGGTAATCGTATACCTTGGAAAGCAGAGTAAGCATATCTCTCATAATCGCAGGGAACTCGGTGCTTTTTAGCAATTTTTTAAAATCGAAGATATACGGTACCTTTGTTTCAGTATATCCAAGCTCACACAGCCTGTTTGCTGTTTGGGTGTCCCTACTGGCAAACAGCCTCTTATCTGCCTTTATATCATCTAAGAAAATCTCATCCAAATCAACACTGGCCAACGCATTGTCCCTAAGAGAAATAATATCGGCACCATGCTGCGTATATTTTTTCTGGTCTTCATAATCCATCGGGGAAATGCGTAAAGGATCGTCAAGACATACGATTCTGGCATAATCGCCAACCGCCCGGTCTACCGCCCTCGTGCCCAGCCCGAAAACCAAACGCAGCATGCCCGCATCCATGTCTATGCTTTTTTCCCATACATACAGGTTGGAAGAGTTTCCGACACCCGCAATATGAGGGAAAAAGCTTTCGCCATATTGGTCCCCCGAAACGCGCTGTACGAGTATTGCCATCTGTTCGTCCAGCTTAAAGAGGCCTCTGTTCATCCTGTAGGCAAGGGCGTCCTCGTTCATTGTGCTGGCGTAGACGGTTCTAATTGCCTGTTCAAAGGCATCATACCGTTCCTCGGGACTGCCTTGATTGGCGCAGAATACGCTCTCATATTTCCCTGCGAAAGCATTTCCGAAATTGTCCTCGAGCAAGGAACTGGAACGCACAATAATGGGGGATTGGCCGAAGTATTCCAGCATTTGAACAAACTGCTCCCGGATATCCTTCGGGAACTCTCCGTGCAGGAGCTTTTCTTTAAGCTCCTGTGCATATTTATAATATCCTTCCTTCGATTTCTGTTCTGTTCGAAGCTTCCACCAGCCGTTTTGTACAATATACGTATAGAAAATATCCGCGCCGAGATAAAAGGAATCATGAGGTTCCATAAAAAGCGCGAAGCGATCCTTGCCGTCTAGCTCCAGAATCTTTCTGGCTAAGAGCATGCCGACGCTCTTTCCGCCGATAAAACCTGTACCCACTTCCCTGGAGGCAATGGCCAGAATATCGTTTAGGGTAAAATACCGGTTACATAGGTCGAACATGCGGGACTCGCTGCCGATCAGCATGTGCATCAAATGCTTTTTAATCGGCTCCTGTTGCTCGGGAGCGAGCGTGAGCGCTTCCTTTGCCTTGTTAAACGTAACATTCCAGTAATCAAGCCGGTCTTCGCCGCGAAGAATGCTGGCGAACAGCTCGGCGACCTCGGAGCTTGCCGTTATGCAGATAGCCTCCTGCCCCTGTATTAAATGAGGAAAAAACATGGTCGGCGAATAACGCTGCCACACTTTCAGCGGGTGTACGTATAATCTATTATTTACCTGGTACAAATCGAGCAACACTTGCGTTGTTTCTCGTATGCCCGCGATAGTGGTGAAAGTGTGCGCGTCGCGGATGATCGCAAAATACGCGACCGTATTCAGCTCATATAAAAACGGGCAGGTAACTTTGAAGAAGTTGCCGATCATCAGATCAGAATGCCAGTATTTCAGCAGGTCGGTCAGGCAGTCAAAAACAAAAAAGTTTTCCCTCCCGGCTTCTTTCACGATGCTGTGCACTTTTGTAGCGAAGTTTTCAAAGCCCATGTTCGCATCAACGCGACAGATCTTTATATCCGAACTATCCTCCACTATCGGCTCATGGCTGCCAAAGCGGACATAAACCAGGCCTCTTTTGTCTGTCTTGGCCTGGGCAACGTACGGATCGACCATTTTTTTATAATCAGAAGCCGAATCCACCTGCCACACGACATTGTCGCCCAGGCGAAGGTTGTCAATCACCTGGTCAAAGCCTATCAACCCTGTGCTCACCTTATCGTATATGACCATGGCGCAATCCCCACTTTTATTCGACCAGATCACTCTATCAGTTTCTTCGGACTGAAAACACTTATCCTTCGAATCCGATATCTCTGAATGAACTCGTTTGTTTCAAACTTTACACAATTGAATGATGAATAGCAAGTGCAGCGGTTCATGAATTTTTGGCCGGCTTTTTACGAAGCTTAAGCACAAGCCCCTTCTGAACAGCAATGTTTAAAAAGACTTACGGGCGCATTTGAATATTAATGTGCATTACCCTCCCGCTTTCGATGAGATCCGTTTGCCTGCTTTGGATTCCAATTCTATTAATTCGGTCATCGTCAAAACGTTAAGCTGTTTTTTCTTGCTGTCAATGTATTCGACGAGCGCTAAGAATTTGCCGTATTCGAGTTGCATCTGTGAATTGTCGGTGACGGGTTCGATTTTGTGCAACACAAAGATCACCGTACTATGGTTGTTTTTCGCTTTATTGACGGCGGCTTTCGCTGTGCCAAGGGGGATGTCGCTGATAAGATTGCAGATATCCACGTCTTCAAACGTGCTGTCCTCGCTGGCAGACCAGAGGCTTTTTAGGCTTCTGGCGGCAACAAAACCCTGTGCTTTCAGAATATCCAACGTCTCTCGGGAAAACATGCCGTCCGGGAAAACAAGGATGTCTTTCCCTCTGTCCAACAAGTGGGAGGCAAGCCATTCGCGGGCCTTCAACACCTGTTCTTCCTGCTTGTCTCTAGGGAGGTTTTCAAGAATTTCGTGGTCGAAAGTGTGGTTTAAAAGATCCCATCCCTTTAGATACAGTTCGGCAAGCTGTGCATAGTCCATATAACCGGGTGCGCCAATGAAAGCAGGGGGAACGGCGATCGATGCCTTCATATTATATCGTTCAAGGGTCGGGTACCCCTTCGTATACTGGGTTTCCCAGGCATCATCCATCACTATCACGACGTTTCCCTTATTCTTATTCAATCTCCGGGGATTACTGTCCGTGCCAGTTCTACTGATAAGAAGACGTACTTCCGTCGCCTTTTCCTGAGCCCATGCCGATGTTCTCCCAACGATCATCGGAAGGCATACAACCGCCAGTATAAGCGAAACGACTATTATTAAATACAATCTTAATATTGTTTTATCCATTATGCCTGCACCTATCGTTTCGGCACCAAAAATGCCCTTTTGTTCCTTTCGACCTTATTCCAATTGTGGATTGTCCGATAGCTCCAGAAATACATAAACGTTCCGGCAATATACATGAACAGATTAAAATATCTATAGAATAGAATGTCCATAAATATCGCCTGAGCAGCCTTTCTAATAGTGGGTTTGGGATACCAATTGAATTTTGCGCAAACCACGATGGCGCATATCGAATAGGCTATGTTAAAGCCAAGGCAGAACAAATAGTATTCAAAGAATACTCCTACGGCCTCAGGGCTGCAAAAAGCCAGCACGAATACGAAAACATACGTAAGTATGGTAAACAGACACGAACAGATACCAATCACAAGCGCTTCCAACAAAAAATGAAAACTCAGGCTCCTTATCAGAAACGTTTTGATTAAAAATTTTTTGTAATGGATCACACAGTCGATGAAGCCCTTTTGCCAGCGTATGCGCTGTTTCCTCAAATCCCGCCAGTTTTCCGGGCACTGGGTATAACATAGCGCATTGGGCAGGTAAACGATTCTTTGCCTGGTTTTATGGATCAGCTGCTGGATATGTATCGTTATATCAATGTCTTCCCCGACCGTTTTCCTGAAACCGCCCGCCTTGAGAAGAATCCCTTTGCGAAAGACGCCGAACGCGCCCGAGATGATGGCCATCGCCTTCTGTTTGGACAGGGACAGCTTATAGATATAAAAACCTTTCAGGTACTCGAGTAGCTGCAGGGTTATAAGACAACGCCTTTTTGCATCAAGCTTGTTTTCCAGATACAAAGCGTCGTATCCCTGCATAATGTGGATGGCTCCGCCTGCCGCCACAACATCCGAATCCTCAAAAGCGTTGTTCATATAATGCAGCGCATCGTTTTTTAGCACGCTGTCGGCATCAAGGGTAACAATCAATTCAGAGGAGGCAAAATAAACGCCCGCGTTCAGCGCCTCACTCTTCCCGCCATTTTGTTTGTCTATCACATAAAAGTTTGGGTGTTTGCCTGATCGATAAATCGCTTTAATACTGTGTGGATGCGGATTGTTTTGAAATACTTGTTCGAGGTGGAGCATGTCGTTGAGAACAGCCAGTGTTTTGTCCTTTGAGCCGTCATTCACATAGATGGCTTCAAACTCCTTATAATCCATGTTCAACAAACCACAGACCGAAGCGGGCACGGCATCTTCTTCATTGAAGCAGGGGACGATGATGCTCATTCTCTTGTTGCATGCGGCATTGTCACCGCTGTATTCTTTCTTGGCAAGAACAGCGTTAAAAAAATGTATAATTGGAAGCAACGTACTTAAAAATATAAGAAGTTCAATGATTATCACTTGCTATAACCCCTGTGCTTTCTTCCGCGTTATCAAATGCGCTGGTAAAGCTTGACATAGTCAACCACCATGCTGCAGGGAAAAATCTTATCATCTGTAGGAGAGCCCGGCCAATCGCCTCCGACCGCAAGCGTAAAAATCAGATACATTTCTTCATCCGGAACCCCGCGTTTCGTTTGATGGTACAGTTCACCATCCATGTACCATCGCAATTCGTCCTTTTCCCATTCCAGGGTGTATACATGAAAGCCGTCCGTGCCATCCTTCCTGATCATTTCATAGGACTTGGCCAGCACACCGTCTGAATAATAATGGTTTACCCCATAGATGGCGTCCGGTTCGCTGCCTATCATCTCCATGATGTCTATCTCGAAATCTCCGTTGTGCGATAAAAGCCAGATTGCCGGGAAAAGGCCCTGCCCGGACGGCATTTTGGCCCTTATTTCGATTTTCCCCGCATTGATTGAGAGTTTATCCTTTGTTTCGACCATTGCCGATGTATATCGTTTCCCTTCTTTCTTTTCCTTCTTTGCAGTAAGATACAAGCGTCCTTTTCTAACATACGAGTTAAGCGGAGAATAGTACTGCAACTCGTTGTTGTAGCTGTTCTTCCGGTCGACCTCCGACCAATGCTCCATATTCAAACTGGGGCCATCGAAATCGTCGGCCCACACGAGCGTCCATCCGTTTATCCGCAAAGGAACGGGAGGTTCATAGCTGCTCTGTTCTTTTTTCGAGAGTTCCGTCTCGGGCTTCACCGAGCCCCCGTTACTGTATGTGAAAACATCTGTGACGTTTATTTCGAGTATGTAAAAAGTAAAACATAGGGCAACCAACGCACAAACCAGTAACAATAATGCTCTTTTCATTTGACCTATGCCTCTCTTATCCTTCGTTTCTAAAGCGTATGTTAATCATTTCCATATATTGCAGAAATTATAAATAATTCCAAAAACAAATAGGCCACCATTAGCCAAAAAATCGCATGCGCCCTGTCATCCGGATAAGAATCCCAGATACATTATGACAGTATTCTAAGGACCCATCCCATGAAAGCCCCCGGGCGGCATTTGCTGCTTCAGGCGGGAGGATGGCGGGGAATCGGAGTTGAATCGATAGGCTTATGGCGATCGCCATTCAAACGGGCATTAGCCATAACAAAAACGACATAAGATTAAGGCGCATAGATAGCCATGACGGTCGGATACGCGCACTTGAACAAAGGCCTACTAAAAGTGGCACAATAAAGGACGGCCATCGATTGATGGCCGTCTTTATATCGCTCTTTTTTCCGGGGTGCCTTTCTGTTTGGGTTCTTTGCTGTGATATGGTGTTTATCGCTTATAACCCTGTTTTCTCTCTGATGATCGCTTCCACCTGCGCGTAGTTCTCCCGCGTGCAGAATACAGCGATCTTCCCCGTATACCTTCCCCGTACCAGGACGGTGTGCCTTTTGGGGTCATATTTGACCCAGTAAACATTTTTCCATTTGATCCGCATGACCTGCCTCGACTGCGCGATCATCCCTGCGCCCACCGCAGTCGGGTTGCCGGACATCACGCCCAGCGCAATCAGCAGGCCGTTTAATACCCGGCTGCGCCTGGCCAGGCGATCCTGCGTATAATTTACGATCCCCGTTTCGTCCACGATAAAGCCGGGGGCGTATTTACCTCCGTAGATGATCATAACGATTAAAACGGTCAGTATAAGCGTCAGAGCAATGAGCCCCAGCGCGTATTTGGCGTCCGTGCCAAATACGTCTCCCCCGGTCGACACGATGATGACCACGATCACGATTCCAAAAGGTATCCCGATGGCGATCCCCAGCCCTTTCAATATAAGCCGGTTCCTGAATATCGGAACATAGATCTCCCATTGCAGTCTGTTCATATCTGTTTCTAATCGATGTTTCTGCTTCATAGTCCTTCCCAATCATAGTTCCAACAACTAAAATATGTCCTGCGAACACAACGGCTACGCGCAAAACCCGGTTCACACGACATTATAGTATGAATGTACGGTAAAAAAACAGCATTTATTATGTTTTCCGACTCTTTAGGGCTCGTAAATATTCAAGCCGGGGACCGGTAGCAAATATGGCGTGTGCAAACCGCTATGCCGTGTCTTCGATACGCCATTTGCCCCATCTGCCGAAACGGCTCGTCCGCCCCGTCCAGCAAATATTAGCGAAGAAGGTACGACAGTTTCAATCCGCATCAACACCATAGCTTTCTTACTCGCATAGGATATAGGAGTCCGTTTTTGAGGAGGTTCAAGGTAATGGAGAATGCAGGGAAGCCGGCGGCGCCAACCATTGGAGATCATTTCCCGAAAGTTGCCGTACATACGACGCTAGGACCCAAGATGCTTCCGGGAAATTATTCCGGGAGATGGCTTGTTTTGTTCAGTCACCCCGGCGATTTCACGCCCGTATGCACGACAGAATTCATCGCATTCGAGCAATGGAAGGAGCATTTTGACAAAATAAATACCGAACTGATCGGGTTGTCTGTCGATCAGGTATATTCCCATCTTAAATGGATCGAATGGATCAAGGACAGAATCGGCATCGAGATCACATTCCCCGTGATAGCGGATCCTTTGGGAGAACTGGCCGCATTGCTTGGTATGATCCGTCCGAATAAAAGCACAAGGCCGGTGCGCGGGGTTTTTGTGCTCGATGATAAAGGCATTATCAGGCAGGTACTGTACTACCCTCAGGAAATCGGCAGGAATATCTCTGAGATATGGCGTTCGGTCAATGCGCTGCAGACAGCCAGCAAGCATAATGTGGCAACACCGGAAAATTGGCCACAGAACAACATCATCGGAAGCGACGTTATCATACCGCCGGCCAGCTCCGTTAACGATATTAACCAGCGTTATGTGCAGCAAAAAGAGGGACAGATACAATGCTTCGACTGGTGGTTCTGCCATAAACCACTCATGCCACAGGACACATGAATCATTAATACAGGGAATTTACGTATGAAAAAACAAATTTCAAGCGTTAAGCCACGCTTTCTTGTATTAAGTTCTGTCTGAAGCTTTACCCATCTCCGGTTCAACTTACGCGACCACACAACAAGACACTTGTTGTGTGGTCGATGTGTTTTTTGTGTTTGTAACCATATAAGGCTTTACATGTAAAGATGTGTTATAATAATCCGTAGAAAAAACGTCCGCTGTCATCTGAAGGGAGTATGTTATGATCAGGTTAATCGTTAGCGACCTTGACGGGACATTATTGCGTTCCGATAAGACTTATTCCGAAAAGCTGATGCCCCTGATAGATAAACTAAAGAAGCGTGGCATAGCATTCGCAATCGCGACCGGTCGGGCGATCTACACCGTGCAGGACCAGTTTTCAGAGTTTCTCGATAAGGGTGCTGTGATTTGTGAAAACGGGTCTGCGCTCCTTATGGAAAACAAGATCCTCCACACAGCAAGAATGGACAAGGATGAAATCCGTGAAATACTCGCGGCAGGAAGCAACGTCGCACGTCTCAGCCCTGTGCTGTGTGGCACGAAATGCGGTTACGTAAAAAGCGACAGCGACCCGGATATCATTCGGTCTTTAAAAAAATTTTGCACAAGACTGGAGTTTCTCGATGACCTTGAAGAGGCGATTATGTCGGACAGCATCTGTAAAGTATCCTTCTGGGACGGCATCGACCCGCTGAAAAACGGCTATGAGCGGTTGCGCTTGCTGGGTCCTCGTTTTAAAGCATATCCGTCGGGCGAGAAATGGCTGGATGTCCTGCTGGCGGATGAGGATAAAGGCTCGTGCCTCCGGAGGCTACAGGCGATAACCGGTGTATCTCCCGAGGAAACCATGTGCTTTGGAGACCATATGAACGACACGGGGCTTATGGAAAACTGCCGTTACAGCTATGCCATCAAAAACGCCCATCCTGATATTAAAAAGACCTGCGCTTTCGAAACAAGGCTGACCAACGATGAGGACGGTGTGCTCCATACCATGATGGAGATGACCGGCATACGTTTAGATTAACGGGATCACGTCTTGTTCGCCGCGACCTAAGCGCCCGATTCTAATGAGCCGTAGCCTGCACCCAAGGCTACTTTCAAGCGGCCTATCCGTTAAAAACTTTTCGACTTATGTTTAGAAGCCCGGGCCAGGGTCTCCGGTTCCCAACCCCGGCCCATCCCCTGTCTGATATTTCACAGTGATCTGACCATCTTCTCCATGCCGGGCTTACAGCAATTCGGCATAATAGGCCACCCGTCCCCGGCATCCGCTTTCAAGCAACGCATGGTACGCATGAGGATCGAAAACAACCGTCAGCGAAGCGCCGGACAGCCCTATCTGTGCCACCGCGTCCTCGCGTATCCGCTCCAGCAACGTTTCGTCCAGTCCGGGCGCCGCAAATTCCGGGCAGACCGGCGGCTGCCATTTCGTGACCGTGTTGACGCGGTTATCGGCCTCCAGTATCGGGTTGAACTCGCCGGACCATGCTGCGGGGCGCTCTTCCTTGTTGGGCAGTAGCGCATTGATTAAGGCCTCGCGGCGCAGCGCCCGTGCGTAGAAGCTGCCGGCATAGGCATATGCCAGCTGCGGCATTTGGATCGTGGAAAAGAAGTCTAGCACATTTTTTACCCTGAATCCGTGCGCGATCCCGACGGCCGGCATGAGAAGCCTGAATATTGTTTCCGTTTGCCCGCTGAGCGTCACCACCGTATCGATGCCGCCGGACTTCAACGCCTCGACCCATTTCTTCAGGTGCGCGATGCCTTCGTCGATCAGGCCGTAGGCGAAATACTCGTAACCGGCGAACACCGGTCCTATGCCGCCTTGAAACTCCATCCCCCTCCTGCGGAATAAGTCCCCCAGACCGCGGGCACAATGGGGTACGCAGGCTGCCGTAGCGTCGTCGAGGCACAGGTACACGCCGCTCTCCCCGCTTAAGGGCATCGCCTCCTGCCAGGCCGATGCATATTCCGACACATCCGCAATGTGGCCGTCGTTCTTTTTCAACAGGTCGAGAAGCGCTTTGGCATATTTGGTCCCGACGCCTTTTTTCAGCAGCATTTCGCGGCAGAGCATGGACACCAGCGTATATTCGTACGGGTCCTCGCCGAAGTTCTGCCACCTCTCGCCCTGCCCGGAGAGTATGGCTGAGAACACGATATCGGCGGCATATTCGCTGGGTTCGAGTTCTTCCTTGTAGACCGCGCGCGCGATCTGCAGCTTCCTGGAGGGATAATCGTGCATGCGGCGGGTCGCGCGGAACTCGGGGTTGTAGCATACGCCCTGGTCCATGTGCACAACCTGCCGTGTAAGCTGTTCTTCGAATATTTCGAGCGTGAATTCCCTCATAATCCAAGCACCCCCCTGTTCATCAGACGATCCGGATCCAATGCGCGCTTGATGCTCCGCATGACATCGAGCCCCACGCCGTGCTCTTCTTCGAGATATGCGGCCTTCGCCTTTCCCACCCCGTGGTGGTGGGAAACGTTGCCGCCATATTTCAGGCTGGTCTCGACGGCGACTTTCAGGCATTCCTGATACCGGCGCTCGCCCTCGAAATCGTCTCCCCCGGTCTCGCTGTGGAATATGACGTACACGCTCGCTCCGGTATGGTAGACGTGCGAAAAATGGCAGTCGACCACTGTGCAAAGGGGTTTTAGGGCCTTGCGCATCTCGTGCCAGACGGCATGGATGCGGTCCCAGGGCGCGGCCACCTCGATCGCGTCGGCGGTGCCGCCGCGAATCGCGTCGAAGTCCAGCATCTTTTTCGTTGAAAAGCGCGATTCGAACCATTCCTTCCCGGCCTGCTCCCCCTTATACAGCCCGCCGTGGCCTTCGCACACAGCCCGTACGAATCTTTCTTCGAGGTCCACCATCTGCGTCAGGCCTTCATACCCCATGATGAGCAGGGCATACCCTTTTTCGAATCCGTAATGCCCGACTTTGTGTTCTGCCTCGACCTCGTCGTAAAGGCGCACCACGGCCGGCCGGATCCCGGCCTGCACGAAGGCCCGGATCGCTTCGAGCCCCTCCCCTGTCGTTTTAAACGTATAGGCCTCAAAAAGACGCTTTTCGGCGACGGGATGGATCTTCATTTCGACTGAGGTCACAATGCCGTATACGCCCTCGGCCCCCAGGAACAGTTCCTTGAGTTCGGGGCCGGTCGAACGCTTGGGCGTAGGTGGCGTTTTCAGGATGCGGCCGTCCGGCAATACGACTTCAAGGGAATTGACAATATCGTCCATCTTTCCGTATTTTGTGGAAAAGGTTCCGATCGCCCGCGTGCTGACCATACCCCCCAACGCCGCGCTCTGGAACGACTGCGGATAGTGGCCGGACGTGAACCCCTTTTCGTTGAGCATGTTCTCGAATTCGGCCCCCGTCAGCCCCGCCCCGCCGGTGGCGGTGCAGTTGACGGCGTTTATGGAATAATCGCGCAGTTTCTTCGTGTCGATCATCACCTCGCCGTCTTCGGGGATGCTGCCGCCCACAATGCCGGACCCGCCGCCGTAGGGTATGGTCTGCACCCCGTGTTTTCGGGCAAGACGGACGACCCCGGATACCTCTTCCGTATTTGCGGGCAGGAGCACCGCCGAGGGGAGAAACCTGTATCTGCCCTGCAAAATCCATTTGTACTCGACGGGATAGCATCCATGGGCATAAACGAGCAGGTCCTCGTCCTGTAGCAGCATCTCAACCGAGGGGAGTTCGGACTCCACCTCCTGCAAAAATGCCCTGATGTTCTCTTTGTTCATACGGTTTCCTCTTTCTTCTTGATGTCTCTGGAAGCAATGATGTCCACGTTCAGGCCGAGGACGTTTTCGACTATCACGTCGCCCTGTTTTACCGGCGCGCTCGTAACGGTTGCGTACAGTTCGGCCATGCAGGCCATCAGCTTGTCCCGGGGCACCTCGCCCGTACTGATTACCGGCAGCAGGCCCGGTTTACCCCCTATTACGCGCACCGCCGTGGTAATCATCCGCATGGGGTTTGCGTATTCGTTCAAGGCATACGATTCGCCCCGTTTGCAGCCGTTCCCCGTGACAGAGCGCTTTTCGCCGTCGTCGTACAGGACGATCCGGCAGCTTTTCGGGCATACGATACAGGTGTACATCTTCTCCGTCATAGCACTTCCTCCCCAATGACGTCGACCCGGATTCCGGCGCCGCCATCCCCGGCGCGTTCGAGCCGCACACGCACCATCTCCGGCGGGTTCACCACCGCGTGCCGGTCCTGCCGAAGCGTATCGTTGCCCGCCCGAACCGTTACCGCCGCGTCGCGCATCGGCCGAAGCACGCGCAGGTAGAGGTCGACGGCCTCGTCGCCCGGGCGCACCTTCTGCGGCACCACGTACAGCACGTTTTCCCCGGCCGTCACCGGCAGCCATCCGCCTGTTTTTGTCCCGTCCCCGATATACCGCACGGCGCCGCGCGCCGCGCGTTCCCCCGTATCCGACACATAGTCCACGAGGTCGAAGACGGCCACGGCGTTGCCGGCCGCGAAGATGCCGGGCACCGACGTCATCATGTCCGCGCCCACCACGGGCCCGTTCGTGACCGGGTCCATTTCGATGTCGATGGCCCGGGAGAGTTCGTTTTCGGGGATCAGCCCCACCGAGAGCACGAGCAGGTCGCAGTCGATCCGCTTTTCCGTTCCCGGAACAGGCTTGCGCCTCTCGTCGACGCGCGCCACGGTGACGCCCTCCACGCGCTTTTTGCCGTGCACCTGCACGACCGTGTGGTTCAGGTGCAATGGGATATCGTAGTCGTTGAGGCACTGCACGATGTTGCGGGTCAGGCCGCCCGGCGCCGGCATCACCTCGTATACGCCCGGTACGCTGATGCCTTCGAGTGTCATGCGCCGGGCCATGATCATCCCGATGTCGCCCGAGCCGAGGATCACCGCGCGTTTGCCCGGCAGATAGCCTTCCATGTTGATGATGCGCTGCACCTGCCCGGCGGTATAGACCCCGGCCGGCCGCGTGCCCAGGATGAACACCTGCGATCGCGTGCGTTCACGGCAGCCCATGCTGAGGACAACCGCGCGCGCCTCGACGCAGACGAGCCCGTCCGTGCTGTTCACCGCGTATACTTTCTTGTCCGGCGTGATCTCGAGCACCATCGTATCGGTCAGCACATCCACGCCCTCTTCCCCGACCGCGTCGATATAGAACTGCGCATACTGGCACCCGGACATCCGCCTGCCGAACTTCAACAGCCCGAACCCGTCGTGTATGCACTGCTGCAGGATGCCGCCCAGTTCGAAATCCCGCTCGAGGATCATCGCCTTCGCCCCGAGCTTGCTGGCCTCGAGTGCCGCGGCAAGCCCCGCAGGGCCGCCGCCTATGACCGCAACATCCGTTTTTAATATTTTCATTTCGCGCGCACCTCCCCTTCTTCCGGTTGTCTGGAGGGGGCGTAGAGAAGATCGGACCCGGTGCCGTTCTTGGTGACTTCCAACGGCGAAAGCCCCAGTTCGCGCGCGAGGATGTCGAGCACGCGGACACAGCAGAATCCGCTTTGGCACCGCCCCATGCCTGCCCTCGTGCGCCGCTTAATCGCGTCCATCGTGCGCGCGGGAACCTTGCCGTGGATCGCGTTGACGATCTCGGCCTCGGTCACCGTCTCACAGCGGCAGACGACGTGCCCGTGCCGCGGGTCCTGCCGTATGAGTTCCTCGCGTTCCTCCATCGTGCAGTATCGGAATTCTTTGGGCGGCGTGCGGTACGGGTTGTAATCCTCTTTTTGCTCGATGCCGGGGTGCATATTACGGAATATCTCTTCGAGCAGGTCGGCGACCGCCGGGGCAGCCGCCACGGCCGGCGACTGCATCCCGGCGACATGGATGAAACGCTCGACCTTGCGCGAGGCTTCGATGATGAAATCCTCTTTATAGGTGCTCGCCCTTATCCCGCTGAAGTAAGTGATCACGTCGCTCATCTTGAATCCGCGGGTGAGTTTGAAGCCTTTTTCCATGATAAATTCGATGTCGTCTGCGTCCACCGCATAGTCCTCTTTGTCCGGCACTTCGATGGCCGAAGGCCCCCACAGGGGATTGCCTTCCGGCGTTTCGGTGGGTCCGCCGCCTTTCGTATGATTCGCCGGGGTCGTCCCGACGAATTGTATGAGCCTGCCCTTCAGGCTTTTGTCGAGTATCACCAGCGTTCCCCGCCGCGGATGGATCGTGAAGAACTCGTCCCCCGCCATCGCCGCGATCTCGTCGGCGCGCGCTCCCGCCGCGTTGATGACCGTGCCCGCTTCGATGACGCCACGGTTGGTCACCACGCGGTGCGGTTCCCCCGTTTCTATGGCCGCAACTTCGGTTTCGAGCATGAGCCTTACGCCGTTGTCTATCGCATTCTCAGCGAGCGCGAGCGTTACCTCCTGCGGTTCCACATACCCCGCCGACGGCGTCCACAGCGCGAACCGTATCTCATCGCTGAGATACGGCGCGATCTCGCGCGCCCTTTCGCCCGAAATGATTTCGATGCCGGGCACGCCGTTCTTTGTTCCGTTTTCAAGGAAATATTCCATGTGTACGCGGTCGCTTTCGTCAAAACCGGCCACGAAAGAGCCTGTGCGGTTGAATTTGAATCCGAGTTCGCGCGCCCATCCGTCGTATTTGGCGTTACCTTCCACGTTCAACTTGGCCTTAAGGGTGCCGTGCTTCGAGTCATAGCCCGAATGGACCATCCCGTTGTTGGACTTCGTGTTGCCTTCGCCGATGTCGTTGCATTTATCCACCACAAGGATACTCTGCCTGTATTTTGCGAGTTGGCGCGCCGCGCCGCACCCGGTGATTCCCGCCCCGATGATAAGCACGTCCACGCGCTCGATCACGCCTATCGCGCGCCCCGTTTCGGCAACGGCCGTGCGGTCGTGCTCCGGCGGATTGTGATCCAGCGCTCGCATGTGGTTGACGACGTTGCGCACGCCCGGTACGGAAGCCGCCAGGTGCCCGGCGGCCACGACGTTCTCCCACTTCGGCGCTATGCCCGAAAGCCACAGGATATCGCCGTCTTTCACCTCTGCACGGATGTCGCAGTCCGCGAAGCGTTCCTTTCCCTTCAATCGCATGTAGAATTCATCGACCATGTTCTTCCCCCCAATTCGGGCGACGGCCGGGGAGGATTGCTCCCCGGCACGCCCGCATTGCACCGCTATTTAAGCCAGTTCTTGCTGCGCTCGACCGCATTCTTCCACGAGGCGTAGATTTCGTCGCGTTTCGACGCGTCCATCTTCGGCGTGAACACGCTGTCGTTGACGACGGCGCCCTCGAAGTCGGATTCCTTCCACAGCCCCACGGCAAGACCCGCCATCTGCGCGGCGCCGAGGCTGGTGGCCTCCACGGAACTCGGCCGTTCGACCGTACAGCCGATAAAATCGGCGAACATCTGGGCCAGGAGATTGTTCTTGGACGCGCCGCCGTCTATCTTGACGCCCTGCATCACGATGCCGGTCTGCGCCGCTACGGTGTCGGTGATGTCCTTCGTGCGCAACGCGATCGCTTCTAGCGCCGCGCGCACGACGTGGGCACGCGTGGTCCCGCGCGTTATGCCGATGATCAGACCGCGCGCGAACGGATCCCAAAAAGGCGCGCCCAGCCCGGTCAGCGCCGGCACGAAATATACCCCGTTTGTGTCGGGCACGCTCGAAGCGATGGCCTCCGTCTCGGGCGCCGATTGGATGATCTCCAGCCCGTCGCGCAGCCACTGTATCGCCGAACCCGTGACGCTGACGTAGCCTTCCACAGCGTACATCGTCTTGCCGCCGATACACCAGGCGATCACCGTGTTGATGCCGCCCTCCTTGGTGAAACAGGTTTCCCCGATGTTAATGTCCAGGAACGTCCCGGTCCCGTTGGTGCATTTGGCTTCCCCGGCCGAGCGGCAGCCCTGTGCGTACAGCGCCGAGTGCTGGTCCGCGATAGCCGCCGTTATCCTGATGGGCGCCCCGAAGATCTCGGGCAGCGTCTCGCCGAAGTCGCCCGAGTCCTCGCGCACTTCGGGATAGATGCTGACCGGCACGCCGAGGTAGTCGAGGAAGTCTTTGTACCAGTCTTTTTCAAACAGGTGGTAGCTCCCCATCACAGAAGCGTTCGAGTAACTGGTGGCATGCACCCCGCCCCCGGTGAGCTTCCAGATGAGCCATGTGTCGATGGTTCCGAAAAGGGCCGTTCCCTTTTCGATCGCGGCTTTGATCTCGGGTACGTTTTCGATCATCCAGTTGAGCATGAGCGAAGAGTACACCGGCGCGACGGTCCAACCCGTTGCCTTGCGCGCCTTCTCGCCCCATTCGCTCTCGTTGATTTCGCGGCACTTATCGCCTGTGCGCGAATCCTGCCAGACGATTGCCCTGTATAAAGGCTTTCCCGTGTTCTTGTCCCACACCACACTGGTGGCTCGCTGATTGGTGATACCGATCGCCGCGATATCCCCGGCGCCAAGGCCGGCGTCTTTCAGCGCGTTCTTGCACATCACTATGGTCTTGTCGTAGATTTCCTCCGCGTCATGCTCCACACGGTCCTCGCCCGGCGTGTACTGCGTGAACTCCTCATAGCTTTGCGAAACAATTTCAAAGTTCCGGTTAAAGATTAACGCCCGAGTGCCCGTCGTCCCCTCGTCGATTACCAATACGTGCTGTTTCATAGGAACCTCCTTCTTTCGCGCCGAATTTGCCTGTCCCGCGCATTTTTTATTTCATGGACCGGCTATAGACCCGTCCAATAATGTCCGGCCTGGGTAAATAAAAAGCCACATGAAAAGAATGTCTCAGCATTCTTTCATATGGCTCCATTTTCCACCCATATAGAAATACTTAAGGGTTCATGTCCTATTCAGTTTTCCGATTCAATCGTCGTTCCACAACCGCTGCGCCGAGGTCGTCACTCCGATCGCGCCTGCCTTGAGCGCGGCCATCACATGCTCTTTCGTGTATACCATGCCCGCCGTTATCACCGGGGCATTTACCTGTTCGCACAGCGCCGTAATATATTCAGGGATACGGCCCGGCATGACCTCCACCATGTCGGGCTTGTAGCTCTTGATAAGCTCGATATTGTTTTTAAAAGCCACGGTATCGACGAGGATCGTCCGCTGAATCGTCAGTAACCCTTCCTCGCGCGCCATCTTCAAAACGTGCCCGTGTGTGGATATGATCCCGTGCGCATGGAGTTTCTGTGCGATATATCGGATCCCGAATTCGTCCCTTGCCACACCCTTGACCAGATCCATGTGAACAAAAAAGAGTTTCCCGCTCCCAACGATGGCCGGTACGTCCCGCTCCATGTCAAAAACACTGCCGCGGACGAATGTGATGATGTTGGCCGCCGACTCGATAGCGGTATGAACCACTTCGGAAGGGGGTTCGGGCGTACTGTACACCGTCGCGATGATGGGATACTCGGCGAGCGCGTGAAGAACCCTGTTTAGCATAGGCTTTATCCTGCTTCTCCCTCCCTGATAAAAACATATTAACATCTTCGGCGATACATTACAAGGTAATTGTTGCACATTCATCCTGTAAAGAGAGTCACTTTAGCAACTTCATCGGGAACCTGTCGGGTAACTCCCGAACGACAGGGTATCCTTCTACGGCTTCGCGTACACCACCGAAGAGAAGCCGCCATATACCTTCGCGCTGCCCACCGAACGGTAGGCCCGCACTTTATAGTAATAATACTTCCCGGTCTTAAGGCCCTTATTGGTGTAGCTCCTGTTGGAAGTCGTCGCTATCAGGGAATACTTTCCCGTTTTGGATGTTGCCCGGTAGACCTGGTATCTCGTCGCGCCGCTGACCGCGCCCCACGTAAGCTTTATGCTCCCCAAAGACGCTCTTGCGGCTTTCACCGATGCCGGTTTCGACGGGACCGGCCTGGCGGATTTCACACTCGAATAGCTTCCGAAAGTGGTCGTCGACCCGTCGTCACAATATGCCCGTACCTTGTAGTAATAGGTCTTCCCGGTCGTCAGGCCCGTGTTCGTGTACGTTGTCCCCGTCAAGGTTTTTATCTTCGTATACGTGCCCCCGCTGGATGTGGCGCGGTAGAGCGCATACCCCGTCCTCCCCGGCACTTTCGTCCACGTCAGCTTTATGCTGTTGTACCCTGATGATTTTGCCGTCAGTGTGGGTGTTGCGGGGACCGGCTTGGCGGATTTTACGCTCGAATAGCTCCCGAAAGTGGTCGCCGACCCGGCTACGCAGTATGCCCGCACCTTGTAGTAATAGTTCTTTCCTGTCGTCAGGCCCGTGTTCGTATACGACGTTCCCGTCAAGGTCTTGATCTTCGTATATTTCCCCGTTTTGGAAGCCGCGCGGTAGAGCGCATACCCCGTCCTCCCCGGCACTTTCGTCCACGTCAGCTTTATGCTGTTGTACCCTGATGATTTTGCCGTCAGTGTGGGTGTTGCGGGGACCGGCTTGGCGGATTTTACGCTCGAATAGCTCCCGTACGTGGTCGTCGAACCGTCACTACAATACGCCCGTACCTTGTAGTAATAGGTCTTGCCGGTCGTCAGGCCCGTGTTCGTGTACGTTGTCCCTGTCAGCGTCTTGATTTTCGAATATGTACCCCCGCTGGATGTCGCGCGGTAGAGCGCATAGCCTGTAGCCCCCGAGGCCGGCGTCCAGCCAAGCTTTACGCTGTTGTATCCGGCCGATTCTGCCGTAAGCGTAGGCGTTGCCGGTGTCGGGTCAGCACCCTCTATCTGAGCAAGCGCTTCAGAAATCGTAACAACCTTTATGTTCGCATCCTTTATCACTTTCATTTGCGCGTCAAATAGTTCTTGCGTCGTACCGTATTCCCCCGGATTGTCCCCGATTCTGTGGTAAAGGAGGATAAGCCATAACTTTTCGTTTTTCGCTTTGGTCACCCATTCTTGGACTTCCTGCGGTGTGGTGGTGGAAAGGATACTCATGCACTTCAATTTGCTGGCGTCAAGATTATCTTTGGAATTGAACCCGAAGTCGACGGCCGTGCGATGCGCCTGATAGTACTTCATAATGCTGTCTTTTACAAAAGCGTTATACGCCCCGTACGGCGTCGCGAAATACTTGACCGTCAAATTCAAATAATTCTCCAGAAATGTTTTTGAATCGACGAGTTCATCTATCACTTCCTGCGTCGTCAATGCCGTAAGATCCGGATGGGTCACGGAATGGGATCCAATCTCATGGCCCGTATCGATAAATCTTTGAATGAGACTTCTGGGGTCCGGTACCGAGGGGTTCTGAATATAAGTTGTGGCATAAAACTGATTCGATTTAAACCCATACTTTTGCATGATGGGAAGGGCCGTATCCAGATTTCCCTCCCAGCCGTCATCGAAAGTGATCGTCACCCGTCCACGGTCGAATCCTTCATATTCATACGGGTCGATTCGATAGTCATCGGTAATGAGGTGCCCGTTTCTGGCCATCACATGATATACGGTCATGGATTTTCCGTTTTCTGGCATCGTAAACGAGGCTGCGTATTTGGTCCAGGCTGAACTGGCGGGCGCCATGGGCAAATCGATATACTCTGTTGTCCCCATATCCGTCGTAACGGCCAGAATAACCTTGCTGTCGGCATTGGACCGGTAATAGTCGCTGAACATATAGTCGCCCGGAGCGAGATCAATCGGATGAAAAAACCACTTCGCATCGCCAAAAATGTAATCCTCAATCTCTACTTTGACACTGCGGTCTCCGGTATGTCCCTCATTTAAATAAGTAAACGTAGCTTTGTTATTGCCCCAGGAGTTGTTGGACCAATTATCCGGTTGGTCGGGATCGCTTGGACTCACCGTTTCCACCGAATAGTTGTATATATCCGTACCTGATTGCGCGGCCTTGACCGCACCTGATTGCATGCTGTTGATCATAACGAACCCGAACATCGAAAGCAAAAAGAAAACAGCAATGCATCTCTTTGTCACCGGTACCATCCCCTCGATACATATATCATTAATATGTATTATTCAATCTGGTGCCGGGTAATTCCGTAAAATACAAACCTTTGGATGAATCAAAGGTTTGGTATTATTGACATTTTTTATTATTTGAAAAAACAGCCGCAGTTTCAGACCGCGGTCGTTTTCAGGCGGCTTTATTTCCTTTTGATATTTTTTTGTTGCGACGCCTTCCCACACAGGCTTCTTCACAGTTGGAGGATGAAACCCGACCTAACGCTTATGACGCGCTCACTATTTTCTGACCCTATAAACTTATGTGTTAATATTTTCCATATGTAGTTGTATAATAAGAACCATAATGAACAACAGGCAACTGACACAACCTGCCAGATAAGCCTAAACCTGTAGATGATGGTTTAAGACTCATAATAGACACATTCAACCCTATGTAAAGTAACCGCTTGACCGTGAGCGACGCCAGACACCGGCTTCGTTGCAGCAATCCCCCATCACAATAGCCTATTGGACAGCGTATCTATTCACTGAGAGTCTCTTATGAACAATATTTGGTCGCACGACAAGTACCCGCCAAAAGAAGCGTATGAATTAATAGAGAGGAGCGCAGATTGATGCTTTGTGAGAAATGCGGCAACAGAATGCCGGACGAAGACACATTTTGCATCCATTGCGGCGCAAGAAAAAGGCTCGGGACTCATTCGGATGAACCAGTCTACGCCCAGCCAATAGGCAACAGTCACCCAAAAGAGTATAACCAGGGGCCAGTCAACAGGACACCGGCGCCAAATGCGCGGCTCCGGTCTGGCGCGAAACGTCAGACCGTTGGAATCGTGGCAATCATCGCGTCAGGGCTCGCGTTTATCATGCTGTTCCTGTTCGTGATTGGCCCGTTCATTTCGGGAAAGACGATTTTCGGCGATAAAGCGGCTTTGGTGGCCGGCACCGGAAGCGCTATGGTCTCTCCCGAAGATCCTGTCGCCGAAATAAACGGCGTAACGGTGGACTTCGGGTATAATCTGACCGAAGAGGCCAAGCTGACCATAAAGACCTCCGTCCAATCCCCTGACAGCGAGGACTGTACCGGCATGGACGTATATGGTTTTACGCTGGAAGGCCAGGATGAATTCGTCAGTCTCGTCGATATCACGCTGCCCAATACCGCAGCGGAGGACGAGGATTTTTACGTGGCGTATCACAATAAGCAGACCGGCGAATGGGAACAAGTGCCCTTCGAAACCGAAAAAAACATGATTCAGTTCTCAACGAAGCATTTTTCGGAATTCGCGGTGATTAAGTTCCACAAGTATCGCAACGATCAATATCGCGGCCCCAGAACCCCCGCCGCAATCCATTTCGGCCACCTGAACGAAGCGCTGAAGGAATTAGACACGAATTTCGCGTTCGACAAGTTCTTAAAGGAAAAGGGAACGGGCGGCTCGGACGAATTCACCAACGCGGCGTTGTCTGCGTTAAACAACATTGCCTCAACCGCATCCTCAGCAGATTCCATCATGAATTTTTTGAAAGGCACAAATACGCCGGAAGCGCTTGAATTATCCAACAGACTCACGGCGGTAGGCGGAACGCTGACCCTTTTAAAGGTTGCGTACCAATGGCAGGCGGGAGACGCTCCAAAGAAGATCATCGAAGATAATATATTCAATTTAAGCCAGCTGGCGCTTTCATCAGCGGCGATTGTCATACCTGCGTCCACGGTCCTGCCTTTAGCGGCGGTCGGGGTCTTTGCCCTGGGTATGATCTATGAATACGGCATTGTTCCCGCAAACACGGATGATTCTTTGAAATTTACTTTGGAAGCGTATCGGATATATTGTACTGACGTTACAACCATTCAATACGATGAAGTCGCCGCAAAGGAGTTGGCCGAGGGTAAAAGTGGAACGTCTCCCTGGAAAGTGGTTACAAAGTATAACCCTGATACGCGCAAATGGGAAGAGGTGCCCCAGATAAGAAAAGTGTTCTGGAATGGTTTTGACTACAAATGGAAAAAGGCGCTAACGGACGTATATGAGCTATATCAAAAAGATCCCCAAAAAATGCTGGAACGGATCCGTTCATTGATTGATGAATACATCGATTTATTCTGGTCACTTCCCAGTGAAGAAATGCTACAATACGTCAAAGATAAAACCAACGTTTCCGAGAAAGACTTCCGTTGGCCGATGGGATCCGAGGAAACCGAGCTAAAACAAATCATGAAAGCGGAACTGTTGCGCGACTTAGAACCTGTCTTTAAAGATGTGCAGGACGAAATAATTAAGGAATTAAGAGGTACACTGATAGACGATGCCTATAAAATGACAGAGCTTCTGAACACGCGCATAGATTTTGTGATTCATGAGCCCGAAGCCGGAAAGGACGGCAGGAAGGCAAGCACATACGAGGAAATAAAGTTTGGACCTATATCGAATGAAGCGCACGCGAAGGACTGGGTATGCGATAAAGGCAACTATGCTTCCGGCGACGTCGTGTTCGTATGCACATTGTTTAATTATCTGAACGAGGGCATGCCCAATAAGGCGTACTTCTATGAGAAGAAGGGGGATGCTCCCAAAGAGGTTGATTTCGTTTTGTCTATCCCGACCACGACCATTACGGTAACCGGGGAAAGAGAAGATAAAATCTATCAGATTGGCGAAACAGCCAGGACAGATACCTTTGAAATAACGGTAACCGATGTACAAAAAGCTAAGGATTGGATTATTAGTCCGGATAAAGGATACGAGTATGTGTTCGTGTACTTTAGAATTAAAAATGTATCCAAGAAAAAACAAAGCATAAGTCAGAACAGGTTTCAGTATGTCAAAGATGGCAAATCAAAGGGAGCGCCTGAAAGAAGTACCACGGGGATTAAAACGTCTTCGGGTGCCGAAGCAGACTGGCCATTCGAAGACATCGCGCCGGGAGACAGTGTTGAGGCGAGCGCGGTTTACGCGATCCCGACATCAATGAGCCGTGTTACACTTATTTACCACGAGAGTCTGACCGCCGGAAGCCCGCAATTGAAATTCGGTTTTAACAAATGACCACGGGAGGATGAACGATGGGTAAATTCTGTATAAAATGCGGAATGGTACTGCAGGATGAAGCCAGGTACTGCAATTTTTGCGGGGCGGACCAATTTCCTGCCGCACCGCTCAAAGAAGAGACGCCGGTGCAGGCGCAGCCTTTACGCAAGGCCGACCTCATCCAGACCCAGCCGCCAAAGTCCATCCTGGGCCGTGTCGCCATTATCACGGTGGCGGCTGTCGTGGTCATTTGTACCGCTTCCTATTTCCTGTTCTTTGCCGGGAATGAAACAACGAAGCAGGCGGCTGCAACACCGGCATCTGAAACAACCAGCGGGGCGGCTGCCGTTATAGCCGACGCAACGGACCAGCCTACCGTTCCACCGACAACCCAGCCAGCCCCAACGGTCAGCAAGCAAACCATCACCGTCGATATGGCCTATGACAGCGGTGAGGGAACTTATACGGGCGAAATCAAGAACGGTGTGCCGCACGGCCAGGGCAGCTTCGAGGTGGTCAAAAGCGATAACGACAGGGTATGGAGCTATGAAGGGATAGAGTACAATAATGTTTGCAATTTATATGTGGATATGGAAAGCCACCGGGCACTCCGATAGAATGAATGGTGCAAGCAAATCATTCAAAAGGAGAAAGAACCGATGGCTCAAAAAAAGACTA
>Ga0334898_1000477_pt1 | contig 63629 bp, 51 predicted proteins | sample GraSluR3_MG_10_FD_207228 | JGI IMG/M metagenome (GOLD analysis project Ga0334898, IMG submission 207228) | Sludge microbial communities from methane-producing bioreactor in Wageningen University, Netherlands - Granular Sludge_3_08-R3 | ecosystem: Engineered > Bioreactor > Anaerobic >... | reverse complement strand
ATCTCGGATGCCAAAGTAGAGGTAGACCCAAATCAAACATCGATGTCTGCAGAGTATACCATATCGTTCAGAACCTCCGGCACTGGCTCTTTACTGAGCGGCAAAGGGACAATTGAATTCATCTACCATGCCCAAACGATGCTTCCCGATTCTATAAAAAGCAGTAATATTACAGTAAATGGCGAAGTCGTTACATTGCCACCAAACGTTGAAGCTGTTCGAAGCAAAGTTACTATCACGGTGCCAAAAGATATTCCTTCCAATAGTTTAGCAATTGTACAGTTTAGCAAAGAAGCCAATATTGTGAATCCAGCAACACCAAAAGACGATTACAAAATTTCAATTACTACGTCTTCTGATACAATACAAACGTCTACGGATCCCTATACAATTGTGGTTTCAGAGCTTCGCGATATTCAAGTCGAAGTTTCTCCTATACAACCTGCAGCTATCGCAGATTACACGATTCGGATGAAAGTTGGAGGCGCAGGAGCTTTAAGCGTAAACCAAGATTCTATTACTGTCATTTTCCCATCCGACACAGAATTGCCTTCTTCCATTCCTGCCAATGCAATCCTCATTAACAGCACTCCTCTAATGACAAGACCTCAGGTTGACCTTGCTCAGCGAAAAATCATCATGGCCCTTCCTGTTCGAATTGAAAACGATACAGAGGTAATCATCGAAATAAAAACCGCCGCAAAAATTAAGAATCCTACCAGAGACGGCATGTACAAATTGAAAGTGTTTACATCCAAAGAAACAACACAAACAGAATCGGAAGCCTATCAAATTGGAACCTCACTATTGGGTGATATTAGCGTTTCTCTCTCTTCGTCATTGGTTGATGAACAAAATGTTACCTATACTGTTCAGTTTAGAACAGGTGGATATGGACGCATTGAAGTGGGTGAAACCATTACCATATCATTTGATAGTCGCTACAACCTAGGCACCATTCAAGCCCATCATGTTACAGTGAACGGTGTTGTATGTTCCATTACCCCAGAAGTGTCTGAAGGGGTTTCTGTTATCATTAAATCCCCCATTGCAATTGATGGTGAAAGCAATGTAACAGTCACTATTAGCAATATGCGCAACCCTTCAACATCCGGAGAATACACTGTATCTGTATCAACGCAAGCGGAACCTATGCCCGTTGTTTCCACTCCTTATACGGTGGGTATGATTCTTACTACTGAAATTACAGTGAACCCATCCTCACCAAATGGACTTTCTGGATGGTATAAAATTGCTCCCAACATTCTATTCAATAATGATGTAGCAAGTGCAAAGATTTTCTATTCCTGGGACGAAGAACCCTTCCAGCGGTATACTGGTACAGCCATCACAGCTCCAGAAGGTATCCATATATTGAACTGGTACTCTGTTGCAGAAGGTTTTTCCGATGAAACCAAGCAAGATATGCAGTTTAAAGTAGACACAAAAGCTCCTGAAGTTTTCGTAAGTGAACCCAAAGATGGGGCAGTGTTGAATGAACCACAAGTGAAGGTATCTGGTGAAGTATACGAGAACAATGCATTTACTGTTACGATAAATGATAGACCAGCAACTCTTACTGAAAAACGTTTTACTTCCATTGTTTCCTTAAATCCAGGAGACAATTTGATTGATATCATTGCTATTGATGAAGCTGGAAATCGAAGTGTTACTCCTAGAATACGTGTAAAATATGTACAACCGTCGGATATTAAGTTTAATATTCAATCACCTCAAAGCTTGTCCTCTGTTTATCCCGTTTTAGAAACAACCGACGAGGGCTCGCGGCTTGTTGCAACGATACCCATTGAAGGAAAAATTAATCCAGCCACAGCGGATACGGTAAACATTATCATCATGGATGTAATGGAACAACCTGTATCCCTGCCTATTGATGAAGCTGGAATCTTCAAGGGTGAAGTTAAGATGCCAGTCATTGCTGGGTTAAACGGTATTGTGTTTTCCGTCAAGGATCGCATAACAGGAAAAGAATATTCCTCTTCTTCCACCGTTATTGCAAAGGTCATGATTGAACTTCAAATTGGCAATTCATTGGCTTTTGTGAACGAACAAGAAAACAAGCTAGATGCTCCTCCCTACATTAAAGATGGAAGAACCATGCTACCTATGCGATTTATTGGAGAAGCCATTGGAGCTACAGTAGGATGGATACCTGAAGGCAAAACGGTTGTATATGACTTTGATACGATTCATATCGAGCTTCAAATTGGAAGCAAAGAAGCTCTTGTAAAGCGAGGAGAAACATCCGAAACTATAGAAATGGATGTTGCTCCTGAAATTAAGAGTGGTCGAACTTTTGTTCCATTGCGTTTTGTAACAGAGACCTTAGGAGCTGAAGTTGAGTGGATTCCAGAAACGAAAACCATTAAGGTTTCCAAATGATGACTTGTTGTAAAGTTTACTCCTACAACGAAGGAGGAAGGACATGAGCGCTAAAAAGATCATTAGCTTGTTGTTAGGATTTATGGTAATGTTCTCCATTGTTTCGGTTGGGTATTCAAGAATCACTACATTTGTAAACGAACCCAATCCAAACACAGCAGGAACTCCTGCTAATCATACGTTAAAGTTTACCAATACAGAAACGATTCCGCAGGGGGGCCGTATTGAGATAGAGTTTCCTTCTGCTTTTAATTTGTCTACTTTATCCATGGGAGCCCCTTTTGACGAGACGGATTTTGTGGTTACCTTGCAAAAGCCAGCCGCTTCTCCAGCCCCTCCCGTTGTAAAGCCTGGATCTGTTATGCGAGATGGAAAAAAATTGTCATTTGAAATTGGCGATTCTGACGTTGCACCAGGTTTTCAGAGAATAGAAATTACCAACACCAAAATTCTGAATCCTCCTACGCCAGGAAACTATACCATTCAGTTACGAACCTACGATACGGCTGCGAATAATCAAAGACAAATTGAGTATGCAACGTCTTCGCAGTTTGAAATTGTTACAGAAATGAGCCGTGCCTCTGTGTATCCAGACCCAAACAGGGCTGGAGAAAGGGCCAAGTATACCATACGGTTTAAACTAGGAACCGGAACCAGCAGGAGTCTGTTTGCCGGAGACCGTATTCGCATTCAATGGGATGCCAATCTTGTACCCGGTGCTGACCCTACTAACGCTACTTTTATTCAAGCTCCCATTCCGAAAGAATCTGTTACTGTAAACGGTATTCACCCTCAAATAGATCCTCAATTTATATCAGAAGGTATACCAGAGCCTAATCCTACTGGAAGCTTTTGCGAAATGGACATTATCCTTCCGAATAATATAAGCACTACCTCTTCCTATGCTCCTGAAGTCTCGATTGTGTTTGATCAGTCTGCAGGCATCATCAACCCCGATGGAGAATTGGACAATCGTACTATTACAGTAGGTATTTATAGAAGTGATGGGGTTACAGTAGTTGAACCCGCTCTTGAATCCAATGCCTATTCTCTCAAAACATCTCTTTTTGTTCCTGCCGTTTTTGTTCAACCAGACAAAACGAATGCAATTGCAGAATATCATGTGGCTTTCAAAGTAGGAGAACAAGGTAAGCTTATTGCAAATTCTGGAAGAGTGAGCGTAGAATTTCCTTCAGAAACAGGAGTACCTTCTACAATATCTGCTTTCAGTATCAAAACTGCTTCCCCTCCTCCAGCTGCAGAACCACCACTGCCGTATGCTGGTGCAACCACAAACGCTCCTTACGATCCTCAAATTGTAGGGAACAAAGTCTCGTTTGTCGTACCAGAGACTGTTATGCCAGGACAATATGTTTGTTTCATCTTTAAAACCGATGCTGGGATACGCAACCCCGACAGAGAAGGAATTTATCACTTAAAACTATCAACATCAGCAGAGCCTTCCGTTGTAACATCTCAGAACTACAGAATCCAAGGCTATAGTACAACAGGCGTCACGGTTGTCCCAAACAAATCAGAAGAAGAGGCAGAATGGAACATCCGTTTTAAACTTGGATCTTCTGCTGGATTGTATACGTTCAATAACGATACGATTGCTATTACCTTCCCCCAAGGGACAGGTCTACCTGCCATTGATATTCCAGCAGGCGATATTGCAGTCAATGGCGTTGCAACCACCGCACCTGCTGTAGTGAACCCTGCTACTAGACAAGTGACTATTTTAGTCCCCCAGTCCATCGAACAAGGAGCAAATGTAGTAGTTCGTATCAAGAAACAAGCAAAAATTAACGTCCCGACCATTGACGTCACTCCCAAATATTTTACGTTGAAAATAGAGGTTTCTTCAGAAACAGATCCGTATATCTCAGACCCATTTGAAGTATATACCTCTATAGATAACCTAACGGTACTTTTAAACGACCCAGGTGTGGGCGTGGTATCTCAACAAGAAATAAGCTTTACATTAGGGGATGTTGATGAAGGATTGAAAGCAAACGAGAGTATTTCATTGGAGTATCCTGCAGGAACCAATGTACCCTCGTTCATTAATGCAGGCAACATTCGAATCCTGAACGTAGCCTCTGCTGTCGAAATGAACCCCTCTTCAGTCCAAGTTAGCGGTCAAAGAGTTAAAATGACCCTACCGTCCACGTTCCCAACAATCTTAGAAAAAAATGCTGTAAAAGTTACGTTTTTATCAAGTTGTGGAATTTCGAACCCTACGGAACCTGGATCTTACACTCTTACTGCTTATACTTCGAAAGAGACCACACCGGTTCAATCTGAATTCTATACGATTGGAACTGTTTCAGGTGCTGTACAAATATCGGTTGAACCAAAGGCCTCTGGTTATTGTATCCCACAACCTGTTGTACCAAAAAATGACAAGGGTGCTGTGTATACAATTCAATTTTTGACAGGCTCTAGTGGAGGGTTGTCCACAGGTCAATTTGTAACGGTTGTATTCCCCCCATCCTATGCAGCAATATTTAACAACAACTATCCGATTCCAACCAATACCATCCCTCCAGGCAATATTATGGTGAATGATCAACCCGTAACCATGGGATCTACCATAACAGATGCCCCAGCATCGTATCCTGCGGGTTCCAAAATGGTGCAAATACCCCTGCCTGTTTCGATTGGTGCTACCGAAAAAGTGTCTATTCGATTTTTGGAATCAGCGGATATCGACAACCCCGTAGTTACCATTACTCCGCAGCCCTTTACTTTACATGTCTTTACTGCTACAGAATCCTCCGCAGTATCGGGTACTTTTTATTTGTATTCTCAAATAGAAGGTATTGGCGGAGCCCCTATCAATAGTAATTTGCCCATTAATGTGACTTTATCAAACTATACAGCCGGACGAGATTGCGGCATTGAGTTTGGTTTTAAAACCGGTCCCATTGGAGCTCTCAAGGCAAACTCTGATACAGTTTCCGTAATGCTTCCACAAGGAACAAGGCTTCCTTCTTACATAGCTTCTGGCACCATATTGGTGGATCAAGATGGCGTGATTGACGGCAATGAAGTATCTGTTCTGAATCCAAAAATTGATCACAACATTGTTACTTTTACCGTTCCAATCGATGTTGGCAATCTTGACAACCTGTATGTGTACTTCACCGAGCAAGTAGGCATGTTAAACCCCAGTGCACCCGGAAATTATCAGATATTTGCCAAAACTTCTTCTGAAGAAAACTATATAGGGTCTTTGGAATACACCATCAATCCTGTTTCTTACACCATTCCTACAGTCAGTGTAAAACCTGCATTTATTGGTGTGGATGGTTTGTATACCATTCGTTTTCAAACCGGTTCGTATGGAAACTTGAATATGGGAGACACGATCAATCTGCGATTTCCCTTAGACACTACCATCCCAGCTTCCATGAATTCTTCCTACGTTCGAGTAAACAATGTCCGGTGTTCTATCAATCCATTGACGAATCCAGCGGATCGAACCATACAAATTTACAGTCCCGTTGCTATCAATGGAAACTCTACCATTGAAATCACCATCCACGAAGATGCAAAAGTGACGAACCCAACAATTGCTGACAAATACAATATGGAAATATGGACTTTGCGCGAAGGTTCTAAGAATAATCCTCTTATCTCCAATGAATATGAAATTTATGCCAACACCAGCCCTTTGCACATCACAACTGAAATTTCTCCTTGCACCCCCTATACCAATGCGGAATATGGTATTGAGTTTTATACCCCCGAAGCCATTGTTGCCAATACAACAGAAGTGAAGATAACCTTTCCCAATGGCACCTTCATTCCCTCTACCCTAGATTCCTATACCATTATGTTTGGTTCCACATACTGCAGGACAACGCCAACTGTTGCGCAATATACGGTAACCCTTGTTTCTCCTATTGCAATCAGCAAAAATGATCCTGTGAAAATTACCTTTACCAAAGATGCTGATATTCAGAATACAAGCGAAGGAACGCACAAGATGTATTTTGAAGTTGTAGGACCCGGTCTGGTCCGAAGAGATCGTGATGTATACATTTGTCCTGATTTGGATTTACACCGCATCGAAATAACTCCAAGCGACGTACGAATATCAGAAGGCAAATCGCAAACCTTTACTGCGTTTGCCTATGATGCCAACGGAAATAGAATTTCTCGGGGCGTTGTATATCACTGGAGTTTGTCTGGTGGTATTGGTTGGTTAAGTAGCTTTAAAGATGAAAGAACCGAATTTTATGCCAGTGATATTGGCAAAGGAAGCGTGACGGTTACAGTTTCCTATGGATCCCAATCTTCGATCACAGTGTCTTCCATGGTAACCGTTGTGGGGCCTTTGGATCGCATTGTGCTATCTCCCGATTCAATTACAACATCCCGCGGAAAAAAGACCCGATTCATGGTAACCGCCTATGATGGACAAGGCGAAATGATAGAGGACGTTTCCTATACCTGGACGGTGGAACCGTCATTGGGAAAAATTGACAAGCTAACGAATCCCAATGAAATTGATTTCTTAGCGGAATCCGAAGGACGATGTACCCTACAGGTAACTGTTAAACAGCAGGATGTCTATCGAGAAGCCACAGCGGATATTGATATTCGCAACGGCGTCAATGATTTACGTTTTGAACCTTCTTCGTATCCTAGTCCTTTTGAACCATCCGAAATCATTGGACCCATTGTGGTAAAAATGGTGGATCAAAGCGGGAATCCAATTGTACAGAATACGGCCTACACCATTACATTAAAATCTTCTTCCACAACCACACGGTTTTCATTGGATGGAGCGACATGGACAGAGCAACATACTATTGACGTCCAAGTAGCACCAAATTTCTCTGAATCCATGCCGTTTTTTGTTTCTGATTTGGAACAAGGCAATATTTCGGTTACGGCTACATCAAAAGATTACAATGCTGCCATTATGACGCTTAGCATACGAGGAATCAAAAAACAATTGATGTTTAGAACGCCTCCTAGACTTTTACGCATCAACAAGCCATCCGATCCTATTATGGTTCAATTGGTAGATATTTTCGGGAACTCTTTCAAAATGAACAGAGACATCTTGATAAATGTCAAAGCAGATTCTCATACGGCAACATTTTCAACGTTTTCTTCCGCAGAAGAATGGCTACCCCAAAGCAGCATATTGTTAAAAGCAGAAGAACAGCATGTAGAGTTTTATTGTATGGATACCCGAGAAGGATCATTTAACATCACGGTATCCCATCCATTGTTTGGTAGCATCACCCAGATGGAAATGGTTGCTTCTCCCGGTTCCGTTAGCATGCCCGAAGTAACAGTAAACCCATCCACTGTGGACGCAGTTGCAACTTACGGTATAGCTTTCACTTTAGGTCTTGACGGAAGCTTGGGAACAATATCAGACACCATTACCATCCAATTTCCAAAAGAAACCACTCTTCCCAACTATCTATCCGCCCAAGATGTTCTAGTGAACGATAATCCGATGTTTACAACGCCATACATTGATGCTGCAAAGAAATTTATCCGCCTTGTACCCCCTGTAGAATTGAACGGTGGGCAAAAGATAAATATTGTAATTAAAGGCATTACCAACCCTTCCACAGAAAATGATTATCATATTACGGTATTTACCTCGAAACAGACTACACCATCTTTGTCGGCAGGATACCATATTGGAGTTTCCTCCGTTACCGACGTGATTGTATCGCCAAATCCTGTCATTACAGGAGAAATTGCCACCTATGAAATTGGATTTCGTACAGGTGTTTCAGGGGATCTCATGCAAGGTGATACCATTGTTGTATTGTTTGACTACAATTTCACATTGCCCAAGAAAATTGGTAGAAATACCGTGATGGTCAACGGAGTGATACCTTCTTCTGACCCCATAGTATCTGGAAAATCGGTCATCATAAAAGTCGATCGAAAAATTGGATCCAATTCCAAAGTAGAACTTGTTCTTACAAAAGAAGCAGGTATTGCAAATCCTGAGTTTCCTGGAATGTATCAGTGCAGGCTTTATACTTCGAAGGAAGAATCAAGTGTGGAATCGGAACCATTCCAAATTGTTGACCGTTCCACCTTACAACGAGTTAAGGTGCAGCTGAAACCAGCTAGCATTGCTTCTGAAACGCAAATTACCATTACAGGAAATCTTGGCCCTTATGGTGCTTTAACACGTGGAGAAAACATCTATGTTTCCTTGCATCCATTTGTGTTGCCAGAGACCTTACACGGATCATATGCAGCCGTGAATGGTATTCGGTTGAGTGGAACTCTTGAAGTCAAAAAGAAAGTGGTGACCCTACCTCTTTCCATGAATCTTGCCAATGGGGAAGACTTGACAATTATTTTCTACAGCCAGGCTGGTATCATTAATCCCACCACCCCTGGCTATGACTACAGAATTAGTATATGGAGTGACAAAGAACCTGCTCAGGTTATGTCCGAACCCTTTACTGTAGAGCCTTCCTTGGAAATTGATTGCTTGTTAACACCCGATTCACCCGATGGATTGTCTGGCTGGTATATAACAGCACCTACTGCAATTTTCACTTCCAATGTGATTGGTACTTTCTACTATCGTATTGATAACAACCTGGAAAAAGAGTATACGAATCCAGTGGAACTGAATATGCCCGGGAAACACACATTGTACTATCGTTTGGTAACAAAAATGGGAACTGAATCCGATGAATACAAAGTTGAATTTTCCTATGACGGAGAGGGACCAGAAATCCTTACCAATATTGAATCCGAAGTCCTTTATACACGAGATCAGACATATCCTTTGTCCATACGTATCAACGATATTTCACCAGTGAAGGTAACTGTGAACCAAAAACCTATCACGCTCATAGAAAATACATATTCAGCGCTTTTGAATTTACAAAATGGTGAGAATACTATTCAAATAAAGGCAGAAGATGAAGCTGGAAACATTACGTATGCAACCTACCGAATCATTGTGAAAGTGAACCCACCCATTCTTGTGCTTTCTTCTCCACAGTTGTACCAAACAGTAGAAGACGTGTACTTCTCTACCACACCCGATGGAAATGCATTGTATGCCAACATACGAATTCGAGGAACCACAGAAATTGGAATCCAGAAAGTGCAAGTGGTTTCTTCCACAAAACCAGACGAAACGATAACTTTGGATGTGGATCATATGGGAACATTTGATCGAGTTGTGGGAATGTCTGTACTGGCTGGCGATAACATCTTAAAAGTTGAAGTAGAAGATGCCGTAGGAAATAAAAACAGTGTCACTATTTCCTTTATTGTAAGGTGCACATTGCGACTTCGCATTGGTGTTGAAACCGGGTATTTAAATGCAACGTCCCTTACCTTGGATGCAGCTCCGTATTTGAAGTACAACATGCACACCATGATCCCCTTCCGCTTAGTAGCTGAATCCTTTGGTGCTAAGGTAGGATGGGATCACACAGAACGAAAAGTTTCTTACGATTTCCGAGGGGTCCATATTGATCTATGGATTGATCAGTTAAAAGCTGTTATTACTCATCCAGATGGACGCAAAGAAACGAAAAATATGCCAGCAGAACCCGAATTAAAAAATGGAAGAACTATGATTCCATTGCGGTTTGTTGCTGAATCGATGGGTATGAAAGTTGGCTGGGATGCCAAATTATGGGAAGCTTCATTGACCTATCCGTAAAGGATTTCCTACTGGTAGAACAAAAAGAAAAAAAAGACCGCTTATGCAAGCGGTCTTTTTTTTTAATCTTGTAAAAAATGCATGAAATGATAAAATTAATAAAAATGATTAGGAGTTTTTTATGAGTAATTATGTTGAAATAAAGTCGATGGATGATTTTCAGACACAGGTATTGGAATCAGACAAACCTGTTTTAGTTGATTTTTGGGCCCCATGGTGCGGACCTTGTCGCATGGTTGCCCCTGTTCTTGAAGAACTTGCGGCAGAATCCGATGGAAAATACGCAATTGCCAAAGTGAACACCGATGAAGTACCCGACATCGCTACAAAGTATTCCATTGTGAGCATTCCTACTTTAATTCTATTTAAAAATGGAGCTGCTGTAGATAAAGTTATTGGAGCATTGCCAAAAGAACAACTAAAGGCCTTTGTCGATAAAAACTCATAATTAATGGATAAAAAAACCTTTATGGAGAATATCCAGTCTTTTGTTTTAAAGACTGGATATTCTCCATTGGATATGAAAGTCCAAGTGAAAAACGATACTTTAAGAGTGTCTTTTTGCATTTATAAAAAAGATAGATCGATTTCTTTGGACGATTGCTCAAAGGTAACATTGGTTGTTCGCGATTTTTTAAATATGTTACTTGGCAAAGAAGCAGATTTTATTGTAGATGTTTCTTCTCCTGGAGCAGATAGAAAACTGAAATCATGGCAAGAGTTTTCATTGTTTACCGGGAAAAAGGTTCGTTTCACTCGAAAAGATGAACCTCCTATTGAAGGAACGCTACAGAGCGTTATAGAGCCCGATAAAGTTGTTTTTCTGTGTGACAATAAGGAAGTTATTGTTCCCTATGGTAGTATTGTTTGTTGCCAATTAGTTTTGTAGTAGGAGTAAAAAGTGCCAGCTGGTAAAATTTTTCAAGCCATTGATATTTATTGTAAAGAACGCGAGATTAAGAAAAAAGATGCAATATATCATGCTATAGAACAGGGAATTTTGGCAGCCTATAAACGGGCCTTTGGAAATATTGACAATCTTCGCGTTGTCATGAATCCCCATATGCGTCTTTTAAAAGTGTATGAGGGGAAAAAAGTAGTGATTACTCCTCAAAACTCAATGACCGAAATTTCGGTAGAAGAAGCTCAAAAAATAAAGCCAACTGCCCAACTTGGAGATACCGTTGAAATTGAGTTAAATTTACAGAAACTGGATCGTATTCTTGCAGATGTTGTAAAACAAGTGGTAATGCAACATATACACAAGAATTACCAAGACGAAATATTTGATGAGTTTAAAACTAGAGAACACACAATGGTCATAGGGGAAGTTTCAAAAGTTACACCCTCTCGCATCTATGTAAAGATTAACAAGGCAGAAGGAATTCTCCCACAAGATGAACAAATACCTACTGAACACTACCAGATAGGGGAACAGATCCACTGCTACATATTTTATGTTTACCGATCAAAACGCGAGCCCATTATCATGTTGTCACGAACTCATCCCAATTTGTTAAAAACTCTTATGGAACTTGAAATACCAGAACTTGCACAAGGATTGATTGAAGTAAAAAAAATAGTAAGAGAAGCCGGAGTTCGAGCAAAAGTTTCTGTTTTTTCCTCCGAACCTAAAATTGATCCTGTGGGAACTTGCATTGGAACTAAAGGATCAAGAATAAACGCAGTAGGAAAAAGACTATATGGAGAAAAAATTGATGTAATCCGGTGGAGCGACGATATTACAGCCTATATTGCCAACTCTCTGAGTCCAGCAAAAGTAGAGCAAGCAGATGTTACAATAGACCAAAACAATCATATGGCGACTGTTTTGGTAAAACCTCAGTACTTTTCATTGGCCATTGGACAAAAAGGCTTAAATGTCAAATTAGCTGCTCGTTTAACCAGTTTCAAACTGGATGTTTTACAAAAGAATGAATCGCATGAACAGGAGAATGTATCTTTATGAGTGATAAGAAAGTTCGAGTGTACGAACTAGCAAAAGAATTGGGTGTTACCTCCCAAGCTTTAATGGTGATTTTAAAAGATTTAGGGGAGTCTGTCAAAAGCTACTTGTCAACAATTGAGCAAGAAACAGCTGAAGCAGTACAAGAGATTGTACATTCTCAAAATGAAGAAAGAAAAAAGAAAAAACAAGAAGAAGCCCTAAAAAAAGGGATTCCTATTACAGCAACTGAGAAATCTACTCAAAAAGAAACACAAGAAGCAAGTCAAGAAGAAGCTCAAAAAGAGCAAAAAGCAAACGAGGAAGTTGTTTATTTCAATGCAGACCAAATGTGCCGATTGCTTCATATTGAATACCCCGTGTTGCAAACTAGGCTATTGAAATATGGGATTGTTTCCTATTCTCCCAAAGACCCCGTCCCTGGTTTTGCTGTCAAATCCTTGTGTGAAATATACGAAATACCCCTAGAATACAACGTTGACGAAACTATTGACCATCGTTTTTTCAAGCCAAGAGCTCCTGTTATTACCATTATGGGCCATGTTGACCATGGAAAAACAACTCTTTTGGATTATATTCGTAAAACCCGCGTAGCCGATAAGGAATTGGGCGGAATTACACAAGCTATTGGTGCATATAGCGTTGCATGCAATGAAAAGCAGATTGTTTTTATTGACACTCCTGGTCACGAAGCTTTTACCGCTATGCGTGCAAAAGGTTCTGAAATTACAGATATTGTTGTACTCATCGTTGCAGCAGAAGATGGCATTAAAGAAACAACTCTTGAGGCTATTGATCATGCAAGAGCAGCCAAGGTCCCCATTATTGTTGCCATTAATAAAATTGATTTGGACAACGCAAACATTGAAAGAGTAAAAACGCAATTGGCAGAACATGGCTTGAATCCAGAAGAGTGGGGCGGGGACACCATTGTTGTTCCCATATCAGCCAAAAAAGGAATTGGAGTGGATGATCTTTTGGAGATGATTCTTCTAAAAGCCGAAATGATTGAGCTGTATACAAGCACATTGGCTGATTTTGCAGGAACGGTCATTGAATCCAATATAACAAAAACATTTGGATCGCAAGCTACCATTATTGTTCAAACGGGCACTCTTCGAAGAGGAGATGTGATGACAATTGATGGAGAAACAGAATACAAAATTCGCGTTTTAAATGACGATCTTGGTACAACTATTAAAAAGGCAGCTGCCCTTACGCCTGTGAACGTAAAAGGCTTGCCCGAAATACTCAAGCCAGGTTCTGTTGTTCATGCTGCGAAGAATTTTATACCCTACGAAGAAAAAGAAGTTCCTACGAAAACAGAAGAACCTGTTTCTCAAGAAGAGGAAGCAGATTGGGCCGAAGATTTCTTATCAGAAAAAGAAACAGTGGAACAGTTCAATATTATTATCAAAGCAGATGGAGACGGTACCCTTGATGCTTTGCAAGTAGCTCTTGATAAGATCAAAGTAGAGGGTGTTGAACTGAATATCGTTCGGCAGGGCGTTGGTATCATTACAGAAGACGATATTCTTTTGGCTTCTGTCAGCAATGCAAACATTTATGGCTTCAATAGCACAGCTAGCCCGGGAGCACGAGCAGAAGCCAAAAACAAGTCTATTCGACTAAAAACGTACCGGATTATTTTTGAGCTTCTAGACGACATCAAAGCTGGCATGAAAGGTGTTCTTGCCCCCGAAGAAACAGAAGAAGTGCTTGGAACAGCTGAAGTGAAACAAGTGTTTAAGGTACCTAGAGCTGGTTCCATTGCCGGGTGTATTGTTCGATCAGGTATCATCAGAAGAAATGCCAAAGCTCGTATTATTCGAGATCGTGCCATCATTTTTGAATCAAAAGTTTCTTCGCTAAAACGCTTTAAAGAGGATGCCAAAGAAGTTCGTGAAGGATATGAATGCGGCATTGGCATAGAAAACTTTAACGACGTGAAAGCAGGCGATACAATTGAGGTTTTCCAAATGGTGGAAAAACCACAATAATATGGCCACCGAGATTGCTCTTCTCACTATAGAGATGAGATTGCCTGGAGTGCAAAGTTTAAAAGAAAAAAGAAGAATTCTTCAGTCCATGATACGAAAACTGAAGTCGAAGTTTAATGTGGCAATAAGCGAAACAGATTTGCATGATACATGGCAAAGAGCTGAATTATCTATTGTGTCAATCAACACCCAATGGAATGAGCTGCAGCGCACAATTGGTTACATACAAAACTGGATTCAAAGCCAATATGAAGTTGAAGTGATTGAAGATAGGATTGAGAGATTATGAAAAGTTATCATAAAGAAAAATTAGAAAAACGAATCCGAGAAGCACTGAGTCAAATTTTAGTATATGATATTGAAGATCCAAGATTGCAGTCCTGTTTAGTGAATCGCGTGGTGTGTTCAAGAGATTTTCGCCTTGCAAAAATATACATTAGCTTTTTTGGTGGACCGGAAGCAGAAAAATCTGGACTTCAAGCCCTTCGGAGTGCCTCGAAATTCATCCAAACCAATCTAGCTTCCAAAATCCAAGTACGATTTGTACCCCTGTTATCCTTTTTTGTTGAAGAAGATCCAGACAAAAGTTTGCAATCTATGAAACGAGTATCGAAAGTATTGGAGGAAGAATCAAACCTGTCTTCCCAAAAGACTGATGAATTGGGAAGCGAAGAGGATGAGATTCAAGAGGATTCACCCTAACGATATGTTTCGATTTTTTTCCACCATAGACCCTTCTACTCATATTCTTCTATGCACACACGAAAATCCTGATATTGATGGAGTAAGCTCATTAGGAGTTTTATTTCACTGGCTTACATCCAAAGGCTTTTCAGTGCAAAGTATTATTCAACCTCCCATACCAGGAGAACAATATCTTCATGGTGTTTCTACAGCCTCAACGGATCCTTCCTTGTTGCAATTGCAAAAAACTCCTGTAGTCGTTTCACTAGATTGTGCTACGTCTGAAAGAATATGGCCCCAATCGATTCTCTCCAATGCAAATATGTGCGTGAATATAGATCATCATATTGACAATCCTATGTTTGGTGATCAGAATTACGTAGATCCCGCCTTATGTTCCACTGCTGAACTAATGTATACAGAATTAAAAAAAGTAGAATCTGAGCTACCTCTGGAGATACTAGAAAACTGCTATGCAGGTATTTTATTTGATACCGGGGGATTTCGTTATAGCAATACAACCGCATCGACCCTTCAACATGCAAAAGAGTTGGTACAACGGGGTGTTCATCCTGCTATCATGGCACAAAATGTATTTCAGTCCTATACAAGTCAAACATTCCAGGCATTACAGTGTGCTTTGCAAAATTGTATGTACGAGAAACAGACGCCTTCTTATGTTTTTACCTATGTATCCAATCACATGATTCAAGAGCATCAGCTAGCTTCCCATGATTTTGAAGGAGTTATTGATATTCTACGGTTGCACCAAAGCACCGATATCGTTGTTCTTGTAAGAGAATTGGAACCAAATCAATGGAGAGGAAGCATCCGAAGCGTTGAACGCTATTCCATACTTGGCATTGCACACTCTTTTCTTGGAGGTGGACACCACAATGCTGCAGGATTTTCTTTCCAGGGAACATTGCCCGAACTACAGAAACGAATACTAACTCAAATTTCATCTCTTCCCAATTACGACTGAAAGGAACCGGATGAAATCTATCTATTTTCCAACCCCTCATCCAAACGTTTCCGGACTCCTACTTGTCAACAAACCCAAAGGAATCACTTCCTTTGATGTCATTCGAATCCTGCGATCGAGGACGGGTCTTTCAAAAATGGGACATGGAGGAGTGTTAGACAAAAATGCAACAGGTCTTCTTGTTGTAGGGGTGGGAAAAGCAACCAAAAAAATGGCACTTCTATTAGAAGGATCCAAAAGTTACACCTGTTCAATCGTCATAGGAGCAGGTTCCGATACACATGATTGGCGAGGGCATCGTTGGACGTTTAAGCCTGTACCCGCAGATATTACCCCTCTCCGCGTCAAAGAGCTTTTGGCGGAAAAATTTACAGGCACTATTCAACAGAAACCACCCCTATATGCAGCCTTGAAAAAAAATGGTAAAAAATATTATCAATATGCTCTTTCTGGAGAATCCTTGGATATTGAAGAGAGAGAAGTGACTATTTCCTCCCTTCGGTTTGTTTCCTATATCCATACCTCCTATCAAGCACAAATGGTTCTCTCTGTTACATGCTCCAAAGGAACCTATATACGATCCCTGGCCCGTGATATTGGATTGGCATTAGGATCTGTTGGCGTTGTAAAAGATTTGTGCAGAACGCATATTGGAAACTATTCACTTGCTCAGGCTATTCCACTTTCTCATCTTACTTCCTTAGAAGATGTACAGAAAGCCGTAATATCATGATCCAGAAACAAATTGGGTGCATTGGTAATTTTGATGGGGTTCATTTGGGTCATCAAGAACTGATCCGAACGACGCAATGCATTGCAGAAAAAGAGCAATTAAAACCCATCCTTATTACATTTCAAACCCATACAAAAATGCAAGATGAGGGTTCCTACCTGACTACATCCAATGAAAAAAGCCATATTATTCACAATATAGGTATTGAGAAGGTTGTCCAACTTGATTTCCCTGGCATCATAGCCAATATGACTCCCGACGAATTTGTAGAGCATATTTTAATACATTCCTTGCAAATGACACATGTAATTGTCGGAGAAAATTTCTGTTTTGGGAAAAATCGCTCTGGAAATAGTTCTACCTTGCAAAAGATTGGAAAAGAGAGAAACATTGGAGTTACAATCGTTCCTTTGGCAACCTACCAAGATTCACCTATTAGTAGTACCAATATTCGCAAAGCAATTGATGAAGGGAATATGGAGAAATCCAATGCTATGTTGGGGTATCCTTTTTTTAATCAAGGCATTATAGTACCAGGCAAAAAGAGGGGTCGAACGATGGGAATTCCTACTGCGAATTTGCATCCTCGCAACGCAATGAAGAAGAATCCAAAAGAAGGAGTGTATATTACTCAAATACTCCTAAACGACCAGTTGTTCCCGTCCATTACGCATAGTGGACCAAAGCCCACATTTCAAGAAACGGATGCCGGGATTGAAACGTTTCTTCTTTCTCATAGTGGTAACTTTTATTCTCAACGATTTGTGGTTCTATGGCTCAAACGATTGCGAGATGTATGTTGCTTTGATTCGGAAAAAGAATTGGTGCAACAAATCCAAAAGGATATCCAAATGACAAAAGATTATTTTGCCGCCAATGAATCGCTTTCCGAACTGCCTACGATTCTGAAAAGGTTGTAATTATCTTTCGTTATTCATCCTGACAATTCTTACGGTAGTTAGTTAATTACCTATCATCCTGATGGTCTAGCAGGTCTTTTTCTACTTCAAGTTCTTCCTCGGTATAGGACTGTTTCCCCTTGTTGTTTTTTGATGCTGTACTGTCCTTTTTGGGGGGAGAGGTTTTCTTTGCTGGATTCTGATCATTCCCTTCATCCTTTGGGGTGTTTGTAGAATCTTTATCGCTAGGATCTTTTTTTTCTGTATCTGGCCAAAACTTTTTTTCAAGAGTAGGTATAAGTGTTTTCTCTAAAAACCGTTTGTTTATCTGTTTGTTGGAGTCGTAGATGATCTGTCCTTTAGAGACAGCAATTTGAATATCTTCATCGGTAGGAAAACCATTCACAAAATGATCACCAGCGATGGGGTAGGGATCAATACCTGGAAAAGGAAGATCTTTTTGTTTTTGAAAGGAATTCTTTTGCTGATCTTTTTCAGGAGCCTCTTTTGGAGGTGCATCTTGTGTAGGGGTAGGGGATGTAGAAGCTTGACTAGAAGCTGCATTTTCTTTTTCCTTCTTTTCTTTTTCTTCCCTTTCTTCTCTTTCCTTCGTTTGTTTAATAGTGTATTCTTCAAACAAAGGATTCTTGGACTTTTCTTCGGGGGTTAATTCTCGAATTTGACTCAAAATTTTTTCTAATTCCATTCCACTCACCGTTTCTTTCTCAATCAGCATTTCAGCAATGATTTTAATTTCTTTGTGTTTTTCTTCAACAATCTTTTTGGCATTTTCATATGCTTCGTCAATTAAAACTTTTATTTCTTGATCAATAGATTGACCTGTTTCCTCGCTATAATCTCTTTCAGAGGTGAGTGACTTACCAAGGAAAATGGCTCCCCCCTCTTTGCCAAAAGTACGTTGTCCAAGTTTCGAACTCATACCAAATTTCGTAACCATGTTTGTAGCTACTTCTGTAACTTTTTCTAGATCGTTAGCTGCACCAGTAGAAACATCGTGTAAAAAGAACTCTTCCGAAGCTCTTCCGCCAAGTAAACCAGATAGTGTGTGAATAAGCTCGGTTCGAGTTCGCAAGAAGCGATCTTCGATAGGAAGCTGCATTGTATAGCCCAATGCTCTTCCCCTAGACACTATCGAAATCTTATGAACAGGTTCGAGCTCTTTGTAATATCGAAGAACAGCCGCATGACCTGTTTCGTGTAATGCAATAGCCCATTTTTCTGGAGGTGTGATCTGACGACTTCTCTTTTCAGGACCCGCCACAATGCGGTCTATGGAATCTTCAATCTCATCGTGGTGGATATACTCTTTGCTTCTCCGAGCAGCCAATATGGCTGCTTCATTGAGTAGGTTTTCCAGGTCTGCTCCTGTAAAGCCGGCTGTTTGTTTTGAAATAATGGGAATATTCACATCTTTTCCCAGAGGTTTGTTTCGTGCATGAAGGGTGAGAATATCTTGTCTTTCAGAGGCATCTGGGAGATCAATGAACATTTGTCGATCAAAGCGACCAGGTCGCAGAAGTGCAGGGTCTAGAATATCGGGTCTGTTTGTGGCTGCAATAATAATAACACCTGAGTTAGCAGCAAAACCATCCATCTCTACCAAAATCTGGTTCAGGGTTTGTTCTCTTTCATCGTGTCCACCCCCAAGGCCAGCTCCTCTTTGTCTGCCTACTGCATCGATTTCATCGATAAAAATAATGGCAGGAGCGAATTTTTTTGCTTGGGTAAACAAATCTCGCACTCGAGATGCGCCAACTCCAACAAACATTTCAACAAATTCAGATCCAGAAACCGTAAAGAAGGGTGCTTTTGCTTCTCCCGAAATGGCTCGTGCAAGCAATGTTTTGCCACACCCAGGAGGCCCTACCAGCAGGATCCCTTTTGGTATTTTAGCGCCAATCTTTTTAAATTTGTCGGGACTCTTCAAAAAGTCAATAATTTCCTGTACTTCCGTTTTTACTTCATTGAGGCCGGCAACATCCTTTAATGTAACGCGAGGATGATTGTCCATAAATAGCTTTGCAGTACTTTTGCCAAAATTGAATACTTGTCCCCCACCACCACTTTGCATACTTCTGCTAAGCAAAATCCAGAAGAGAAAAATGATTAAAATTGTGGATCCAAAATTGAGTACATATCCCCATATTTCAGAATTGTTTGGAATCACCATGTTGGTGGGAATATCATTTTCCACAAGAATAGAGGTAACATCTTCAATTTGAGAGGGAAAAATGACCACTTTGAACTGCACACTACCTTCTACGGTGGCAGGTTTCAAAACGCCAATAATTTCGGTTTCGTGAACTTTTGCAGATTCAATTTTTTGTTCTGTAGCAAATTGTTGAAATTCGTTGATTGTAAGTTCGGTTGGGGAAGGTGCATTGACAGAGTTAAAAAAGAAAGAAGACAAAAGAATGACAAGAAAAATGCCAACAATCCACATAAAACTAAAATTGGGAGCTCCCTTGCGAGGATCTTTTTTATAAGGGGGTCTGGAGTATTTTTGTTCTGGCATAGTTAATCCTTTTCTTCATGAATTTTTGCAATATAGGGAAGGCATCGATACTGTTCTTTTGCATCGAGTCCATATCCAACAACAAAATAATTGGGAATTGCATACCCACAAAAATCTATTTTCAATGGCACTTCTCTTCGATCTTTTTTATCCAAAAAAGTACAGACATATATTTTTTTAGCACCTTTCAGAGCAAAATAGTTTTTTACATAAACCATCGAATGACCTGAGTCGATGATATCTTCCACAATAATAATTGTGCGTCCTGTCACAGACAAAGAAATATCTTTCTTAATGGAAATATTCCCAGAACTACGGAGATTACGCCCATAACTTGAAATTTGAATGAAGTCAATGGCGATATCTCTTGGTATCTTGCGGCACAAATCAGACAGGAACACGAAAGCACCATTTAAAACACCTACCATAAGCAGTTTTTCATTGGCAGGAAATGTGTCTGCTATTTCTAATGCGACGCGTTCCACACCACTTTTTATTTGCTCCTCGTTTAAAAGAATATCCGAGGGTTCGATGTTCCATGGCATATTAAAAAACCTCATTGATTCTAAAATTGATAACGTTGTCCTCTCGTTCTACATTCATTTTTGGATCCGTGTATAAGATACCATTCTTTGAGGGATGTGAAAGGATAGCCATTCGAATGGTTTCGACGCAGGCAAAAGAGAAATCGACTCGATGCCCTTGAAGGAGGCTATGGATCTGAAGAATGGATCTTCTTTGCAGAGCTTTGTGCAAAGAGCAAAACAAGGCCTGCGGAACGCGAATTCTATGCGATGTAATGTCCCATGATTTCATGGTATCCTGCAATGTTTTTTCAATCCAGTCATTTTCCGTCGATAAAATGTCTTGAAAACGAAGAATAGAAGAAGCAAAAGCAGGATTTATTTTGGCAATTTCGGGAAGGATGTTATTTCGCAAGCGATTTCTGGAAAACTGCGTATCCTGATTGGTGGCATCGTCTCGAAAAGGAATATGGTATTGAGAAGCATAGTCTCGTATCCTTTGTCTAGAAAAACAAAGAAGGGGTCTGAAAATTCTGTTTGTTGGATCCCACATAGGAAGAATAGAAGACAATTTTTCAGGGCTTGAACCCCGAATAAAATTAAACAAGAAAGTTTCGCTTAAATCGTTTTGACTGTGTCCAATAACACATACATCTAGGGAAAGCTCTTGGCGGGTTTTTTCAAGGGCGCGTTTTCGAAGTTTTCTAGCTTTTTCTTCCAGACCAGTACCTGTAACCGATTCCCAATCGGGGGGGCGAAAGTGGACAATGTCATACGGGATCGAGTGATGGCTGCAAAAAGACGAGACAACTTGTTCGTCTTGATCGCTATCCAAACCACGCAAGTGATGATTCATGTGAAGGACAGAAAAGGAATGCTTTAAAAGGGCTTGGGTTGAAAGGAAGAGATGGAGCATAACCATAGAATCAGCTCCCCCAGAAACAGATAGTAAAAATGTTGTGGAGGATGGAAAAGGAAAAGTTCTGTAATGTGTAATAAATTGCTGTGTTATTTTATTCATAAAAAAAGTAGCGGCACAGGGATTCGAACCCCGGACAACACGGGTATGAGCCGTGTGCTCTGACCAACTGAGCTATACCGCCAAATGGATTATTTAGACGTAAACTTTATAACAAAATCTCCTGGTTTTGCAAGGTCCGATTCTTCTCTCGCCATTTTTTCAATGAAGAAATCGGTCTCAGCATATTGAATCTTATCTTGCAATTCTTCAATATGCTCCTGGAAGATTCTCTGGTCTCTTTCAAGGGATTTTAACTGGGCAGAAAGGTGATAGTATTGAATCAATTTAACACTCATAAAAACAAGGACACAAACTACTACAATGCGGACAACAATCGTCAGTAAATCGGGTCTTTTTCGAGTTGATTTCATATCATTGTCGCGCTTTCAAAACTTCTTTCACAATTTCTTCTGCTGTGGAAGCAGTATTCCCTTGGAGTCGAAGTCGCTTTAAAATAGTCTTGCTTTCAATGGGTGTTAGGCCCATTTCCAACAACAGATCATGTGCTTCTTCATAACAAGAGGGTTCCTTTTCCATGTCTTGCATCGGAATTTCATCTTTCCATTTTTCGCTCAAGTAGAGATGGATTTTTTTGGCTGTTGTAGCTCCAATACCAGGCGTTTTCGATAGAGCCTCTGGAACACCTTCAGAAATGGTTTGAAACAGATCCTGCAAGGAAAATGCAGACAAAATGCTAAGAGCCATTTTGGCACCCACTTTGGGAATCGATAGAAGAGTGATAAAAACTTTCTCGTGCGAAACAGTGGGAAAACCATATAGAGAAATGTTGTTCTCTCGCACTACCATGTGGGTATATAAGCGAACCGAATCGTCAATAGTATATTCACTAGGCGTCGGAACAAATACTTGCAAACCAATGCCTTTAACAGCCTCTATTACAATAAATTGCTCCGAAGTACTAACAATGGTTCCTTCAAGTTGTTTGATCATAAAATATCACCCCAATCACAATTATAAGCATGACAAAGGCTAACCGCAACTGCATCGCAAGCATCATCCGAAGTAGGCAGCGTCATATTCAAAAGGGATTCCGATACAAGCTTCACTTCCATTTTGGATGCTTGTCCATAATGGGTCAGTGTTTTTTTTATCTGAAGCGGTGTGTACTGAATAAACTGTAAATCTTGTTGGGCAGAAAGGAGCATCAGAGAACCTCGAACTTCTTCTACAGCAAGGGCTGTTTTTACATTTTTGGAAAAAAACAAACGTTCCATCGCCATCCAATCGGGATGATATGTAAAAATAAGCTGTTGGAAAAACTCATAAATCTTTTTGATGCGATGTTCAGGAGGGCCTTTTTTGGTAATAAAAACACCCGCATCCAATAAGCGAAACGTGTCTTCTACGCATAGAAGACACGCATATCCTGTATTGGCTATACCAGGATCAACGCCTAGAATGATGGTGTTGTCTTTCACAAGAAATTAACTATTTAAGAAAGTTTCAAATTCTTCATCCGCAATGTCGTAATTAGAGAATAGTTTGGTGACGTCATCGCTATCTTCCAATTCATTTAACAGGCGAAGCATTTTCTGTGCTTTATCACCAACCAATTTTACGTACGTATTGGGTACTTTGTCGAGTTCTGCATTCTCGATTTCAACCCCTTCTTTTTCAAGTATTTCTTTGGCAGCATATAGCGATTTAGGTTCTACTGTAAGGATCCATCCGTTCTCATCTTTCACGAAATCTTCTGCTTCGCATTTTGTTGCAATTTCAAAAACTTCATCTTCAGAGAGATCAGAATCTTTCAGAGTAATGTTTCCTACTGTTTTGAACATCCAGGAAACGCAGCCCTGTTCTCCCATACTTCCCCCAAATTTGCTGAAAATTTTCCGAATTTCAGCAGAGGTACGATTCTTGTTATCGGTCGCTACTTCAACTAAGATGGCTGTTCCCTCAGGACCATATCCTTCATACACGAGTTCAAGGATTTCAAACCCATCTTTTAGTTCTCCAGTACCTCGCTTCACAGCTCTATCGATATTGTTGTTTGGCATACCGCCAGCTTTTGCTTTTTCAATAGCACTTCGAAGGCGTGGGTTGGAATCTATATTCCCCCCTCCTTCTCGAGCAGCTATTGTTAATTCTTTGCCTAATTTTGTAAACAGTTTTCCTCTTTTTGCATCTTCAGCTTGTTTTTTACCTTTAATATTGTGCCATTTAGAGTGTCCGGACATACTACTTCCTCCTAGGTTATAGATTGAATAAACATGGAATGAATACGATCATCATTGCCAATTTCTGGATGAAACGTCAGACCAAATATATTTTTTTGTCGTATAAAGATAGGATTGCTTTTGCTATCTTGAGACAAAACAGAAATGTTTGTTTCTAATGAGCGGACAATGGGGGCTCGTATGAAAACCGCTCGAAATGCCTTCGTAAAGCCTTCAATGGTTACCTCCTCTACAAAACTATAATAGTGTGGACCATAGCCATTTCTAGAAACAACAATGTCTAAAAGGCGCATGGTCTCTTGCTCTGTATTATCTATTGCTTGGGAAAGTAAAACCACTCCTGCGCAAGTAGCGAAGGTAGGTAAACCTTCCTGAATCTTTATTCGAAGAGGGTCCCATAGACGATTAAAGTGGAGCAATCGAAGCATATGCGTGCTTTCTCCACCAGGTAGAACAATCCCGTCAATATCCTCTAAATCTTGCGGTGTTTTCACACGTACAGTTGAAACAGAAAGTTTTCTAAATACACACTCATGTTCTTCAATAGAACCCTGGAATCCCAGGATACCAATTTTCACTAATTATATACCTCTATCAGAAAGTCTATCTTTATCTGCGATAAGATGAATGTCCAAGCCTTTCATGGCATCCCCAAGACCCATAGAGACCTTGGCAATAATACCCGGTTCTGTCCAATGGGCGACGGCTTCAACAATTGCTTTTGCCATGACAGAGGGGTTCTGGGATTTAAAAATGCCAGATCCTACGAATACTCCGTCTGCACCTAGATGCATCATGAGAGCAGCATCAGAAGGGGTTGCAACACCACCAGCGGCAAAATTAACGACAGGTAACTTTCCATTGTCTTTCACTTCTCGTAGCAAACTAGCAGGAACTTGCCACTCTTTTGCGGCCGTGTATAGTTCGTCATCTGCCATTGATACAATTTGACGAATCTGAGCTTGTACTTTTCGCATGTGTCGAACAGCTTCAACAACATTTCCCGTACCAGCCTCTCCCTTGGTTCGAATCATAGAGGCACCTTCGGATACTCTTCGAAGAGCTTCCCCAATGTCTCTACAACCACATACGAAGGGAATTTGAAAAGTTGTTTTGTCAATATGGTTTTCTTCATCAGCGGGAGTTAACACTTCACTTTCGTCGATATAATCAACGTGAAGAGATTCCAATACTCGAGCTTCTATGATGTGACCAATGCGACATTTTGCCATCACTGGTATCGTTACTGCTTCTTGTATTTCTTTTACTTTTAAGGGATCGCACATTCGAGCTACACCGCCAGATTTTCGAATGTCTGATGGTACGCGTTCTAGAGCCATCACGGCAACAGCACCTGCTTCTTGTGCTATGGCTGCCTGCTGAGCAGTAGTAACATCCATAATTACCCCGCCTTTTAACATTTGGGCAAGCCCTCGATTTGTAATAACTCTGTCTTTATCCATGCACGTACACTCCTAAATGGATTTTTATAAATAGTATAACACCAAAATAGAATAGTATTAAAAATTTTAACAAAAGCGCAATATCTTGATTCATTTCCTTGCCATTTTAATTCTTCTTGATCCATTCTTCTGCTTCTTGTTTCGATGTTATATTTCCCACGCCTTGTTCTTCTAGAATTTTTTTCTGTAGATCGCCTACTTGTTTCCCTGGCGATAGACCTGTAATAGCCATAATTGCATGCCCATCCAAAAGAGGTGTTTGCTGATAAATCCCGGGGGTGAAGATATATTGTAACATATTCTTGATAAAATCTTCATATTGAGGAAGCTCTTGCAAGGGAACCATACGGGTTGCATAGGCATCTGCTAACGCAATAAGAAGGATGGGGATAGAGTTTGGCGAGGTGTCTCGGAAAAAACGATATTGAGCTCGCTTTGATAAATTTTCTACAGAGGATAAATTGTGAGGACGCATATGCCATTGAATGCAATCGGCTATAAAACGAACTTCTTTGCTCGAAAAATGCATTGAATGAAGATATTCCTTGGCCGCTTTTACGCCTACATTTTCATGTTCGAAAAACCGTAGACGATCTTTCATCAATCGAAGAGTATCTGGCTTGCCAATATCATGAAGAAGAATCGCAATTTTCATAGAAACTTCTACTGTACAGTCTCCAGCAAGAGGGGTTTTTAAAATGGACTGCAACTCTCTTGCATACGGAAAATCTCCTTGATGAATACGCTGAAAAATACCTTCCAGATAATACAATCCAGCCTTTACATGATCTTTAAGCTGCAACCAGGATGTATAACACTGGTCCACTTCCACAAACCACTCAAAAAAAGGAAAGATTTGTGAAAAAATTCCTGCTTCTTCCATGGCAAAAATATAGTGGTGGCTTTTCTCATGGGATGCTATTTTTATAAATTCTTCTCGGATTCTCTCTTGAGCACATTGATGCAAATCTTGTTTCGAATCTATCATCAGCTGGTATGTGGCAGGATCAATGGTTCCTTCAATTTGAGAAGCAATGCGGTATGCTCTCAATATCCGTAGCGGATCTTCTTGAAAAGTGGCTGGGTTGTGAGCACGAATGTTTTTATGGATCAAATCGGAATACCCTTGAAACAAGTCAATGACAGGTATTTGTGCTGCATTCAAAGGAGCATAGTGTAGAAATTCCGACAAGGGCACGTACAACGAGTTCATAGAAAAATCTCTTTGAAAGATATCGTCAATGATTTCTTTTCCCCTCATGCCATTGATATCACATTGTAGAGCCCCTGTATGAATCCGGTAGATCGATCGTTCTTCATCCAACGGGAAAAAATGACTGTCAAATAGGTCAGACAAATACTGTGTTGCCATTTTTGTTTTTTCGAAAGGCTGAATAATAAAGTCTAGATCAATTTGAGGTTTGGATACAAAAAGAGCAGCATCCCGCAAGCACCCTCCTACAAGATGTGGTTCTATGTTGGCATTGGTGCAACGCTCAAGCCATTTTTGAAGGCATTCAAGGCCATGCATGCTGGACAAAGCAGCGGTTAATTGTGTACAATTGATGGTTGTTTTCATTCCAACTCCTGTATCCATCCATTTGAAAAACCAAGTGAATCAAGACTTGTTCGAACGCGACTCCATTCTTCTATAGAAATAGTTCGGTCCAAGGGAGGGTTTTCAAACGATTTCCATGTAGGGAAGTATTGGCTCATAAGACTAATCAAAGTCTCATTTCCCAGGATTGTATGGATGGTATGCAACAGATCAATACATTCATCAGCAAGCCCGGGCAATACAAGCAAGCGAATGATAAGGCCTTTTTGAAGCAGATCATTCTCCCAACAATCGTGAGGTTGAATCTCTCTGGCCATGTGTAGTATCTGTTGATTGATTGAGGTGTACTGGGTTGCACAGGAGTATCGAGACGCTGTATCATCTTTACTGTAACGTGCATCCAATAAAAAAATATCACAAAAATAGCGGGATTGCTCGAAAATGAAAGGACTTTCCCATCCACTAGAATTCCATACAACGGGCAAGCGAAGACCTTTTTCTCGTGCGATCAAAAGGGCTTCAAAAGCTTGCGGAAGGAATTGTGTGGGACTTACCCAATTGAGGTTGTGACATCCTTGTTGTTGAAGCCACAAATAGATAGAGGCTAATTCGTTGGGGGTATAGTATTTCCCATTGTGTTCTTGTGAAAAAGGGAAATTTTGACAATAACAACACCGTAGCGTGCAATGAGCAAAAAACACTGTGCCAGAACCTTTTGTACCCGAAATAGGAGGTTCTTCTCCTGTATGAACCATGTAGTTGCCAAGCTTACACTGCAACCCTGCTTGGCAGAAACCTTTTTCACCTTTGTTCCGATTTACATTGCAACTGCGGGGGCATAACTGGCAATGTTGAAGCTGTTCTGTAAGGGTTTGTTGAATGTGTTGTAATTCCTGGAGAGTATAGGAGAGATAATTAGGCAGGTTTTTCAAGAGAATCGGCTACACTTCTAAACAAGGATGAAAGCGTTTCTACAGAGTTGGTTTGCATTTGTTTTGCTTCGCGAACTAGTTTTTTTGAAAATTCTTCATCTTTAATAGAGTTTGCATTGATGATTACATTGAGGTAGGCACTGTTAATGGCAGAGGAAAGGAGAGTACTTGCTGCACCAAGATCACTGATCATGCTTTCTTTCACATCGTCTTTTAGCATCACCATGTACTTTGTACCAATGCTACAGGCTTGTAATGTTTGAAAAGGCACGTCTGCAGCTTTTTTTAATGCGTCCTGCATGGCTTCTTTTCGCACTTTCTTTTCTTCTGGAGTTGTTTTTGGCATTTTCATTGCTTTCATAAATGCATTAAAAGATTCAGCATCTTCATCAATAAGGGAAATCAATTTGTTTTTTTCTTCTTTTAAAGCATCCAAAATGGACTGTAATTTGTCTTGATCTTCTGCATAATTACCAACCATTAATACAAGGCTTAAACCTAATGCACCAGAAGCTGCAGCAGCAGAACCACCACCGGGTGTTGGGTTTTTGGAAGCTAGCTCTTTGCAAAATTCATGAATAGAAAGATCTTTTAGATTCATCGTTAACTCCAATTTATTTGGTATACTCTTCATGGAACGTTTCATTTATTATAACGAAAGAAGAGAACAATAAAATGGTAAAGATATTTTTGATCGGACGATACTCCGTTGGTAAATCATCGTTGTTTAATAGTATTACGAAGCAGAGAAACATTGTGCTAGAAGAAAAAGCTACAACTCGAGATATCATTCGATACGAAATGGAATGGGGTCAAAAGAGTATACGGGTAGCCGATTCAGCAGGCCTAGAAGAAGTTTCTTCTCTGCGAGAATTAGACGAGCAACAGAAGTTAATGGTAGAGGAAATGCAAAAATCGGATGTTATTCTGATGGTTGTGGATGGTGCGCATGGCGTTCACCCTCAAGACGAACAACTTGTGTCATTTCTTCGTAAAATTGGACTGTTTGAAAGAACACTTCTGGTTGTGAATAAAGCGGATAAAAAAAGACAATTTGATGAAAATGATTTTTATCGACTGGGTTTTCAGGACATCTATCCTGTCTCTGCGGTATCCAATTATGGAGTTTACGAGCTTCTAGATGCTTGTGTTGAGAAAGCTCAAGAATCTCCTGTTCCTGAAGAAGAACCGGAAGAATTTCCTGCCATTGCTCTGCTAGGTAAACCAAATGTAGGAAAATCGACACTTTTTAATAGAGTATTGGGTCAAATACGATCGTATGTTCAAGATCAAGAATTTACAACGCGCGATCCCATACAAGAACGAACCATTTATAAAGGGCAGGAGTATAAGTTTATTGATACGGCAGGAATCCGATCGAAGTGGATGCACGAATTTGGACCTATTTATTTGAGCATGAAACGCGCCGAAGGCATTGTAAAAACAGCCGATATTGCCTTGCTGATGTTGGATGGAACCGAAGCGATCAGCAGAGAAGATCAAAAAATAGCACAAACCATCCAATCCAATGGAAAAGCCTGTGTTATTTTGGTCAACAAAAAAGACCAGATACACGATCCTCATGAAGTATTGTGGAATATTCGAACGCGCCTTCGTTTTTTGGCCTACTCTCCCGTCGTTTTTATTTCTGCTAAAAGCGGGGTAGGAATGGACGAGATGTTTGCCATGATTCAAAAAACATATACTTCCTATACGACGCGGCTAACCACACACGAAGTAAACAAAATGATTCGCAGGATTATTGTAGACCACCCTATTCAAATGGGAGAACGAAAAATCCTATACGTGACTCAATATGCTTCTAGGCCACCACGGTTTGTGTTTTTTGTGAATCGACCCAAAATGTTTACACAACCCTACATCAATTTTTTCAAAAACAAAATCATTGACACCATGAAACTTACAGGAACACCCGTCGTGGTTAGGATACGAAACCGAAAAGGTGAAAATGAATGAAGCCCTCCTCTATTTCTGTTTTAGGGGCCGGTGCATGGGGTACTACTATGGGCCGGTTGTTAGCCAAAAAGCAGAGCTCCATCACTTTATGGTCCTTCGAAGAAGCAGTTGAAAAGGATATCCATCAGTGTCATGAAAATACAAGGTATCTCCCAGGGGTTCCGTTACCCCTACATATGGATTGCACCACATCGATCGAAAAGGCTGTAAAAAATAAAGACTTACTACTCATTGCCCAGCCATCGAAACATATTCCTGCCCTTGTTTCTCAGATAAGACCTTTTCTTTCCCCTCACACCTGTATCACAATCCTTACCAAAGGGTTGATTCAAGGCGAGAAAGTACAGCTACTCTCTGATTATTTTGTTTCCCAAACATCGCTACCTTGCGAACAGATGTTTGTTCTTTCGGGGCCAAATTTTGCAGTCGAAATTGCTCAGGATCTCCCTGCTTGCACTACTTTGGCAGGGGTTGATCAGGCACGGTTGGAAGAATTGCAAGAACTCTTTTCTCAACCTCAGTTTCGTGTGTATGCAAATACCGATATGATTGGAGTTCAACTAGGCGGACCCATGAAAAATGTCATTGCGGTTGTGGCTGGCATTCTTGCGGGTATGAATATTGGGCAAAATATCCATGCAGCCCTTCTTATTCGGGGAACGCAAGAAATGAAAAGACTTCTGAGTGCTGTTGGAGCAAGAGATGATACTATCTATGGGTTGGCGTGTTTGGGCGATTTGATATTGACAAGTTCCTCCCCAAAGAGTCGAAACTACTGGGCAGGCCTTCAATTAGCCAAAGGAATGTCACCTGCATACCTTCTTGGTGAGTCTGGAAAAACCATTGAGGGAATTGACAATTTGGAGGCTCTTATTGCACTGGCAAAAACAAATCATGTAGAAATGCCCATATCGATGATGTTACAACGCGTTCTTTTCCAGGGGAAAAACCCACAGGAAGGCATATACGAGTTAATGAATCGACAGTTGAAATACGAGTGATATTTGCTTTTTTAACGTTTTGGATATAATGAAATACGTATTTTTCAACAACCAACTTCGGAGCGTGGCGCAGTTTGGCTAGCGCACCAGCATGGGGTGCTGGGGGTCGGAAGTTCGAATCTTCTCGCTCCGACCATCTTTCTTCCATTACTTTTTCGGGGAGTGGCTCAGCTTGGTAGAGCGCTTGGTTCGGGATCAAGAGGTCGGAAGTTCAAATCTTCTCTCCCCGATATCTTCTCCGAGTTTTCCTTTTGCAACCACTGATTTTTTTGCATTTTCGTCTATACTATTCCATAGTGAATTTTGTCTCTATGACTGAAAGGAGATTGGCATGAGCACAAAAAATCATTCTTTAGAAGCATTGCGCCATTCTGCTTCCCATATATTGGCGCAGGCAGTAAAACGTTTGTATCCGGAGGTGAAATTGGGCATTGGCCCTTCCACAGATACAGGCTTCTATTATGATTTTGATCGAGATATCTCCTTTGTTCCCGAAGATCTGGAAACGATTCAGGAAGAAATGAAAAAAATCGTCCAAGAAAATTTGCCCATTGAGCGACATGAGATGTCGCGAGAAGAAGTGAAAAAACAATTGGAAGAGCAAGGGGAAACCTACAAATTAGAGCTTCTTGCGGAGATTCCAGAAGAAGAGACAATTGGGATGTATTCACAAGGGGACTTTATGGATATGTGTAAAGGACCTCATGTATCTTCTACCGGGGACGTGCGCTTTTTTCAATTGTTATCGCTTGCAGGAGCGTATTGGAGAGGCAAAGAAACCAATCCAATGTTGCAACGCATATATGGCACAGCTTTTTTTGATAAAAAAGAATTAAAGCACTATTTAGCGATGCTAGAGGAAGCTAAAAAACGCGACCACCGAAAAGTAGGGAAAGAACTCAAAATATTTACTTTTGAAGAACAAGTTGGAGCCGGATTTCCGATATGGCTCCCCAAAGGAGCTTCTTTGCTAGGGATGATCGAAGAGTACGACAAGAAAAAGCATCGAGAAGCCGGGTATGAAGAAATCCGAACTCCGCATCTGGGACTTGTAGATTTATGGAAAACATCGGGTCATTACGATCACTATTTGGACACCATGTTTCCCCCTATGCAGCGAGACAACCAGACGTTCATGGTCAAGCCTATGAATTGCCCTTTTCACTTGACTGTGTACAAAACTGAGCTTCGAAGCTATCGCGAACTACCCATCCGGTATTTCGAGTTAGCCAATGTGTACCGGTATGAAAAATCCGGCGTTTTGCATGGACTTCTTCGCGTTCGAAGCTTTGAACAAGACGATGCTCATGTGTTTTGCACTCCAGACCAACTAGAATCAGAACTGAACAATATTCGCAAGTTTTCGATTGACCTTTTCAAAGATTTTGGTTTTACAGACCTTGAAATCTTCGTTAGTATTCGAGATCAAGAGCATATTGATGCAGGGAAATATACAGGCGATCCTGCAAGATGGGATCATATTGAGAAGGAATTCATATCCATTGTTCAGCGCATGGGAATTCCCTATCAAATTGACCCAGGAGAAGCAAAGTTTTATGGTCCTGCCATCGATATTAAAGTAAAAGATGCCCTAGGACGATTGTGGCAATGTACCACCATTCAAGTAGACTTTAACCTTCCCCAAAAGTTTGGCCTTACCTACATTGGAGAAGATGGACAAGAACATGTACCTTACATGTTGCATACAGCTACCTTAGGATCTATGGAGCGTTTTATTGCGATTCTTCTAGAACAATATGCAGGCAATCTTCCTTTGTGGATTTCTCCCCAGCAAGTTCGGATTGTTCCTATTTCAGATGACCTACTTCCGTATGCCAATCAAGTTTGCAAGGATCTCTGCAGCCATTCAATTCGTGCTAGCGTCGACAAAGACAACGAAAGAATGAGTGCAAAAATCCGTAAGGGTGAAATGGAAAAAATACCCTACTTACTGATAGTAGGAAAAAAGGAAGAAGAAGATCAAACCGTTTCGGTACGGAAGCGTCATCGAAACAATCTTGGAACGATGCCCGTAGAAGAGATCGTAAAAAAAATACGTCACGAAATAGACGAAAAAGATATTTCCTAATTTTAGGAAAAGACGATCTCTTGACTTTATAATGAACTTTTTGTAAAACTATTAAGAATTTGTTTGTATGGAGGTATTATATTAAACATCAGCATAGAATTAATGGTAGTATTGGCGCAAGACAGGTCCGGTTAATCGATGAAGACGGTGGCCAAGTCGGAATCGTAGATACAATATCCGCGCTAAATATGGCTAGAAATCGAGGGTATGATCTTGTTGAGATTGCACCAGATGCAAGGCCTCCCGTTTGCAAAATTATGGATTACGGCAAATATGTCTATGATTTAGCCAAGAAAAATCGGGAAGCGAAGAAAAAACAAGTTCACAACGATTTAAAAATTTGCAAAATTGGATTAAACATTGCAGAAGGAGACTTTGACGTCAGAATGAAGCGTGTTTCCAAATTTCTCCAAAATGGAGATAAGGTGAAACTCATTGTGATGTTCAGAGGAAGAGAAATAATCTACAAGAAGCAAGGTTTTCAAATGATCGAAAGAATTACCGAGATTGTAGATGAATTTGGCAAACTAGAAGGACCTCCCAAAATGGAGGGAAAAAACATTATTGCCATTCTTGCTCCTGTCTCCAAGAAAGGATAACAATATGAAACACAAAATACGATCTTCCAAAACAGCTATGAAACGATTTAAGATAACAGGTACAGGAAAAATTATGTTTCTTCGATCTGGTCACAACCATATGTTAAGTAAAAAAAACACAGTGACTCGAAAAAAACTGAATAAACAACAAGAAGTACCAAAAGACAAATTACGTGTTGTACGGTTTCTAATACCGAATGTAAAAATTAACAAATAGAAAACGTTTGTAACAAAAATCAGTAAGGAGAATTATTATGCGAGTTAAAGGTGGATTCACTCGTCGCCGTAGAGTAAAAAAGCTCATGAAGAAAGCGAAAGGTTACCAAGGATCTGCAAGTCGTAGATTCCGAGCGGCCAAAGAACGAGTTATGCACGCAGAACGAAATGCTTATGTTAGTAGAAGGCTGGTGAAGCGAGACATTCGAGCTCTCTGGATTCAGCGTATTAATATTGCTGTTAGAATCTCTGACCCAGAGATGAATTATTCAAGATTTATCAACGGGCTTAAAAAATCAGAGATTGCATTGAATCGTAAAGTTCTTGCTCAAATTGCTGTTGAGCATAAAGAAAACTTCTCTCAGCTTGTAGGAGTATCAAAACAAGCATTAGCATAATGAAATATTTTGGAACAGATGGTATTCGGGATCTAGCCAACAAAGGTCTAGGTCCCGAATTCGTTTTACAAGTCGGAAAATCGATTGGGGCCTATCTAAAAGAATCCTATCCTCAAGAGGATGTTCATGTTTGTATTGGGCGAGATCCACGCCCTAGTGGTGTTCGCATTGAACAGAATCTTGTGGAAGGACTGCAATCGGTGGGGGTGCATTGCCATATTTTTGGCATTCTCCCAACGCCTGCCGTATCAAGACTCTGTAAAAACAAACACTACCATATGGGTATTGTAATTTCTGCTTCCCACAACCCTGCCCCATACAATGGTATCAAGTTGTTTCAAAGAAACGGGGAAAAGGCAAGTGAAGAAGCCGAAGAGCGCATTGAAGTCTTGCTTGATTGCCCTTGGCTCATTCAAGAAACGCCCGGTCTTCCTGGTTCCTATATTGAAGAACCAAGAGCCATTCATGAATATGTCTCTGATATCGTAGCGCAGTATTCTTTTCTACCGCTCTCTTCAATAAACATTCTTGTGGATTGTGCCAACGGGGCTACTTCCTTTACCACGCCAAAAGTTTTTTCAAAATTGGGGGCTCGCGTCACTGCCATTTCTACTCAAACCGATGGAGATTCTATCAACCATCAATGTGGATCTCTTCATCCTGAAGCCATTCAGCAGTATTTGCAGTCCACTCAAACAACCTTTGATTTTATTTTCTCCCACGATGGCGATGGCGATCGAGTATTGGCATTCACGCCCGATGGCAAAATGGTAAATGGCGATCAAATGTTAACAACGGTTGCCCTTGCCAGGGAACAACTGCATACTCTATCCAAAAAAACCGTTGTCGGCACCGTGATGACCAATGAAGGAATAATTGAATTTTTAAAAAATAGAAACATTGAGTTTTATCGTTCCAATGTCGGAGACAAATATGTCTATCGAGATATGATTCGATTGTCAGCACAAATTGGTGGTGAACAATCGGGACATTTATTATTTCTTGACAAAAGCCCAACAGGAGATGGCCTTGTATCAGCCCTAGAGTACATCCATGCCATCACAACCTTAAGCAAACCAGTGCAAGATTCAATTCACCACATCCCGCTTTATGTGCAAAACTTAACCAACTTGCGGGTGCATGATAAGAACCGAATTTTATCTTCCTCACAGTTTTGTGAAACAATGGAGCAAATTCAAGCCCAAAATCCTGATGCTAGAATGATTGTCAGGCCTTCCGGTACAGAACCTTTGTTTCGCGTCCTTGTGGAAACTCCTACCCAGGAAAAAACAACACAATTAACGCAGCAAATTGTTCGCTTTATCGAAACAATGGAAGACTAGCTGTGTCTTTTGTTCATCTTCACAATCATTCAGAATACAGTCTTTTGGATGGCCTGAGCAAAACAAAAGAAATGGCAGAACATGCCCTGGCACTTGGTCAAAAAGCTATTGCTCTGACCGACCACGGGACCATGTTTGGGGCGATCGAGTTTTACAAAACCTGCCTAGATGTTGGCATCAAGCCCATTGTAGGTTGTGAAGTTTACGTTGCTCCAGAGAGCCTTCATAAAAAAGATGAAAAGCGCCATGGAACAAATTTGTTCCATCTGCTGTTGCTAGCAAAAAACAACCAAGGGTATCAGAATCTATGCAATATAGTCTCGCGCTCCTATACAGAAGGGTTTTATTACAAACCTCGCATTGATTTTGACTTGTTGTCTTCTTTGGGAAACGATTTAATTGTCAGTACGGGGTGTATCCAGGGACAACTTCCGCGATTGTTGCTAGCCGGCCAAACCACTGAAGCCGAAGACCTTGCACGGCAGTATAAGGAGAGGTTTGGTTCCGATTTTTACATCGAAATCATGAATCATGGATTGGCAGAAGAAATGAGAGTAAACCCTCTTTTGGTCTCCTTGGCAAACAAAGTAGAGATTCCTTTGATTGCTACCCACGATTCTCATTATGTCCACAAAGAAGATGCATATGCTCACGATATTCTGTTGTGTATTCAGCAGCTAAAAGATTTTGACGATCCAAAGCGGATGCGCTTTACAGGAGATAGCTTTTACTTGAAAAGCGAAGAGGAAATGAAGCAGCTTTTTCCGGAACTACCCCAGGCCCTCGAGAATACCTCACAAGTAGCCGAGAAATGCAACCTAGAATTTGATTTTGAAACCAAACACCTTCCCAAATATCGTTCTCCCGAGCATGGCGTTGCTTCCAAAGAAGAACGGATTCAATATCTTCGCCACTTGTGCGAGGAAAATCTACCACTGCGATATGGAAATACTATTGATAAAGACATTCGAGATCGACTGGAATACGAGCTTGGCGTCATCGAATCCATGGATTTTGTGGACTATTTTTTAGTAGTACAAGACTTTATTCGGTACGCACGAGAAAACAATATTGCCGTTGGACCCGGAAGAGGCTCTGCTGCAGGAAGTATTGTGAGTTACCTTTTGCGAATAACTGACATTGATCCTCTACGTTACAATTTGTATTTTGAAAGGTTTCTAAACCCGCAGCGCTTTTCAATGCCAGATATCGATATTGATTTTGAAGATGCAAGGCGAGAAGAAATCATTGATTATGTAAAAAGAACGTATGGCGAAGATTGCGTTTCTCAAATAGGAACGTTTGGAAAGTTGGAATCGCGAGCAGCCTTTCGAGATGTAGCTCGGGCTTTTAAAATATCCCCTACCGAAATAAACCTGCAATCCAAAAAAATACCTGCTGGCCAGAGTCTAGCATCTGCCTATAAGCATAGCGAATCATTTAAGAAGCTCGTGGACGAAAACGAAACCTATACAAAAATATACGAAACAGCTTCGCGCTTAGAACACGCAGTCCGCAATTTTTCCACACATGCTTGTGGCATTTTAATTACCGACGAACCTCTTTGGAATTATGTTCCACTGGCTATCGACAAAAATAAAAAACGCGTTTCGATGTACGAGAAAAATACGGTTGAAAAGTTGGGCCTGCTGAAAATGGATTTTTTAGGACTAAAAAATCTAACCATTATTAAGGATTGTTGCGAACTAGTTCAAAAGCAACAAAACAAGGCGATTGATTTAGATGCATTACCCCTCGACGATGCGACCACTTACGAGCTGTACAAAAAAGGACAAACCAAGGGTGTATTTCAAGTGGAAAGCCCTGGTATGCAGAAATGGCTCAAGGAATTGAAGCCAGACTCTATAGAAGATATTATCGCTATGGTGGCTTTGTATAGGCCAGGACCAATGCAAAATATACCAGACTTTATTGAAAACAAACAAAACCAATCTACTATCCAGTATCTAGATGCTTGCTTAGAGCCTGTACTTAAAAATACGTACGGTATTTGTATATACCAAGAACAAGTGATGAGCATTGCCCAAGTGATGAGCGGTTTTTCCATGGCAGATGCTGACAAGCTTCGCAAAGCAATGGGAAAAAAGATCCCAGAGCTTATGGAGAAGCAGCATGAAAAATTTGTGAAGGGCGCTATTGAAAAAGGGTTTACGCAAGACCTTGCAGAAACTGTATTTGCCATGCTTGAGAAGTTTGCGGAATATGGCTTTAATAGAGCCCATGCTGCATGCTACGGTCTGTTATCGTATCAAACCGCCTATCTCAAAGCAAACTATCCAGCAGAATACATGTGCTCTTTAATGAATACATTTCGATCGGACGAAAAGAGAATAGAAAGCTATATTGATGAATGCCGGGCCATGAATATTCCCATTCTTCCTCCCGATATCAACAAAAGCCACATTTTATTTTCCCTTGAAACCATGCCCTCCTCAAAAGAAGGCGAAGAGAAACAGGAAACACCAAGCGAGATCGGTATTCGTTTTGGCCTTTCTGCGATCAAAAATGTTGGAGAAGCAGCCTTAGAAAGCGTTCTCGAAGATCGTACAACCAACGGTCTCTATATAGGCGTGAAAGACTTTAAAACACGCAACAAAACAAACAAGGTGACCAAAAGAACTATTGAATTTCTCATAAAAGCAGGAGCATTCGATTTTTATCAGAACAATCGAACCGACTTGCTAGATACACTAAACAATGTCCGGGCCGAGGGGCTATCTTTGTTCGACTCTTCCCCAGAATCCAGTTCAGAGGCTCCCAAAGCTGCACCTACTAGTTCTATTGAGACCAATCTTTTGTTTGAAAAAGAAGCCCTTGGTTTCTATATCACTACCAATCCTATGGTCCAGTTTCTAGAAGCTTTTCCATCCTTGGAATTTACGACCCTAGAAGCACTGCAAGGGATACATGCTGAAACAGAAGTGCAGGTGTTTTGCATGATTGATTCAATCCGTAGTCCTCGAAAAAAGACCAAAAACACCGTACGAATGTGTACCCTTTCTGATCTATCCGGGTCTATGGAGCTCCTTGCCTTCGGGCAAGCTGCAAATGATATTGATGCGGTCATGCAGGAAGAAAATTCAGATGCCATTATGGCTTTTTTGTGCACCGCAAAAGTAGCCTTTCGAAACGATGGATTTCAATACCTTATTAAAAAAGTCGATCGCTGCTATACTCTGTCGGATGTACACCGCCAACTTAAAAAACCTTCCCGGTTGTATTTAAATATCAATTTGGATATCATTTCAAAAACCAAATTATCGGAGATCACTCATCTCCTATCGAAACATACAGGACCGTCCGATGTCATCCTCCATATTCATTTCAGAGGCTATCGCATTGAAACTCACCCTTCGATGGACTACCATGTAACCCGTAGCATGGAGTTAACTACAGAATTACAGCACTTATTATCACCAGAAAATGTGTGGTGGAGGCAATGTTAAAGTTTTTTGGATCGGTACGATTTCAAGTCGTTATCTTCACCATTTTGGTGGTTGTATCCGGAAATGTAGTGTTAAACTATTTTCTGACTCAAAATGCAAAAGAAATGCTGATTGTAGAAAAACAAGAAAAAATTGAAAATGTTGGCCATTACCTTGTGAAAGAATACAACCGATATTTTGTAGGAGAACAAAGCCAAGTCTATCAGTTGGCCAAAGAACAGCATGCAAGATATACAGGGACAGAGCCAAAAACAGTCGAAGATATTTACCACAACTTATTGAAACAAAAAATTCGCCCTACCCTGCATGGCATCATCGAAACTTCTTCTTCTCTTTTCAGTGAAGAAGGGGGCGCAGGATTTTATATCCGAAGCCAAAATCGCGTGTATGGATTTCTCGAAAAAACCGAATTGTACTCCTATGATAAAATTATTGCCACCGTTCCTATCAGTAACGATGGATCGTTTGTTTGGGTGGAAGAATCGACACGGAATCTTGATCAAAAAGTAGCTTTGTTGCAGCACAGAACGAATTCAATTATCATTGTTGTGATTGGAATCATCTTGCTGTTTGCCTTTCTTTTTAGTTTTTCCTTTGCGGGACGCATTAAAAGAATTCTTCGGGGTTTAAAAATACTCGAACAAGATTTGCATGTCCCTTTGCCATCTATGAATGGAGAATTAGGAATTCTCTCCGAGGGCATCAACCAATTGGCGCAAAGCCTGATTTTATCTAGAACGCGATCTGATTTAATCCTAAACAATGCATCCACGGCCATGATATCTCTAGATCAGAACCACAATATCCTTTTCTACAACAAAGCAGCTCTTGAGCTTTTGCAGATCCAAGAAAAGCAGTTACACATCCAAACAATCTACTCGCTTCTGGGACCCGTTTTAGAAAATGCTGTCACTAGAGCATTTGAGAATAAGCATACCTTTTCTTTTGATAATTTTCCTGTCCGCCTTCCTTCCATGCAAAAGTATTTTCATATTGTAGTAGCGTGTCATTTTGACCCTGAAAATAAGAGAACTGTTTTGATTACACTGGACGATGTCACTGAAAATGTGAAGCTCATACGAGAGGCTGAAAAGAACGAATCTCTACGCATGCTTGGAATGTTTACCACAGGCATAGCCCATGAAATACGAAATCCCTTAACATCTGTGAAAGGATTTGTGCAGCTACTCGGTAAAAAAGTATCCAATGAGCCTGGCAATCAAAGAATGATTCAATTGATCGGTAGAGAAATTGACCGATTGGAAGACTTGCTCAAAGATTTAATCACCTATGCCCGTCCCTCGAAAACGAACAACGAATGGATTCCTTTGCCAGATCTTGTAGGAATTATTGAAAATTTACTTAAAGAGAGAGTTCAACAACGGAAAGTCGAGTTTCAAATTGAAGGAATGGAATCCATCGAATTGTTTGCCGACCAAAGAAAAGTACATCAAGTTTTGTTTAATCTTGTACTCAATGCGATTCAAGCAGTTCGCATTGGAGAGGGTGTTATCAAGTTGTACGGCGTTGCTGAGCCGGATGCATTTTGGATTTGTGTACAAGACAATGGATATGGAATTCGAGAAGAAGATGTAGGAAAAATTTTCACACCCTTCTTTACAACCAAAGATAAGGGTACCGGATTGGGGCTGGCTATTTCCCGTAGAATGATGGAAGATATGGAGGGTGTCATTGACTTTACAAGTGATCCAGACCAGCATGTTACCGTCTTCCGCATTGGATTTACGAACTGGAGAAAAGCGCACTAGTTCAATGAATGCATAGTAGCGTTCCGGGTTCTTGATGAACGACACTATTGCATTTTATGACTTTCCCTTTACATTTGTAACATGATAAAATACAAAGTTTTAATTGCCGACGATGAAGAAGGTGTACGAGATCTCTGTACTGCCATTGCAGAAGATGAGGGTTACGAAGTCATCACTGCAGTTGACGGGATTGATGCCTTGCAGAAAATCCGAGAAGAAATTCCCGATGTTATCCTATTGGACGTTCGAATGCCCGATATGGATGGCATGGAAGTTTTTCAAAAGGTAAAGGAAGACTATATCGATGCACCAGTTGTATTCGTAACAGCGTTTGGCTCTTCCGATCTGGCCATTGAAGCCATGAAACAGGGCGCGTATGATTATATTACGAAACCATTTGATATAGATGAAATCCGCATTGTCTTAAAAAAAGCTCTCTATGTAAAACAATTAACAAAAGAGATTACCAACCTACGATCGAATCATAATACAGCCTACCCAAGCACAGTTGACTTAGTCGGTTCCTCGCATGTTATGCAGGATGTTTTTAAAAGCATCGGCATGGTAGCTAAAAACACAGCCTCTGTTTTGATCGAAGGAGAAGCAGGTACAGAAACCGATCAAGTAGCACATACCCTGCATGAAAAATCTGCGATGTCCGAAGAACCCTTTTGCGAGATATCTTGTTACGAAGACGTCGATGCCTTCCAAGAGGAATGTTCCAACTTTCCTACAGGTTCTACCGCAACGGTATATATAAAAAATATCCAACTTCTTTCAAATAAAGGGCAGGAAATTCTATTTCAAAAGATTTCGAAGGACACCTCCTCCCGCTTTGTATCTTCTAGCACTGTTGATATTTCCGACAAAGTAACGCAAGGGCACTTTCATGAACAATTGTTTTTTAAACTGTCTACGGTACGCATTCATCTACCCCCTTTGCGGGAACGAATAGAAGATATCGAAGAAGTTGGACTTCATTTAATAGAACCTTTGAATGCACAATACAAAAAAAATGTGAAGGGTTTTTCTTCCGATGCAATCGACATTTTCAAAGCATATTCGTGGCCTGGTAATGTGGAAGAATTTAAAAATGTATTGACGCATAGCATTATTTCCACAAAAAGTAATTTCATTACTAAAGAGAATTTACCCGCATTTCTTTTTCATAAGTCCACTGAACAAAAAGTAAATCCAGATGATATATATCTCGGTTTAACCCTCTCAGAGGCAACAAAAAAATTTGAAGCGGAGTATATAAAGCGAATTTTGCAGATGCAGGGAGGGAATAAAACCAAAACAGCTGAAATTTTGGGCATATCTCGCCGCTCCTTGTTCAACAAACTTAGATCCTATGAGCTTCTATCACCCTCAAAATAAAAAAGGCTCTGTTGTGAACCTTTTAATTCCGAAAGATTATTTTCTATAAAAAACAGAAAAAACCTAAAAAAAAGGTGTTTTTTCTTGATTTTTTAAAAAACTTTTGTTTAAATACTTTTATAGAAAAGTAGTATTTTGTAGTACCTAGTGTAATGTTAATTTTACAGTAAGTTTAATTTTTAGGCCCTTTAACCTACAATTAACTTTAAAGGGGGGTAGGTTATGAAAAAGACAATTCGATTTGTAGCTAGTTTAATTGCAGTAACCTTAGTGGTTTCTGTATTTGCCAGTGTTGAAATGACCCGGGCAGATGCTCAGAACATACAGGTTACACCGTACCCTAAAACGGCAGGAACACAAGCATCCTACCAAGTAAAGTTTAATGTAAATTCGGCACTTCAAGCGGGAAAAGATTCAATTTCAATCATTTTCCCCAAAGAAACGAATTTGGATTCGACGATTTCTTCTGGAAACATTTGTGTTAATCCAAAAGAGTTAATAGGTGCTGATTTTGAACTTGATTACCGCACGGGTACTGTTCGTTTAATGAATCCTCTTCGCAAAGGGGATCGTGTTGTTGTGGACTATCGTTATCAACCTGGTCCAGACTACACACAGCTACCGCGAAACGTTAAATTTTATGATTTAACCTATGGTGCTGGCAATGTCCGTTCCGGCAACGGCCGACTGGATGCTGGTGAATGGATCTATGAAGACCGTGATAACGACAGTAAGATTTCTGTGGGTGACCGCAGATTATGCATTGTCGCTGTTGGTGGTGTTACCTACCGCCAAGGATCCTTGGTTCAAGTCGGTGACAACGACTTTGGAGCCGGAGCTGATCCAACAAGACCTTTAACGTCTTTCTCTTCCACCAACCTAACGTTTGTTGACAACAACAACGATGGTATCTTCAACGAAAACGATTGGCTAGTGGATGATCGCAATCAAAACAACTATTTAGACCGCAACGATGTTTTGATTGCTGGTATTTTCGATTACCAGGCAGGGTCCATTGTAGAAGGGACCAATTTGGATATAGCCAATGTTGTCACTCGTTTGGGCAATGATCCTATTGTTGGTAACGATTATGTGTTTGCAGATACCGTATCTGCCAATGGAACCTATGATTTTGGTGAATACATTTATGAGAAAACCACCCTGCTTGCTCTTAACAAAGAAGTTCAGGTTGGCGATACTCGCTGGAGCTGGGTTGTTGCTGGAACCAATTTGTATCCACCCCAAACCATTGTTGTAGCAGGCGACACCGATATTGGCACGCCTGTCAATATCTTCCCATGGTCTGCCACATCCTATTCCGAAGGGTATACAAACAACGTTACCCCTCCACTACCCGCCCCACCACTATTCAATGGATGGCGCATTTATCGATTGGCAAACAATACGACACCAGCTGTTTCAGCTGGGAATTATCGAAAAACCGATGTGCGATATGGGCAGTATGCACCTACTCTTCTTGTTACCCCCATCGACGCTGACATCGGAAAACCATTGTTTCCTTTTGCCACCAATGAAAAGTTCCACGACACCGATGGAGATACCAATTATTGGGAGACCGATCCTGTTTACCGCGATCTAGACAACAACAGTACGGTAAGTGAGGGCGATGTTCGTCTCACCGATTTTACTGTATGGGATGGTTCGCATCGCATCCACTACACAGCTGGTTCCATTGTACGCAATTGTGAAAAAGATGTGGGCCTTGCATTGTCTACGTTCCAATCCGCTGCAAATCGATATCGCCATATGGAAAATGGAATTCCTAATAACATTTTTGAACCTGGCGAAATGATTGTTCGAGATGCAGATGCAACCAATTCTATTACAGCTGGCGATACTCGTTTTGATTATTATGGCGTTATGTCTGCCAATGTTTCGATCATGAATGACCAATATTCTGACTATGGAAAAACCCTTACCAAGGGTTGGACCGACATTAATGGCGAAGTATTGGTGAATTATGCTGACGGCGGGGAGCAAATCCTGAAATTGTCTCATTACCCCGTTATTGCACCTGTCATTCCCATAGACAACGATGTCAATTATCGAGTAATGCCCATACAATTAGCAAGCAATCCTACCAATTTCAAGAACACTGGAAAATGGTACTATATTGTAACAGCCCTCAGTGATACCTTGAATGAAGAATCTCCTCCATGGCCAGAACGCATGGTCGATTTTACTTCTGGGAATATGAATGCTGTCCATTTAAACTGGTCTCCTGTACCCAATGCCAGCAAGTATAAGGTATATCGAACAAAAGATGCTGGAACGTATAGTGAAGATTCTTTAGTCGCCGTTGTCAAAGCTCCCTATACATCGTATATCGATGTTGGATGCGATGCATTAACCGGAGCTCCACGGCCAGAGTATCGATCTTCCTTTACAAAAATTATGATCGAAAGACCTACCAATGGCGGTTCTTATACCACCCGCCAAATGAATGAATACGAGTTGTCGGATTACAAGATTGATTGCAAAACCGGACTCATTACATTCCGTAAATCCTTAAAACAACTCGATACTGTTGTGGCCGACTATGATGTTGCTCAGAGCATTACCAATGAAAAAATTATCATTGATACCATCTCTGGTCGCGGTCAACTTCGCCATGGCGAAATCATTGACCCCGATTTATTCGGCGAAGAAGAATACAAACTTGAACTTCGCAAGGTAAGTGCATCCAATCCAAACTACCCCACAGTTCTTGTTCGCGGTGTAGATTATCAATTTATGGATTCTAACAATGATATTGTCGAAGGCTTGAAGAATGGTTCCATTGTCTTCTATACCCAAATAAGCGATGGAGATTCTGTATATGCCGACTATTATTACAGAGACAAAGTGCGCGGTGATTTAGTGGCCGTTGCAAATGGCAACGAAACACAACTAAGAACTCACCAAAGCAATATTGTTCCCGGAACATACACAGTGTACAAAGGAAAAACCTTATCCTCTGCTCCTGTCATCAATGTTATGAACAGCGAAAGAGGACCCTTGGTTACCTTTACCACACCCGTTAATGTCATTCCTGATCCCGCCTACAGAGTGAACCCAACCCCCGAATCCAAGCGAGATATTACGATAGTCTTTTCACTCCAAACCGGCATTCGCAACCCAAGCAAAGCTGGAAACTATCAGCTATATGTCAAAACATCTCAAGAACAAACTGAAATTCTTTCAACACCTTATGTTATTGAAGCCGGCAGCGAAGCCCAGCAGCTGATCAAGCTAACACAAGACCAATCCATATCTGCTGGACAAACCATTGCCTTAACATGTGCCGTACAAGACAATTTAGGAAATATGATACCGAATACTTCCATTAAATATACTATTGTCAGTTCTCCGAATAGCGAAGGTATCTTAAACAAAGAGAATTTTGTTACCGATTCTTCGGGTAACGCCGTAGCCATGTATACAACTTCCAAAACTCCTGGCCTGAATACAATAAGGGCCCATATCGTTGGAACTACACAAAGCGTTACTTTCAAGATTAATGGACTCTCTTCTCAACCCATCACGCGCATTGGCATATCTCCTAAAGATGCGCGCGTGCTACCAAACGGCACACAATTGTTTACAGCCATTGGATATAACTCCGCTGGTGAAAATGTACCCAATATTAAGTTCAACTGGTCTGTAAGCCCACCTAGTATAGGAACTATTACCAGCGATGGAAACTTCACTGCAGGTTCTTCCAATGCAACCGGAACAATTATAGCAGAGGCTTATGGCGTGCGCGCCACCGCCAATGTAACCATTGCGTCGGGTCAAACAAAGGTTTCCAACATTGTATTGAATCCATCCCAAGCGGAAGTATCGGTTGGAAAGACTGTTCAGTTTACCGCCAAAGCTTACGATAAAGACGGAAACGAAGTATCTGTACCCTTTACGTGGTCTATTAGCAATGATGAATTTGCTTCTATTTCGCAAAGTGGTCTCTTGACTGCAAAAAATCCTGGTACTGTTTTTGTTATTGCAACAGAACCAGGCGGCATGAATCAATATGCTACTGTTACCATCACCAAGGGCGAATCCGGAATTAGTTACATAGAGATTCAACCTAGCACCTACCAAATGAATGTTGGCCAATCCGTACAGTTTACAGTTAGTGCCTACGACCAAGCTGGCGATCGTTTCACCCCCACCAATGTTACATGGGAAGTTACCAGTGGCACTATTGGCGTCATTACAAATACAGGTGTTTTCACCGCTACCACAGTGGGAATTGGTAGAGTAACAGCAAAAGTAGGTACGTTATCATCGAGTGCCGAAGTTACTGTCCACTCCAGCCAAGAAGAAGACAAAGTAGGACCCGTCATTACGCTTATTAGTCCAAAAGATGGCGATACCATCTCTGACAATACTGTTGTTGTACGCGGAACCGCCGTGGATCCTTCCGGCGTAAAACAAGTACTGGTCAACAATGTTCCTGCTAATTTGAATGCTGACGGTATCTTTACCTCTCAGCCTGTTGCTATTACCAGCGGAAGCAATGTGATTTCTATCATCGCTACAGACAACCGAAACAATGTCTCTATGCTTAGCATTACAGTCAAAAAGACGGTACCTGTTATCATTAAGCTTCAAATTGGAAACAAAAATGCCGTCATCATGAAGAACAATATGCCCCAGTTTGTTACCATTGATCTTGCTCCTTTCACAACCGAAGGCAGAACGATGGTACCGCTGCGCTTTATTACAGAATCCTTTGGTGCTCTTGTGGACTGGAAACCAGATGTACCTGCTACCGGTGAAGGACAGATTACCATTACACTGGACAAACACAATGGCAGCAGAGTGCAATTGATTATGCATACTGGATCTACCTTCATGAAGAAAATTACCACCAAAGACGGCAGCTCCACAGAAGAAGCTATCAATTACTCTCCTGCTCCCTATATCGTAAAACCGCAAGGCCGAACAGTTGTTCCTCTTCGATTTATCTCTGAACAATTTGGAGCCACTGTCGATTGGGATGCTACCACACAGGAAATCACCATTACCTATTATCCCTAAGTTTATTCGTATAGCATATACCGCTTAAACAGCTAAATTCCAACAACACTCGCAAAGCCGGGGCCCTCAAAAGCCCCGGTTTTTTTATTCTTTTTTTTGGGTATATTTATACTGAACGTCATATAGAAAGTGAGAACAATAAAAACTATGGGATATATATTAGCCTTACTAGGATTGGCCCTCATTATACTTCTACACGAATATGGACACTACCTTGCTGCTAAAAAAAGCGGGATTGTTGTGGAGCGTTTTGGCATTGGTATGGGACCCACCATTAAAATTGGTAAGTTTGCAGCTCATTGGTATCGAGATGGTACTGAGTTTTGTTTGTGCTGGATCCCCATCGGAGGATTTTGTCAACTAAAAGGGGAAGAAGATGATGAAAAAGGAGAAGGCACATACAATTCCGCCTCTCCCCTCGCGAAGTTCTGGGTTTCGTTCAGTGGCCCTTTTGCCAATTTTCTCACTGCTTTCGCAATTCTTTTGATTGTTTTTTCCTTTTTGGGCAATCCCTTGCAGATGCAAGTCCAGGAAACTATAGACGAGTATCCTGCTATGGAAGCAGGCATCCAACCAGGGGATATCATTATTGGTGTCAATGACACTCAAAGCGATGCATGGTCGGACTTACAACCTATCATTTCTGAAAGTGCAGGAAAGCCTGTCACATTAACCATTCAACGAGACAATGATACCTTTACCATTAACATTGTTCCCAAAGACGACGATGGGGTAGGCATGTTGGGAGTCATTTTGGCTCCATCTGACCAACCTGTTGGATTTTTACAATCCGTCAAAATGTCTCTTACCATGATGAAAGACTTCTTTGTCGAACTGGTACGCTTTGTTGGAAAAGCCATTACAGGCGACCTTGGAGGCGTACAAGTAACAGGTCCTGTGGGGATTATAAAGATGGCAGGAGAATCTGCCAATGCTTCTGCCGTGGCCTTTTTATTTTTTGTTGCCTTCTTAAGCTTGAATTTGGGGATTTTTAATTTGTTCCCTATTCCCCCTCTAGATGGTGGCAAAATTGTATTTGCAGCCTATGAAGGCATCACCAAGAGAAGCGTCAATAAAAAAGTTGAAATGACCGTTAGCACGATTGGATTTATGCTTTTAATTGGGGTGCTTCTCATTGTTACCTACAAAGATATTGTCGGCTTGTTCTTTTCCGTATAACTAGTTCAAAAGCCACGACTTCTTCTACACCAGGAGGCGACATCTGAAAAAACCAATGCATATTGATGGAAAACGTTTGGTTGAGATATTATCCTCTGGTGCATCAAAGCTCGTTGGACACCAACAGTATCTAGACTCCATTAACTACTATCCTGTTCCAGATGCTGATACAGGGACCAATATGCACAAAACTATGATGCCGCTTTCCATCAATCAAGGTTCTTTCTACCATTCTTCATGGACACACAGTATTTACTCACTCCAAGGCAATCACGCAACCGATTGTTTTTCAATCGGAGTTTGATTTTGCAGGGGCAACCCACCAGTATTGTACAGAAGTTGTTATTGCCGGAGAAAAATTGCCCCTGGAAGCCCTTAAAAAACAACTCCCCAAAATCGGGGATTCGATTGTCGTGATCGGCAATTCAAAGAAAGCAAAAATTCATATTCATACAGACCAGCCAGGAGAAGTTTTTTCCATTGTTTCACAAGAGGGAATCATCATCCAAGAGAAAATTGATGATATGTACCAGCAAATGCTTGATATGAAGACAGCTGCGCAAAGAAAGATTTGCATTGTTGTCGATTCCACCTTTGATATGGATCCAACCCTCATGGAACGATACAATATTCATATTCTTCCTCTTCATGTCAAAATGAATGATATGGATCATCTAGATCCGTTTTCCATCGATACAGACACCTTTTACGCATGGATGAAAACATCTCCATATCATCCCACAACCTCTCAGGTTTCGCTAGCGGATGCTGAACGAATGTTCAAATGGACATCCAAATTGTATGACCATACCATTGCCCTTACCATAGCAAAGGTAGATAGCGGGACATACCAAAGCGTTAGCAAGGCAGCAGAATTGGTTTCTCCTGACACCATTACCGTTATTGATACCAAAACAGGGTCCGGTGCTTCCAGCTTGCTAGCTCTTGAAGCCGCCAAAAGCATTGAACAAGGGAAATCTCACGAAGAAATCATCAAGGATTTGTACGAAAAAAGACCAGCAGCGGAATTACTGATTGCTATCAAAACCCTACAACATTTGTTTCGAGGGGGTCGTTTATCCAAATCTCTTTTCTATATCGGAAAGGCTTTGGGATTACAACCCATAATTACGGCTGATTCAGAAGGAAAACTGATTCCCTTTGCCAAAGTATTGGGCGGACGAAAAAAAGTCCTAAAAAGGCTGCTTTCTGAAGTTTTGAAAAAAACATCAACGTATGCCAGACCTAAATTTATCATTTCTCATGCCAATGAACCCCAAGAGGCCCAATGGATGAAAAAGGTCCTATCGGAAAAAACGTCTTCTCCTTTTATTTCTGTTACCACGATGGGGCCAGTACTAGGTTCTCATGGAGGTCCAGGCACCGTTGTTGTGTCTTGGCTCCCATAGTTTTTCCTGTAGTAGCTCCCATTGCTCGTAGTAGCAAAGCCTTCCCCTATTGCACCCCCCATTCCAATTGTTATAATCTAGAGATAGATCCTTGGCCAAATCTCTTGCATTAGGAGTGTACTATGAGCGATAACGACAAAATATTATTGATGAATGGTGTTCAATATTCTAGGGTTGTCTCTGCAGGAGCTAGGTGGCTATCGGATCGAAAAAAACATTTGGATGACATCAATTTGTTTCCTGTACCCGATGCGGATACCGGAACCAACATGAAGGGTACATTGGTTCTTTTAGCAGAGAATCCAGAACAATACCAACACGCCAGCATTTCCAAGGCGAGTCAGAAAATTGCTGAAGCTACCATTGTTTCTGCCAAAGGAAATTCCGGGGCTATCCTTGCCCAATTTTTCCAAGGCATGTCCAAGGGTCTTGCATACTTAGAATCCGCCACTATGGATCAGTTTGCCCATGCCGTGAAAATTGCTTCCACTAGAGCTAGAGAGGCTGTAAGCGATCCCAAAGAAGGTACCATCCTTACCGTTATCAAGGACTGGTCCGATTATCTAACATCCCTTGATAGTACAGAAAAGGACTTTGCAACCTATTTTAAAAAGTCTCTTCAAATAGCTCAAAAAAGCCTAGACCATACAAAAGAACAAATGGAGATTTTGCGAAAAGCCAATCTAGTGGATGCCGGAGCACAGGGATTTGTGTTTTTGTTAGAAGGCATTGTCAATTCCTTGTCTCATGGATCTATCCAAAGGGACCGATGGGCAAAGGCTACAACAGTGGACACAAGATTTCAACAAGATTTTGATTTTGAAGATACTACCTATCGGTTTTGCACAGAAGCCTTGATTTCAGGAGATGCACTGGACAAATCCAAAATCAAAGAAATGTTATCTCCCCTAGGAGACTCTCTTGTCGTTATTGGTTCCGAAACAAAAGCACGCATTCATATCCATACCAACCAGCCAGGCAAAGTCTATTCTATGTTGCGCACCGTGGGAACTATTATCCAAGAAAAAATTGACGATATGCAACAGCAAAAAAGAGATGTATATACAAAGTCACAAAGAGATATTGCCCTTATTACAGATACCTGTTGTGATGTACCCCAGGAGTACATTGATCAATACAATATCCATCGAATTCCCTTTTCCATCAACGTAGGAGGAATTACTCACTACGACGAACGCACCATTTCCAATGAAGAGTTTTATCAGTATATGAAAGAGCATGACGATCTTCCCAAAACATCTCAATTGGGGATTGCCGATACAAAACGAATGCTCCAGTGGACAGACCGCAACTTCCAGCATTCCATACTACTTGTTATACCAAGGACTTTAAGTGCCTCTATTGAGAATGTCCAACGTGCAGCAAACGAATTTTCGAATGCCTATCCTATCGATTCTAAAAGCATTTGCGTCGGAATGGGTTTGATTGCTATTGAAGCAAGCAAGGCTATCCAAAAAGGTCGTTCTATCGAAGAAGTGTTAGCGATCATTCAGTGGAGCTCTGAACATATCCAGGAAGTGTTTACCGTGGAAAACCTTCTTTACCTTATGAGAGGGGGAAGAATATCCAAAACGAAAATGCGTATGGCAAATTGGTTGCATTTAAAGCCTCTTCTTTATGTAGAAAAAGATGGCTCATTGCATCCACTCAAAAATGCTTTCGGTGGGAGCAAGGGAGCGCAGAAAAAAATGATGAAACATATTGCTACCACCACCAAAGGGCAGGAAGCTCTCCAATTTGGGATATGTCACGCCGTCGATGAGGCAAAAGCGAAGTGGTATCAGCAAAGAATCCAAGAAAGCTGCCATCCTTCTTCTGTATTTGTTACCGATATGTCCCCTACAATTGGTACGCATGCAGGCCCGGGGGCTATTGCTATTGCGTGGCTACCCGATTTTGAAACATGGGAATCGCAAGGAAAAATAGACCTTCGTAAGCAGTATCCACAGTTTTTTGAATCCTCAAACGAGAGGATATAAAGGAGTTTGCATGAACAATTGTTGGAGGTTTTTACGATCCATTTTTCCTAGGCACTATCTATGAAGGGTTTTGTGGTTCGCAACGGACCAACTCCACTGGTATATATGGAAGACCAAGATAAAATTAGGAAAGCATGGCTAAAAAAAACCCATCGTACCAGCCATGAAAAATCGGTTACATTTATTGCTATAGGCGATTATGTAGAGTGTGATTTACAAGTGCAGGCCAACGAGGATATTGCTGTGATTCACGAAGTGTATCCTCCTACCACTATGTTAGTGAGAGAAAGCATTCGGTATCCCAATCGCAAGAAAATCATTGCCTCCAATCTTGAGCAAGTTTTTATTGTGGTAGCGGTATCGAGCCCTACAACTCCCACCGGGATGATCGATCGAATGACGGTAACAGCTTTATCGGGCGGTTTGGTTCCTATCATCGTATTTAACAAATGGGATGAAAAACCTACCGATCAGGCAGATTGGGCAGAGATTGAAAGCACCATCAACATGTACCAATCTGTGTTCAAAGTTATTACCGTATCGGCAATCAGTGGATATCATATAGAGGAATTGAAAGCCTGCTTGCACAATAAGAAATCTATTTTCATGGGCAATTCAGGTGTAGGGAAAAGCGCTCTTGTGAAAGTTCTCACGGGCATCGACCTTCGCTTGGGTGAAATCAGTACTTCCAGCGGAAAAGGAAAACACACGACCCGCGATTCTGTGATGTACAAGATGGAAGATCATTCCTGGATAGCAGACGTTCCCGGCATCAAGCAGCTAGGGTTTATTCAAACCGACGATCCAATTCAATATTTTCCAGAGCTTTACAAAGCCTCAGCAAATTGTAAATTTAGTAATTGTAAGCATGACCAAGAGCCTGGTTGTTATGTAAAAGAATGTATTACAAAAGGTACTATAGATGCAAGGCGACTTGAAAGCTATCAAAAACTCAAAGATGAAATTGAACCAGACTATTTAAAAGAGCGCTCTGCACCAGAAGAGAAACGTTCTCCTAGACAAAGAACAACAGGAAGAAAATAATCATATACTGATGAACAGAAAGAAGGTTGTATGAAAAAGCCAAAAGTGGTGATTATGGGATTGGGCTACATTGGGCTCCCAACAGGAGCTGTCATTGCTGACAAAGGAATCTCTGTCCGAGGAGTTGATGTCCAAACGCTTGTTGTAGAGACCATTAACCAAGGCCGGATTCATATTGTAGAACCCGATTTGGCTGCGCTTGTCAAAAAAGTTGTCCAGCAAGGCTGTTTGAAAGCCTATACTACGCCTGCTCCCGCTGATGTTTTCATGATCGCCGTACCCACTCCCTTCAAGGGGAGCCATGAACCCGATATAACCTATGTAGAACAAGCGGCCCAGCACATGACTCCTTTCTTAGAACCCGGCAACCTTATTCTTATAGAATCTACATCCCCCGTTGGTACCACCCGCATCATTCAAAAACAAATTGAACAAGCACGTCCCGAGCTCCAAAACAAGCTTCATTTTGCGTATTGCCCCGAACGGGTACTACCAGGCAAGATTTTACAAGAACTACGGTCCAACCCCCGAATCATCGGGGGAATCACAGAAGAAGATGCCCAAAAAGCCAAAGAATTTTATGCATTGTTTGTAGACGGAGAGCTCTTCACAACCAACGACCACACAGCCGAAATGTGCAAATTGGTTGAGAATTCCTATCGGGACGTAAACATTGCCTTTGCCAATGAATTGTCCATGATATGCCAATCCATTGATGTGGATGTTATGGAACTGATTCACTTTGCCAACAAGCACCCCCGCGTAAGTATATTGCAACCTGGTTGCGGCGTAGGAGGTCATTGCATTGCAGTGGATCCTTGGTTTTTGGTACACCAATTTCCCACGCAAGCAAATATGATCCATCAAGCACGCAAGACAAACGATACCAAGCCTCAATGGGTTTTGTCTCAAGTGGATGAATCCATTCGCTCTTTCCAGCAAACCCACCACCGGTCTCCTCAAATTGCCTGTTTAGGACTTTCTTTCAAACCCAATATTGATGATTTGCGCGAAAGTCCTGCTTTGCATATTGCCACAAGCATTCATCAGAAATACCCCAAAGTGGTAGCAGTGGAACCAAATTTGACTCTTCCTTGTGTGCAATCCATTCCCTTGCGTTCCCTAGAAGAAGCTTTGAAAGAAGCAGACATCTTTGTTGTTCTTGTGGCGCATACCCCTTTTCAAACCATCTCCTATCCTCCCCATGCAATCGTGTTGGACTATACTCATCAGTGCAGGGCTCGTTAGATGCTGAAACACATTGCCATTAAATATCGACCCACGGATGAAAGACCAAGAGAGAAGCTGCTTCTAAAAGGATCTTCAGAATGTTCTTTGCAAGAACTATTGGCAATCCTTATGGGAAGCGGTTATAGAAATACATCTGCCTTGCAGTTAGCGGATCAGGTTTTAGGTCACTGCGAATATAGCATTCGTCAATTGGCACAATACTCTGCCCATGAATTGCAAAAAGATATTAAAGGATTGGGGCCTGCTAAAATTGCACAAATTATGGCAGGAATTGAATTGGGCAAACGATTTCTAAAAGAAGAAAAAAAAGAAGGGGAGTACCGTTTTCAATCTCCCACAGACATTATCGATTATGTCTATCACTATTTGGGACCAGAATACCAAGACCAAAAGAAAGAATCCTTTTACATCATTTTGGTCAACAACCGAAACCGACCCATTCATCGAGAGCGATTGACAATAGGAACGATTGACACCTGCCTGGTGGATCCACAAGAAGTGGTACGCCTTGCCCTCAGACACAATGCTACAGGCGTTGTATTGGTGCACAACCACCCCTCTGGCGAAACGAATCCCTCTCCAGAGGATCTCCAAATTACGAAGCGAATCTACCAATGCCTAGAGTCCCTTAGCATTCGCTTGCTTGATCATATTATTATTGGACGAAGCCAAGATCAATATGCAAGTTTTTTGGATCTAAGGCTGTTCTAATGAATCAAACCTCCTTGCACTCGTATGCAGAAAAATATATGCAAGAAGCTTTGCTTGAGGCAAAAAAAGCAATGGAAATGAAGGAAGTTCCTGTCGGGTGTGTAATTGTTCAAAAAGGCAACATTATTGCTGCAGAACACAACACAGTCGAAAAAGACAAAACCATTTTGTCGCATGCAGAGCTAAAAGCAATTCGATCAGCCAGCCGAGTGCTACGAGATTGGCGGCTGATTGCATGCGATCTTTTTGTTACCATGGAACCCTGCAATATGTGTATGGGGGGCATCTTGTTATCTCGCATTCGATCCCTTTATTACGGAATACAGAACCCCAAAATGGGAGCTTTTTGTGGTCCGTATGCAGTATCCAATCAATTGTTTCCTTTTTCTGTCTACAATGGCATTTTGGAAGAAGAAATTCAAAAACAACTGCAAGATTTCTTTGCACCTAAACGTCTTTAAAAAAATCCCTTTTCAAAGATTTTCCTTTTGCAACCTTACTATGTGTACGCCCCAAGGCAAAAGCTATGGCATTAAGCATTCGCAATTTGTCGCAGCATTTTTATAAAACCCAGGGGTGTTACGACTCCATTTTACGAAAAATCATAAAAAACCCATAAATGCATTCTAATGTTCTTATAATGGAGGAAAAGTTATAATAGTTACAAAAGAGTGAAAAAATGAGGCAAAAATGGCTTTAAAAATATAAGAAGTTGAAAAGAATAAAATATTACAAAAAAGTAACTAAAAATTTTGACATTTTGAGAACGATGTTTTAGAACTAATACAGAAGTTTATACATGGCATTTGCTATACTTTTTACCTTCTCCAATATGTTGTCATTAACCATCTTTCCAACCCATTTAGAAAGGGGTACACAATGAATCCAGAAGAACTAAAAAATTTGAAAGTAGATCGTCTTGTTGATGCACGGGGCACATCTTGTCCTGGCCCTCTACTAGAAGCCAAACGCGGTATGACATCGGTTCCCATGGGCGGCATTATGGAAGTTTTGTCATCCGACGAAGGGACCTGTGAAGATATCCCGCTTTGGTCGAAAAAAGTGGGCCATGAGTACCTTGGATTCTATGAAGAATCGGGTGTATGGCATATTTTTGTTACACGAGGCAAGTAGTGTCTCCAGACAGGACTTTACCGCTATCGAAACCTCTCATTTTGATTTTTTCAACCGACACAATCTCTGACCTAGGAATCGATTTAGCGGGAAGTTCTCATAAAGAGTATTCCCCCCGCGCTGTTACGATATCCATCCCTTGCTCCAGTGGACTGAACCCACAGTGGGTTATTGAAGCGCTAGAACAGGGGTTTGACGGTGTTTTTCTCGCCGCAGATGGATCCGATTGTACCTACGTTTCTGATTGTACAGATCGTACCAGCAAAGTCGTCGAAAAAACCCAAGAATTAATGAAACAAAAAGGATATGATGTGCAACGGTTAAAAATGGCAGCTGTTTGTTCTGTTTGTGCCGATGCGTTTGTGAACCATATCCAGAAATTTTCTGAAACATTAGTAAAGCTTCAGCAATCAACTGAAGAAAAAGAGTTGGAGTCAATTCATGGACTATGATGTTCTGATTATTGGCGGTGGTATTGGTGGTATGGAGTCGGCATTAACTCTTGGAGATATGGGCTATCGAGTCGTTCTTGTGGAAAAAGAAGCGAGTATTGGTGGGAAAATGATTTTACTTAGCAAAGTGTTTCCTACCTTGGATTGTGCAAGCTGCATTTCAACACCGAAAATGGCAGCCACGGTGAATCATGAAAATATTACGCTCAAAGTGTACTCGGAAGTTACCAGTATTGCTCCAAATGCTACAGGATTTCAAGTAAAACTATTAAAAAAACCCACTTTTGTTGATTTTGCAAAATGCACCGGATGTTCCGATTGTGAAACTGCCTGCACTGTAGCAATTGCAGACGAGTTTAACGCGGGTTTAATTGCCCGACGAAGTGCTCATATAGCATTCCCGCAGGCTGTCCCAAAAAAAGCAATCATTAGCAAAGAGGGCTCTTCCCCCTGTTCGCATACTTGCCCTGCGGGAGTAAAACCCCATGGTTATGTTTCATTGTTACGGGCTGGGAAATTTGACGAAGCCTTCCGACAACATTTAGAAGATGCTCCTTTGGTAGGCTGTTTAAGCCGGGCTTGTTATGCTCCTTGTGAACAAGAATGTACTCGCAAATCTATCGAAGGCAGCGTCAGTATAAAGAAGCTGAAACGCTTCCTTGTGGATCGTTATTACGAAAAATACAAAGAACCCGAATATGGTCCTCCCGACATACAAAATGGCAAAAGAATTGCCGTTGTTGGTTCTGGACCAGCCGGTTTATCCGCTGCCTTTTTTCTGGCCAAAAGTGGGTACACCGTTACTATCTTTGAAGAAGAGGAAAAACCCGGCGGATTGTTACGATGGGGTATACCGTCCTATCGTTTACCAAAGGCAGTTTTGGATCGGGATATAAAAAACATTACCGCACTGGGAGTAACAATTCAAACCCAAACAAAAATTACCTCTTTTGAAACATTAAAAAACGAAGGGTTTGATGCTGTCTTTCTTGCAGCTGGCAACAAGTGTGGTGCATTGATGTCCATCCCAGGAGAAGAATTGCCCGATGTTTGGGATTGCGTTCATTTTTTAAAACGAGTCAACAAAGGCGAAATCTTCCCCATTGGCAAAAAAGTTGCCGTTATTGGCGGGGGGAATGCAGCTATTGATGTTGCTCGCACAGCCAAAAGGTTGGGAGCTGAAGATGTACATATTATATACCGTCGAAGCCGGAATGAAATGCCTGCAAATGAAGAAGAAATTGAAGAAGCACTGGAAGAAAACGTTCACATTGAGTTTTTAACAAATGCTACCAAAATATCGAAAGATCAGGATGGCATTCGAATTCATTTGGTTCGCATGGAATTGGGAGAAGAAGATTCCAGTGGTCGTCGATCCACCAAATCCATTGAAGGCAGTATGTTTGTGCAATACTATGATACGGTCATTAAAGCCGTTGGATTGCAAACCAATGCATCCCTGTTTTCCAATGAAATTGCTGTATGTCAAATGGGAAAAACGATTGAAGTGGATCCTGAAACTCTCCAAACACCGATTCCTTATATTTTTGCAGGAGGCGATATAGTCACAGGCCCAGATACAATTACCACTGCGATAGGACAAGGAAAACGTGCCTCATTTTTTATCGATCAATGGCTTCAAGGAAACGATCTTACACAGGTGCAGTTCCCTGAAAAATGGCCCATGGTAGACAAAGAATCGATTCTCTCCCAATACGAGAACCGTATAACTGAAAAGAAACCGATTGTAACGTCCAAAACATCGCCATCCGATCGAATCCAATCGTTTGATGATTACGAACAAAGTTTGTCAGAAGAAGAGGCATTGAACGAAGCAAATCGTTGTTTGGACTGCGGAGGTTGTTCGGAATGTCGACAATGTGTTTTGGCATGTCCCGCTGATGCCATTTCTTTGGATATGCTTCCACAGGAGGAAATTTTGTCGGTGGGGTCGGTTGCCATTGCCACAGGGCTGACAATTGTGGACCCCACAAAGAAACCAGCTTTGGGGTATGATCGATTTCCCAACGTTATTGATGCCTTGCAAATGGAAAGGATACTTTCCCCTACGCGACCTTACAATAGTGTTTTACGACCTTCCGATGGGAAAGTTCCCTCCAACATTGCTTTTGTTCTATGTGTAGGATCGCGCGATCAAACCATTCATCACCGGTTGTGTTCCCGCATTTGTTGTATGTATTCTTTAAAACAAGCGCAACTTTTGATGGGGGCTTTGCCTTTGGCAGATATCACTGTGTACTACATTGATATTCGTGCGTTTGGAAAAGGATATGAAGAATTTTATCAGCAAGCAAAAGAAATGGGGATTTATTTCACAAAAGGAAAAGTAGCCAGAATCGAAGAAGATGATGAACAAGATTGTACTGTTTTTTATGAAGACATGGAAGGAGAAGGTGGCATGAAGCAAGCAAAGCATGACCTGGTGGTTCTTTCCATTGGCATGGTTCCAACAGAAGGGGTGCAAGGAATGTTTTCAAATAAAACACTTCAGTTGGATGACAACAACTATGTGTTGGAAGTGGATGAGGACCTTGAACCGGGCAAGACGAGTATTGAAGGAGTGTTTGCTATTGGGTCTGCTACGGCTGTACGAGATATTCCTGATACCGTTGTTCATTCCGGTGCGGTCGCTTCTCAAATTGCAGCCTATCTCAAAAGAATGGAACGAACATCATGAGCGTACAAAGAGTAGGTGTCTATATTTGTGAATGTGGCGGCAATATATCCGATTTTGTGGATACCGAAAGATTGCGCATCGAAGTGGCCAAAGAACCGTATGTAGAATCAGTGATGGTGAATATGTTTACGTGCTCCGATGCTGGGCAACAAAATATCATTGACGACATTAAAGAAAAGCATTTGGAAGGTATTGTGGTTGCATCTTGTTCTCCAAAGCTTCATTTACGTACGTTTCAAGCCATGGCTAGAAGAGCTGGTTTAAACGAGTATCAGTACACCCAAGTAAATATACGAGAGCAATGTTCGTGGGCGCATACTCATGATATTGAAGCCGCTACTAAAAAAGGGCTTCGATTGATTCGCGCAGGTATTGCCAAAACATTGCATTCGAAACCTTTGGAAAAATTCCGCGTAGAAACACTTTCCCATGTCCTTATTGTGGGAGCTGGAGTGGCGGGTCTTCGTGCAGCGATTTCTTTGTCTGATATAGGAATCAATGTTCATATTATTGAAAAAGAATCGGATGTTGGAGGAATGACAAAACGATGGGGAACTATGTTTCCTCAGGACAAAAAAGGCTATGAATTGGTTGAAACCCTTAAACAAGAGTTGTACAGTCGAGACAATGTTGTACTGTTAACCGACGCAGAGCTGATTTCAAAAGAAGGCCATATTGGTGATTTTGCAGTGAAAATTCGAGTGAAAAAAGAACACTATTTTTCGCTCAATGTTGGGTGTATAGTCGTTTGTACAGGATTTGAAACGTACATTCCCAAAGAAGGTGAGTTTGGCTATGGACTGCCTGGTGTTATTACACTCCCTGAATTTGAGGAATTGATAGTCCAAACAACCAATGAATCCAAAACGATCATCCATAACAACAAACCGATTCAATCCATTTGTTATATCTACTGCGTCGGTTCTCGACAAAACAAATTGATGGGAGACTCTGTCCATCAATACTGCTCTCGATACTGTTGCAATGCAACCATTCACATGTCTAGTGTAGTACATGACATCGATCCAACGATTCATCAATTTCATCTTTTTCGGGATATTCGCTCTTATGGAAAATATGAATTGCTATATGAAAAATCTCTTGAAGAGGAATCTATGTATCTTCGTTATGACGAAGAACACCCTCCTTCCGTTTCGATTGAAAACAATACCTATACCATCATTGTCAAAGATTCGTTAACCGGAAACCAAAATATCAAAATGAACTGTGATTTGGTTGTATTAGTCACAGGGATGATTCCTCGTGACAACAAAGAGCTTGTCAATGTTCTTAAAATTCCTGTTGGGCAAGAAGGATTTTTCAATGAAATTCATCCCAAGCTTCGTCCTGTTGAAACTGTTGTTGACGGCGTATTTATTGCAGGTTCATGCCAGGGGCCTAAAAATCTATCTGAAAGTATTGCTAGCTCTATGGCAGCCGTCGCAAAATCAGCGGCTCTTTTGTTAAAAGGATATGTAAACCTAGAACCTTTTGTAGCAAGAATAGACCCAGATTTGTGTGAATGGTGTGGAGAATGCATGAAGGCTTGCCCTTACAATGCAATTCACTCCAAAGCCATAGAAAACAAAACGATTGCTGAGGTAGAGGTTGTTTTGTGTAAAGGCGGTGGAGTTTGCATTCCCGCTTGTCCTTCGCAGGCCATTTATATCGAAGGTTACACCAATACACAAATTGGTTCCATGATTGAAGCATTAGCTAGAAATGTAGATAGCATAGACGAGGACATCCATGAAGAAAAAAAGACTTCGTAATTCAGCTGAAGTTATGAGAGATGAGATGCATATGCAATATGTATTGAAGGCACTATTAAAAGAGAAACCCCTTACGATCCCTGAAATATCAGATGCATTAAATATACCATCCTATGAAATATTCATGTGGATGATGGCCATGATGCGATATGGATCCGTTGCCAGTATGCCGAAAGGAAGAATTGATGATTACTACCAATACAAACTCACAGAAGAATGAGGAAATTGTAACGATTAACTGTCACTTTCTGAGCCAAATCAAGCTTGGGAGTGAGTTTAATGCCACTGCATGCATCAACTGTGGAACTTGTACTGCGATCTGTCCTATGGAAATCAATTTGCTTCCTAGACAATTGTTCCGGTATGTTATTATTGGAGCGGAAGAGAAAGTGTTAGAAAATACAGAAAACATTTATTCGTGCCTTTTGTGTCACATGTGTGAAGAAAACTGCCCTGCAGGTGTTCATATTGCTGAGAATGTTCGATCTCTTCGCACCTATATTAATCGAGAAGTTTATGGCTTATCAAGGAGTTAATTTATGCCTGTACCCATCGGTAACACTTTAGGAATTTTTGCAGACAATATTGTTCGTCGAAAAAGTATACTGCCTTTGTCTGTAAAAAGCATTACGCACTGGTCCAATGATTTCTCCCTGCCATATGGAGGAAGCACCATATTATACACGGGTCAGATGTATCAATTGATCCCCTTCATTAATTCCATGAGCCACCAACTGGGGAAATTTGAAGATTCATGGATTACTCGTTTTTTTGGGATGGGTCGATTCTTTAACAAAATGGTGAACCTTACAAAATTTATGGCCTTTCCAAGCCGAAATGAAAAAGTGGCTTACAATCAACCGATTCGAAATGTTGTGAACTGTTTACATAAAGCAGGGGTAGAATTTGGCTATTTGTATGAACACGATTATTATTCTGGTGCTCTCGCATACGATGAAGGCTTGGACGAAGCTTTTGAGAAACATGCAAAGTTTGTCTATAAAGTTTGGAAAGACCATCATGTGGAAACATTAATTACAATTGATCCCCATTCTACCAACATTGTACGAAGCATATATCCACAATTCATCAAAGGTTTTGACATAGAAGTGAAAAACTATATGGAAATTCTCGCAGAAAACCCGCCTCCTGTTGTGCAACCTCTGCATGAAACCGTTACCATCCATGATCCATGCTTGTATGCAAGATCGGAACATATTTTGGAGCAACCTAGAACATTGTTGCGCACTATTGGAATTGACGTGCAAGAAGCAGAACTCTCGGGTGCTCTCGCAAATTGCTGCGGTGGGCCACTGGAATCTTTGTTTCCAAAAAAGTCAACCTTGATAGCAAAAAAACGAGCCGATCAATTGTTCGATTGCGCTTCTACGATTATTACTTCGTGTCCCATTTGTATGGCAAATCTAAAAAGAGTCATTCCAGCAACTCATTCGGTTCATGATATATCCGAGTACTTTGTCCAGGCCTATTGCCCAGATTGTTTGTAATACATTTGTTGTTCGTAACTTTTTATTGTTGTTATCATCAATGAATTTCAAAAGAAATTCGATTTATATCCATACAAAGAGGTGGAATAATGGCTGATCAAAAAACAGAAAAAATCGTTATTTTTGCAACACATGGTCCTGATGACCCAGAAAAAGCATCCTTACCCTTTATCTGCGGAAACGCAGCTTTGGCCATGGATGTGCCAGTTACTGTTATTTTGCAAGGTACAGGTGTTCTTCTGAGTAAAAAAGGTTGTTATGAACATGTCTTTTGTGCCGGTTTTGATCCCTTAAAAAAACTCATTGATACGTTTATTGAGTTTGGAGGGAACATTCTTGTATGCCAACCATGTATTGAAGAAAGACAAATTACCATTGATATGCTTGTGGAACATGCGCATCTTGTAAAAGCAGGAAGAGTGGTGCAGGAGGTTTTGGAAGCTACGAATGTAGTGAATTATTAACAACGGCAAGACTTCTATAGTAGGCTACCAGAAATCTCTGCAGCCCATTTCTTTTTCTGCTACACTATTTTTATATCCGTACCATGAAAATAGAAGCCATGTTGCAGAGCTAGAAACATAGGAAAATTTTTCTTTCCTGTTATAATTTGTATTGATTTTTCTGTGGAGAGGTGGCTGAGTGGTTGAAGGCGCCTGTCTCGAAAATAGGTTTAGGGTTTCTCTAACGGGGGTTCGAATCCCCCCCTCTCCGCCAATACACTGCCTTGCAATTTTCATATCAGGAGCCATTGCTCAATTTATTTCCCAAAAATCAATTTTAAAGTATTTTGGACCTACTGCAAACAAACTAGTAGCCTATTTGTTCGCCTCTTTGATGGGGGGCATTCTGGTAGTGTGTTCGTGTTCAGTGCTACCCATGTTTGCCATCATTCGGAAAAAAGGAGCAGGCATTGGTCCTGCGGTTACTTTTCTTTTTGCTGGCCCGGCCATCAATGTTGTAGCCATCTTGCTAACATTTCCATTGATTGGGCTTGATATTGGGTTGGTACGAACTATTTCTGCAGGAGTTGTGTCTATTGTGATCGGATGCATTATGTATCTGCTGTACAATTCCAGCGAAAAAATGGTTGCAAATGAAGCTTTGTTCCAAGTTGATGAACCTCAAACCAGGAAATTTTGGCAACAAGCACTCTTCTTTGCAACCCTCATTGCATTGTATATCGCAGGGATTCGAAGTCTTGTTACAACCCTCACATTGGTAGTAGTTTTACTCGTGCAGCTCATTTTTTGTTTTTCAAAAAAAGAACTCCTAGGGTGGGGCAGGGCAACGTATAAGCTGGCCAAAAAAATCATTCCCTTAACATTGGTTGGGATATTTTTTGCTGGCATCATGGAACGCGTCGTTTCTCCCGATTTCATCGTGCAATTTGTAGGTCATAATTCCTATCTTTCCAATATTATAGCAAGCACCTTTGGAACGTTTATGTATTTTGCAGCCTTGACAGAAGTTCCTGACTTTTACACTTCTACAAGCCCAAAAAATCTTACAACATTGAATTGATCCATGTTTTTGGCTCTATCTCCAGTATAAAATTCTGTTATGCTCTACGCAAACTTTTCAAAAATTGGTTGAATTG
>Ga0334898_1000472_pt1 | contig 64173 bp, 59 predicted proteins | sample GraSluR3_MG_10_FD_207228 | JGI IMG/M metagenome (GOLD analysis project Ga0334898, IMG submission 207228) | Sludge microbial communities from methane-producing bioreactor in Wageningen University, Netherlands - Granular Sludge_3_08-R3 | ecosystem: Engineered > Bioreactor > Anaerobic >... | reverse complement strand
GTTAGTGGGTCTCTGTAGCCCTGCACAATGGACAGATATTTGCGACCCCTGTTATTGCCGATCTGTAGATACATAGGATCACCTCGGTTTTCCCTATATTGTATCACGATGTACAACAAAAAGCAACGTATATTATCTTAAAACTTGACAAAAAAATCCCTTCAAACAGCAGTTTGCAAGGAGTTATACAACTTGATTTCATTTGGTTACTGCAAAACTAGGGTTTATAAAATCACCTCAAAACCCTACTTTAAAAAATAGTTACTTTTAATTTATTGGTGGGGCTATGTTACATACAAGATAGTTTTAATAATAGAATAAAAGTAAATAGGCATTGACTAATGCTATCATATACACTATCATATAACATATGAAAAAAGATATTTTAGCCAATCCCAAAAATGTCAAATTCGATGATTTAATCAACATATGTACGAAGCATTTTGGGGTTCCCAGGGTTAAAGGCAGTCATCATATTTTCAAGACGCCATGGAAAGGGGACCCAAGAATAAACATACAAAAAGATGGAAAAATGGCAAAACTATACCAGGTGAAGATAGTTGTAAAAGCACTGAAGAAATTGGAGGTCAACGATGAAAACTCATGAATTAATTGAGAAATACACATATAGAGTAGAATGGTCTGAAGAGGATAAAACGCATATTGCCAGATGTCTTGAGTTTCCTTCATTAATGGCTCATGGAGATACAGTTGAAGGCGCGTTAAAGGAAATTAAAGAAGTTGTCAAAAATACAATTGAATGGATGAATGAAGAAAATGAAAAAATCCCAGAACCGTTTGGAATGAAAAAATATAAAGGTAATTTAACTTTACGTGTACCGGTGGAAGTGCATAAGAATCTAGTTATTAAATCAGCAGAGGAAGGTGTATCTGTAAATCAGTACATACTTTCTAAGATCTCTTGATTTGTGCACGCCACATAGCAAGGTGTATATATAGTGTCAATTCACTTCATATGGTGCTTAAAATGAAATTTTATTTATTTTCCAAAATTGAGTTTGAGATACCTGCTACAATTTTTTTAATTGAATGCTATTGTTACCAGAGTCCTTTTCTTAAGAATTTTTGACATTCTCTGGTGGTTTTTTCTGAAGACTGAAAGGCTAAAGAATGAAAAAGGAATTTCCTGGAGTTCATTAGAATGTTATTGACTATCAATGTTCATTTATTATATAATGTTCAATAAAAAGTGAACATTATGTTTAAGGTGAACAATATGGCCAAAAAGAAGAAGTTTAAAAATCTATTTGCAGATAAAGCTTCGATTGTTATACGAATGATGCTGCGGAATCCCGGGAGGGAATGGGTCGTTCGTGATTTTAGTTCAACCGAGCTATTAAGTATTGGTATGGCTCAAGAAGTATTACAGTCAATGGAGATTAAAGGATATATTGAAAGAATAAAAAAAGGTCCGAAAAGTTTTTCTGTTTTAACCAATCCTGAGAAAGTAATTAATGACTGGCTAAAATGGTATCATTTTGAAAAAAATGAAATTGATTCCTATTATTCCCCGGATGAGAATATTCTAAAAAAATTAAAATCAGCTTTAAGAGGGCAGGAATATGCTTTAACATTGCATTCAGGCGCTAATCTAATTACATCTTTTGTTAGAACAACAGATATTTATTTATATATAAAACCTGAAAATTGGGAGAAAGATATTTTGAGTATTAGACAAAGCTTAGGATTGAAAGAGCTGGTTCGAGGTGGGAATATTCATTTTATAGACCCCTTTTACAGGAATAGCATATTTAATGAAATTCAAATAATAGAGGATTATCCAGTTGTATCCAATTTGCAGTTATATTTGGACTTATATCAGTTTCAACCACGAGGAAGAGAACATGCAGAATATCTTAAAAAAATATTGATAACAAAAGGAGAAAAGTTTGCTTGACATTCATGAGAGTGAATTACTATTTTTTGAAGTACTTGATGATTTAAAAGAATATTTAGATGACCTTGTTATTGTAGGTGGTTGGTTAGCTTATTTGTATAGCAAGTTTTTATGGAAAAATATTTCAATAGAGCCCATTATAACAGTTGATATTGATTTTGGTTTAGGTGAAAAAAGCAATAAAACATATCCGCAAAATATATATCAAATATTATCTTCATTGGATTATGAACAACGTCACATACAATTAGGCAAGATATATCCTGTTGTTTTTTACAAAAAGGGTAAGATGCCTGTTGAGTTTATAGTTGATTCTGGTGTAAAAAACAAAAAATTGGAAAACTTACTTGGAAGAAAGATAAGTGTTAATAAAATTGCAAAGTTTGATTTCTTAATACAAAATACCATTTTTCTTAAAGCTAAAGGAGGTAAGCCTGAAAATATTTATTATCTAAAATGTCCGAAACCTTCTGCATTCTTATATCACAAGGGGGTTACATTCATAGATAGAGAAAATAATGCAAAACAAGCCAAGGATTTATATTATATGTATTATATTTTGAGATATGCCGAGAATTTAGATGTCATTTTGGATGAAATTCGCCATTATTATGAAAAGGGTTATTTTTTAAATGAAATTTCAAATATAAATAAATATTTTAAAAAGAAAACTAGTCCTGGTTGCTTAATGGTTGAAAAGGAAAATGGTCCAGACGAATATATTGATGATGTCAGGGATGATATTTTTAATAGATTCAATCAATTTATTGAATTGTTAAGGTAATTTCTTTGCTGTGACTCTAAATATTTTTCAATTTCTGACATACAGTTGTCACAAACAAATGTTATTATGAAAATAATATGATTCTAATGGAGCTGCCTATTGGTGGATCTTTTTAATCTAAATACTTATAAAAATCAACCTGTCTGAAGAAAGGGTCATGTAGAAAGGGGTCTGGCTTCACAAGCTCACAATATAGTAAATGATGCTTTTCGTATCTCTATATTTAACATAAAAAGCAATATATATTTCAAGAAGAGGTTATTTTAAATAATTCAAAAACAAAGATTGGAATCATTTGCCCGCTTGATGATGAATGCAATACCTGTAAAGAAATACTGGGATTGAAAAATGAATCAGAATTATCAGGCCGAATGATTTCAGAAAGAAAAGAGGGCTATGAATATGACCCATGTTCCAAAAAAAGAAATCAAAATATTTTTATGCTAATTATCAATTTTTTAACTTCTTTTTATCCTATTCAGTGATCTGGGCCAGGGCATTCTCTTACCTCTTTAAATAATATTTTCGCTTAGGTTTTTAATATTACGGTTAACTTATACATAAAAATTATTTGTAATTATTATATAACCGATGTATAATCATTGTAGATACAAAATGCAATCGTTTTTTATTGGAAGGTGTTATTGATGAAAACAAAAATTAAAAAATGGGGGAACAGCTTAGCCTTGCGAATTCCAAAATATTTGGCTTCTGATGCAAATCTGGAGCTAAATGAATGGGTTAATCTATCTATTGATAGGGATAGTATAATTATAAAACCAATTCGTGAGAAAAAATATTCTCTCAAAAACCTTTTAGCCGATGTTTCTGAGAATAATCTCCATGGGGAAATTGATTCCGGTGCACCGGTTGGCAAAGAAGTTTGGTGATGGTTAAAGGATTTATTCCCGATAGAGGAGATATTGTTTGGATTAATATGCAGCCTCAAGCTGGACATGAACAATCCGGAAGGCGTCCGGCAGCTGTTCTTTCACCTAAGTCTTATAATGGTAAAGTCGGGTTAGCCTTATTATGCCCGATAACCAGCCAAATAAAAGGATATCCTTTTGAAGTAATGATTCCTTCAGAACTAAAGGTAAAAGGTGTTATCTTGTCTGATCAAGTTAAAAGTCTTGATTGGAAAATAAGGAAAGCCGAGTTTTGTGATAAATTACCCCAGGATGTGATCTTAGAAATAATAAAAAAGCTTGAGACATTATTGGTTTAAATACACCAGGGAATTGACATAAAAACCCAAAACTTCAAATCCAAGAATAGCTTTTTCTCTCGTTTTCAAACAATCTTACCCTTCTTATCTGTATTTAAAAATAACTGAGAAGTTAGGTCTTAACTTAACATTTGACATAAAACACAATATATAATCTAATAATCTAAGAGAAGAGGTCATTTTGAATAATACAAAAATAAAAGTTGGAATTATTTGTCCGCTTGATGATGAATACAATTCCTGTAAAGAAATACTGGGAATGAAAAATGAATCAGAATTATCAGGACGAATTATTTCAGAAAGAAAAGAGAACAATATAGAGGTTTATGCAATCAAAGCCGGTATAGGTAAAATCAATTGTAGCTCTGCTACTCAATTAGTTATTGATAAATATCAAACTGATTTTGTCATTGATGCCGGTGTTGCTGGTTCTCTAACCAAAGATTTGAATATTTTTGATATTGTTTGTCCTGAACATTCCTATGAATATGACCCATCTTCTGGTAAGGAATTGGGGAAAATACCTTCTGAGGATGACGAATCTCATACAGTGATAAACGATCCTTTCTACAAAAAAGTATTTCAGGAATTTTCTGAACATATCCAGGAAACAATGGCAATTAATATTAGGATTGGCAATGTTGCCTGTGGTGAAAAGGATGTTAAAACCCGTCAATTAAGGCGAGAATTACATGAAAATTTTAATGGACTTGTCTGCAATTGGGAAACATCTGCTGTTTTGAGTGTTGCAAACTTGAATAAAGTAAAAGCTATTTCATTCCGGGTTATTTCTGATTTAGCCGATGAAGACATGAAAGAATCTTTTGATGCAAATTGCAAGCCAGCACTTCAAAAAATGTTCCCGATATTGGAGGTATTTATCTTTGGAGGTTGGATACAGAAATTTTATTAACTTTAAGACATAGGGGTCAAATCTTTATTGTTGACAGTTATTTTATTTAAACATGAAAATGGGAAAATGTTTTAGAGGATAGATGGTGATCAGTGATAAAGCCTCATCAGATAAGATATAATTATTATTAATAACAATTTTTCTTTGAATTTTACAATGTAGGGGGAAAGATATGGTTAGTAAATTAGTTAATCCAGATTTGTATCATGGCTGGCATAAAAAAAGCAAATTTTTTGAGGGATGGTATTTCAAGTTAGTCGATGCCAGTACTCAACAAGTTTTTGTTTTCATCCCAGGCATACACCTTGGTAAAACCAAAAAGCATTCTCACAGCTTTATCCAGGTATTAAAAGGCAAAGAAGTAAACTATAGTTATCTGCGCTTTTCCCCCGATGAATTTATCACCTCAAAACACAATTTTCAGGTTTCTATTCAAGATAATGATTTTTCTTTAGAGCACATCAAATTAAATATAGCTGAAGCAGATCTTCATATAAGAGGTACAGTTAATTTTAAAAATATACTAAAATGGCCGGATACTTTATTGAACCCTGGCAGTATGGGATTTTATAATTTTATTCCCAATATGCAATGCTACAGCCAGGTGTGTGTAATGGATATGGATTTAGAAGGCTATCTCAATATAGACGGAAAAGAGATTAAATTTACCCAGGGCAAGGGATATATGGAGAAGAATTAGGGCAGTGCTTTCCCTTATTCCTGGATCTGGATACAATCCAACAACTTTAGCCATGATAAAACTTCTTTGAGCTGTTCGCTTGCCCATATTCCTTTTTCATTTTTTTCTTTTCGTGGTTTTTTAATCGGTTTATATGTTGACGGCACCTTTTATTCCTTTACAACTATCAACAGAAGTCAAATTCAGGTTCAGCAAAGTGGTTCAGATGTTACGATTCAAGTGGAGAACAGACGATACTCACTAAAAATGAAAACACGAACATTATCTGAAAATTTTATGCTTCTTAACGGTCCCAGGGATGGCAAGATGATCCCTCTTGTCCAAGAAAATCTTCAAGGGGAAGTAGATGTTATGCTCATAGATAAAAAGCACAATACGACTATTTTTAAAGACAAGGGTTTCTGCACTGGCATTGAATATGGAGGGAAGCAAATGATGGTACTGGATAGATAAATAATTTAAAGTAAGATCAGCTATTTTTTTTTAATTGGAAAACGAGCCAGGGGACTGTCCCCTGGCTCGTTTAGGTGCATTTTTTTCTTTAGTATTCATAAAATAACACCATAGCTAACTTAACAATGAATAATTTGAACAATTGGAGTAACCAATAAAGTGTTTTCTAAATATTTCTTCTGAAAACCCGGTAAATACGATATAGCTTGCCTCCGGCTTTTTCAATGCATATTTTTGATTTTTCATTATCATCCCTGATCAATGAACCTTCAATAAAGGAATATTTTTTTGCCTTCACGGCTTGAAACAAATACCAATACATAGCCTCAACCACTGCTTTATTCTGGTATTCGGGAATAACCATTTGAAAATAAACTCTCATGCCGTCAATTTTATTCCTGTACCATAAATACTTTAAAGTACTCAAAAGAGAAAGATTACCATTTAATTTTTTAATAACTTGGTGATAATCAGGGAAGCCGATTAAAAAGCCAATGGGTTTATTGCCAGCCCTGGCAATATAGGCGAGGTCATGATCCAAATAAGGTTTGAGTCGATTAATTTCTGCAGAAAGTTCTTCCAAATTCGGACGTATAAAAAATTCTAATATTTCTGGCATCGCCAGGTCGATTACTTTTTTAAGGTCCTTTTTTTCCTGAACTTCATTAGCAAGATTAATCTTGTCAACCCTATATTTATACTTTTTCATTGCGTATTGTATAACAGGAGTGAATTTTTCATAAGGCAATTCTTGAATATTTTTTAAATCGAAGTAATAGGCTAATAAGTCAAAGTATTTAGTGAAATGATAATTTTCAAAATAGGTTTTATAATAAGGCGGGTTATAAACATTCATTATAACCGGAGAACCGTTGAACCCTTCATATAATAATCCTCTGTTACTGTCTCCATTATCTGGAGAAACAGGGCCTACTATAGCATTCATATCTCTTTTTTTCAGCCATTCTATGGCCTGAGCGAAGATAAGCATGGCTATTTTTTCTGAGTGAACTGTTTCAAAAAGACTGATATAGCCTTCTTTCTTTTTTGTTTTCTTATTGAGTTTTTCATTAATGCCGACTAATGCTCTAGCTAGTGGGTTACCATTTTCGTAGGCCATAAAAAAAGTATGAGGGCCGTTGTCAAAAAGCTTATTATCTTTTCCCAGCAAGGTAGCCATTAATTTTGATTTTATAGGAGGGACCCAGTAAGGGTCACCTTGGTAAAGTTTCCAGGGTAAATTAATGAAATTTATCAAGTCACTTTTATTGTGAGCAAGTTCTTTTATTTCTATCAACTTATTATACTTTTATTCCTTAAACGAAAGTAATTTGAAAAAATCATAGTGAAAAACTATGTTATTATAAATGATAAATATTATTGAGTCAAATAGAATCAAGAAAGAGTCTGTGTTGTTTTATGATTGCATAAGATTGCTTTGTCGCTACTCTTCACACAATCAACATAAGAGTGTTTGGGGGATAGAAATGTTTTTTGGTTATTGATTGTTCAGCTCCCGAAGCCTGAAAAAAATGTCTGTTTATGATTCTGTCGGAGGATTTTATTGTGCTGTTAATCTAGTTTTCTGCAGACCTGGTATTTATGATATATAATGAAATTAGGATGAGTATCATTGATAATATTAGGCTAGTACATCAAAATTTATTAAAGTAATAGAATAGTGGACTGGCTTAAATCAAACAGATGAAGGAGTTTGTATTTCTATAAAAGGAGGTATTTGTGACTACCTATTTAATGTTTGGAAAGTACTCACAGGAGTCTATAAAGGGCATAAGCAGTAAGCGTACAGGGGAAGCTCATAAGTTGATTACCGAAAATGGCGGAGAAATTATCGCTCAATATACTTTGCTGGGGGAAAAAGACTTACTATTTATTATTAACTTTCCCTCAATAGAAGAGGTAATTAAATCTTCAGTTGCATTGAATAAATTAACCGGAATTTCTTTTAATAGCGTACCCGCTATTACCGTTGATCAATTTGATAAGATTATTTAATTTTTAAATATTACTAATAAAACTAATAAAGATTGATGTACTAGCTTACAAATGAACAAATCCACATACGCTTTTTGGAAACACGGATGGGGGTCCAGGTCTTGAAATATAAGTCTTTACTCAATCAGAAGTCAAATATCAAATAGATTAGAGGAAATTAAATTCAAAAGGAGTTTATTTTGCTGGAAAACAGCATAAGAAAAATGAAAGATTTAAATATATAGTTTTGCCAAAAAGATCTCTGGTGGAAGCTCCGAAATCCAGAAAAGAAAAGAAATTCGATTATATTCTAAACACTATCTGAATATCACTGATTGGTTTTCTCCAGATCATATGATTATGCCCTTTTCCCCAATAATCCTTCAGGACATAATCGGGTGTTCCAAATTTCTTTTGCCATACCTTTTGAGCGTGGCAATATCCGCTATCCAGACAAAATTCTTTAATGTTTCTGTATAAGAAGATCAGATAAATCATATTCAGCAGTAATGTCCCTACACCTTGCTTCTGGTAGGCAGGGTGAACAAAAACGGTACCCACTTCAACTATATCTTTCAATTCTCCATTGGTACAATCGATAACCAGCTGGCTAGTCGGCCCATATTCAATGGTACCAATAATCTTTGCCTTGTCCAAAGCTATCAGGAAATATTGATCTTTTCCGTTTGATTTAAAATCTTTCTTTAATAGATTTTCCTTATCCTGAATTTCCTTCTTTATTTCATTGACCCTATCTGCTAATCCTTCTTTAGCAAAGGTATCTTTAATTACGATTGTGAAAAACTGCTTCAGTTCTTTTACGTCACCAGGTTCGGGCCTTCGAATTTCTATGTTTGACAATTTACAATTCCTCCTCAATCCCATAATTTTCACTCTATCAAATCATGCCTGTTAAAAACTGTTTTCTCATTTAATCTAATTCTCACATCTTCTTAAATTTTCCTTAAATGATTGTTTTTAAACAAGAGCTATACTTAATTATAGATGAGATATACAGCAGCATCAAATAAAATGAATACAAGGGGTTGAAAATAAATTGGGATCAGATCTCAACATTTGACATAAAACCCAAAAAAAACATTGAGTACAATGGGGTTAAATCTTTATTATAGGAACTTCTATAATTTAAAAGCGTCATCATTCAATGTTTACCGTATTTTAAAGAAGAAATAAAAATGAGGATTTCATAAGAATATTAAATATATCATGCTTGATTATGATATGTTTAAAAAATACCCACAATCCCACTTGTATATTTACCCACATAATGATATGATGAATAAAAATAACTTGTGAGGTGTAAAAGATGGCCAAAAAAGAAATAATTGAAAAGGACACTCAGGAATTTATTCCTTTTGATGTTAAATTTATAGATTCTAAAAATAGGATTACTATAGGTGAAAAGATTATTAAAAAAATATCAAGCCAAAACAGGATTAGTCAATTTCAGGTTCTTATTGGACAGGATGGGGATATTTTATTAAGACCCTTAACTGCCATTCCCAGTAGAGAAGCCTGGATATATGAAAAACCAGAATTGATAGATCAGATAAGAAAAGGTTTACAGGATGCAAAAGAGGGCAAAACAGAAAAAATTGAGAATCTGGAAACACTTTAGGAATGATTGATGAAATTTGATATTTATTTAACACAAACTGCCAGAAAAGTATTAAGACAGCTAAAAAAAGATCCTGGGAAGAACAAAGATTATAAAGCAGCTAAAAAAGCCATTGTTTTACTCTCTAAGAATCCAAGGCATCCCGGATTGCAAACACATATAATCTATTCTATTAAAGGTCCCTCCGGTGGAAAAGTATTTGAGGCATATGCCCAGCAGAACACTCCTTCTGCTTATCGGATATTTTTTTATTATGGACCAAATGAAAGGGAAATAACAGTTTTTGCCATTATTCAACATCCATAGGAAATAATCAAATTTTGTTATGTAAATTGTTATTAGTCAGAAAAAGTGAATCAGACCTGCTTTTATTAAAAATAGAAATTTTCAAAACATATGACATATGATTTATGAAGATCATAAGATGAAACCATTGCTTTATTTTAGTTTAATAGAGAGATTTTTAAGAGATGATAAAAAGGGATATTAAAACCTTGATTTTTGTTGATTGTGAAGCAAATGGAAAATCTCCAAGTACAGGGAAACTTACTGAATTCGGTGCAGTTGCTTATCCTTTCAGAGTTACTTTTCATGGAGTATTGGTAGGGGATTAATGATGCTATGGGGAACCTGGAAGCATTTGAGAGATTGTTAAATGGCGAAAGGTAGCAAAAGATATTTCGAATTAGAAAGAAATTATTAAAATATCTGGAAGAGGTTAATAAAATGGAACAAACCATCAAGGAATTAACATTATTATTAATTTATCTCACATCATGGCAGGAGGAAGAATTTTCTATGAAAATTCACAGAAGTTGGAAAGGTTACCCATTTGAAATTCTAGATGAATTACAGGAAAAAGGTTATATTTCCGGAAGTATAAGGGCAAAATCAGTCTTTTTGACTGAAGAAGGAATAGCAAAAGCCAAAGAATTTATGGGAAAATATGTGAATGAAAAATAAAAATGGCTTGATAGATCGTATAACCCGGAATATTTTGATTGCAGTGAAGTATTCTTTGGTGACCCTGAAGTTCATATGTTTTAGATAAAATTGAGGCAATAAAGATGAAATTATTAATGATTTATGCAGATGAATTTAATTACAAAACCAGCAATAAAACATTAGACATGGTAGAAGAATATCAAAAAAGCAGGCAAATCAAAGATGCCGTTGTTGGGTTCATTCAAGTTGAAAAAGAAGACGAAGAACAGATGGAAAAAGTGGAAACTAAGTTAGTTAAGAATTTGAAATGGGCTGCCCAAAAAAACAATACTAATAATATTGTATTACATTCTTTTGCCCATCTATCTTTGAGTAAAGCGGAACCGGAGGTTACCATAAGAATATTTAACAATGCAGAACAAAGGTTGACGGATGCAGATTATCGTGCTTCCCAAACTCCTTTTGGCTATTTTCTTGACCTTGACTTGAAAGCACCAGGAAGATCTTTGGCCAGGGTTTTTAAGGAATTTTAGGAACAAAGATAGTTTTTCTAGTCCTAGTATATTAGTAATATATTCTAAATTAGGTGGGAAAATGAAATTAACTCTTGAAGATATAAGAAACTTATGCACTGAAAGTTCTTTTGAACGAGGCATAGAATATTTTAAAATGGGTAAGGTAATCAGTGTAGAACAAGTGGATGACAAGATTACTGCTATGGTTCAAGGTGAATATGATTACCAGGTAACAATCTATAAAGATAAGAACAAAATTATAGCTGACTGTACCTGTCCTTATGACTGGGGAGGGTTTTGCAAGCATATCATAGCAACCCTGATTGCTTTGTATATGAATGGGGAAGAAGAGGTAATTAAAAAGTCCCAAAAAGAAGATAAGTCCGAAGTAATTTTAAATAGCTTATCTTTGGATGAAATAAAAGAGTTTTTGAAAACTGAATTTAATGATAATCCTACATTAAAAGAAAACTTTGTCATACACTTTTCAGGAAAAAGTTCAAAAGAAAGAAACTTATTAGATTACAAAAAAGAAATTAATCAATCTTTTCGAGAAATAGGTGACCGTCATGGGTTTATAAAATATGGAATGAATGTTGATTTGTTTGAATTTCATGATTTAGCAAATCGGCTTGAAAAAGCAGGGAATACCCTGGAAGCACTAACAATTTATCAGGCACTATCAGAAGTGGTTGCAGAAAACATGGACAATGTTGATGATTCTGATGGATACTATGGAGGAGAGTTTAGCTGTGCCATAGATAATATGGTGGATTGTATAAATAAATTGGAATTAGACCACAAAGAAAAAAAGAAGTATATTCAATATTTTTTTGATAGATATGTTGAAAATGACCCAGATTATTTTCGTGAATATTATGGTTATGCTTTACAAGAAATATGTTATTTAGAGGAAGATTTGCAATATTGGAGAAAATTGCTTAAACCATATCTTCCCAAGAAAATTCCAGATAGTAATCGATGGTCTGAATATTATGAGGCAATTGAATGGATAAATATGCAATTGCACATTTTAGATTTACTGAATGAAGAAGAGGAATTCTATCAATTAATTAAGAGCTGTTATCAAAAAAATCATGAACTTTGTCTGTACTACGCCTCTCGTTTAGCAAAAGATGGTCAAAATAAAGAAGCAGTCAAAGTTGCCGAAGAAGGTCTTACTATATTCCCTGCCCATTTAACTAAAGATATTCTTAAATTTTTAAACCAATATTTTAAAAAAGATTCCCCGGAAAAATACAAAGAGAATCTTATTAATATTTTTGTTCAAGATAGAGACTGGAATGACTATGAAAAGTTAAAAGAAATTTGTTCACAAGAAGAATGGAAGGGAGAAATATTCCCCATTCTTATAGAAAGATTATTAAAAGATTTTCTTGGTAGAAATATTCTCATTGACCTTTATCTAAAAGAAGACATGCTTGAACAGGCACTGAAAAGAATAATTGCACAAGAGAGTCTTTTTACCCTGAGTTTTTACTATAAGGTATTTGCCGAAAAATATCCAACAATATATTTTAAGGCTTATCAGAAGCTAATCATTCCTTTTGCTGATTCCAGAATGGGAAGGCCACACTATAGGGAAAATGTTAAATACTTAAAAGAGATGAAAAAAATCAAGGGTTTTGAGGAAGAATTCAATGAATTAATCAAATTACTCAGGACTAAATATGCAAACAGGCCTGCTTTTTTGGATGAAATGAAATATTTTTAGTTATTCTTTTGTAGATACTACTTTATGGTTGATAAAACTATGTGTTTAAATATTGAACTTTTTTACATACTTCCAGTTTTCCAGTGTTCCAGTGTTCCATAAAAGGTATTCCTTTCAAGTGTAAGTGGATGAGATTGCCGCGCAGGCAAAAGCCTGCTCGCAATGACAAAGAAATAGTCTGCCGGTCTCGCAGTCAAGAAAGAATCAGAAAATCTGCCATTCCTTAGATCAATAAATACTGTGAGCTTAAGTGGATGAGATTGCCACGCCTACCTCTTAACATTAGTTAAGGGCAGGCTCACAACGACAAAATAAGTATACCGTTCACCCCCACTTAATCCTCCCCCCTCAAGAGGGAGGAGATAAGAAAAAAGTTAATCCTTTGATCAAAGTAGATAAAATAAGAAAAAAGTTAATCTTCTATTCAAGGGGATATTTAAGATCAGGTTATCAGTTCTTAGTTTTTGGTTTTTAGTTAAAATACTGTGGGTATAATTGGATGAGACTGCTTCGTTGCTTTGCTCCTCGCAGTGACAAATCGATATCAAGATAAATACAATAATATTTGCAAATATGGAAATATACAATAATGCAATAATAGAAAAGACAATATTGCAATCTCTCAGTATTCCATCATTCCAAACTATATATACAGCTTTCAGTTAGCAAACTTTTCTTTTCTTATCTTTTTTAAAAAACCAAAAACCAAAAACATAACACCTTAATCATAACCTATTGACAATAAAGAATATTTATGAGAATATGTTAGGGAATATCTAACTAACTATTGAGGTGACATTTTGAAAGAGCATTATACCTTGTTTAGTGTATTTAACCGTTTTATGCTAATTAAGACAGAGTGCAGATATAATGTTATTAATAGACACAATATTTCAGGGCTGACATTAAAACAGATTGAATATCTGAAAAAATTTGACAAGCGGGAGAATATAACTATCAGCCAATTAGCTGAGGAGCTGGGTTTGTCTAAACCAACTGTCACCGAAATGGTTAAAAAGTTTATTCGATTAGATTGCGTCCAGAAAGAACAATGTAGACATGATGCAAGAGTCTATTATCTGTTTCTTACCAAAAAAGGTAAGATGATTGCCAGGTTAGAACAGATTGCCAATGATAATTTTGTGAAAAGAGTAGAAAGTTGTTTAAGTAAAGAAGAAATTAATTTATTGATAGAAATACTTTTAAAGGTAGTCTAAAGGTTCATTTTTTTTAATATATATGTTAGGTTAAATAAAACTAACAATATATGATAATATACCCTGATTTTATAAAGAATAAATATTGGGTGTTGGGGCGCAGAAAGAAATTCCATTTTTAGAAATGAGGTAAGATTAATGAGTACCAATAATGTAAAAGATAAATTAGCAATTATAGCAATACCCGGCCACGTGCTGTTTAAAGGAATAAAAAGCACCATTAGAATTAGCAGGGCACTATCTGACACAATATATCCAAGAATTAAGCAGGATAATGATTATGCTATTGTGCTACTTTTAAAAGATGGATGTAATCTGGAAAATTACCAGGAAGAAGATTTATATAAAATTGGAAGTCTGGTAAAAATAGAGGAGATAGTCGATGCAAAGACAACCAGTGATATGAATTTAGAAGTATTGGACAGGATAGAGGTTAAAAATATAAGCAAGGAGCAGGATCAGGATTATTATATCGCCGAATATGAGATTAGTCCGGATATTGAAGATTTAGATAAGAATTCGCAAAACCAGATGCTTGAATATATTAAAAAGCTTTCTGCTGAAATCAGTAAAGGGTTTGTCGGCTCTGAAAGCTATATTAAGTTTATCAATAGTATGAATGACTTAGAAAAAATGATTAGCTATTTAATGCAGTTTATCAACATATCAGCTTCTGAAAAGCAAGAATTGTTTGAAATTAGATCCAGAAGAAAAAAATGTTTAATGTTTTTAGATATCCTCATTAAACAAAAAGAAAATATCAAATTCCAGATGGAGATAAATGCAAAGCTGACCGGTGAAGTGAATAAGCAATATCGAGAAAAAATGCTGAGAGAACAGCTAAAAGCAATTCAGGAAGAATTAAATGGGGGGAAGCAGTCTGAAAATAAAAAGAAGGATTACCTGGCCTTGATCAATGAATCCAACATGCCTGAAAACGTGAAAGAAATTGCACTGACAGAAAATGAAAAATTGGAAAATCAAGGGCCAAATAATGTGGAGGCAAATGTAATAAGAAATTATTTGGATTTACTGATAGCGCTTCCCTGGGGAAAAAGCAGTATAAAGGAAGTAGATATTAAAGAAGCCAAGAAAATTTTAGAAAAAGACCACTATGGCCTGGATAAGGTGAAAGAGAGAATTATTCAACATTTAACCGTGATGAAGCTTAAGAATAATCAGCAGGGCTCCATTCTGCTTCTGGTAGGGCCTCCGGGAACGGGGAAGACCAGTTTAGGGAAAAGCATAGCCAAGGTGCTTCAGAGAGAATATGTGAGAATAAGCCTTGGAGGCGTAAGAGATGAAGCGGAGATAAGAGGGCACAGGAGAACTTATGTTGGTGCACTTCCGGGCAGAATTATACAGGGAATCAAAAAGGCAGGCACCAATAATCCTGTATTTATATTAGATGAGGTGGATAAACTATTGGCTTCCAATATGGGCGATCCGGCCAGCGCATTGCTGGAAGTACTGGACCCTGAACAGAATAATTCGTTTTCAGACCATTACCTGGAAGTACCTTATGACTTATCTGATGTATTTTTTATTGGAACAGCTAATTCTCTGAGGGATATTCCAGAACCGCTCAAAGACAGAATGGAAATTATTCAAATTCACAGCTATACAATGACTGAGAAATTCCATATAGCAAAAAGACATCTAATTGATGAAGTTTTGGAAAATCATGGCATTACATCTGGTCAGTTAAAGATAGAAGATAATGCCATAAAAGCGATTATAGATAAGTATACCCGTGAGGCTGGGGTGAGAGGATTGAAAAAGCAATTATCTGCTATAGCCAGACACGCAACAGAAAAGATAATAGTTGATGAGGTAAAAATTCCTTATACAGTAAAAGAAGAAATGCTGTTTGACATATTAGGATCGGAGATATCCAGATATGACAAAGTCAAGAAATCAAATCCACCCGGGGTCGTTACCGGATTAGCGTGGACACCTGTTGGTGGTGATATTCTATTTATTGAAAGTGCTTTTATGCCGGGAAAAGGAAAGCTAATGCTTACAGGTCAATTAGGTGATGTTATGAAAGAATCAGCTAAGATATCCCAGAGTTTGATCAGGTCGAGATTGTGTCTAACCCTGGAGAATAATCATTTTGATAAACATGATCTCCATATTCATATACCACAGGGCTCTATTCCCAAGGATGGGCCGTCTGCCGGTGTGACCCTGTTTACTTCTATAGCTTCTCTGTTTACCGGCATCCCGGTAGATGCTAAAGTGGCTATGACCGGAGAAATATCCTTGAGAGGTACAATTCTTCCGGTGGGTGGAATTAAAGAAAAGGTAATCGCAGCAAATCGTTCGGGTATTAAAAAAATACTGCTACCTTTGGAAAATAAAAAAGACCTTTGTGATGTCCCGGAGGAAATAAAGAAAGATATGCAGTTTATTTTCATCGAAACAATAGAGGAATTAATGCAAGAGACATTAGGTATTAAATTGCCAAGGGTTAGCGAATTTCATTTTTACATTCCGGATAATGATGCGTTGAATACAGATAAAGAAATTGTTAATGTATAAGATAAAAAACAAATATTTGACAAATTTTTTAAATAGTGTATAATAAAACTATAATAAATAATAATTAATAATATTATATATAAAAATATAATATTATTAATTAACCTTCTATCTTAGATAGAAGGTTAATTAACAGTAATAAATGAAATAGAGATTTTTTAGTTTTGTACTAGTTTACCTCTAAATTAAATGTTACTGAAAAAATAATTTAAAAGGAGGTAAATAAGATGCAAGGAAGCAAACTGTACGTAGGTAATTTAAACTATTCTGTAACTAACGAACAATTAGAAGAACTTTTTGCTAATCATGGCACTGTTAAAAGTGTCAATATTATCCAGGGCAAAGGCTTTGGATTTGTAGAAATGTCTTCTTCAGAAGAAGCTAATAAAGCAAAAGATGCTTTACATGATACCGATTTTAATGACCGACCATTAAAGATTGATGAAGCTAAGCCACAGCAACCAAGAAGAGATTTTAGCGATAATCGAAGACGATATTAATTATAGTTGAAGAATAAAAGAAGCCCCTTTAACAATAAAACTGAAGGGGTTTCTTTTATTTGAAATAAAAGGTCGAAGAAATAATAAAATATTTTTGATTCTGCCCAAAGCCACCCGAAAATTTTCAAAGTAAAATTTATAAACACAAATGTCTATTATCAGTTATTAATTTACCAGATAGAAAATGATTGCTTTATTGAAGAGAAGAGTAAAATTTTGTTATTGCTGAAGAAAAAATATCAGGAGACAGAAGTTATGAGAACAAATAAAATTTATGATATTAATGATTTTACTTTTACTTCAATTGTAAGTGAACTTAAGGAAGCAGATAAGAAAGAACTGATTACTGAGAAAATAAAAAGCAAAAGTCCTCAGGATAAAATAAAAACAATAAACAAGTCAGAAATAAATTCTATCCCTTTTGATAAGAGAGTCAATCTGGATGACCCGATTAAGATGTACCTAAAGGAAATTGGTCAAATTAAATTATTAACTGCAAAAAAAGAGATTGAATTAGCCAAACGAATTGAAGAAGGGGACGTGGAGGCTAAAAGAATTCTTGCGCAATCAAATTTAAGATTGGTTGTTAGTATTGCTAAGCATTATGTAGGTAAAGGGCTGCTCTTTTTGGATTTGATTCAGGAAGGAAACATAGGTTTGATGAAGGCTGTGGAAAAGTTCAATTATAAGCTTGGCAATAAATTTAGCACTTATGCAACCTGGTGGATTAGACAAGCTATTACCCGCTCTATAGCTGATCAGGGAAGAACAATACGTGTTCCTGTGCATATGGTGGATATGATCCATAAGTTGACAAGAGCATCAAAGCTTTTAATACAGGATCTGGGTAGAGAGCCTTCTGTTGAGGAAATTGCCGAAAAGATGGAGTTGCCATCTGAAAAAATCAGAAAAATCATTAAAGTTGCCCGACATCCTATTTCTCTGGAAAGTCCAATTGGTAAAGAAGATGACAGAAATTTGGGAGATTTTATTGAAGATGAAGATTCCCCTGAGCCTCAGAAAATTGCCGGTGATACTTTATTGAAAGAGCAACTGGATAAAGTTTTAAAAACTTTAACACAGAGAGAAAAACATGTTTTAGAATTAAGGTTTGGTATAGCCGGAGGCCACCCCCATACCCTGGAAGAAGTCGGGAAGGATTTTGGATTAACACGTGAAAGGATCAGACAAATACAGGATAAGGCAATTAAAAGATTAAGGCATCCTAACCGAAGTAGAAAATTACGAGATTATCTTGATTAAAAGCAAGCACTACAAGTAGGTCATATTATAAATATATAGAAAGAATCTTCAATCTTCATTTTACATATTAAGAATTTTACTGAGAAAGATTAATTGATATGTGCTTCTTGCAAAAGACATGGGGATAGTTCTTGAATTATCCTAAAGAAAAAAATCAAATCTCAACTACATAGTGGGTTTTGTGCTTAGATTTAATAATAATTTAAAGAAGTCAAAACAAAATTTCCATTGTTGGTGGAGGATGTGTATAATAATAAAAGAACCTACTCCTCTTCAGGCTATCGAACCATAAAAGAGCATAATAGCTCATTATTTAACAATATCACATAGAAAGTTTCAATAACTAAGCCACTACATATTTAATCTAATAGATATGATTCTCCGGATACTAAATTAATCAAGATAAAAATTCTTCTAAATCAAGAAATGTAAGAAATGCAAGGGAGTACTAATGAAGATATCCATAGCAACAATAACTAAAGATTTCAATTCTTTAGAGCCAATAAATGATTTTTTAGAAAATGCTTTAAAATATAATCATAAGATTTACAGTATTATAATTGTTTATTCCCATAATTGTAATTTTCGTTTAGTAGAAAACCTAAGGGAAAAAGTGAAAGTTTATTTGCTAAAAGTTAATGATTCCCCGGAAATGGTAAAATCATTAATCAATATTGGTTTACCTGCAGAAAATATAGATACTTTACTCAATTGCCGTACCTTAAAAGAGCATAAATTAGTGCCTTATGGTATGAATAGAAATTATGCCTTAATTCAGGCTTTATTAAATGGTTCGGGGGCAATATTTTTTATTGATACAGATGTTTATCCTAAAGTATTGGTAAATGCAAATGACAGGGTAAGAGAAAAAGAGATAGATTTTATCGGAAGGCACTTAGAATATTTAAAGAAAGAAAATGTTGTTATTACTACCAGTGATTATTCTGGCTATTCTATTATTCCACCTATGTTTTTTAAGGGAATGAAGGAATTATTTCAATCTTTACAAAAAGAAGATGCTTATGAGTTTTTAAGAAATTCAGAAAAACATGCCTGCTTAAATTTAGACAATGATAAAAAGAGAAAGGTTTTTGAAACAAATAAAATTTTAGGTGGAAATGTAGCAATCAAATTAACTGACCTTAAAGAGGTAAAACCTTTCTTTTCAACAGTGTATAATGTAAAAGGTGAAAATTATCTAACTCGTGGGGAAGATACTGTTATGGGAATCAAATTTAATAATTGTCATAAAAAATGTATTGATATAGATACCAGGATATTCCATAATACTTTTGGAAATTATCCTAAGGTCCCGGATATAAAGAAATACAAATCTATCAGAGATAGATTTTTTTATACCTGTCTGGGGTGGATTGGCAGAAATCCTTTTTTAAATTGGCTGAAGGGTGTAGATGTAAAAGAAGTAGAAAAATTGCAGAAAGAAAAATCAGTTATAGGCTCCAGGGCTTTAACTTCTTACCTCCAAGATGAAAGATTTTTAATACTGCCTGAAGCACTGGAAGAATCTTACAATAATTTAGGAAGAGTTATTAGTGAATACAAAAATACCATGCAGGCTTGGGATAACCTGATTGAAAAATTAGGAAAACAGGAGATAATTAAATGAAGATATTGATAATAAATCACTTCCCCCTGGATGGTTCAGGGAGCGGAGTCTACACTAAAAACCTGGCAAAAGAATTAACCAAAATCGGACACAGTGTTAAAGTAATATTTCCGGAAAACCAAACAGTACCAACGGAAATTTTTGGAATAAGACCGATAATGTTCAAGAATAACAATAATAAAAATTATGAAGTTGATTTTAATTTCCCCTGTTTTACCAGTCATCCCAGGAGCAATAATACTTTTTATGAACTTACTGAAAAGCAGATGAAGACCTATATTGATATGATGGTTAAGGTGACCAGGGAAGAAGCAGAGAAATTTAAACCTGATATTATTCATGCCCAGCATCTCTGGATTGCCCCATATGCTGCATATGGGACCGGTATTCCCTATGTTGCAACAGCACATGGTACAGACCTGAAGGGATTCATAGAGGACAAAAGATATCATTCTTATGCCCTGGAAGGTGCCCAAAATGCGGAAAAAGTAGTTACCATATCAAAGCAAGTAGACAGAGAAGTCAGTGAACTTTACCATATAGAAGATAAGAAAAGAAAAATTGTCTATAGCGGCTATGATACCGAACTTTTTAAAGTAAAAAATCTTTCTCGAGGGGAAGTCTTAACAAGTTTTGGAATAAATGATATTCCGGATTATATTGTTTTCTTTGCCGGGAAATTAGCCCATTTTAAGGGAGTAGACATTTTATTAAAAGCCGCAAAAATATATGAGAGCCAGATGAATGAAAAAACAATGACCTTAATAGCCGGTAATGGTATATTGTATGAAGATTTAAAAAAACTGAAAGATATCTTAAAGTTGAAAAGAACATTTTTTTTAGGCCATGTAAATCAAGAACAGCTGGTAGATTTATTTAATATTGCGGATGTGAGTACTGTACCTTCAAGAATTGAACCTTTTGGGTTGGTAGCTATAGAAGCTTTAGCTTGTGGAACACCGGTAGTAGGAACCAACCAGGGAGGTCTTCTTGATTTTATAAATGCAGATATTGGTGCCCTGGTTGATGTAGAAGATGATATAGCCCTGGCAGAAGCAATTATTAATGAACTGGTTAGGCCTGATAAAAAAGAGAGAAAAAAGAGGGCACAGGAATATGCAATGAATAATTTTTCCTGGGAAAATACTATTAAGGAAGTAGAAAAAATATATCAGGAAGTCATATCTTGACTAAAGAAAGATAATTTTCTAAAGAATCATTAACAATAATAAGAAGGAGAAATAAAATGAAGCGAACTGTAGTGGTTATACCTACTTACTGGGGACGGGAAAACAAGATTGGCTACAAGAAAGGAGATATTGTTTATGACCACGCTACTCCGGTTGATGAAGAAGGTACCCTGGCTCGGACTCTGGAAAGTATGAAGATTTTAAAAAAGAAGGATTTTAAATTAGTGATATTAGTTTGCCCAACAAATATGGAAATAGAAGATGAAGCAGAAGAAAAAGCTAGAAAAATAATTAAAGAGGTAAAGCTGGATGCAGAAACCTATTTATTTACCCAAAATACTTTAAAGAAAATCAGGAAATATGCTAGAAATTCTAAATTAAAAGAAAATGTACTTTCATTATTAAGCTTAGGGGGTTATGCCAATGTCAGGAATATGTGTCTGTTTGCCTCTCATTTACTTAATTCTGAAATTACAGTATTAATCGATGATGATGAAGTGATTGAAAACCCTGATTTTATGGATATGGCCAGGGAATTCATTGGAAAGAGAGTATATGGCGAAACTGTATACGGGGTAGCAGGTTATTATTTGAATAAATATGGAAATTATTATGATGATGTCAGTATGGAACCATGGATGACTTATTGGAATCGGTTTGGATGTAAATCAAAAGCTTTTGATAAGATAATTGGTTGTGAACCACGGCTTAAGCAAACCCCTTTTGTTTTTGGTGGAGCTATGGTCATTCATAAAAATTTATATCAGATAGTGCCTTTTGATCCTAATATTACCAGGGGGGAAGATATTGATTATCTTATTAATGCTAAAATGTTCGGTTTTGACTTCTTTCTGGATAATAAATTAAGCATAAAACACTTACCTCCCCAAAAGACTCATCCTATATGGCAAAGAACAAGAGAGGATATCTATAGGTTTATTTACGAAAAATCTAAAATTGATTCTCAATATGAAGTAAGTAACATGCGGATAGTATCAGCAAAAGATTTTTTCCCATATCCTGGAGAATTTTTAACTGATGACCTGGAAAATAAAATTTTTAAGACTAATTTGTTGCTGGCAATGGAATCTTTGGCAAATAATGAAGTCGAGGCAAGCAAGGAGTCTATAAAAAATATTTATTTAAGTATGTATGAGGCTATTCCCAAAAAAGATCCTTTTACTGCTTACAGAAAAATACAGAAGGATTGGGAGAAATTAATAGATTTTACCTTGAACAACAAAAAAGAGATAAGAAGAATAATGGAAGAAAAAAATCTATTTAAAGTTGATATAAGAGTTGATACTGAGCATTACGAAAAAATTAGTCTGGAAGACAAAAAAGCAATATTAAAGAAAATGGTAGAATTTAAAGATTTCACAGAAGAGGAATTAGAAAAAATTGCAGGTATATCTGCAGTGAAGGCTTACCAGGCGGATGAGATTATCTTTAAAGAAGGTGATGAGGATTCTTCTTTTTATATTATAATCAGAGGATGTCTGCGTATTGTTAAATATAATGAAAAAAATGATGAGATTGTCCTGGCAGATATTTGCACAGGAGAATTTTTGGGAGAAACCGCTATTGTCAATGAAAGGCATCAGGTGAATGCTGTAGCAAGTGAATTTATCGAACTGCTCACTATAGAGCAGAAAAACCTTGAACTTTTAATTAAGGAAGATCCAAATCTTGGAAATAAATGCTTATATATGTTTTTAGAGAAAATATCTAAAAAATTAGATAAAACTAACTGTCTATTCCAGGAAAATTATATGCTGGGAAATCCTTCACTTCGGGATATGAGCTAATTTAAAAAAAATTAGAAAACAATATATGGTATTTATTTTCTTGGAAAATTTATTCAAATTGGCATTCTAAAAGAATTAAGCAGGGAAAAAAGAATATAGAATTTATCAATAAAGAGTAAATATTAAACTCACCAAGGTTAGAACTATGTAATCATAATAAAGAAACCGTATTTAATAAAGAGTAAATTAAAAGGGCTATCAATTCTCGGAAATATTTTCTATTCAATCCAGCAGGAAAGCAGGATCGGATAAAGATAAAAAGGAGGACAGGATTATTATGCTTAAAAAAATTGAAGGAGCGAAAAATTTACAGCCTGGTGAAATGAAGGAATTAAAAATTGATGGGATTCCTATTTTATTAATTAATTATCAAGGGAAATATTACGCTGTCAGAAACAAATGCACTCACCTGGGGTGCAAGTTATCTAAGGGGAAATTGGAAGAAAATATCATTACCTGCCCCTGTCACGGGTCTAAATTTGACATTACCAATGGTAAATTAGTTGAATGGATTTCCCTTTGGCCAAAATTTATCAGCTCATTAACCAGGATGCTGGGATTAGCCCGCTCTCTTGTTAATTATCAAATAGTGGAAAAAGATAACGATTTGTATATTGAGATATAAAATAAGAAGAATATTCGAGAGTATTGGTAAAGAACGTGTAATGAAAAAATGATTAAACAGAATACATTAGAGTTAATCAGACAAACACCATTGGTGAAATTAGACCGCTTATCCGGTAATAATTTTAACCTATATGGAAAGCTTGAGTTTATGCAACCAGGGGGCAGTGTAAAAGACAGGGCAGCATATCAGATCATTCAAGACGCCTATGGAAAAGGCGAATTAACTAAAGGGCAGCTGGTGGTTGAGATGACCAGTGGCAATATGGGAGCTGGCCTGGCAGTTGTCTGCAAACAGTTTGGGAACCCTTTTCTGGCAGTAATGTCTAAAGGAAACAGTCAGGAAAGAATGAAGATTATTAAAGCGCTGGGAGCCGATGTGTTGCTGACTGAACAAGTGGATGGAAGCCAGGGGATGGTTACAGGACAGGATATTGCTCATGCCTCTCAGGTTGCAAAAGAAATTGCTCAGAAAGAAAAGGGTTTCTATGTTGATCAATTTAACAATACCTCTGGTATCATGGCACATTTTAACACTACGGGTCCGGAAATATGGCAGGATTTACCGGAAATTGATGCTTATGTGGCATCTATTGGCACCGGTGGAACATTTATAGGAACTTCTAAATTTTTAAAATCAAAGAATAATAAGATAAAATGTATTGCAGTGGAACCTGCCGGAGCAGCAATACTGAAAACGGGAAGGGTAGAGAATTCACAACATATCATCCAGGGAACAGGATACAGCCTTATCCCACCACATTGGGATAACAATTTAGCAGATGATATTTTAACAGTTACTGATTCTGAGGTAAAGGAAATGACCAGCAGATTAAGCTCGGAACAGGGAATGTATGTGGGTTATTCTTCAGGTGCTAATGTCATAGCTGCCTTAAAGTATGCCAACAAACAACAGGAGATTAGAAATATTGTGACTATTCTATGTGATACCGGATATAAGTATTCTGATTTATAAACACATATAATGATATATAATATTGAAAGGAAACAAAAAATGAATCCTTCTCACTCCCACAAACCTCACAACCTTCCAGGTGAACATGCTATTACTGATATAGGTCAGCTTATCCTTTTTGCAATCTTTGTTCTGGTAATGGTTTTTGATATTTTCATATTTCAATTTTCGAATAAAACGCTAGGAACACTTTCTCAGATGGTTACTATACCTTTGTTTTTAATATTTTTTCTAATTGGCGGTTATTTTATTCTAACTTCACATCGTATTATTTTCCGGGAAACTGATAAAGAGGTAAGTGTAGTAACAAAAGGAGTTTTTAACATCGTCAGGCATCCCATGTATTTTGGTTCTATATTTTTATTTTTTAGTTTTGTCATTTTAAGTAATTCTGTTTTGGCCTTTTTAATCTGGATTGTGATCTGTTTTTTCTATTATTTTATTGCTCGATATGAAGAGAAGTTGTTGGTCAATAAATATGGTGATAAATATGAAGAATATCAGAAAAAAGTTCCCATGTTTGTTCCTTTCAGCAAATAGAAAAATATTTTTAGGCTTACAGATATAGAACAGAACCAGTGTCATATTGGTATGTTCGAAAAAAGTAAGCAGATTTTTATATAGGGGAAATAGGGTATGTTTGCATTTATTTTAAACATACAAAAGGTTTATAATATAGAGTTAAGTGCGGGATAATAAATTTATCAATACCTTCAAATAGTTTACCTGGAAGTAAAAAGATTTAGATGGTAAAGATTAAAAAGTTTATGCAAAAAGATGTGATATAAGTAAGTTTCATGGTAAAGGAAAGATTTAAAACAATGGTGAAAAGAAAAGAAATCAAAGAAGAGATTCAGTCCGTTATTTCTGGTAAAACACTTGATGCTATATTCCCGCCGCTCTTTTTCGTTTTAATGAACAGTCTAGCGGGCTTGGATTTGGCGATTATTGCTTCCCTGGTTTTAGCGGTAGTATTGACAGTACTCCGTCTTGCCCGGAAGCAAAACTGGAAATATGCTGTAGGTGGTTTGGTTGGAGTTGTCCTGGCATCAGGTTTGGCATATTTAACCAGAAACCCGGCTCTTTATTTCATCGGACCTGTTATAAGCAGCGGTCTACTCTTATGTTTAACGATAGCAAGCCTAATAGTGGATAAACCACTTGCAGCCTGGGCAAGTCATTTGAGCCGGGGATGGCCTTTAGAATGGTATTGGCGTAGGGATATAAAGCCGGCATATCGTGAAGTAACCTGGTTTTGGATGGGATTGATCCTGATTCGCTTATTGATACAAATTTTACTATTGCAAGTCGGAGATTTAGCTGCAATAGCCTGGGTCAATATCTTGCTGGGATGGCCTTTAACTCTATTTGTATTGATTTTAACTTATATTTATGGCATCTGGCGTCTGCATCAGCTTGGCGGTCCCGGAGTAGAGGAATATAAAGAAGGTAAAGGTGCTCCCTGGATAGGACAGAGTAGAGGGTTTTAAAATTAATCCAAGGGGAAATATTAGAAGAAGCAGATTTACTGATTGAGGTAAGTATTTTGCAAAACTTATTAAAAATGGTATGATAAATTATTATTTAGCCCTCCCAGGTATAAGCCATAAATACTTTTATATTAGTTTGTTTGGCAGCTAAATTCTGAGGGCTCATTTTATTAATTAATTAACTGATTCAATTAACAAGGGATATCTGATTGTTTTTATTTAAGAATAATAAAAATCAAGAAAAAAATCATTTACTAAAAATTCTTATTGTACTTTCTGTTCCAAGTTTTATTTTGAGTTTTAATCATAATGGGTTTCTTGCTTTACTTCCTTTTGTCCGTGAAGAATTTTTTTTGACAAGAGCTCAAGTTGGTTATTATTCGACTTATTTTTTTATAAGTGCAGCAGTGCTGGCTGTTTTTACCGGGAGTATTGTTGATAATTTTGGACCAAAAAAGAGTATGCTATTGGGAATAGCAAGTATGAGTTTTGTAATGCTGTTCTATGGGTTTTTTTCTTCATATACTATTATTTTATTTTTAGCCCTATTAGCAGGATTGGGGTTTAGCATCATTACTCCATCAGTAACAAAAGGGGTTATACTAGTTACTTCTCGGGAGAATAGAGCAGTATCATTAGGGATTACTCAGGCGGGATTTGGATTAGGAGGTATTGCGGGAGCAGGTCTCCTACCATTAATAGCACCACTGCTTAATTGGAGAATAGCCATACAACTGGCAGCTATTATTGCATTAGCTTCAGGATTTTTGGTTTATAAATTTTATCATGAACAAAACAAAGATAATAGCCCGCGTGAATCAAATAAATCCAGAAAAGAAGAACAGAATAACCTATCTTTTAGAAATAGTTTAATATTGCTTTTTAAGAATAAATATTTATTTCAAGTATGTGTTGTTGGTTCAGTGTTCGGGATTGCAATGGGGACAGTTATATCTCATTTTGCTGTATTTATTTCTGATGATTTAGATAAAAGTAAGGCGATTGCTGGTCTTGGACTTGGTATACTCCAGTTTGGTGGGATAATTGGTCGCCCTATTTGGGGATGGCTTTCTGATAAGTTGCTTAAAGGAAGCAGACAATCAAGTCTTTTTTTAATAACTCTTTTCACAGGAATTATGTACTTGTTCTTTGGAATTTTCTTTAACCGCTTAGCATTAGATACAGGTTTGATATTTGTTTTTTCCTTTTTAATGGGATTTTCATCCCTCGGTTGGTCAGGAGTGCATTTTACTGCAGTGGCAGAATTTGCAAAAGAAAAACAGGCAGGAATTGCTACCGGCCTATCCTTGCTTTTCATTAGAGTAGGAGCATTATTTGCCCCGCCTATTTTTGGATTTATAGCTGATTTGAAGGGTTCCTATAAACATGGTTGGATAGTTTTTGGCATTTTTATTATTGTTTCTGCCTTTATTTTTGTGGGACGAATCCGAAGCGATAAAGATAGTACTTCGCCTATATGATATATATTGAATTTTACCTGCTGGAGTTTTAGTAACAATTATAGTTCATTATTTTGTCAGGTTCTTTTCTTTTTTTGGGTCGGATTTCGTCAGATATCGGATATCCCATGGTGATTATGAGTTCTACTTTCTTTGATAGTGGAATATGGAGCAGTTCCTTTACTCCTTTTTCGTCAAACCATCCTAACATACAGGTTCCCAATCCTTATTCTGTTGCCTGAAGGCAGATATGTTCAGCGGCAATCCCTATATCAATTGGGGTTAATTCTTTATTTTTAACAGCCTTAGTTATTTTGTTGGTAATGCTTGTTTTATATTTTTATCTTTTTTAATTTATATATTATTTAAATCTTAAGCTTTCACTATCTCTATAATCCATTTCGGTCGCTCTTGTAATTGTTTTTTATTATATTATAAAAAGCACTGCTTGTCATATTAAGAGCTTTTAAAGTCTGTAACAAATGAAAGAAATTGGGGAAGAAGATATCATTTTTAATAATTCCAAATTTTCTTTATTTGTATAAAAAATAAACAGGTATTATTACTAAAAAGGAAGATAGGTAAGAAAAGGAACGATGGATAGCCAGGGACATTAAAGAGGGGTTGAGCCTGCTATTAAATTACAGGACAGTGGTTTGCCTGTTGAGAAAACAATTTAAAAAGATGTCAAAGAGAAGGGGTTCTCTATTTAATAAGACGGATAATTAATAGAATTGTCAGAGTCTGATTCAGATCTTTCTAAAAAATTAATAACTTCAATACTTGCAAGATGTAAATGGGTTTTGGCAATAGCCCATGTTTTTTGAAAGTTTCTTGAATACAAGCCATCAACAATTTCTTTATGTTCAATAAGTGATTCTTCGAAGCGTTTTTTTGAATTAAGGGAGAATACGCGGAAGGGCTGGAAAAGATAAAAAATATTTACAGCCATTTTGTACATCAACATATTTCCGCTTAGCCTGTAAATGGTATCGTGAAACTGGGCATCAATTCTTGCATATTTGTTTGTATCATTATCAGCATGCACTTTTTTCATTTTTTCATATATTTCAGATAGTTCATTAAGGGAGTCATCTGAGGCATTTTCAATTATTTTTTTTATCGAATATTTTTCAATTAATGTTCTGAAATCAAGTATTTCAATGATATCCTGTTTGGTGAGTTTTTTTACAAAAACACCTTTATTTGGAACAATTACTACAAAACCTTCACCCGATAGTTCTTTTAATGCTTCCCTGATTGGAGATTTACTAACATTTAATTCATTGGCAATATTATCCTCCAGGATACGATTCCCGTGTTTATAAATTCCACTAAGTATTCTATTCTTTATAATGGTATAAACTTGCTCTTTTTTTGTTGTAATACCATTATCTTGCTTTATATTAAACATCTGATTCACCTTCACCTTCTTTGCAAAATACCGAAATACTGTAGATTGTTTTATAAAAAATAATAAATAATAATTAGAGTAAACCCCAATCCCAGAGTTAATCGCAACATAAATTAATATCTATATTCTAATTATATAGAAAAATAAATATATTTCAAAATATCTTTCTTAACTCTTAACGAAAACAGATATTTTATTAGTTTTATAAGTATTTATAAGGAAATTTATTTAAAGATATATTTTTAAAATAACAACTAACTCCCTTGACACCCTGCCGAACATATTATATCATAATTTTATAAATTATAAAATATATTTTATATATTATAATTTATTGCAATCATAAACACTGAACATAAATAATTTTAATATGTCCCGGTACCTTTAAAAAAGTAAATTGGAGGTGATAGATAGAAAAATTTTTGTTAAAAAATTTTGGTAAATTTTTAGGGAGGAAAGATATTTATGAAAAGTTCTAAAATGATTGTTTTGTCTTTAGTTTTAGCATTGTTTTTTTTAATGTCCGGTACAGTTTTGTCAGAAACTATTAATTGGAGAATGGCTTCCTGTTGGCCACCGGATAACATTCTTGTTGAGGGAGATAGATATTTTGCAAAGGTAGTAGATGAACTCAGCGAAGGTCAACTTAAGATTAAAGTTTTTCCTGCACCACAGCTAGTTGCGCCAGATGAAGTTTTCGATGCAGTTGCAAGCGGTGCCATTGAATGCGGAGGCGACTGGCCTGGTTATTGGTCCGGGAAAAATCCTGCATTTGAATTAATTGGTTCTTACCCAATGGGCTTGACACAATATCATTATATTAACTGGTATAGACACTATGGAGGACAGGAGTTAATTCAGAAACTATATGGTAAATACGGCTTGCATTATTACATTAACTGGGTTATCCCAATGCAATCAGGTATTAGAAGTAATATCCCAATCCGTTCAGCTGAAGACTATGAAGGTTTGAAATTAAGAATATCAGGAAGACCCCAAGGACATGTATTACAGCAGCTGGGAGCAACCCAGGTTATGCTTGCAACTGGAGAAGTGTATCAAGCATTACAATTAGGTACGATTGATGGTGGAGAAGTTGCAACAGCCGCAATAGATTGGGGCTTAGGATTTGGTGAAATTACAAAATATCAATGTGCACCTGGATGGCATGAGCCAAGTTGTGCTTACGGGGTAATGATTAACCAGGAAGCATGGGATAAACTTCCAGAAAATCTTAAAAAAATTGTTGAAATGGCAAATCAAGCTACTATGCATTATATGAGCCACTGGTATGAAATACAAGAAATCGAAGCCTTAAAAAAATTTGAAGAAGCAGGTACTGAGGTTATTCAGCTTGATGAAGATACTTTAAGAGAGATTGAAGGATATGTTAATGAGTACACCTCTCAAAGAGCAAAAGAAAATGAAGACTTTAGAGAAATGGCTCTTTCCATATTCACTTATCAAAAAGAAATGATTCCAGTTCAAAAACAGTTATGGCCCTTTAATCATGGTAGACTTCCTTGGGTATATCCCGATATACCGGGATTAGAATAAAAGAATAATTACAAAAAATAAATAAGAGGGAATGGTTTTTTGTTTATATTCCCTCTTATTTAAATAAAAAAAGAGTGAAAAAAATGTTGATAAAAATTGTTCAATTTATTGATAAATTTACTGATTTTGTTGGTAAAATGACATCATGGTTAGTAGTGCCCTTAACATTATTTGTGGTACTTGAAGTCATATTAAGAAAAGTATTCAATAATCCCACTATATGGAGTTTTGAATTAAGTATCTTTCTTTACGGTGCACATTTTATGTTAGCTGCCTCTTATGGGCTTTTACATAAGTCCCATGTTAACGTTACTTTGATAGTAGACAAACTGTTTTCCAAGAAAACAGCTGTAATTATTGATTTAATTAGTTACATTTTATTACTCATTCCTTTTGTTGTTATGATGATTATTTTTGGAACTGGTTTTGCTGCGAAGTCCTGGGCTCAACTAGAAACTAGTTGGAGTGTTTGGCATCCACCGTTATATCCAATAAAAACAGTTATTCCAATCACTGCAGTATTGATAATGATTCAAGCAATATCGGAAATACTTAAAAAAATATTATTTATTATTTCAGGAGATGAAAGATGGACCCATTAACAATAGGTATTTTAATGTTTGCCTTGTTGCTGATTTTTATTCTTTTAGGTCACCATATTGCTTTTATATTTGGTGGGTTAGCAACAATTTTTGGGTATTTTTTTTGGGGACCAAATATTTTCCCCATGTTTATGAGTCGCATTTATGGCAATATGTCCGATTTTATTCTTTTGGCAATAACTCTCTTTATTTTTATGGGAAATCTGCTATCATCATCTGGAATAGCTGAAGGCCTTTTTATGGCATTACGGCAGGTGATTGGAAGAATAACCGGTAGCCTTGGAATTTCAGTTATCATTGTATGTATTTTATTTGCTGCTTGTACAGGAGTTATTGGAGCATCTGTTGTAACGATGGGATTACTGGCAGGCCCAATTTTAATAAGGTATGGATATCGAAGAGATCTTGCTACAGGAATTATTGGAGCGGGAGGTACTCTGGGAATTTTGATTCCACCCAGCATTATGTTAGTAATCATGGGGAGCCAATCGAACCAATCAGTAGGAAGGCTATTTATGGCCGCAGCAGTACCTGGGGTTATATTAGGATTTTTATATGTTGCATATGTTGCATTAAGATGCTTTTTAAATCCAGAGATAGGTCCTCCCATGCCTAAAGAAGAGATTGAAAAAATCCCAATTGGTAAAAGAATTAAGGATTTATTTCTTTATGCTATTCCCCCATTGTTATTAATTTTAACTGTTCTTGGTTCGATTTTTACCGGAGTTGCTACACCTACTGAAGCTTCCGGAGTTGGTGCATTTGTAACTTTTTTAATGATGATTTTATATAGAAGGTTTAGCTGGAAAGCATTAAGAGAAGCAGTTTTTGAAACTGCCAAAACAACTACAATGGTTGTATTCATGTTAACTACTGCAAGTTGTTTTACTGCTGTATTTCTGGGATTAGGATGTGGAGATGCAATTGTAGAAAAAATATTATCCTTAGCGCTGGGAAGATGGGGTACTCTATCTCTTATGCTTGGAATAGTAATCATATTAGGTTGTTTTATTGACTGGTTAGCTATTGTTTTAATAACATTCCCAATTTTCTTACCAATAGTAAATGAGCTTGGTTTTAATGAATTGTGGTTTATTACTCTATGTGCAGTAGCCTTACAAACATCTTTTCTTACTCCACCCTTTGGATATGCTTTATTCTATATATTTGGTTTAAAATTACCAGGAGTAACACAGGTAGATGTTATAAAAGGAAGTGCACCTTTTATACCTTTAATTATTTTGATTATTATACTAGTTATTGTTTTCCCGGATATTGTTTTATGGCTTCCGGGTTTGATGATAAGGTAATATATAAAATTATAAATACGATTGTTTTTAAAGAAATTTTTAAAATAAAACATAGCCGAAAAAGGAGTTAGGTAAATGAAATTAAATGATCAAGAAAAGCGCATGCTCTCAGGAGAAGAAGGGGCTGGCGCCAGAAAAGCAATGGAAATATTAATTGCAAAGGGAGAAGCAGAAGGAGCAGAAAAGATGGTAAATATTTCTTATGCCCATCTTATGCCCGCAGATACCATGTTTTTTCCTTATGGAAGACAAGGTGAATGGTCAAGAGAACTCACTGGTTCTTTGACAGAGGGGGTAACTCATTTAAAAGTACCAACAACTATGGAACCAAAATTTTGTGATTTAGAAAAAGCAGCACACAAAATGGAATTTTCTAATGATACTATTGAAGAGATGAAAAGTATCATGAATCCTGCCTCAAAATATTTTGAGAATCTTGGTGTAATTCCAAGTTATACTGCCTTACCATTTACCATATATCCTACAAAATTTGGGCAACATGTAAGTATTGCCGAATCAATTGCGATACTTTGGGCGAATACAGTGTTTGGCTCTCGTTGTGAAAGAGATGACGGAGTTACTTCCTTGGCTGCTGCAATAACTGGTGTATATCCAGAGATTGGTGCCCATTTACAGAAGAACAGATATGCAGAAGTCGTAATAAGACCGGCAAATAATGTTGATATAGCAAGCTTTAATTATACAGATTGGGATGCATATAGCCTTGCCGCTTCTCGGAAATGTAAAGAAAAGACACCAGTCTTTTTAGGCTTACCAAAAGAATTATCTTTTACACAAATGAAACACTTGCTAGAAGTTATTGCAGTTGAATCCGGTTTAGCCATAATGCATATTGTTGGCTTGACTCCAGAAGCAAACACTTTGGAAGAGGCGCTTGGTAATAAGAAACCTGTTGAAGAATATGAAATAACAAAATCAGATATTGAAGAATCATATCAAATTGCAACTACAGCAACAGAAAATCCGGTAAATTATGTCTTTTTAGGATGTCCGCATGTAACACTTCCAGAATTTCGAATAATTGCAGAAACACTTGAGAATAAAAAAGTTCACCCAGATGTGACTCTTATTGTTTCAACTAATAGATATTATATGCTTACTGCAAAAGATATGGGGTATGTAGATGTCATTGAAAAAGCTGGTGGAACAGTAGTTCAGGATATGTGTATTGCCTTTTCTGGAACACAAGCAACTGGTACCATTGCAACTGATTCAATAAAAGCGGCCTTTTTCTATACAGGATTTTCTTCAGATTCAAATAGAAAAGTTAGGCTTGGCGATATACAGAAGTGTATTGAAGCATCTATTAATGGAAAATGGAATGAAAGGAGTTAGAAATGAAAGAAAAGGTAATCAAAGGTAAAACTATTAAAAAACTCGGAATTATTGAAGGAGAAGCAGTTGTAAGTAAGGATCTAGTTGCTTTTTGGGGTGGAACAAATTGGGAAACCGGAGAAATTGTTGAAGTAGGCCATCAAGCTAAAGGGAAAAACATGGCTGGCAAAATATTAGTATGTCCTGCCGGGAAAGGCGGAGCCGGGGATACATTTGGATATTATTACTTGTATAAAAGCAAGAAAGCACCAAAAGCAATTGTTTGTAACAGGGCACAAGGCACTACTCTTGCTGGAGCTTTATTAACTAACACTCCTATGGTATACGCTTTTGATGATAATGTGGTTAATATTATTGAAGATGGAGATCAAATAACTGTAGATTCCGATAATGGGAAAGTTACTATCAGAAGAAAATAAATATTTTGATTGTCTATTAATTTAAATACCTAAAAATATTTTAAAATAAAGAGGAGTGATTCTGTTGAAAATTGATGCATTGTTAATAAATAGTAAAGATAATGTTGCAACTGCATTACGAGATATAGATGCCAATGAATCGGTAACTGTGGGTGAAAATAAAAAAAAGAAGAGTATATCAGTTAAGGAAAAAATTCCTTTTGGCCACAAATTTGCTACTAAGACTATAAAAAAAGATGGAAATATATATAAATATGGCGAGATTATTGGCAAAGCCACAAAATCAATACCGGAAGGATATTATGCTCATATACATAATATTGAAAGTCTAAGGGGAAGAGGAGATTTAGAAAGGAAATTAAAATGAGATTCAGTGGATATGAAAGAGCGAATGGTTCAGTGGGAACCAGGAATTATGTTGGCATAATATCAACGGTTGTTTGTGCAAATGAAGTAGCGATTGATATTGCAAATAAAGTTAAGGGAACAGTGTATTTCACACATCAGCAAGGTTGTTGCCAAACACCGGTTGATATTAAGAGAGTTACAGATACACTCATAGGCTTGGGTAATAATCCAAATTTACACTCAGTACTTTTAGTTAGCTTGGGTTGTGAAAGTGTGGATATTGATGAGGTTCAGAAACAAATTGCTCAAACAGGTAAAAAGGTGGAATCGATAATTATTCAAGAAATCGGAGGAGCAGCTCGTTCAATTTCATCCGGTACATTGAAAGCACAAGAAATGGTAAGAGATGCTTCAAAACAGAAAAGTGAATGGCATCCAATAGATAAACTTGTTCTTGGATTAAAATGTGGAAGTTCAGACACAACCTCAGGGTTAGCTCCAAATCCAGCATTAGGAGTAGCATCAGATATACTAGTTGAAAAAGGAGGCACCTCAATTTTTGGTGAAGTAACAGAAATTATTGGTGCTGAGCATATCATGGCTAAACATGCAGCTAATGAAAAAGTTGAAAAGAAAATATATGAGCTTGTAAATAGAATGGAAAACAGAGCCAAATCAGTTGGAGCTGACATTCGTGGAGGTCAACCTACCGGCGGTAATATAAAAGGTGGTTTAACTACGATAGAAGAAAAATCATTAGGTGCAATTGCAAAAGCTGGAAATGCAAAAATTCAAGCAGTATATGAATACGGTAAAAAGCCAGATAGAAAAGGTTTAGTAATGATGGATTCTCCAGGGAGAGAGCCAGAATTATTAACCGGTTTAGCATCAGCGGGTGCAACTGTTATTGTTTTTACAACCGGAAGAGGGGCACCCCAGGGTTTCCCATTCGTACCTGTAATAAAAGTAACTGGAAACAAGAATACAATGAATAAACTTAGTGATCATATGGATCTAGATGTAAGCCCGGTAATTAGAGGCGAAGAAACCATTAAAGAAGCAGGAAAACGAATTTTTTCTGAAATTATTGATGTTGCCTCTGGTAAACTTACAAAAGCAGAAATTTCTGGTTATACAAAAGCAATGGATATATACACTATTGGACCGGTTATATAAAGTTAAATTTATGTTCTTCTTTTAATATTTAATATAGGAAAAACTATGATATTACCAAGAATGACTAAAATCAGGCAAAAAGTACATGACGATTATATTAAAGACATACCCGGGTATATTCAATCGAAGATTAAATATACAGGATTAGGCGCCAAAATTAAAGAGGGAGACACTGTTGCTATTACAGCCGGCAGCCGAGGTATTACAGATATAGTTAATATAATCAAAATAATTGTTGAGGAATTAAAAAAAATAAAGGCAAACCCTTTTATTGTACCTGCAATGGGTTCCCACGGTGGAGCAACTGCTGAGGGACAAACTTCAGTACTGGCAAAATATGGCATTACCCAGGATTCAACAGGTGCTCCAATTTATAGTTCTATGAATGTTGTAAATATTGGAAATACAAAAAGCGGGATTCCGGTATATATTGATAAAATTGCATCCAATGCTGACCATATTATTGCAGTAAATAGGATTAAATCACATACTGAATTTTTTGGGAAAATTGAAAGTGGTTTAATTAAAATGCTGGTAATTGGACTTGGGAAACATAAAGGAGCTTTAACAGCCCATTCCTATGCAGTCAAATATGGTTATGAAAAAACCCTTATTGAAATAGGAGAGCAAATTTTACAAAAAACTCCTGTTACCCTTGGTGTAGGAATCATTGAAAATGGATATAGAAAAACATCTTTGATTGAATTTGTAGAACCAAAAGACTTCTTAAAAAAAGAACAACATTTATTGTCAATAGCAAAAGAGCAAACACCAAAACTTCCATTTAAAAAAATAGATATTTTAATAGTCGATGAAGCAGGTAAAGATATTAGCGGGACAGGAATGGATACAAAGGTTATTGGAAGAATTAGAAATATCTATGAAAAAGAATTAACAGAACCAAAAATAACTAGAATTGTTTTAAGAGATATTACAAATAAGACTGGTGGAAATGCTATTGGAGTTGGACTATCAGACTTTATAACAAAACCATTAATGGATAAGATTGATTTAAATACTACTTTTGTAAATACAGTGACTGCAATTACCCCAGAAAAAGGTAGAATACCACTAGTGTGCAGTTCTGATAAAGAGGCAATTGAAAGTGGATTTGCAACTGCTGGCCCCTTTGATTATAAGAATATAAGATTGGTAAGAATTAAAAATACTTCTGATATAGATGAAATGTATATCTCTGAAGGTCTATTAGAAGATGCAAGAAATATGGAAAATATTGAGATAATTGGTAATGCCGAAAAAATGAATTTTAACAAATTTGGACAAATTATTGATTGAATGAATAGAGGTTTTTATGTATTTGTTTGGGAAACTATTTCTTAACATTCATGTAAATTAAAATATACAGATACAGAATAAGAAAACTTTGATAAGAAAGGAGAGTAATCATTAAAATAAGGATAACTTAAATAATTGCATTTAAGAAGGGGGGGGGTTTTATTAATATAAAATATAGATACAGAGATGCTTAGTAAATATTTTTATAGTAAATTATAAAAGGGCGTATAATTCAAGATAAAATTATATTAAAATATAAAATATTAAGGAGGAGAATATTATGAGAAAATTTTATGTTATAGCAATTATGATTGGGATATTATTTCTTGGAATTTCACCTGCTATTTATGCTGCAGATGATGTTGAAGTACATTGGCAAATTAGCACTTGCTGGACACCGACCATAAACCTTATTGAAGGTGATTATCATATGGTCGAGATTATTGAAAAAATGACAGGCGGCAGATTTAAAATCGATCTTCTTCCAGCTAATTCAGTTGTGCCAACAACCGAGTTGTTTGATGCAGTGAGAACCGGGATGCTTGATGCTGCAAGCGATTATCCAGGTTACTGGAGTGGCAAAGAAAAGGCTTTTGAATTCTATTTTTCATTTCCGGTGGGTATGACAGCAGTAGACCTGGAGCTCTGGCTTTACCACGGAGGTGGTTTAGAATTACTCCGTGAGATTTACGGTAAGTATGGTATGATGTATTTCCCGGTTGGAAGAGCAGGTATGGAAAGTGGATTAAGGAGTAACAAGCCTTTAGAAAACAAAGATGATTTTAAAGGTGTAATGGCTCGTATTGGTGGAGGAAGTGCTCCTAATTTCCTTTTTTCTGAACTAGGAGGAACTGAAGTAACCTTAGCCGGTGGCGAAATATATACCGCATTAGAGAGAGGAACTATAGATGCAGCTGAATTCAGTGTTCCTGTTATTGACTGGGGAATGGGTTTCCAAGAAGTTACAGAGTACTGGTGTTTACCAGGCTGGCATCAGCCAACATGGGGAGGTGGCTGGATGATTAATATGGATAGCTGGAATGCACTTCCCGAAGAATTTAAAGAAATATTTAAAATTGCAGCCCGTGAAACCGGTATCTGGACATTTGCAAAATGGGAATATGAAAATATCGAAGCAACTCAAAATTTTATTGATGACGGAACTAAAATTACAGAATTAGACGATGAAACACTGGAAGAAATATTTATTCTTACAAAAAAATATGTAGAAGAAAATTCTGAAAGAGATCCAATGTTTAAAAAAGTAGCTGAATCTTATTACAATTATTTTAAAGATTTTTCAAATTGGCGTGAAATGCAAGGCAGATGGGGTTTCGGAGAAAATTTAGAAGACGAATATTTTCCAGAATTTTAGTTGATAATTTAAATATAATTGAACTGAAAGACTAATTTAAATCTATAAGCTTTTTTATTTACAAATAAAAAAGCTTATAGATTACTCTATATATTATTAACAAAACAGGGGTGTTAAATTGAATTTATTAAAAAAGCTCGTAAAAATAATAGATAGCATTACTATAGTTGTATTTAAAATTTGCAAATGGATTCTCTTACCCTTAGTTATCATAGTTGTTTATGAAGTCATATCACGATACTTTTTTAACAGTCCACATATATGGGCATTAGAAACAACTACATTTTTAGGTGGTGCTTTTTTTATGCTTTCTATTCCTTATGTTACATTTAAAGGGAAGCATGTTAATATAGATATTCTTCAAAATTATATGTCTCCTAAAGCAAAAGCAATAGTTGATATAATAACATATGTTTTATTTTATTGTGTCTTTAGTTGGATTTTATTGGTGTATGGTACCAGATTTGCTGCAAATTCCTGGGTTACTCTGGAGCGAAGCTGGAGTTCTTGGGCACCGCCATTATATTATATAAAAACAGTTGTTCCTGTGGCAGCATTTTTATTTTTACTTCAAGGAATTGCTATTATATTAAGAAAAATTATATTTTTAGTGGAAGAAGAGGAAGTATAAATGGATATTGGAATAATTACTATTTTATTGTTTTTATTATTGATTCTTGTCTTGTTTACAGGCCATCCACTGGTAACTGTTTTAGGTGGATTGAGTTTATATTTTGGATATTTCTTCTGGGGTAAACAAAGAGTTTTCTTAATGATTCCCAGCAGGATTTACGGGGCAATGGACAATTATATATTATTAGCGATACCACTATTTATACTTATGGCAAATTTACTTGATAAATCCGGAATTGTTGAAAAACTGTTCTACTCCTTGAACCAATTAGTTGGAAAATTTAAAGGAGCGATTGCTCTGGTAGTAATAATTGTGTGCACTGTATTTGCAGCATGTACTGGAATAGTAGGAGCTTCAATTGTAACGATGGGAATGATTGCATTACCACATATGTTGAAAAATGGTTATAGCAAGAGTTTTAGTACAGGAGTAATAGCTGCTGGAGGTTCACTGGGTATTCTTATACCACCTAGTATTATGCTTGTTGTAATGGGTGATCAGGCGACTTTGTCAGTAGGTAGACTTTTTTCAACAGCTATTGTGCCAGGCCTCATTCTTTCATTTTTATATCTTGTTTATATAAAAATAGTGGTTCATGTAAATCCTAACGTACAGGTTATAAGTACAAATATTGAAGAGGAAACTAAAACTTATAGCTTAAATGAATTGGTAGACATATTAAAATCTTTTTTACCACCTATTTTATTGATTTTAGGTGTGCTTGGCTCAATATTTTTTGGAATTGCAACACCCACAGAAGCTGCAGGGGTCGGTTGTTTTTTGGCATTTTTATTAATTTGTTTTTATAAAAAATTTTCTGTCAAAATAATAAATGAAGCTATAGAAGATACAGCTGTAACAACCGGAATGGTCATGATAGTGCTGGCAGTTGCGGGGGTATTTACCTCAGTTTTTGTAGCTATGGGGGGCGCCAGATTTGTTACACAGTTATTTTTATCAATAGAGTCAAAATGGCTGGTATATTCATTGATGATGGGGGTATACTTTTTTTTAGGCATGTTTATGGATTGGACAGGTATAATTTATATAACATTCCCAATATTTCTACCAATTGCAGCACAATTAGGATTTGATAAATTGTGGTTTGTAACAATTGTAGCAGTAATTCTACAAACATCCTTTCTTACCCCACCTTTTGGATATGCCTTGTTTTTCTTGAAAGGAATAGCGCCTAAAGAGGTAAAAATGACCGATATATATAGAGGTATAATACCTTTTATTGTATTGATGATTATTGGATTGGCGATTTGTACTATTTTCCCGGATTTAGTATTATATTTGCCTTCTATAATATATAATTAGGTTAAAAATGTGTTTTTGTGATACGCAATGTACTTTGTTCATAAAAAATATCTACGAAAATTTGACTTTTAAAAATATATTGTTAAAATATTACTAACAATTAAATATTGGTTTGCCTCACTTTTTATCTGAAGTGGGGTAGAGGCGCGAACGATAAAGAGTACTGGTAATAAGCTGAGCAGCAATGATTTATCAGGAAAGGTATCTTCGCCGAAGCCTGGTTCTGATGCTCTAAGACCCAGGCTGGGACTATGATCAACAATCATAGTACTGTCATCAAAGACAACTCCCGGTCTTTGATGGTGCGCTATCTCATCGAGGAGAGATAAAAGGGAGGTAAAAAGAAAGCTTACTATTTAAGAGCAATCGATGAGCTCAGCGCTTATTGGTTGCTCTTTTGTTTTATAATTAGTGATTTTAAGGTATTAAGGAGGAATTTAATGACAGTTGTCTCTTTGCAGGAAGTAATTAGTAGAAAGGGTATTGATTTAGATAAAAAAGGAAAATTAATGTTTGATGCTGTAGAACTCGAAAATATTGCCAGTGAATATAAGACTCCGTGTTTTGTTTATTCGGAAAATATTATAAGAGAGAATTGCCAGGAATATTGCAATACTTTTGAGAATAATAAAATCGATTACGAAGTCCTCTATGCCGGAAAAGCATTTTTGGTTAAAGCTCTTTGCAGGATTTTAAAGGAAGAGGGAATGGCTATTGATGCTTCCTCAGGAGGGGAGATTTATACTGCATTGTCTGCTAATTTCCCGGCAAAAAATATATATTTTCACGGGAACAACAAATCAGAAGAAGAAATCAGATTTGCCTTAGATAATAATGTAGGCACCATTATGATTGACAATCTATATGAATTGAATCTTGTTAACAAAATTGGCGGAGAGCTGAATAAAAAGGTTAAAATTATGGTCAGGGTAATACCTGGCGTTGATACACATACTCATGAAAAAATCAGGACCGGCCAGGTAGATTCGAAGTTTGGTTTCCCGATATTAGAACTGGAGAACATGTTTTCCAGAATATTGGAAAAAGAAAACCTTAATTATACCGGGCTTCATTGCCATATTGGTTCCCAGCTTCTTGACATACAGCACCATCTCCAGGCAATAGTTGAAATGGTTCAAGCTATCAAAAGAATAAAAGAAAGGTTTCAGGTAAGAACAGAAAAGCTTAATATAGGAGGGGGACTGGGAGTTCGGTATACCAGCAAGGATAAGCCTGTTCCAATAGCTGATTTTGTTAATAGTATTGTAGAAAAAATAAAGAAAGTTTGCCAGGACAAAAAAGTTATTTTACCAAAAATCTTAATTGAGCCCGGCAGGTCAATAGTTGCCGAAGCAGGTATAACGCTGTATAGGGTTGGTGCCATTAAGGAAATACCTGGTTTAAGAAAATATGTCCTTGTGGATGGAGGTATGGCTGATAATCCCCGACCAAGTCTTTATGATGCAGAGTATGAAGCAGTGCTGGTTAACAAGGTTACTCAAGAATCCAGTGAAAATGTTACGATTGCCGGTAAATTTTGTGAATCAGGGGATATTTTAATTAAAAATATTAAATTGCCGCCAGCAGAGAGTGGAGACCTGCTTGTTTTCTTTACAACAGGGGCTTACCATCATTCAATGGCTAATAATTATAACGGGATTCCCCGACCTCCTGTTGTTCTTGTCAACCGGGGAAAGCATGGTTTAATAGTCAAGGGAGAGACTTACCAGGATATTGTCCATAATCATACCTTGCCTTCCTGGTTAAGCTAATATTTGGTAGTTTTTAATTTAATGCAGGATTTTGCACAAAGAATTTAAAAACGGAGTTATTTTATGAAAAAGAAGTTTTTTAAGATGCATGGTATTGGAAATGATTTTATTTTAATGGATTTTTATTCAGAACAAATACCGGATAGTCTTGACTTTAATCAACTGGCAGAAAAAATTTGCCAGCGTCATTTTGGCATAGGGGGCGATGGCTTAATCCTGGTACTTCCTTCTGATAAATATGATTTGAGAATGCGCATATTTAATTTTGATGGTAGCGAACCGCAGATGTGTGGAAACGGGATACGTTGTTTTGCCAGATATGTCTACGAAAAAGGTTTAACACAAAAGAAAATATTTTCAGTGGAAACCCTGGCAGGGGAAATAATTCCGGAGCTTATTTTTAGTCAACAGGATGGCTCCAGTATTGAAGGTGTCAAAGTAAATATGGGCAAACCCCGTTTGAGTAGAAAAGAAATGCCCATGTCAGGAAAGCCCGATGAGCAGGTTATAAATGAAAAAATAACATTAGGTAGCGATAAAAACTTTAACATGACATGTGTATCCATGGGTAACCCTCATTGTGTAATTTTTATTAATGATGTTCAAACATTCCCGGTAGCTGAAATTGGTCCTGAAATCGAAAACCACGATTTATTTCCCGAAAAGACAAATGTTGAATTTATAGAAATCGTAAATAAAAATGAAATTAAATTTAGAGTTTGGGAGCGTGGTGTTGGTGAAACCATGGCCTGTGGAACCGGTGCAAGTGCTGCCGTTGTTGCCGGTGTTCTTAATAAATTAATTAAGCCAGATGCAGTCGTTCGTTTAAATGGAGGGAATTTAAGGATTCAATGGAATGATGATGGATTTGTCTACATGACTGGACCGGCTGAAACAGTATTTTATGGCTATGTCGATGTTAAGTAAATTTGAGTGACTGTAAAAGATACATGAAAATATAAAAATAACAATTATATTTTAAAAATATATTATAAAGAAGGAAGGAGAAAATAAAAGAGAAAATGAGAATTGCACAGAGAATCGAAAAGATACCACCTTATTTATTTGCGGAAATTGATAAGAAAAAAGAGGCTGCTCTAGCGAAAGGTGTAGATATAATTAATTTAGGCATAGGAGATCCTGATAAACCTACCCCTGCACATATTATTGCTCAATTAAATGAGAGTGCCAGAAATCCGAAAACACATGATTATCCTCCTTATGAAGGAACAAAAGAATTTAGAACTGCAATAGCAAACTGGTATTTGAGAAGATTTGGTGTTAAATTAGATCCGGCTACTGAAGTTATTTCCTTGATTGGCTCAAAAGAAGGCATTGCCCATGTATTTTTAGCATTTGTAGACCCGGGTGATATTACCTTAATACCTGATCCTGCATATCCGGTATATAAAACAGGAACCTTGTTTGCTAATGGTGAACCATATTATATGCCATTATTGGAAGAAAATGGTTATTTACCAGATTTAGATAAAATTGATGAGAATATCGTCAAAAAAGCCAAGTTAATCTTCTTAAATTATCCTAATAACCCCACCGGAGCAGTTGCTGATAAAAGTTATTTCGGAGAGGTTGTTGATTTTGCTAAAAAATATGAACTTCTTATCTGTCATGATTTTGCTTATTCAGAATTAGCCTATGATGATTACAAGGCACCCAGTTTTCTCGAAGTAGAAGGTGCAAAGGATATTTGCCTGGAATTCCATTCACTTTCAAAAACTTACAATATGACAGGTTGGAGAATAGGGTTTGCAGTTGGTGGCAGTGAAGCAATAGCTGCTCTTTCAATTATTAAAACAAATGTTGATTCTGGAATATTTAAGGCTATTCAGGAAGCCGGTATAACTGCCTTAACCGGGCCACAAGATCATATTCCACAGTTAATAGATATGTATACTTCAAGAAGAAATGCAGTAGTGGATGGCTTTAATGAATTAGGCTGGAATATTAAACCTCCGAAGGCAACTTTTTATGTATGGATTCCAACTCCAGAGAATGTAAATTCAATTAATTTTGCCAATCAGGTTTTGGAGAAAACAGGTATCATTGTTACCCCAGGAGTAGGATACGGTCAATATGGTGAAGGATATGTAAGAGTTGCCCTAACAGTTGATGTTCCTAGAATTAAAGAAGCAATTAATAGATTAAAACAAGCTGGCATAAGTTATAAAAATAATTAATATTTTAATATAGGGTAGAGGTGATTACAATAAGAACTGTAGTAAAGTTTGGTGGAACAAGTATACAAGATGTAGAGAGAATGGAAAAAGCCACTCAATCAATTATTAAAAAAATAAAAGAAGGAAACGAGATAATAGTTGTACTTTCGGCAATGGGAGATACTACAGATAATCTAATATCATTATTAGATGGAGTGGCTAAAAATACTTATGATTTATCGGATTATGCTGATTTTGTTTCTTTTGGGGAAAGAATGAGCGTACGATTAATGGCATCTTCTCTAAAAGCTAATGGTTTTGATTCTCTTTTCTTTGAACCATCCAGAGAAGATTTTCCTGTTATCACTAAGGCAGAAAATATATTAGAAGCAGAAATATTGCCTGAGAAAAGCAAAGAACAATTTCAGAAATATATAGAGCCATTATTAAAAAAAGGAGTAGTTCCTGTTGTTTGCGGGTTTTTAGGCCGAAGTGTCCAGGATGGAGCTATTACCTGTCTTGGAAGAGGGGGTAGTGATGTTACAGCTTTTGCTTTAGCTAATTTTGCTCAGGCAGATGAGGTTATTATTGTAACTGATGCTGTGGGTGTAGCTTCTGCTGACCCAAGAATAATTAAAAAGGTAGAAACACTCCCTAAAATAAGTGTAGAAGAAATGGGTTTATTAGCTGAAGGTGGTGCAAGGGTATTGCACCCCAGGGCTTTAAATTATAAAGATAATAGCATGAAAGCAAAGATTATACATTTTCAAGATGGGGATTTAGATTCTCCCGGTACAGAAATAGAGGGCAGCTTTACCAGTAGAATAAATGTTTTTCAGGAAAAATTATGTCTTTTGACAATTATCGGTGAAAGTATTCTGGAAACTCCGGGTATTTTAAAAGAAATAATTACCCCTTTGGCGAAACATAAAATTAGCATACAAAGTATAGCCATGGGACTTCAATATGTCGGTATTTATGTATCGGAAAAATACTGCAAAAAAGCCTACGATTTAGTGCATTATTCTATTTTAAAAAACAATAAATTGAAATCAGTTACCTCGAAAGAAGACATTGCATTAATTGTAGTAAGCAGCAGAGATTTTATTGAAACACCGGGTATTATTGAGAGAATTACCCGCCCGTTGGCTGAGCACAATATTAATATTTTGGAGATGACAACTATAAAAACAGATATCTTGATATTTGTTGATTGGAAAAACAAAGATATTACCAGCCAGCTAATAAGTGATTCATTAATTAATATAGGTATTATAAGATAACAAGAATTATTTAATAGCAAGGAGGAAAAGAAAATGTTTAAGGGTTCAATAGTTGCCATGATTACGCCTTTTGACCAAAACAATAAAATAGATGAGCAGGGCATTAGAGAGTTAGTCGAGTTTCATATTAAAAATGGGACCGACGGGATTGTGCCCTGTGGTACTACCGGAGAATCTCCTACTTTGAGTCATGAAGAACATAAAAAAGTTATTGAGTTAACTGTGAAAGCAGTTGCTGGTAGAGTTCCGGTAATTGCCGGTACTGGTTCCAATTCTACTGAAGAAGCTATTGATCTTACTTCAGCGGCCAAAGATCTGGGAGCAGACGGAGTATTATTGGTGATGCCTTACTACAATAAACCTACTCAGAAGGGCCTGTACGAGCATTTTAAAACTATAGCTGAAAAGGTTGATATTCCAGGAATTATCTATAATGTTCCCTCTCGCTCTGGTGTCAATATGCTGCCATCAACTCTTGCCGAATTAGCAGAATTAAAAAATGTGGTAGCAGTGAAAGAAGCCAGTGGCAATCTTGAGCAAATGGCCGAGATTATGTATTTATGCGATAAGAACATCATCCTTTTATCCGGGGATGATAAAATATTGCTCCCTGTTCTGTCTATTGGCGGCAAAGGTGTTATATCAGTTGTTGCCAATATTATACCAACAGAAGTGTCCCAGATGGTGAAGGAATTTCAAAAAGGTAATTACCAGGAGGCTCAAAATTTATTTTTCAAAACCATATACCCTTTAAGCAGGGCAATGTTTTATGAAACGAACCCTATTCCGGTAAAAACTGCTGTTCGTTTAATGGGTTTGCCTGCGGGAAATTTGCGTTTGCCTATGATTGATATGGAAGATAGCCATTTTCAGCAATTGAAAAAAGACTTAGAAGATTTTAATTTATTGGAGGGTTGAAATATGAGTAATGTAATTATTTGTGGTGGATGTGGAAAAATGGCATCACAAATTGCCAGGAAAGTATACGATGAAGAAAGCCTTAAGCTTGCTGGAATAATCGAGTCCCCGAATCATCCTTCTATTGGTCAAGACTGGGGAATGGCTACTGGGATGGGCAAAAAAAATATCAAAATAGAGACAGAATTAGAAAATATTATCAATAAAGGCGAGGTAGTTGTCGATTTTACCAATCCTGAGGCGACAATGGAGCATTTAGAAATTTGTTCAAAAAATAAAAAAGCAATGGTTATCGGGACAACCGGATTAAATGAATCGCAGGTACTAGAAGTAGAAAAAGAGTCCAACATTATTCCAATATTATTTTCACCGAATATGGCTTTAGGTGTAAATCTATTATTTGAGCTGGTCAAAAAAGTTGCCGGGATATTAAATGAACAATATGATGTGGAAATAATCGAGACGCATCACCATTATAAAAAAGATGCTCCCAGTGGAACTGCCAAAAAAATTGCAGAAACAATTGCTCATGAAAGAAATGTTAATTTGGCAGACAATGTGGTCTATGGTCGTTCTGGGAATGTGGGTGAACGAAAACGGGGAGAAATTGGCATTCATGCTGTGCGGGCAGGAAATATTAGTGGAGAGCATACAATTATCTTTGATTCTGCTGGTGAAAGACTCGAGCTAACTCATAAGGCCTATAGCAGGGAAGCCTTTGCAGAAGGAACAATCAAGGCGATACATTATATTTTACAACAAAAGAACGGGTTATTTTCAATGAGAGAAGTGTTGAATTTGTAGTAGAAATACTTTTTAAGGCTAATGAATAATAATTTTATTTCTATCCACTAGATGCAGGGGGAGGTGTTATTATATTAGAATTTATCTAGAACTTGCTTTTTAAAATTTCAAGAATCTTTAAAAGGAGGCATTTTAGAATAATGTTTAACTTTAAAAATAATATTTTATTATCACTTCTGATATTTGTAATATTAGTTTTTAGCAGTACATCATTAGCAGCAAATGAAAGTAGTATGGAATTTGAACCAGTTACTTTAACCTGGGTTGCAGGAGGAGTAGGAGGCGGATGGTATACACAGGCAGGAGGACTGGCCCAATTAATAAATGAAAATGAACCAAAGATTACAATAAAGGTGGTTCCCGGTGGAGGATTGGTTAATCCGGTAAGAGTTGCTACAGGTAGAGATGATTTGGGATGGGGAATTACTTTTGTTGACAGGTCCGCTTTTGAAGGAAAGGCGCCATTGTATGAAGAAGAGTATGGTGATGTTCGCTCTATAGGGGCAATTTTTGGTATATATAACATTCATTTTGTTGCAGCAGAAAATCAAGGCTTTGAAAAAATTGATGAATTAATGCAAAAAGTGAAAGATGGGCAAGCTGTTAAGGTTGCTGCTCCTATGAAAGGAACCTCAGATTTACCTATTATAGAAACAATTTTTGGTTTTTACGGACTTTCCCTGAATGATGTTGAAGAAGCAGGGGGTAAGGTATTTCATGCAGTCTATGCAGACATGGTCAGCTTATATAAGGACCGCCATGTAGACTTTGTTTTTACCCATCTAGCAATACCTGCTGCTGCGGTTACTGAGATGGCCGTAGGAAGAGATACCAGGATATTAGCTGCTTCAGATGAATTAATAGATTATTGTCATGAAGAGTTAGGTACAGTGGCCAGGGAATCAGGATTATGCATAATTCCAGCTGAAACTTATAAAGGGCAAGAAAAAGATGCCCCTGCCGTTGTTACTGCTGGTGAGTTATTGGTAAACAAGGATGTACCCGATGAAGTTGTATACACTATTTTAAAGATTTTTGATGATAATATTGAACAGGTTTACCAAATTGATAAGACAAACAGACATTTTATACCTGAAGATGGCTGGAAAAATGTAGCAGTTCCCTTACATTCTGGTGCCGAAAAGTTTTATCAAGAAAAAGGGTATATGTAAGATAAGTACAGATTGGAATTTAATCAGAATTTTACCTATCTTTTAGCTAAATATATTTGAATATAATGCATGGCTTTTCTAAAAACAATTAAGGCCATGCATTATATTGGTTATTATGGTTAAAAGTGCAGAAAAAGTGGGAGAAAAGATGAGAGAGTTAAAAGGATGGCAAAATTGGCTTGTTGGCGGATGGTTAGTCGCAATTGCCATTTTTCAATTATATACCGCCTTCTTTGGAATTATGCAACCTCGTTTTCAAAGAGGAATTCATTTATTATTTCTTTTGCCAATTGTTTTTATTCTATTCCCGGCAACACCAAAATCTCCAAAAGAGCGGATAACATTTTTTGATGGCTTATTTGCGCTTTTATCCGTGTTACCACCTTTATTTATCATGCTTTCTGATGAAAGGTTAACCTATCGCCTTCAGTTTATTGATCCGGTATTAACTATTGAATTAATCCTGGGACTGATAAATATTATTTTGCTATTAGAAGCAATTAGACGAGCAGTGGTTCCAGCTATGTCAGCTTTGATTGGAGCATTTTTTGTCTATTTATTTATTGCCCCATCTCTTCCCGGTGTTTTTTTTAATAAAGCTATTCCCTTAACAGAAATGGTAGAAATGCAATATTTAATGACTGAGGAAGGGATATATGGCTCCATAACAGGAGTTTCTGCTACTTTTGTAGCATTATTTGTTATTTTTGGGGCTTTTATGGAGAATACCCGTACCGGAGAATTCTTTACTAATCTTGCTTGTAAGGTTGCAGGCACAAGTCCAGGAGGACCTGCTAAGATTGCAGTCATAAGTAGTGGATTGTTTGGCTCAATAAGTGGAGTTGCAGCGGCAAATGTCTATGCCACAGGTACTTTCACTATCCCGTTAATGAAAAAGATGGGATATAAAGACCGTTTTGCCGGAGCAGTAGAGGCTGCTTCCTCAACCGGTGGAATGTTAATGCCACCTGTTATGGGAGCGGGGGCATTTGTTATGGCAGAAATTACTGGAATTTCATATTTAAAAATCATTGTTGCTGCAGCTTTAGGGGCAATATTATACTATGTAAGCATTGGTATGCGTGTTCATTTCACTGCAGTACGGGATAATTTAAAGGGTCTGAGCAAGGAGGAAGTCTTAACAGTTAAAGATTTAATAAAAGATGCTTATCTGTTAATACCATTAGTGGGATTAGTTTATATGTTATTAGTCGGATATTCTCCGTTTATGGCTGCAGCTATAGCGATATTAATTTCTTTTGCAATTAGCTTCTTAAAGAAGGAAACTATGATGATTCCTCACAGACTTTGGAATACTCTGCGATTAGCTGGAAAAAATATGATTATGATTGCTTTAGCCTGTGCAGGTGCAGGAATGGTAGTGTCTATTGTTACCTATTCTGGCTTAGGACTTGGTATTGCAGCGGTGATTACAAATTGGTCGGGTGGTATATTGCTCCCTGCATTATTATTGATTATGCTTACTTCTCTTATCCTGGGTATGGGATTGCCCTGTACCCCAGCCTACATTATTGCAATCACTATTGGTGGACCGGCATTACAAGCTATGGGCTGTGATTTGCTTGCTTCACATTTGTTTGTATTTTATTTTGCTATCCTTGCCAGCGTTACTCCACCGGTATGTATTGCAGCATATTGCGGAGCTGCAATTGCTGGTTCAGAACCACTAAGAACAGGATGGGAAGCTCTAAAACTAGCCCTTGTTGGTTTTTTAATTCCTTATGTTTTCATTTATAATCCTGCTCTCCTGATGCAGGGGACAGTGGTTGAAATAATAACTGTATTTTTGTTGTTGTTGGTTTCAACTTATTTTCTGGCTTCAGGTTTGTCAAATTTTTTCTTACAAAAGTTAAAATATTGGCAAAGAGTTATTATTATTTTTATTGGATTTTTTTTAGTTTTTATAAATATTATACCTTCCTTCTATGACACAATTTTTGCTGCTGTATTAATAGTTGTTGGCTTGATATTTTGGGTTTTAAAACGAATAAATATCATAAAAGAGAAGGATGAAGCCAGTTCAGAATTTGGTTATTAAGGATAAATATACATGAAAACTGAAAAGAAAAAACCAATTATTGGTGTAATAAAGCCAGATACAAAGTTCCAGCGTATATTAGGTGATATTGGTAATCCCAATACCTGGAATTTGCCGGTGATATATAAGGTAATGGATGGGATATCACCTGAAAGGGCAGTTTATAATGATGATTTAGAGCTTTTGTCGAATGCAATAAATACTGCCAGAATACTTGAAAGACAGGGTGCGGATGCTATTACAACGACGTGCGGGTTTTTAATAAAATATCAAAAACAAATAAGCAATAGCGTTGAAATACCTGTTTTTACTTCCAGTTTACTGCAAATACCCATGATTTATCATTTGTTGAATAGAAATAAAAAAATTGGAATTTTAACTGCTAGTTTTAAAGCAATAAACAAAAAGCAATTAGCTGATAACGGCATTGATAACATATCTTTGGCAATAAAGGGAATGGATGATTATGATTATTTTCAAATGGTGTTTATCAAAGATAAACAGGAAATTTTTAACAGGGAAAGAATAAAAACCGAAGTGGTTGAAGCAGCAATTGATTTAAGAAATTCCTGTAATGAACTTGGTGCTGTGGTACTGGAGTGTACCAATATGTCACCTTATGCTTATGATATACAAAAATGTACAAATTTACCAGTTTTTGATATGTATTCATTAATGCAGTGGATTTATGCTGGTTTGGTTAAAGAGGAATTTAGGGATACAGAATAAGTGAATTATCCGGGGGCTTGATTTTATATGATTGTTTCGAAAACAGACGTTGTTATTATTGGTGGAGGAGTAATTGGTACTTCTATCTTTTATCATCTTGCAAAAAATAAAATTGATGTAATATTGTTAGAGAAGAATTCTATTGCCAGCGGTACGTCAGGTGCCTGTGAGGGTGTTATTTTTTTGCAGACTAAAAAGCCAGGAATTCATCTAGAAATGGCCCTAAAAAGTGCTGAAATTTATAAAAACCTTGAAAAAGAATTAAACTATGACATTGAATATGTTTCAAGCGGAGCTATGGTTATAATACAAGATGAGATGCAACGGGAAATTATGGCCGGAATTGTATATGAGCAGAATAAAAATGGCTTAAATGTAAAATTATTAAATGCCAAAGAAGCCAGGAATATGGAGCCTGCTTTATCTGATAAAATTACGGGAGCTGCTTTTTGTTCGGATGATGCCCGGGTTAATCCTATTTTACTGGCTTATGGGTTTGTTGACGCTGCAAATAGATATAAAAATGCAAGACATTTTACCCATACCAATGTTGTTGGAATTAGTAAAAAAAACCAGACGGTTGAAGAAGTTTTCACAGATAAGGGTAGTATAAAAACAAATATTGTAATCAATGCAGCGGGTATTTATGCCCCACAAATTGGTTCCATGGTGAATATAGATATACCCATAAAACCAAGAAGAGGACAAATCCTGGTTACAGAAGGAATTCCCAATATTATAAAAAAAACTATTTGTACTTCAAAATATATCTCCTGTAAATATGATTCTGGAGGTGATGATAATAATGCCGGAGTCACTGTAGAACCTACCTCTAATGATAATTATCTTATTGGCGCTACAAGAGAGTTTGTAGGCTTTAATACAAAAGTCACTCATAAGGGGGTACAAAGTATTGCCAGAAACCTAATATCATTGATACCTGAGTTTAAAAACATCTCTATTATTAGATGTTTTGCCGGCTTAAGGCCTTATACAGCGGATGGACTTCCTATTTTAGGTATGTTTGAAGGTATAAATGGTTTTATTATGGCTACAGGTCATGAAGGTGATGGGGTTGCACTTGCCCCTATCACTGGAAAAATAATTTCTGAGTTGATAATAAATGGTAAAAGTAGTTTAAAATTAGATAGTTTTAATTTATCAAGATTTGTTGCAAATAATAATCAGGATTTTTTATCAAAAGCCTAATTATGTTATAATAATAATGAAAATATTTTTAATGTTGGTTAAGAAATTTACGAAAGGAGGAGAAGGTAATGATACAGGTAAAAGTTTTTGGCGTAGCAGTAGATCCTGTTACCAAAGGATTTGTGGTAATTTTAAAGGACAATAATGAGAAAAAATGGTTACCTATATGGATTGGTCCATATGAAGCGAAGATGATTTCTATAGCTTTGGAAAAAACAAAACCCAGTCGTCCTTTTTCTCCCGATCTGATTAAAGATATCATAGAAGCTGCAGCCCTGGGAATTGATAAAATCGTTATTTCTGATATTAAGAACAATACTTATTATGCAACTATATGGTTAAAAAAAGGAGATAAGGAGCTATTAATTGATGCCAGGCCCAGTGATGCAATTGCTGTTGCTTTAAGACTGGAGTCACCCATATTTATTTCTGAGGAAGTTATGAAAAAAGCATCAATTTCCCATTCATCCAAAGAGGAAGAAATGTCTATGCGTTTAGCTCGGTTGAAAAATGAACTGCAAGATGAAATTGAAAAGGAAAACTATGAAAAAGCGGCTGAATTGAGAGATGAGATTAAAAAGGTGGAAAAAATGAAGGATATTCCGCCACTCAGACCAACATAATAATTAAGAGCAAATTAAAAAAGTTAGTTATAGGAGATGTAATTGCTACAGAGAAGAATAATTATTAGCAAGGATATTTTTGAGAAATTTCCACAATTTAAACGGGGTATTATTTTTGTTCAAGAAATAGATATTGTTGAGAAAAATAAAAGAATAAAAAAACCCCTTAACAAAATCATTGAACAGAGAAAAAATGAGAGAAATAATTATGAAGAACACCCTTTTGTCAAAGCATGGGATGAAGCTCACTTAAAATTTGGTTCTAACCCTGACAAATATCCACCTTCTATCAAAGCACTTTTGACAAGAGCGATGGGTGGTGGCGGATTGCCTTTTATCAATTCAGTTGTTGCCTTATTTAATTATATTTCTATTAAGTATTTGGTACCCTGCGGTGGAGATGATTTGAACATGATTACAGGTAACCTTTGTCTGGGTTGTGCTGCCGGCAATGAGCTATTTACCGGATTAGGAAGTACAGAGGTTGAACATCCGTTTACTGGAGAGATAATTTATTATGACTCTCAGAGTAAACAGGTTATGTGCAGGAGATGGAATTGGCGAAATGCAGATTTTTCAAAAATTACAAACGAGTCACAAAAAATTGTCATAAATATTGATGGTATCAATGGAATTCCCCGGTCAGTCATCAGTGATGCAAGAGGTGAACTGGCAGAATTACTGAAAACACATTGTAATGCAAGTTTAACAGCAGGATTGTTAGATAAAGATAATCAGGAAATGTCGCTACTTCTATCTGAGTAATTCTGACACCTTTTTATGCCTTTATCATTACAATTAAAATAACCTAGAAAGCTTAAAAATATATTTGTATTATTTTATAATATTACGATAAATGGAATATTGACAGTAGCAGTATAATAAGAATATGGGAAACTTATAAGAGAAAGGAGAATAAGTTATGATGCAATTTGATAAATTTACTGTCAAGGCGCAGGAAGCTATTGGTCAGGCACAGCAACTGGCTTTACAATATAATCACCAGGAAATAAAAAGTGAACACCTGCTCTTAGCTTTAATTAATCAAAAAGATGGCATTATACCATCGATTTTAAGTAAATTAGAAATAGATATTACTGATTTAGAAACATTCCTGGAAAAGAAATTAAAACAATTTCCGGCTGTTTCCGGTGGGGGAGCGGGCCAATATGTTGGCAATGAATTAAATATTGTTTTCAATAAAGCTACCCAGGAAGCAGCTAAATTAAAAGATGAATATATTAGTACAGAGCACCTATTGCTTTCCCTGGTTGAATTAGAAGATAGCTCTTTTGCTCGATATTTTAAGGAGAGAGGAATTAATCGGGATAATATTTATAATTCGTTAATGAATATCAGGGGGAATCAGCGAATAACTGACCAAAATCCGGAAGAAAAATACCAGGCTTTGGAAAAATATTCCCGTGACCTGACTCAATTGGCCAGGCAGGGGAAATTAGACCCGGTTATTGGCAGGGATGACGAAATACGACGGGTGATGCAAGTGTTATCTCGAAGAACTAAAAATAATCCGGTATTGATTGGAGAACCAGGCGTAGGTAAAACAGCAATAGCTGAAGGGTTAGCACGCAGGATAGTGAGCGGAGATGTACCCGAAGGACTAAAGAACAAAAGAGTAGTTGCCCTTGACCTTAGTGCCCTGGTAGCCGGGGCAAAATTTAGAGGAGAATTTGAGGATAGGCTTAAAGCTGTTTTAAAAGAAATAGAACAGGCTGAAGGCACAATTATTTTATTTATTGATGAGATGCATACCCTGGTTGGTGCCGGAGCTGCTGAGGGTGCTGTAGATGCCTCTAACATGTTAAAACCTGCTTTAGCACGGGGAGAATTGCATTGTATCGGTGCCACAACTTTAAAAGAGTATAGGAAATATATTGAAAAAGATGCAGCATTGGAAAGACGATTTCAGATGGTTCTGGTAAAAGAGCCAACCGTTGAAGACACCATCGCTATATTACGGGGGTTAAAGGAGCGTTATGAAGTCCATCACGGGGTTAAAATAATGGATTCTGCCTTGATTGCAGCAGCAACTTTATCAAATCGATACATTACAGACAGGTTTTTGCCGGATAAAGCTATTGATTTGGTGGATGAAGCAGCTTCAGGTTTACGTATGGAAATTGATAGCATGCCTGTGGAAATTGACGAGATTGAAAGAAAAATTATGCAACTTGAGATTGAGAGAGAAGCCCTGAAAAAGGATAACGATAGTGTTGCCAGGGATAAAATAAAAAATATTGACCATACTCTTAGCAATTTGAAAGAGCAAAAAAATGGATTAATGTCCAGGTGGAATCATGAAAAGGAAATTATTCAAAAAATAAACCAGATTAAGAGTGATTTGGAAAAAGCCAGAACCGAAAGCGAGCATGCTGAGAGGGATGGCAACCTTAACAGGGCTGCTGAGATTAAGTATGGCGAAATACCTGAATTAGAGAGAAAGCTGGAGGAGAATAATAAAAAGATTGCTTCCTTACAGAAAAGTTCTCGTATGTTGAAAGAGGAAATTACTGAAGAAGATATTGCTCTAATTGTAGCAAAATGGACTCATATTCCGGTAGGTCGTTTGATGGAAGGGGAAACCCAGAAATTAATACGCATGGAAGAAGAACTCAAAAAAAGAGTAGTAGGCCAGGATGAAGCGGTTAGTCTTATTTCAAATGCCATAAGGCGTTCCCGGGTAGGTATTTCTGATCCAAATCGTCCTGTAGGTTCTTTTATATTTATGGGTCCTACAGGAGTAGGAAAAACTGAACTTGCTCGAAGTTTAGCAGCATTTCTTTTTAATGACGAGAATGCATTGATAAGAATTGATATGTCCGAATATATGGAAAAACACAGTGTGGCACGATTGATTGGCGCTCCTCCCGGTTATGTGGGTTATGAGGAGGGCGGTCAGCTGACAGAAGTGGTTAGACGAAGACCTTATTCGGTCATTTTATTTGATGAAATAGAAAAAGCACACAATGATGTTTTTAATATATTACTGCAAATTATGGATGATGGAAGATTAACTGATGGACAGGGCAGAATTGTGAATTTTAAAAATGCAATTTTAATTATGACTTCCAACATTGGCAGCGAATATATCTATAAAATGAATCCAGAAAACAAAGAAGAGTTGACAAAACAAATCAATCAGGTTTTAAGGGAGAATTTTAAACCAGAATTCTTAAATCGTGTTGATGAAATTATTACTTTCAACAGATTAAACAAAGAACAGATTATTCAAATTGTAGATATTCAATTGGGGATTCTAAAAAGGCGTCTAAAAGAAAAGAAAATTAAGTTAGAAGTAAGTTCAGAAGTAAAAGAAATACTGGCAGAGAGAGGGTTTGATCCCCAATATGGTGCCAGGCCTTTGAAAAGAACTATTCAGAGATATGTTCAGGACCCGCTGGCATTACAAATGCTGGAAGGAAAAATTAGAGAGAAGGAAAATGTCGAAGTTAAATTTGATACGGAGCGGAAAGAAATAATTTTTACCAAGAGTGATTAGAAAAAATTATTTGGAGAAATATCTAGATAGTATAGCACAGGCGAGTGTTATAACATTTTTATAGTTTTTATAATTCTATATAACGCTCGCCTGTTATTATAATGAATTACATATAATTAATACTAACTTGCGAAAGACCGGAATCAATATTAATATTTATTTTGTACTCTGATTCATCATAATTTTCTGAAATATATTCATTGTTTTCCTGTATTTCAAACTCTTTGCCCAATTCTTTTATGCTTAAACCAGTGTCCAGGCTTAGAATAACACCAACATTTTCAGGAATACTTATGTTAATCTTAGATACACCGGAATTAATATTGATAGCACTGTTGTATTCAGGTGCAACTATGTTGATATCAGAGGCACCACTTTTTACAGTGAATTGCTCCACTTTGAATTTTGACATATCATAATTTATAGTGGTAGCACCTGTTTCGATGAGAATGTCATAAACTATTTCTTTATTAAGTTTCAGGTCAACCTGATTTTTCGGATTGCGAAAATGTTTATCAGATGAAGGCAAAGAATCATGATAAATATGAATATTGGCTATCCGGTCAGAAACTGAATAGTCTTCAATGGGTTTGAATTGTGGATAGCGATGACTTACCTGACATTGATAGACAAGGGGTGTTGGGAATTCTAATTTAAAAACCCCGATATCATAGCTCAGATGAAGATTGGCCTTTTGAACATTTGGCAGCATTTCTGTTTCTATTTCTTCTTCAGCTATAGCTATTTCTTCAGTTTCATCTGCTGTGAGTTCTTCATCTATTGTTTCAGCTGTATCAGCGATTGATTCTGTGGTAATTTCTTCTGATTCAGAAACATCTTCTTCAGCTTCCTGTTCAACTATTCTGGTAACGGGAATTAGCTCGACCTCTCTTTGAAGTATAGTAATTTCTGTGGCTATTGTCCCTTCCAGGCTAAGATCAACTCCCATATAACCTGCTCCAATTCCGATTATAATTCCCAGCACAATAACCAGAGGAGCGAGCCAGGAAAGCCTGCGTCTGAAGATTAGACTAATTCCGAGGCTTATTAAAAGCAATGGCCACAATTTAAAGATGTTATACCAGACAGACCATTCCAGTATATTAAGATTATTTAATAAAAGGATTACACCGACAAGAACAATAGCTAAGCCTTTTAAAAACTGTGTTCCGCTCATATTTAGATCTCCTCTCTAAATTTATTAAGGGGATTTATGATAATTTAAATATATAAACTACAAAAGTGTATTTATTTTAAACTAATCTTTGGTTATTTTTGACCAGCTATTAGCTATTAACAGGTCAATCAATCTTTGCCTATCAGATAGATAATCAGGATTCAGGGATAGGGCTGTTTCTGCTTCTCTTAAGGCATTTTTATAGTCCTGGCTTCTATAGTAAGTAAGACCTTTTTTATAATGTGCCAGGGCTAAGATGTCTTGAGCAGAGGCCATATTGCTGGCAAGTTCATAATGCTTCAATGCTTCTGGAAGATTAGCTTTATGATAATACATATCGCCAACTTCAATAAAAGCTTCAGCGAAAGTATTAAAAGTAAAATTATGTTCTCCTAGTGGATAAGTTCTTTGAGCCAATTTTTTCTCGGTAAGTGCGCGGTTATAACTATGTTCTTTAAGGTCTATTTCTCCCTTATAAAAATGGGCTAAAGCAACAGATCTTTTATCATCTTCGAACTGTGTTGCAGTTTGATATGCCTGTTGTGCTTTTTCTATCTCATTATTATTCCTATAATAGTTGCCTAAGTGTAAGAAACAATAAGCGTTAACCTGATAAGCAATTAGCTTATCCATGATTGGAGGGCGAAGCTGAGAGTATCCCATTTCAGTGAATCTTTCATTAGCCTCAACTAATTGGTGATTATCAAGGTAGAGTTGTCCCAATTCGGCATTTAACTGTTGGTGGTTAGGAATTAAGTCAATTACTTTCTCGTATTGTTCAATTGCATTCTCTAAGTCTCTCTGATTTTTATATATTAGTCCTTTGATATAATAGGCATAGGCATTACCAGTATCATTTTCAGTTAATTCATTTAAAATAGCTAAAGCTTGTGCATGTTCATCTGATTTATACAAAGCATAGCTTAGATTTACTATTGCCATCTTGTTGGAGGGTTCAACCTCTAACGCTTTTTTGTATTCTTCTTGAGATAGTTGATATAGACCCTGATCCATTAAAAAGTTCCCAACATTTATAAAAGCATATACATCTTTTATAATGGTTTTTTCTTCAATAATTGATTGCAAGAGATCTTCAAGCTGGATATCATTACTGGCACTGGCTGATATGTAAAAATTCAATAGAAGAAAAATAAAAAAGATAAAACATGCAGGCATTATACTTTTTTTTATCATTATTTTCATTACAAATATCCCCCTAAATATTTAATAAGAATAAAATCCTGAAATACCAAAAAAAACAATATTATAATTTTATATAGAGCTAAAACAAAGCTAGAGCAAAACTAGTAGTTATAGAAGATAGACTTAGGCTCTATTTATTTTTTTTTATTTGTTTTTGCTTTTTTTCTTCACTAAATTCTTTTAATTTAACCGCAAATTCCAAAAGCTTTTTGTTAACCAGGGCATTAACAGTATCTTTTTCAAATTTACCGTTTTTAAGTCTTTCGCCGGCTTTCTTCCGGGTTAATATTTCAACACCCTGGTCGATAGTTTTAACCGAGTATAAATGAAATTTCTTTTCCTTAACAGCTTTTACAATATCTTCTCTTAGCATTAGGTCGGGAATATTTGCTTCAGGAATGATTACACCCTGTGTTCCGGTTAAGCCTTTTGCCTTGCAAACATCATAAAAACCTTCAATTTTTTGGTTTACTCCGCCTATTGCTTGTATCTCTCCTTTCTGGTTAATTGAGCCGGTAACTGCAATATCCTGTCTTAGTGGAAGATTAGCTATGCTTGAAATAAGGGCATATGCTTCGGTTGAAGAGGCGCTATCTCCTTCCACTCCTGAATAGGATTGTTCAAAACAAATACTGGCACTAATAGTAAGCGGTTTGTCCTGAGCAAATTTAGACCGGAGATAGCCACTTAAAATAAGCATTCCCTTATTATGAGTTTTTCCACTTAAATCTGCTTCTCGTTCAATGTTAATAATGCCGGCTCTGCCCATAGAGGTGCGGGCAGTAATTCGAGTTGGCCTACCAAAAGAATATTCACCTAAATCATATACTGAAAGACCATTTACCTGCCCGACAATGGAGCCCTCAGTATCAATCATCAGGGTTCCTTGTTCAATCATTTCTTGAATCTTTTTTTCAATAAGGTTCAATCTTTCAATCTTTTCATTGATTGCCTGATTAACGTGTTTTTTCTGAATAGTATTTTGTTTTTCTCTTTTTGCCCAATAATTTGCTTCTCTTAACAAGTCGACAAGACTGTTGAAGTGAGTTGATATTTTATTTTTTCTGCCTGCCAGCCTTACAGCATACTCAATTACCCCTGCAATTCCACTATAGTCAAAAGATAATAAATTTTCTCTTTCACAGAGCCGTTTTATAAAACAGGCATATTGATAAATGTTTTGAGGGTTATTTTCAGTGACAGTATCAAAATCTGCTTTAATTTTGAATATCTTTTCAAAGTCCTGATCTCTAAAGTAGAGTAACTGATAGAGAAAAGGGTCGCCAATCATAATAACTTTCACATTGCATTCTACTGGCTCAGGTTTCAAGGCAGATGTGCTAAACATTGGAAAGGGGTCATAGGTTTCAGGTTCAATTTTCTGATTTAATAATGTTCTTTTCAGTGAAGGCCATACTCCGGGTTCCAGAAGTAAATCCAGCGCATTGACTACCAGAAATCCACCGTTTGCCTTTAATAATGAGCCTGCCTTTATTTTGGTGAAATCAGTTATCCAGTGTCCGGTACGGTCCATCCTTCTTTCAATTATACCAAATAGGTTTTTGTAAGAAGGATGTGTTTCGATAATGACAGGTGAGTTTTGTGTATCGGAATTATCCACCAGTACATTAACCGAGAACTCGGTAAAAGCATCTTTCGTCTGTGGTAATTTTAATCCTGAAATTGCGGGAGATTGTTCTTCTTTTTCCTGGAACCGATTGATATTTTCCAGGACATTTTTTTTCACTTCACTAAGATAGGAATCAATTGCTTTATTTTTATACTTTTTTTGTATTTCTTCTGTCTCTTCTTCTACGAGAGGTATAACCATCTTATTCTCTAATTCATTTAATTTCTTGCTCAAATCTTTCTGTAAATTATTAATTTTTTTAGAAATCTGGCCAATTTCACGAGTAAATTCCTGATGCTTTTGCTTGATTTTTTCAAATTCTTCTTTAGAAAATTTTTCTTCTTCAACCATGCTTTCTAAATTATCTAAATTGACTGGCTTTTTATCTATAATAGGAAGAATATCGGGCTTGGTATAGGGGCCAATCTGGACCTGAACAACTGTAAAATTCTCTGATTTAACCTTATCTTCAAAATCTTTTACTAAGTCATGCTGTTTTTTCTTAAAATTTTCAGTAATAGCATCTTTGCTTTTTTGATATTTTTCGCTATCCAATAGCGAAGGAATGTGTTTTTTTAGTGTATTCACCAGGTTTTCCATATCTTTTTTGAATTGGTTTCCCTTACCTGCAGGAAGACTAATTGCTCTTGGCATATCAGGGTCTTTAAAATTATGGACATAGCATTTATCATCAAAGATTATATTTTCTCTTTTTCTGTCTTTTAATAATTTTTTTATAGTTGTGCCTCGGCCAGTTCCGGATTTTCCGGTGATAAAAAGATTATAGCCAAGGTATTCCATATCAAGGCCTAATTCCAGGGCTTTTAAAGCTCTTTCCTGGCCTAATATCTTATTACAGGGAACAAGGTCATCTGTCGAAGTAAAATCAGCTTTTTCCAAATTACAGTACCATCTAAGTTGTTCAACGGGGACTTCAGGAAAACTATCTTTTTTATTATTCATTATAGCTCCTTTAATATTTTTCTAATACTATTCATATTTTTGTTATAATTAAAATTATATAAATATGTTTATAGGAAAATATTTATTTTATTATAGCAGTATATTTTATTTTTGTTAAGAAACTAAAATAAATAAAAAGTTTTTGAGAATTATTAATATATATTATAAAATATAGTTATGAAATTGTTTTTTTCTCTATAATATTATAGTATAAGAATATAAGCGAAAAGGCAAAAACAATTCAGGAGGAGACAATGTCAAAGAACATTGCTATAGTACTGATTATACTGTTACTGTTAGTGAGCGGGTTTGCATTCTGGAATTATGATAGATTAAACAAAATACAGGATAGTCTGACAGAAAAACATGAATTACTGGAAGAATCAAAAGAATTAATACAAAAGCAGGAAGTTTCGATTTCTGAGCTGGAAGAACAAATGAAGCAAAGTGAACAAAAAGTACAATCTTTAGCTGAATTAGACTTGATGGAACAATCAGAAAAGCTGTTTTCTGAACAAATTACTCAATACCAGCAAGAATTAGATGAGTTAAGAACAAAATTAGAAGAAACTATAGAACAAAGCAAAACCGATTATCAGGATATTGTTCTCTTAAAACAGCAAAAAGACAAGTTAGAGGATATGCTTGCAGAAAAGGAAGTACAGTGGCAATCCAGAGAAGAAGAGAGCAAAGGAAAGATTATAGCCCTGAATGAAGAGATAAAAAAATATGAATCAAATATGAATGTGATAAATGAGAATATTTCAGAATTAAGACAATATCTGGATTCGGAAATTGAAACAAGAAGGAACTTGGAACAGGAAATTGCGCAATATCAAGATAGAATTAGTTCTTTGCAAGAACAATTAACAATATCTCAAGAAGATGAAACCCAGGTACAATTAATTACTCAACTACAATCCAGTAAAGAAATTCTTGAAGAAAAAATTGAAGAAAAAGATGTTGTTTTAGAAGAAATTCAGGGAGAACAAACAAAACTTCAAAAACAGTTAGAAGATTATGAAATTAGAATAACTGCTTTACAGGAGAATATAGATACTTATAAAAAGAATCAGAAAATCTTTGATGATTTTCAGGTTAATTTAGTTCAATTAAGAGAAGAAAAAGATAGACTGGAGACAATGCTTGCAGAAAATGAAGAACAATGGCAAGCAAGAGATGAAGAAAGCGTAGAAAAAATTACTTCTCTAAAGGAAGAAATCCAGAGATATGAAGCAAATTTAAAGGAAATTGGCAGTGAAATGCTTTCTTTGAGAGAGGGATTAAGTGATGAGGTTTCGCTAAAGAGAGAATTACAGGACAGAATTGAATTACTAACAGAAGAAATTGATTATTTGAAAGACGAGATGGCTGATTACCGTGAAACCGAACAGTCTTATCTATCTGTCCTGAATCAGTTGCATACTGAGAAAGAAGAATTAAGGGAAAAGGTAGACAATGATATTGAAATAGATGAAAGAGAATATCAGGAACTGATGAGCCAAATCAGTATATATCAGGATCAAATTAAAGAGTTTAAAGAAGAGTTGGCAGTTATAAAAGACAGAGATGATAGAGATAAAATAACCAGCTCTGAACAGGTTCGTCAGATACAGGAAGAAATAGTTGAATTAGAGAGAATGCTTTCTGAAAAAGAAGAAGAGTGGAAAAACCAAAATAAAGAAAATAAAGAACTCATTGCTTATTTAAAAAATCAACTAAAGGAATATCAGGAAGAAATAGAATTGGTAAAGATAGATAGCAGTTTATTTAAAGAAGAGGTTTCTGCGCAGGTTGAATTGCAGCAGGAAAGAATTGCTCGGATCAGGGATAGGGAAGAACAAATTGCAGAGTTAACATCAGAAATTGAAAAACACGCAATAAAGATTGAAGAATATGAAGCAATGATTGAGCAATTGCGAGTAAAGCTTCAAGAGCAACAAGATTTAAGTTATCAGGAGAAACAGAAATTAGTAGGTGATTTAACAGTATTGCTAAGTGAAAGAGATTTAATGCAAAATAATTTTGAGCAATACCGAACAATAATTGCTCAACTAGAATCCGAGGTTGCTGAATTATATAGTAAACTGGCAAGACTGGAGGAGGATAAAGTTCAGCAGTATTATGAAGTAAAGAAAGGCGATTGCCTCTGGAACATTGCCAAAAGCAGTTATAACGATGGTATTGCCTGGACAAAGATTTTTAAAGCAAATCAGGAATTAATAGAAAATCCTGACTTGATTTATCCGTATCAACAAATCATTATTCCAGACTAGTAAAGTAATATATTTTAAATTAATATAATAATAATCGGTATGGTTATTGTATATTACAGTTTTTAGCCATACCGATTTTTTATTATTTATTGTTCAAATTTTTGTATCTTTGCTGAATTACATATTTTTTTAATTGTAACTTTTAGTTAGCCCTTTCCTTTATTGCAAAACCAGCATCTAGTGTAGGGTAGAGTAACCTTTTATTAACCCGTTAGGGCAGAAAACCATGGGCTTGCCCATGGATGAATGAAAAGGCGGCGATATGATAAAATGATAACATGCAAACAAGACTTTCAGGACACAGTGCCTATCGTACTGAGTATC
>Ga0334898_1000467_pt1 | contig 64579 bp, 54 predicted proteins | sample GraSluR3_MG_10_FD_207228 | JGI IMG/M metagenome (GOLD analysis project Ga0334898, IMG submission 207228) | Sludge microbial communities from methane-producing bioreactor in Wageningen University, Netherlands - Granular Sludge_3_08-R3 | ecosystem: Engineered > Bioreactor > Anaerobic >... | reverse complement strand
GCAAGGTTTATGTTGTCGTGGCCTGCGTATTTGCTGATGAAGTCGCTCAGCGCCTTTGCCGCCGCTTCGTAGCGCGCCTGCGTGCCTCCGTTTCCGTCTGATATGGATTCGGACATGCTGTACGACATGTCGATGACAACAAGCACGTTGGCGTTTTCCAGCTGACCCTGCGCATCACCCACCAGCACATCATTGCCACCGGTGCCGGTAATGGTTCCGCTGTCCACAGGCACTTGCGTGCCGTCGTCCACGCGGTCGGTGTGCGGTTGTGTGCCGGTCAGGTTGTCACCTTCGTTGCTGCCCACAATAAGTGTGGACGGCGTGCCGCCTGCGCCCGTTCCGCCGTCGTCGGGGTCCAGACCTTCCTCGTCCAGCGGGCCTTCGGGCAATGGATTGACAAAGTTGACGTTACCGATGGGGTCAAGCGGATCGATGCCGTCGTACAGCAGGCCGGGATCGTCGGAATATTCCCCCGACCCGCCGCTTGCTGCGCCGGGACCGGCGGCTGTTTCAATTTCAAGTCCCTGCATCTGGAAAAACGCCTGACCGTCCAGCACGGTGCCGTCGGCAAGTGTCAATTGCGGAGCTTCACCCGCTGCAAGGCCATCGACAAAGCCTTCCAGCGTAATGGTGCCGCCGTCGGCAAACTGGAAAATCAGATCGCCGCCATCCTGCACCAGCGTTGCTTCATCCAGATTGAAGCCCAGCATAATGGCCTGAGCTCCGGTCGTCAGTTCCGTCTGCCGGCCCGCTTCGGGCCGCCGGAGCAGAACCTGTCCCTGTCGGGCTGTATCGGTTGTTGTTGCGGTAGTCATGGCTTATCCCTCCCCCCGGCAGCATTTTGCTGCGGGTGATACTGGCCGTGTTTCCGGCGTGCGGACTGCCGTGGGCAGCCCGTGCCGCGGGGTATGTACCTGCTGCCGCCGGCGCGGGCAATATTTTTCATATTGCTGCCGTCATGTTGCACGCATCAGGTACGTATAAAGCACAGTAGTATTCAGAAAGATATGTTGTTGCGGCGCTGCGGGCAATATTATGCAGGCTGAAAAATGCTCAGGAGGGCAAAAGTGTTTTTTTCTGTAAAGTAAACTGACACTGCGGGCACAGGTATGATTGAAACGTGTATTTGTGCTGTACAGGTTGCGCTTGTGTGGTACTGTTACCTGCATTCCGGCCCCGGGCAGAGCGGTGCCGGTTGTGCTTTATGGTGCAAGGCGATTTTCCGGTCCGGAAAGCAGAACGCACTGGTCTTTTTCTGCTCTCTTTGTGGCATTGTCCGGTAAAAGTGCGGTCCTGAGAGGTGTGTGATATATATAGTCATTCTGTCATAATACTCTGATTTTATTATCTTAGCTGTGTCTGTTTGTTAAATAATTCACAATTGGATGATGTTTTGAGAGGGTTTGAGAGGGTGAGTTCGTGAAAAAAAATCCTTTTTTTCTCATTCGCAAAGAATCTTGAGCGGTAGTGCGGGCATTGGTAGTGAGCGTCGACAACACAGCAAGACGCGAGGGCGATACAGGCAGGCGCGTGGGGATGCAGCCTCCGGAACCGCCCTTTCCGCACAACGAAAAGGAGAGTACCGTCGTGAATTTCAAGGAAATGCAAGCCACCCTCATGCACGAACTGCGCCTGTACCATTACCCTGTCGCTGTTAAATTTTTCTTTGATCAGGCAGAAGTGGACAAGTTCAAGGCTGAAACCGAGTACTACACTCCGCTGAAGGCCATGACATTCTGTCAGTGGCAGATAGCCGCCCGCATGAAGGGGCAGACCGTCTATTCCGAACGCGAAGGTCTGGGCTGCAGCAACGCGGTTTTCAGCTTCGGCTGGAAAGATCTGGACGAAGCCGAAGTGAAGAGCCATGCCAAATACTGTAAGGACCTTGATCAGGCCAAGCGGTTTGTTGAAACCAAATCGCGCCTGCCCGAAGGCCTTATAGGCATTGCGGTGGCTCCTCTGGCCGATGCCACATTTATGCCCGATACCGTGCACTTCTACTGCGACAACATGCAGGCCTATCATCTGGCCGTGGATTACATGGCCGCCACAGACACCCACCCCCTGCGTCCGCAGATCACCATGAACTCTTCCGCCTGCGGTGGTAACGTGTACACCATGGTGGAAAAGCAGTTCAACATGCTGCCCGCCTGTTCCGGCAGTTACAACGCCGGCAAGACCGAACGCGGCGAAATCAACGTCATTATTCCCGGCGAGCAGATGCAGATGGTGTACGAACGCCTGCTCGAGCGCATGGAAAAGCTGGGCAGCTCTTCCATCACCAAGCCCGGAGACGGCTTCCCCGGTGCGGACGTGTGCAAAAACTGCCCGCTTATCGTATTTAAAAAAGCAAAGGATTAACCTGAAGGGTTTGTTTGTCCGCCGCCGCATGCAGCGCGGCGGCGGGCGCATAGCAAAGGAGAACAGCACCATGAAAAACAAGCATCTTTTGATTCTGGGTCTGCTCGGGCTGGTTATTCTGGCCGGTGCACAACCCGCTCTGGCAGACCGGCTGGCTGACGCCATTGCCGCCACCCCCGCCGGCACCGGTGCCGGACAGATCGACCCCAATGCGGCTCCCGGCTATCTGGGTATTGCGGGCGCTCCCAACGTCAACCTGATTCTCGGCTTCTTCTGGGCCTGCTGGGTAGGCTGGATTTTCTCCACCGTCGGCGCTTTCGGCGGCATCATGGCAGGTGTGGGCCACATCACCATTTTCGGCTTCGGCAACTACGCTTCCAGCTTCAAGGAAACGTCTCCCGCGCTGAACAAGGTCATTACCGACTCCATCCGCGTGTCCAACCAGTGGCTGGTTGGTACCTCTGCCGGTATGTCTTCCTTCAACTACTGGAAGATGGGCCGTCTGGTGCTGCCCCTCGGTCTGGCGCTGGGCATCGGTTCCGTCATGGGTTCCACCCTTATTCCGTGGCTGACCGCCGGTAAAATTTCACTGAAGTCCTACATCGGTTACTTCGGCCTGTTTGTTCTGTTCCTCGGCTGCTACCTGCTGTACGAAACCTCTCCCAGAGGTCAGGCAGGCAAAAAGGCTGCCAAGGAAGCTGCAAAGGCTTTTGAAGCTTCCATGAAGGCAGAACGCGAAGGCGCAAAGGTTGATACCGCCGCACAGGGCGTCAAGGTTGTCAGCATTTCGCTCAACAGAGTCGTGTTCACATTCTTCGGTGTTGAATTCTCCTTCAACCCCATGGTTCCTGCCATCGGCGGTTTCTTCATCGCCGGTATGGCTTCTTTCCTCGGCGTGGGCGGCGGCTTCCTGCTGGTGCCGTTCCTGACCAGCGTTGCCGGTCTGCCCATGTACCTTGTGGCCGGTACTTCCGCTCTGGCTGTTCTCATCGGCATGGTGACCTCCATCACCACCTACATGCTGGCCGGCGGCACTCCGGTGTTCTGGCAGCTCATCGGTGTTGAACTGGTCGGCATCCTTGTGGGTTCCTTCATCGGTCCCCGTACTTCCAAGTATATCCCCGATGTATGGCTGAAGCGCATCTTCATCGTGCTCGCCTTCTACGTGGGTATCCGCTACGTGACCAAGGGCTTCCTCGGTTACGCCGTACTGCCCCCGTTCTAGCAGACGGGCGGTGCCGCGGCACTGCATGAACCCTGCGGCGGGCGGATAACGCTGCTATCCGCCCGCCTTGTTCCCTCTTCACTTGCCCGTATTTGCCTGTACTGCTGCCCGCAGTGCAGCCGCAGAGCACCCGGTGCGCGAGATGGTTTCCTGCCCCGGAAGCCCGCCCCTCTCGCCGCCGGGACTTTGCTTTTCAGCCGGACCGGCACCGCTGCGACTCTGTTCCGCCATGCGGAGGTGCCGGTTCTGCTGTGCGGGCATGAATAGGATGACGCACGGCTCCGGCCCTGCTAGTATCGTCTGTAAAGGAGTAGCCCCTGATGGAGTACTGGAATCTGTTTATATTGCTGCTGGATGCTGTTATCATAGCGCCGTACCGCTGGCTGCCGTGGGCAGAACCGGCCTTCTGGCTGGGTACGGCCTGCCTTTCGCTGTGGTGTATCCTGCTGGGCGAATTTTCCGGTGCTCTTGTGTACTTGTGGAACAGAGAGTTCTATGACGGGCAGCAGCGGGAAATGGTGCGCATGCACAATCTTTCGGTGGAAGCTATCCGCCACAAGGATAAAGCCACCTACAAAGCCACAAACCGCTGGGCCAATGAATATTTCGGCAAGGTTTTTTTCAGCGGGGCGGCTTTGTTTGCCGTCAGCCTGTGGCCGGTGCCGTTTGCCATGCACTGGCTTGACGGCAGGTTCCGCGGTGTCGAGCTGTACCATGTTCCGTACGGCGGCTGGGCTCTGGGATATGCTTTTGTATTTTTCATGACGTACATTCCTCTGCGCATCCTCTTTTCACGTGTGCGCGACAGGTTTCCTTTTTTCCGCAGGGTTGCAGGACTGCGCCGCGAATCGGCGGAATCTGCCGGCAAGGTTGTCTCGTGGGGCGAGCTTGCTTCGCCGCAGGCGGGCCATGCCGGAGGACAGGACACTGCATGCAGTGCAGCGGAAAAGAAAACGGACACCGTATAATGCCGCAGCGTGCCGGTTGCGGCTGCGCTGCGCAGGGGCTGACGGAGCGGATATACTGATTCGGACTGAGGGCAGGTGACGGTTTGGAGAACTCAGACAGAAGAAAGGCCGCGCGGGCCGGCGGAGGCGCTCTGTCCGCAGAAGCAGGGGAAAGCGCTCTGCGCCGTATTTTTTTCAGGCAGCCGGAACTTTTTGCGTTCCTGCTGCTTTTCTGCGTTCTGGCGGGGGGCTGCGGCGAAAATGAAGAAGTGGTGCGGGTGGATCTGTCGCACCGCGAACGTATTGTGGTGGCCAAACCGGCAGAGGCGGTCACCTACGCCTACCTGCCCCAGTATTCGCACACCACGTCCTACACGCGGCATAACCCGCTGGTGGAATATCTTGAGCGGGAATCAGGCCTTACCATGCGTCAGGTGTTTCCCGACACGTTTGAAGAACACACCCGCATGGTTGAGCGCGGCGAGATAGATATCTCTTTTTCCAATCCGTTCACATACGTCCGGCTGGCGCAGAAAGGGGCCACCGCTTTTGCCAGAGTCATCGAACCGTCGGGCAGACCTTTTTTCCGCGGGCAGATAATCGCACGCATCGACAGCGGCATACGGCGGCTTGAAGACTGCGAGGGCAAACGCTGGATAGCGGTGGATCCGCTTTCCGCGGGCGGGTATCTGTTTGCGCTGGGTATGTTCCACGACATGGGGCTGGATACGGATGATTTTGCGGCCGTGGATTTTGCCCCGGGCCCCGGAGGCAAGCAGGAAAAAGCTGTCCTTGCGGTGTACGCGGGCAAGTACGACTTTGCTTCCATACGGGAAGGCACGCTGGATATCGTGCGTGACAAAATAGATCCGGAACGCATACGGGTTGTCGCAACCACACAGGCGTATCCCGGCTGGGTGTATGCCGCGCGCAAGGGGCTGGACCCCGCGGTGGTCGACCGCATACGCAATGCCATGTTCAGGCTGTCCATGGAAGAACCCGAAGGCGGGCGCATACTGGCCAATGCGGGCATACGCGGTATAATTCCCGCTGCCGATGCCGATTACGCCCCCATAAGGGAGCTGATGTCCAAACTTGATCTGTACGGGGAGGTGGACTGGTGAGTCCTCTTACCCGGATGCGTTTCCGCAACAAGCTCAATGTGGGCATCACGCTGATAGTGCTGGCTGTTTCCGTGGTGCTGGCCGTTGTTTCCATTCACATTTCCACATCAGAACTGCTGGCCGAATCGCGGCGCAGGGGGCTTGTGCTGGCCAGCAACCTTGCGTTGCGAGTGACAGACCCCATGCTGTCGGTGGATCTGCTGCGGCTCAAGACCATGGTGGACGAACTGTCCACAGTGGATGAAGACGTAAGTTATGCCTTTGTGCTGGACAAGGCCAACAGGGTGCTGGTGCATTCGTTTGAAGATGGTTTTCCCGTTGAGCTGCGCACCGCGAACCTGCTGCCCCACGGTGCCACCCGCCGTATCAGACTGGTGGATACGGGCACGGAACGCATCTATGATTTTGCCGTGGCGGTACGCATCGGGCAGGAGCGTCTGGGCACCGTGCGCATGGGCCTTTCGCGTACCAAGGCTCAGAAGGTCGTGCAGCGGCTTGTTTCCATCATTTCCACACTGACAGTGGTCTCTCTGCTGCTGGCTGTGCTTGTTTCCACGCATTTTGCCCGAAGAATAACCCACAGGCTGGGCATGCTGCGTGAATATGCAGAACAGATTGTACGCGGCAACATGGATGTGACCGTGGGAGCCCACGACGCGCCGTACTGCTGGCAGCTTACACAATGCGGCTGCGACGACTGCCCCGCATACGGTGATACGCTGCGGCGGTGCTGGCATGTGGCCAACACGCGCTGCATGGAAAACGGTCTGGCACATGACATGGCCGCGTCGTGTGCCGACTGCCCCGTTCACGGCAGGCTGGCCGGTGACGAGTTGCAGGACCTTGCAGAAACATTTGACGTCATGGCGCTGTCGCTGCGTCAGCATATGGCGGAACTGTGCGCGGCCGAGCAGGATCTTTCGCGTCAGCAGAAGCTGCTGCGTACCATCATTGAATCAACTCCCGACCTTGTTTCACTGGTCGGACGCGACGGAACATATCTGGCGGTCAACAGAGCCTTCGGTCACTGGGTGGGGCATCCGGCGGAAGATCTGCCCGGCAGAAAAGACAGAGATATCTTTCCGCCGGAACTGGCCATACAGCGGGAACAGGAGCATGTGCGCATCCTTGCCACCGGTGTGACCGTAAGCCGCGAGGCAAGGCTGAAGGCGGCAGTGGACGGCAAGGAAGGCTGGTTCCATGTGGTCAAGGTGCCGGTGACCGATGAAAACGGCAGAGTGACCGGTATTTTGTCAACAGCCCGTGATATTTCGGAAATCCGCAGTTATCAGGACCAGCTGATCCATTCGCAGAAAATGGAATCGGTGGGCAGTCTGGCCGGCGGGGTGGCACATGAAATAAACACGCCTCTGGGTATTATTCTGGGATACGCCCAGCTGTTGCAGGAAGATGTTCCCGAAGGTTCGCAGACACACGAGGATCTGAAAATCATCGAACGGCAGGCCAAGTTCTGCCGCAAGGTCGTTGCCGACCTGCTGGGATTTTCACGGCATTCGCAGAGTGAAAAAAAGGAGATGTGTTTCAACAACTCCATCATGGAAGTGGTGCAGCTGGTGCGGCACGCGTTTTCACTTGAGAATGTGCGTATAGTCACCATGCTTGATGACCGTCTGCCTATTATCTACGGCGATCCGGGCAAATTGAAACAGGTATGGATGAATCTGCTTTCCAATGCGGTGCAGGCCAATGAAGGCGGTGGGCTGGTTGTGGTGCGTACCCGTCTTGATATCGACAACCTGACGGTAAGCGCCCTTTTTGCGGATACCGGTACCGGCATAAGCAAAGACAACATGGCATCGGTGTTTGATCCGTTTTTCAGTACCAAACCTGTGGGCAAAGGAACAGGGCTGGGCCTGTCTGTTTCGTTCGGCATCATACGTGATCATGAGGGGGAAATAACAGTACACAGCCCCCTGCCGCCGGATGTCATTCCGGACGAAGTGCGGGGTGACGAGCCGGCCGGTCCCGGTGCGCTGTTTTCGGTTACGCTGCCGCTGGAACCGCCTGACTGGCCCCTGCCGGACGATTCCGCATCTGACGACACTGCTCCGGACGATTCGGAACGGCATACAGGCCGTGGTGACGGAGCAGGGGCTGCGCAGCGCGGCTGACAACTGCACCGGCAATTGTCCGGTCATGCCGCTGACGGCGGCTTATGTCTGTCTGGATGATATCCGTGAAACCGTGTAGGATTGCACATATTCTGTTAACGGCACCTGCGCCGGAGCGGGGCTGCCGCCACCGGCACTGCAGCGGCATGTGCGGGCCGCAGCCGAAGAATTCTGGGAGCGCGACATGGCGAATATACTGGTTCTGGACGATGTGATTGATGCCGGAGTGCTGATTAAACGGATTCTGGAGCGTAAAGGGCACAGCGTGACGGCGTTTACCGAAGAGGAAGAAGCGCTGGCCCACGCCCGCGGCAACGAGGTTGATCTGGCCATTCTGGATATAAAGCTGCGCCGCATGACAGGCGTCGAGGTGCTGGAGGAGCTGAAGAAGATACGGCCCGCGCTTAAAGCCATCATGCTTACGGGGTATCCCACGCTGGAAACGGCCCGTGAATCCATGAAGCTGGGTGCCAATGAATACTGCGTGAAGCCCATCGACAAAGACGAGCTGGAAAGCAAGGTCAGCGATGTGCTGCGCGGCTGACGCTTAAGGACGGCACAGGCCGTCTTTGCCCACGGGAGCAGATATGCCGCTTAAGGAACTCTTTCGGCACTGGACATATCAGGCGTTTGCGCCGGGCACTCTGCTGCGCAATAAGTATAATGCGTTCAAGGAACTGCTGCGGCTGGACGATGCCTGTCTGGAGCTGATAGCCGATCTGGAGGAAATTCATTACGGGCGAGAAAAAGCCGACTGGGCGCGCGTGGTATGGCTGACGGAGGAACTGGGCAGCACGGTGCGCGAGCTTATCGGTCAGTTGCAGGTTATGAGCCCGGTGCGTTACATGGACCTGCTGGAATATTTTACAAAAATTGAATTTTATGCGCGCATGGCAGTCAGCGTGCCCGAACCGGAAATCATTCCTCCTTTTGTCATTCCGCTTGAAGAAGCCGGACTGCACGGCGGACGTTCAGGAGGCAAGGCGCGCAATCTCGGGCGCATACTGCGTGAAACCTCGCTTCCTGTTCCTTCCGGCGTAGTGGTTTCCACTTCAGCTTTTCATTATTTTATAGAATCCAATGACCTGCGCGGCCGTCTGGACAACCTGCTGTGCAGGCTGCGTCTGGACAGACCCGACGACATGGCGGAGCTTTCGGGTGAACTGCGCGGGCTTATCATTAATGCGGCCGTGCCGGAACGTCTGGCAGATGAAATAGAGATCGCCGCCATGGAACTGGCACGGGGCGGCCGCTTGCTGGCTGTGCGCAGCAGTGCCGTGGCCGAAGACGGTGAAGCCTCGTTTGCGGGGCAGTACGGGTCTGAGCTTAATGTGCGTCCTGCCGGTGTGCTTGATGCATGGAAGAGTGTGGTTGCGGGAAAATACACCCCCCGCGCGTTGGCTTACCGCATCATGCACGGGCTGGCGGATGCCGAAACCCCCATGGCTGCCATCATCATGCCGATGATTGACGCCGAGGCAAGCGGGGTGGTTTACACGCGTGACCCTTCTCCGCCCGCGTGTGCCGCGTGTGCCGACGGGGTACTGTCTGTTTTTGCCGTGCCCGGCGCCGGAGAATCTCTGGTCAGCGGCACCGCCGTGGCGCAGTCTGTATACTACCGGCGCGGTTCTCTGCGTCGTGCGGTGCCCCTGCGCGAAGACGCTGTGGTTCCCGCCCCCACACTGCGCCGTCTGGCAACCATGGCCATGGAGCTTGAAACCCTGTTCGGTGTTCCGCAGGATGTGGAATGGGCGGTGGACGGACGCAACAGGCTGCACATTCTGCAGAGCCGCCCCGTGCTGACAGCAGCCGTGGCGGAAGAAGCGGCCGATGAGCGTCAGCTGGCGGGAATGCAGGTGGTGCTTGATGCGGCTGACTGCGCCTCGCCGGGATTCGGCAGCGGTGTGGTGTGTCAGGTGGAACACTGCGCCGAAGTGGATGACCTGCCGGAAGGCTCGGTGCTGGTCACCCGCAATCTGGGACCGGCGCTCACCCGCGTCATTGACAGGCTGAGCGCCGTGGTGGCCCGTCAGGGCAGCAGAGCCAGTCATTTCGCCTCGGTGGCGCGTGAATTCGGCCTGCCGGTCATCGTGGGGGTGGAGCAGGCGTTTTCGGCGCTTGCCGATGGCATGGAGGTAACCGTGGACGCCGCACGGGGCAGGGTATACTCGGGTTGCCCGGGCGGGGTATGCGGGCTGGAACGCGAAGAACGCCTTGCCGGTGTGCGGCCGCGGGTGCACGCCGGCGGCGGGGTGACCAGACGCATGGGCAAGGCCATGCAGCATATTTCGCGCCTCACATTGCTGGATGCGCAGTCCGAAACCTTTGCTCCGCGTTATTGCCGCTCGCTGCATGATTTTGTCCGCTTTGCGCACGAAAAAGGCGTGGCCGAAATGTTTTCGCTGGTGGGGCGTTCCGGCAGGGGGCTTGCCGGTGCCAAGCAGCTCAGGTCGCCGCTGCCCATTGCATTGTATGTGCTCAATCTGGAAGACGGTCTGTTTCCCACCGCTGCGGGCAAAAAGGAAATAACACCCGATGATGTGCGGTCGGTCCCCATGTGGGCGCTGTGGTTCGGGCTGTCTTCCGACAAGGTGCAGTGGCATCAGGGGCTGCCCGCCATGGACTGGGAATCCTTTGACCGGGTGAGCGCAGGCGTCGGTGTGCGGGCGGATTCTCAGGATCTGGCAAGCTATGCCGTTGTTTCGCATACCTATATGCATTTCATGGCCCGCTTCGGCTATCATCTTTCCGTGGTTGATACGCTGTGCGAACAGAGCGGCAAGAATAATTATATCAATTTCAGGTTCAAGGGCGGCGGTGGCACGCCGGAACAGCGTTCCCTGAGACTGGGATTCATCCGTTCCGTGCTGGAGAAGCAGGGCTTTTTCATACAGATACGGGGCGATCTGCTGGATGCCCGGCACCCGCACGACGACGATACCGCCATTCAGAAGCAGCTGGCCATGCTGGGCTTGCTGCTGGCCAGAACGCGTCTGATGGATATGACGCTGTTTGAGGGGGTGGATGTGGATGGTCTGGCTGCGGACTTTATGACGCTGCTGGAGGACGAATGAGCTCCGGCACCAGCGGGGACGGCGTTGCGGTCCGCGGCGGATGCATGGCGCTGATCAGACGCGGGGTTCAGGCGCTGCGCTGCATGCTGGGTGACTTTATGAAACCGCAACGCCCCGCAGGTGCGCCGGAACCTCATCCTGACCTGCATGTATACTGGGTGACATCACGGCTGGGGGTGGGGGCGGCGCCCATGTCCCGCAGGCAGTTGCAGGCTCTGCGCGATATGGGGGTAAGCAGCATTCTGAACCTGTGTTCCGAACTGCCCGGTCTGGCAGACCTTGAGCGCGAAAACGGTTTCGACACATGGTATCTGCCTGTGGTTGATGAAGAAGCCCCCGCACTGGATGCACTGGAAGAAGCGCTGGAGTGGGTGGATGAATGCCTGTATCTGGGAAAACGGGTATACATTCACTGCCGTCACGGCATAGGGCGGACCGGCACGGTGCTTAATGCCTACCTGCTGCGGCGGGGGCTGGGGCACCGGCTGGCGGCGCGCACGCTGCGCGGGTTACGTGCCAGACCGAGCAATTTTGACCAGTGGCGGCTGGTGCGCCGTTACGGCACGGTCAATGCCCCGCTCACGGTGCGTGCTCCTTCGCTGGAATGTCAGGGCGGGGTGGACCTTGCGCCGTACGTTGACGACTATCTGCTGCTGGAGGCCGAGGTAGAACGTCTGGCGCTTAAACGGCACGAAGGGCTGCCGCGCTGCGGCAGAGACCATGCCCGCTGCTGCAGTTCTCCTGTGGCTCTGACGCTTATCGAAGCGCTGACGCTGGGAACACGCATCAACACCGCGCTGTCCAGCGATATGCGCAGGCAGGTCATGGAGCGCGCCCTGACGGCTTCGCAGCAGGAAAGCAGCATCCGTGCGGATGTGGGTTCCGCGGCTTTTCCCGGTGCGCAGGACCCGTGCCTCACCGCCGAGCTGCTGTGTCCGCTTTCGGTTGAAGGGCACTGCCTGCTGTATAATTACAGACCGCTGAAGTGCCGGCTTTTTGATGTGCCGGCTGACGATGCCTTCCGGCTGTGGGCAGAAGAACTTTCCGGCCCGCTGGGCAGGCTTTCCGAACACGTTTTCGTGGCGCTGGCGGGTGCCTTTCCTGCCAGCGAACTGCCGCGTTTTCCCCTTCCTGATGTTCTTTCCGGACGATATGTGCAGACGGTGTTTCATTGTCTGATGCGCAATGCCGCAGCCGACTGCACCCTGCCCGACGAGCCGGAAACAGACTGCCCTGTGCTTTCTCCTCCGGTGTAAGCAGTTACAGGGCCACTGCCGTCTGCTTCATGGGGACTTGCATTTTTTTCCCCGATGCTTACTCATTGGCTATGCCCCGTACGATGCACGGTGCGGGCGGCATTATCCGTAACCTGCGGTGTTTTCATCCGGTTCCGGTAAAATAATGTACAGTGCGCGACCTTGTGATATCGTCCGGAATAGTGTGACGAGCATTCGACTTCAGGAGGATAGAACTATGGCGAATATGGATTACCCCGGCCCCTGCCAGAGCTGTTCCGGTATTGACGGATGTGCAACTGATGAACAGCGTCAGGCTGCCGTGGAACATTATTGCAAAGGCCTTGAAATGGAGCTGAACGCATGGAAGTCCAGACTGTACGATGTGCTCGCCAATGACCAGCACAAGAGCAGTCAGGAGTTCATGGACACGCTTGACCATATCAAATCAACCGTGCGTGAGATGGAAATGCTGGTTGAAAAAATGCGTGACGAATGCCCCCTGAGTCTGGCCCAGCCTGAAGAACAGATGGCGGGTATGCTCAACCAGCTGCGCACGCATTACAGCAAGGCACTCTCGGTTATCAGCCCCGGTTATTTCGGCGGCTGATGGCGGTTTACCCCCCCCCCGTAAAGTACAACGCAAAACGCCGTCGTCCGCAGGGACGACGGCGTTTTTTTTTTGCTGCGGGCCTGTGACGGTGCGCATGCGCGATTGTCAGGTCACATGCCCAGATAGGCTTTTTTCACATTGTCGTCGGCCAGCAGGCTGGTGCCCGTGCCGCTCATGGTTATGCGTCCTGTTTCCATCACATAGGCCCGGTCGGCGATTTTCAGCGCCTGATTGGCGTTCTGTTCCACCAGAAAGACTGTCACACCGTCCTGATTGACCTTTTCGATTATCTGGAAAATCTGCGTGATGATGATGGGGGCCAGCCCCAGCGAAGGTTCGTCGAGCAGCAGCAGGCGCGGACGCGCCATCAGTGCGCGCGATATGGCCAGCATCTGCTGTTCGCCGCCCGAAAGGGTGCCGCCCAGCTGTCTGCGGCGTTCGGCAAGAATGGGAAACAGCGAAAACACATAGTCCAGATCGCGTTTTATTCCGTCTTTATCGTCACGCAGAAAGGCGCCGAGATCAAGGTTTTCCATGACCGTCATGTCGGAGAATATAAGACGGCCTTCCGGCACCTGATTGATGCCCAGCCGGACTATTCGGTCCGCCTTCATGGTGTGCATCGGTTTGCCTTCAAACAGAATCTCGCCGCGGGTCACCGGCACGCCGCCGCATATGGACATGAGCGTGGTCGATTTTCCCGCTCCGTTGGCACCGATGAGCGAGACTATCTCGCCTTCGTTGATGGTCAGCGAGACATCGCGCAGGGCCTGTATGTTGCCGTAGTGGGTGTCTATGTTGCGCAGCTCAAGCATGGCTTTCTTCTCCGAGGTAGGCCTTGATGACTCTGGGGTCTTTGCGGACTTCTTCCGGAGTGCCCTGCGAAATGAGACAGCCGTACTCCATGACATAGATGCGTTCAGAAAGATTCATCACCAGACTCATATCGTGTTCGATGAGCAGCACTGCCACGTTGAATTCTTTGCGGATGCGCAGAATCAGGCGCACAAGATCGGCGGTTTCCTGCGGGTTCATGCCTGCGGCCGGTTCGTCCAGCAGCAGCAGCCCCGGTTCCGTGGCCAGTGCACGGGCTATTTCCAGCCTGCGCTGTGCGCCGTAGGGCAGGTTGCTGGCCTGTTCGTCATACAGTTTGTGCAGGCCGATGTATTTCAGCAGTTCATAGCTTCTGCGCACGGTTTCTTTTTCTTCCTGCCGGACCGAAGGCGGCCGCAGCAGCGCACCCAGAATTCCGGCATGTGTCCGGCAGTGGCGCGCTATCATCACGTTTTCCAGCACGGTCATGTTTTTGAACAGGCGTATGTTCTGGAAGGTGCGCGCCATGCCCATCTGGGTGACCAGATTGGGCTTCATGCCGTTTACCAGCGTGCGGCGCCCGTCGGCGCGCGTGTAATGCACGGTGCCCTCGGACGGAGTGTATATGCTGGTGATGCAGTTGAAGAAGGTGGTCTTGCCGGCTCCGTTGGGGCCGATAAGCGCTACTATTTCGCCGGCGTCTATCTGCATGTCCACTTCGTTCAGGGCGCGCAGTCCGCCGAAATTTTTTGAAAGGGAATCTACCTCAAGAACCGGCATCAGGCCTCTCCTTCTTTACCGGCGTGCAGCTCGGGATCATCAATTTCGTACTTGCGTTTTTTGGGCGTGATCAGCCCCTGCGGACGGAAGACCATCATCAGTACCATGGCCGATGCGAACATGAGCATGCGGTATTCTGCAAATTCGCGCAGGTATTCGGGCAGCAGGATGAGAAAAGCCGCGCCCAGTATGACGCCGAAGTTCGATCCCATGCCGCCCAGCACCACAATGGAAAGAATGATGGCCGATTCCATGAAGGTGAAGCTGGCAGGGTTGATGAAGGTGGTTTTGGCGGCAAAGATGACGCCGGCAAAACCGGCCCATGCCGTGCCCACGCCAAAGGCGGTCAGCTTTACGTTCACTCTGTCTATGCCCATGGCCTGACAGGCAATTTCATCTTCACGCAGCGCCTGCAGGGCCCGGCCTATGCGCGAATCCTTTATGCGCTGCACTGCGGCCACGGTAAGCACAGCCATCACAAGAACAATGTAGTAGATGTAGATGCCGGTTTCGGCCACGCCCAGTTCCGCTCCGAAAAGCGAGGGCCGGGGAATGTTGGATATGCCGCTGGGCCCTTGCGTGAAGTCGCTCCAGTTTTCCAGCACCAGCCGTACTATTTCGCCGAAACCCAGCGTGACGATGGCCAGATAGTCGCCGCGCAGGCGCAGCACGGGAAAAGCCAGCGCAACGCCTGCTGCCGCGGCCAGAATGCCGCCCACAGGCAGCACCGTCCAGAATCCCAGGCCGAAATAGGTATTGAGCAGCGCGTACGAGTATGCGCCGATGGCGTAAAACGCGGCATAGCCCAGAAAGAGCATGCCCGCCACGCCCACCACAATGTTCAGCCCCAGCCCCAGAATGACATAGAGCAGGAACGAGATCATGATGTTGGTCTGGTAGGTGGAGACAAGCCAGGGCAGTACAATGCCCAGCCCCAGCACGGCACAGTAGAATGCGGCAGAAAAACGTCTGTCCTGTCCCAGTCTGTGCACCATGCCGGTGGCAGGTGACGCCGCGGGGCTGCCGGAAGCACGTTTAGAATTGCGGCGGGCCATGGCCCAGCGCCACACAAAGGAAAGCACGAAACTGCCCGCGCCGATATAGACCATGTTGAGCCAGCGCCATGTCACGGTGTCGTTGATGGTGTCCACGCGGATGACCACCAGCGGAAATGTCATGAACATGAACCAGAAGCAGATGAGTAACGATTGCTTGATTTTATCCATTCTATGCGATCCTGAAAAAGCGCGGCGGGCGTGTGCGCGCCGCCTTCTGGTTACACCTTTTCGACCGGAGCTTTGCCCATGATGCCGGAAGGCCTGAAGATGAGAAACAGAACCAGCAGCAGAAAGGCGAAGACGTCTTCATAGTCGCTGGAGATGTAGCCGGTGGCGTAGCTTTCGCTCAGCCCCAGAAAAAGTCCCCCTGCCATGGCGCCGGGTATGGAGCCGATGCCCCCCAGCACCGCCGCCGTAAAGGCCTTGATACCGGCCAGAAAACCTACGTTGAAGCTGACCTGCCCCACGTGCGAGGCAATGAGCACTCCGCCCAGCGCCGCCAGCGAAGACCCGATGATGAACGTGATGGAAATGATGCGGTCGGCGTCTATGCCGAGCAGCATGGCCATCTTCCGGTTCTGCGCGGTGGCGCGCATGGCTTTGCCCATGCGGGTGTATTTGATGAACAGGGTCAGCCCCGCCATGGAAAAAGCGCTGGTAGCCACTATGAGCAGGTCGGAAGAGGCAAAGATGTGCGCGATGGGTTCCATAAAGGCGAAATCCGGTACCAGTGCCGGAAAAGGCAGAAAGTCTGAGGTCTGAGCCAGTATGACATAGTTCTGCAGAAACAGTGACATACCGATGGCGGAGATGAGCGGTGCCAGCCGCATGGAGCCGCGCAGGGGCTTGTAGGCTATTTTTTCCAGCGTGTACCCGTAGGCAGCGGAATAAATGATGGCAACCACCACTGCCACAGCCAGAATGGCCAGCAGCGGAAAACCGTAGATGCCCAGAACGCCCGCGGTGATAAGACCGGTAAAGGCGCCTATCATATAAATTTCACCGTGGGCGAAGTTGATAAGCTCGATGATGCCGTACACCATGGTGTACCCGATGGCGATAAGCGCATAGATGCTGCCGCGCGTCAGCCCGCCCAGAAACAGTTCCCAGAAATAAGTCCAGTCCATGAATGCCTTCCGTTCTACGCTATCCCGCGCTCTTCATCGGGAATCAGCCGTGTGGGGATGTTATGGTGTGCAAAATGCGGGGGACAGGCAGATATCCGCCTGCCCCCCGCCTCAGTCTGCGTGTCAGTTCAGTTCCACGTACTGTCCGTTCTGAACCTGATACATGGAGAAGCCGACGCCTTCGGCATCGCCTATGCTGTCGAACTTGATGGTGCCCACCGGGGTTTCCACAAAGTTGTTGCGCAGCGCGTCCATGATGAGGGCAGAGTCGGTGCTGCCTGCTTTTTCCACGGCGTTCAGCAGGGCGATGGCGGCGGAGTAAGCTTCCTTGTAAAAGGCGCCCGGCTCGGTGCCGAATTCCTGCTTATGTCTGGCAATGGCTTCCTGATACATGGCCAGCTTGCTCACGTCTTTGGAACTGGTAGCGTAAACGCCCTCGGCGTTTTCACCGGCAACCTTGATAAACGTGTCGTCCTTTACTCCGTCGTCAGAGATGAACGGCAGGTCCATGCGCTTTTTGCGCATCTGGGAAACCAGCTTGGATGCTTCGGGATGGTAACCGCCGAACATCACGCCTTCGGCACCGGAACGGCGCAGTTTCTGCACCACTGCGGAATAGTCCATGGCGCCGGGAGTGATGCCTTCAAACATGACCACTTCGGCTTTGCCGCTTTTTTCGATGAACAGCTTGGCAAATTCGGCATAGCCTTTGCCGTAGTCACCTTTGTCGTGCAGCACGGCGATTTTTTTCAGGCCCAGCTTTTCCGTGGCAAAATCAACGCCCAGTTTCGCCTGCTGGTCGTCGGAAGCAATGGTGCGGAAAAATGTCGGGTACTCGCCGCTCTGGGTGAGGGGCGGGTTGGTGGCGGAAGGCGACATGACAACGATGTTGGCTTCCTTGTAGATGGGCAGCGCAGCCTTGGTGGCGCCGGAGCAGATGTGTCCCAGCACAACGGTCACTTTGTCGGAAATAAGCTTGGTGGCGGCGTTGGTGGCCAGTTCGGGTTTGCACTGATCGTCCTGCGGCAGCACTTCTATCTGCATGCCCAGTATGCCGCCTTTTTCGTTGTACTGCTGCGCAACCAGCTTGGCTGCGTTGACGGTGGGCAGCCCGTAAGAAGCCAGATCGCCGCTGTGTGCCCCCGGCACCCCCAGCTTGATGGTGTCGGCAAAAGCGGGACCGGCCAGCAGGGTCAGTGCCACACCGGCAACAACAGATTTCAGCCATCCTTTACCCATGATTCTTCCTCCGTTTCAATCCAGGAAACAAATTTGTGAATACTATTCAGAAGTGCCGCTGAAGCGAATATGAAGCGCAGCATCCTTTCCGATGACGGTCGGATGCAACCGCCCTTCATGGTCTAAGTGCCATGAGACAAGGAAAACTGTCAAATCTGTAACGGTACAGATGGTGATTATTATATTTTAGCATAATAAAAACAAAATGTTATATGGATTGTCAAAAATGATATAAAAACAAAAAGTGTCTGAAATTCAACAAGTTGACAGCGGGCGTCAGGGAGTTGTGTGTCATGGAAAAATGAAAAAAAGAATATTCCATCTGTTTGTCAGCACTGAATTTTATTCAGTGATGTTGGTTGATTGGTCAAATTGCAGGAGGCTGCGCAATGTCCGCAGGAGTGGCCTGTGACGCGGCAATCTGACCACCGGATCAGCTGCAGCAGCAGTGCCGGACATTGGTTGTGTGGTCATGCTTATTTGCAAAATAGGTAAGATGTGTTTTCAAAACTGTATAAAACAGTGGCGCACTGCCGTGTCGATTTGTGCGCAATGTGAGGTCGGTTGCGGAGGAGGTTTTTCGCTTGAGGGGCTTTGCGGGCGCAGGAGCGCAGACAGGCAGCTGTCTGCCTGCGGCATGACTGCCTGAATAACATTCGGAAAACTGTGCGGTGCCGGTGTCAGCCCGGCAGGCACAGGCACGCTGTGGCGGGGCTTTGCGCGGGGCTGGATGGATATGGCGGGTCAGCTGAACTGCCGGCGGCGGTTGAAACGCCGCGGTCGCAGCCTGAAGGGGTTGAAACGCTGCGGTCGCAGCCTGAAGCGGTTGAAAAGCTGCGGTCACTGTCGGCGGCGGGCAGGGAATAAAAAAAAGCGCTTCTGCATGGAAGCAGAAGCGCTTTTTTTATTCATGGCGTCCCCAAGGGGATTTGAACCCCTGTCGCCTGCGTGAAAGGCAGGTGTCCTAGGCCAGGCTAGACGATGGGGACACAATGAAAATTTTTTTGGCTGGGCTGCAAGGACTCGAACCTTGATTAACGGAGCCAGAATCCGTCGTCCTGCCAATTGAACGACAGCCCAACAGCGAGGTGCCTTTGTATAGAGACAGGGGGCTGTTGTCAACGGACAAATTTCATTTTTTTTATTTTTTTATGAAGCAGTCCGGTATGTTTATAAAAACAAGCATGTTATCACTTCATATACTTTGTGGCGGCGATGCTTTTCTGCATGGCTGTTCCAAGCCTGCGCATGGCTTCTTTCAGGGTGTTCTCGTCGTGTCTGCAAAAATTTATGCGGATATGGCGGGCGCCTTCCTGAGGCTGAGGAAAAAAAGCCGTGCCGCTGGCAACAGCCACCCCGTGGTGGGGGGCCGTTTCGGCAAGGGCGTCGGCATGCACGTCTTCCGGCAGCCGCAGCCACGCAAACAGCCCGCCGGACGGCGGGGTGATATGCACGCATCGGGGCAGCCATTTTTGCGCACAGTCCAGCATTATGTCGCGCCGTATGCGGTAGGTGCGGCACAGTCTGTTCAGGTGGTTGCGGTAGCTGCCCACATCAACGAATCGTTCCAGCACCCGCTGCACAAGTCCGGGCGAAGAAAGATCAAGCATGCGTTTATAGCGTTCAAGTTGTGTCAGCACCGGCCCTTCGGCAACAATGTAGCCCACCCGCAGGCCGGGTACGAGCATTTTTGAAAACGTGCCGATGTACAGGCAGTTGCCTGCGGCACTCAGACTTTTGATGGCCGGTTGCGAATGCCCTTCATAGCGGATATCGCCGGCATAGTCGTCTTCCACCACCGCAATGCCATGCGCTTCTGCCATGGAGGCAAGAATACGCCGGCGGTGTCCGTCCATGCAGATGCCCGTAGGGTTGTGAAACGTGGGCATGGTCAGAACCAGCCCTTCGCCGTGTGTGCGCATGGCCTGTTCCAGCAGGTCGGTGCGCATGCCGCCGCTGTCCATGGGTATGGCGGCTATGCGCATGCCCATGGTGCGGAAAAGTCTGAGTGACTCGGGATAGGTGGGGGTTTCGGTGTAGACGGTCTGCCCTTTGCGCAGCAGCACCTGCGCGATGATGAAAATGGCCTGCTGCGAGCCGGATGTGACCACAATGTTGTCAGGCGTCACACCTATGCCCTGATCGACAAGAATGCGGGCGATGGTCCGGCGCAGCGGACGGTAACCTGCGGCTTCCTCGTATTCCAGCGCGGCGGTGCCGTCGCGGCGCATGACCTCGCGCAGGGTCCGGCTGAAAGCTTCGAAGGGAAAAAGCAGGGGATCACTGTTGCCGTCTGCCAGCGAGATCACCCCCGCAGGAGTTGCTCCGCTGTGCAGCGGGGCGGGGTGTCCGGGCCATATGGCCTCGAAGCGTTCGGCGGCTGCGTGCTGCCATGCGGGCCATCTGCCGGGTGTATCGGCCTGCGGGCCGTCGTGGCCGGGAAAAGGCGGCAGCACAAAAGTGCCGCTGCCCCTGCGCGATGTCACCAGCCCGTCAGCTTCCAGTTCGGCATAGGCGGTTTCCACGGTAATGCGGTTGATACCCTGACTGCGGGCCATATGGCGGATGGACGGCAGTTTTGTGCCCGGTTCCAGTTCACCCAGTTCGATGCGCTGACGCAGGTAGGCCGCAAGCTGTTTATACAGCGGCAGCGGGGTGTTGTGGTTCAGCGGAATACTCATGAAAGCCTCCGGAAAGACGGCTGCGTCCGGCGGTGCGGAACAGAGGATGACGTCGTTAAAGTGACCCTGTAAATATTCATAAAAAGTGTCCCTTATCAAGGGGTCAATGCAGGCGTAGAGGCATGCTTCATTTTTTGTTGATCGAGGATGCATGCCATGCAGAACACCATGTCTTTTTCGTTGCGCAGCCCCCTGAACGGACTGCGGTTTTCCGGCGCTTCGGCCGGGTATCTTTCGGCTCTTGTGGCCGCTGTGGTCATGTCGTTGACCGGCATCATCATTAAACACATAAGCGACGAATACGCTCTGCCGCCGGCGCAGCTTGCCTTCTGGCGCAATGCGCTGGTTTTTCTGACGCTGCTGCCCGTGCTGACGCTGCTGCGCGTGCCCGTGCGGGTGCACGGCAAGGCCGACAACAGGCTTCTGGTTGCCTACGGTTTCATGCTGGCTTCCATGAACCTTGACTGGACCATCGCCGTCATTGAAACGGGTGCTTCCGTGGCCACGGTGCTTTCTTACTGCTCCGCGGCATATTCCGGCATACTCGGCTGGCTGCTGCTGGGCGAAAGAATGAGCCGCTCGCTGGCGCTGGCGGTTGTCATCTGCCTTTCGGGCTGCGCGCTGGTGTGCGGCGTGCTCACACCGGAAGTCTGGAGCGGTATGAGCACTCTGGGGCTTGTCACGGGATTCGCCTCGGGGCTTCTGTATGCCGGTTACGGAATGATGGGGCGTCTTGCAGCCTGCCGGGGGCTTAACCCTTGGGTGACGCTGCTGCATATCTTCGGGTACGCCAGCCTGTTTCAGGTGCTGTTCAACGTCATTGCCGCGCTGTTTGTTCCTTCATGGGGGCTGGGCGTCATGAGCATACAAGGCATGAATATGGAACCGGGGTGCTGGGTGGCCATGCTGGCTCTTGCTGTGGGTCCCACGCTGCTGGGTATGGGTATGTACAACGTGTCGCTGGGCATGCTCTCCGTAGGAGTGGCCAACACCATCCTGCTGCTTGAACCGGCGCTGGCCGCCACTTTTGCCTATTTTACCATCGGCGAGATGCTTACACCCATGCAGTGGGCCGGCATAGCCATGATAACCGGCGGTGTGGCCGTTCTGCCCCGTTCGTCTTCGCCTGCCCGGCTGACAGAAGAACACGCGGCGGCCGTGGCAGACGCCGTGGGTGCCGTGGGTGCGGCTGTTCAGGCTGTGCCCGGAGTGGTGGGCAACGCCGTGCAGTCGTTGCCGGAAGTGCTGCCCGATGCCATAACCGGTGCCGTGACAGCCGCTGTGAACGCCGTGCCGGGGGCAGTGGACGCAGTGGTGCAGGCAGTTGCCGCACCGCAGGGGCAGACAGCAGCTGCCGGTATGACCGCAGCGACACAGGCTGCGGCCTGCACCGGCACAGACAGGCCGGTTTCTCCGGCCATGGGCGGTGCCGCCGTGCACAGTGCGTAAGCGCGCCGCCGGATGTTTTCTGTCGCCGGATGTCTTTCGCCGGATGTCTTCCGCCGGATGTCTTCCGCCGCATGTGTGAATGCGGCCGTTACTGTTTTTGCTGATTGAATGCCCTGCGTCTCCGGGGGGGCGTTACCCGCAACCTACACCGCACATCGCTTCTGCTCCGGCAGGGCCGTGTGCGGTGTTTTTTTGCGTGCTGCCGGGCATAAAAAAGCGCCGCACCCGAAAGGTGCGGCGCTTTGTCAGGCGGAGACGGTACCGGCGGATCAGTCCTGCTTGTTGGCTATCTTGGCCCAGCTGTCCTTCAGCGTCACGGTACGGTTGAACACGGGAGCGTCCGCTGTGGAATCGGGGTCGACGCAGAAATAGCCGATGCGTTCAAACTGCACCCGGCTGCCGTGTTCCATGTTTTTCAGTGCCGGTTCAAGGTAGCCCGTCACCACGGAAAGTGAATCGGGATTCAGATAATCCACAAATGTTTTGCCTTCTTCGGCGGCATTGGGATTTTCCACGGTGAACAGCTTGTCGTACAGGCGCACCTGAGCCGGTACGGCGTGGGCGGCGGAAACCCAGTGCAGGGTCCCTTTGACCTTGCGTCCGTCGTCGGACCAGCCGCCGCGGGTGGCGGGGTCGTACGTGCAGCGCAGTTCGGTTATGTTGCCGTGTTCGTCCTTCACCACATCGTTGCAGGTGATGTAATAGGCATAGCGCAGCCGCACTTCCTTGCCGATGGCAAGGCGGAAGAATTTTTTGTTGGGTGCCTGTTCGCGGAAGTCATCCCTTTCGATGTACAGTTCACGCGAGAACGGAACCATGCGGGTACCCTGTGATTCGTCTTCGGGATTCAGGGGCATTTCAAATTCTTCCACCTGTCCTTCCGGATAGTTTTCGATAACCACCTTTACAGGATCCAGCACCGCCATCAGGCGGGGGGCTATGCGGTTCAGGTGTTCGCGTGCGCAGAATTCCAGCAGACCGTAGTCCACCATGCTGTCAGCTTTGGCCACGCCGATGCGCGCGCAGAATTCACGCAGCGCTTCGGGAGTTATGCCGCGGCGGCGTACACCGCTCAGCGTGGGCATGCGCGGGTCGTCCCAGCCGCTTACATGACCTTCTTCCACCAGCTGGATAAGTTTGCGTTTGGAAAGCACGGTGTGGGTCAGATTCAGCCGGGCAAATTCTATCTGCTGCGGATGATAGAGTTCCAGCGTATTCAGCATCCAGTCATACAGCTCGCGGTTGTTTTCAAACTCCAGCGTGCAGATGGAATGGGTGATGCCTTCGATGGAATCGGAAATGCAGTGCGTGAAGTCGTACATGGGATAGATGCACCACGCGTCGCCCGTGCGGTGATGGTGCGCACGGCGTATACGGTAGATCGTGGGATCGCGCATGACCATGTTGGGCGATGCCATGTCTATTTTGGCACGCAGTACGCGGCTGCCGTCTTCAAATTCGCCGTTGCGCATACGCATGAACAGGTCGAGGTTTTCCTCGGCGCTGCGGTCGCGGTAGGGGCTGTTTTTGCCGGGCTCTTTCAGGGTGCCGCGGTATTCGCGTATCTGTTCGGGAGTCAGGTCATCCACATATGCCTTGCCCGCCTTGATAAGCTGTACGGCAAGTTCGAACAGACGTTCGAAATAGTCCGAGGCATGAAACATGCGCTCTTCCCAGTCAAAGCCCAGCCAGCGCACGTCTGTTTTGATGGACTCGACGTATTCGGGGGTTTCCTTGAGCGGGTTGGTGTCATCCAGTCGCAGATTGCACTTGCCGCCGTATTCCTGAGCAAGGCCGAAATTCAGGCAGATGGATTTTGCATGGCCCAGATGCAGGTACCCGTTGGGTTCGGGAGGAAAGCGTGTGTGGACGCGGCCCTGATATTTGCCGGTCTTCATGTCTTCGTTGACAATGGCGCGGATGAAATCGACGCCGGCTTCCTTTTTTTTGTCCGTATCGGCTGGGTTGATGCTCATGGATGGTATTCCTCGTGTATATATGCGCAGGTCCGGGCAACACGGTGCCGCGCGTCTTTGGCAATGAAAAGCAAAATGATGCGTCTGGAGATACGGCAAACCGGCGGCAGGGTCAATTATGCCGCTTTGCGGCACGCGGCAGAGGCAGTGCTTCCGGCGCGGGCGGGGGTGTTACAGATACCAGCGCCAGCTTCTTCCGGCGGCATGCAGCCCGCGCAGCGTGGTTATGCCGCCGCCTTTCAGTTTACGCACAAGATACAGAAAAAGATAGGCGGTCTGCAGGGCGTCTTCCAGCGCGTCGTGTGCGCGGAACTGCGGCAGACCGTATCGGGCGGAAAGATCGGCAAGGGTATATGACACCGTGGGCTGAAAAGGATCGAAAGACCGCTCCCAGCGTTCACGCTCCCATGCCTGCGCCAGCCGCATGGTATCCACACAGGGGTTGGCCGGGGCGCCGCCCAGATGCCGTCTGCACGCCCGTGTCAGAAAGCCCATGTCCAGCCCCACGTGGTGGCCGGTAATCAGCGCCTGTCCGCACCAGTCCACAAAGCCGGGCAGCAGACCGGCCAGTGCCGGGCTGTGCTGCAGCTGCGCCGGTGTGATGCGGTGGATGAGCGTGGCCGGACGGGCCATGGAGCGCTGCGGCCTGACATAGGTGTGAAACACGTCGCCGGTGATGATGGACAGACCGCGGATGCGCACGGCACCAATGGCGACAATTTCGTCATGCGCGGGGTCAAGCCCTGTCATTTCCATGTCTGTCACCGCAAATTCGCAGTCTTCAAGCGGTATATCCTGATTGAAGTCGGCAAATGCGTTTCTGTTGCGCTGCAGGGCAGGATGCAGCGGAGGTCTGTGGCGCAGGTTGCGCAATAACGAGCGTATTCCCATAAAAACTTCTCCGGATAGCTGTACACGCCTGCTGCGTGCACAGAACTTTCAGGACACATCCAGCTTGAAACGTTGCCGGGTGAATGCCTGCAGCCGCTCGGTTACGGCAAACACCTCTTTGAGCGTCCGTTTTTCCAGTCCGGTCAGTTCGGCCGGTGAAATATGATTTCCCGCGGGTTCGCCGCGCCGTATCTGTCCCAGCTGGTGCACCAGCCGGACATGCATGAGAAACTCGTAGCCTTCGCGCGCCTCGCGGCACAGCTGGGCGGGCATGTGACCTTCCTGTTCCAGCGCCGTCAGCCTGTCCGGCGTGGATGTTTCGTCAATGCCGTGCGCCAGCGCCATCAGGCGTGCAATATTGACGAAAGGCAGCATGCCGCGGCGTTTGATATCCAGCATGTTCCGGTGGTCTCCGCTTTTTTCGACCACAAGGTTGCGGAAAAAAGACAGGGGCGGCCGGTCGCGCAGTGCGTCTGCGGCCAGATGACGCAGAAAGACCTGATCGGCCTGCGCCGCGGCAGCCACCGATTCACGCAGGTGCCGTACCAGCGGGGCATGACCATGCCCGTGGCGGAAGTCGAAAAAGATTGACGACTTGAGCAGTTCCTGCGGTTCCGGCGTGTGTATCCAGCGGATAAAGCGCCGCTGCCAGCCGGAAACAGACAGACGCATGCCCGGCTCCGAAGCCATTATGCCTCCGGCGCACCGGGCGAAACCGCATGCTTCCAGCTCTGCCACGGCCCGCGTGCAGAAAGCGTCAAAGTACACCTGTGCAGCCCGCGCTATGATATCGTCAGGGCAGTCTTCCAGTACAAGGGCGTTGTCCTGATCGGTGGCAAAGGTCTGCTCTCTGCGGCCTTCGCTGCCCAGCAGCATCCAGCTGAATTTTGCCGGCGGCGGACCCGTTTCGGCCTGCAGCAGGGTGAGCACCTTTTCCAGAAAAAGGTCGTTGAACACTGTTATCATGCGTACTGCCGCAGCCGCGCGGGCACCTTCTTCGACCACGGCGCGCACAACATGCGCCACGCGCGGGCCCAGCGGGTGCAGACTGCGCAGATCGCGCTGCTGCATTATTTCGCGGAAGAGTGAAAACGGCGTGCGTCCCTGTACGACCATGATGTCGTGGGCCGTGATGACGCCGACAACCCTGCCCGCACGCAAAACGGCAAGGTGATGAATCTGGCGGCGCATCATTTCGAGCAGCGCGTCAAAACAGGTGCAGGTTTCGTCCACAGCCGCCACCGGAGCGGACATGACGGTTTCCGCCGGAGCCTCGTGACCCATGCCCAGTGCCACTGCATTGCGCAGATCTTTATCGGTGACGATGCCGATGACCGGCCCTGCTGCGGGGCTGCCACCGAGTGCGGCAGTCCGGACCGCAGCGTGCAGGTGCATGTCTGCCGCGTCCGGTTCTCCGTGCGGCGGAGCTGCTTCGCAGACCAGCAGCGATCCTGTGCCGGATTTCATCATGCGGTACGCGGCCTGCTGCAGGGTGGTGCCGCGCACCACCGTTTCCGGCGGCCTGTGCACCAGATCGCCCGCAAGACCGGAAAAAAGATACAGACCTCCGCTGCCGGAGGCTCCTTCGCAGCGCAGGCGCATTTCGTCAAAGGCCCGTGTAAGGTACTCTTCCGGCAGAGTGCGCATGAAATAACGTTCTACGGCAGGAAATTCCGAAGCAAGTCCGAGAAATGTTTTTCCCGGTATGCGGATGAAAAAAGTATCCTCCAGTGTTGTTGCATGTACTGAAGCAGTGCTGCGCCCCAGCAGCGCGGCGGCCCCGATGATGTCGCCTTCGCCTCTGGTGTCCTGCAGCGCAGGGCTGCCGTCTTCCTGCGCAACTGTCAGCCGCACGGCACCCTGCTGCACCACGCGCAGGGCCTCGGGGCGCTGCGCGCCGTGCGGCAGTGCCGTACCTTCCGGAACAAATTCCACCGTGCAGACTTCTGCAAGGCGGCGCAGGCTGTCTGCTGGCAGTTCGCTGAAAGGCAGGGTGCGTTGCAGAAACGTGCGTACCAGTCCGGGCTGGCGGGCGGGGTTGCCTTGTGTCATGGCTTCTCCTGTGCAGCGGTAAAAGCGGCGGACGGCCGGGCGTGTCCCGCAGCCGTCCCCCGCAGGGCCGGTTCAGCAGGACGCCGTCCGCCATGCCGTCATCAGTGGTCTATGGCCGCCGATGCGCCTCTGGGAATGCGGATGGATTCCACCATCTCCTGCACTTCCGCCGGCGGCGGCGGGGTGACCAGCGAAACGGCTGCCGTAAGCACAAAGTTGACAAGCATTCCTATGCAGCCGATGCCTTCGGGGCTGATGCCGAAGAACCACGGCGATACACCCATGAATTTGGTCTGCACTATGTAGAACATGGTGAACCCGATGCCGCAGACCATGCCTGTTATGGCGCCTTCACGGGTGGCGCGTTTCCAGAAGATGCCGAGTACAAGAGTGGGAAAGAAGGATGACGCGGCAAGCCCGAAAGCCAGCGCCACAACCTGCGCCACAAACCCCGGTGGATTCATGCCGAAATATCCGGCAATGCACACTGCCACGCCTATCATTACACGCCCTACAAGCAGCCGTTTTTTTTCCGAAGCCTGCCTGTCGAGCATCCGGTAGTACAGGTCGTGCGAAATGCTTGACGCGATGACCAGCAGCAGTCCGGAGGCCGTGGAGAGGGCCGCTGCCAGCGCGCCGGCAGCCACAAGGGCGATGACCCACGGCGCCAGCCCTGCTATTTCGGGATTGGCCAGCACAATGATGTCGCGGTCGACATACAGTTCGTTTTCGCCGTCCAGTGCGGCGTTGTGCAGCAGCCGCTGGCCGTGCGCGCCTTGCAGGGCGCTGAAATCCGGCTTGCCGGCAAAGGCGTTGCCGCTTCTGTACTGGATGATGCCGTCGTTGTTTTTGTCCAGCCAGGCCACAAGCCCTGTGCGTTCCCAGTTGGCAAACCACGACGGCGCCTGTGTGTAGGCCACGTTGTTGAGCGAATTCACCAGATTGTACCGTGCAAAGGCTGCAATGGCCGGTGCCGTGGTGTACAGCACGGCGATGAACAGCAGGGCGTATACTGCGGAAAGGCGCGCCCCGCGTACCGTGGGCACGGTGTAGAAGCGGATGATCACATGCGGCAGCCCGGCTGTGCCCACCATAAGTGCCATGGTGATGGCTATGACGTCCTGCATGGAGCGTCCGCCCGCTCCGAATGCTTCGGTGTACCCGGCAAACCCGAGGTCGCGGCCTATGGCGTCCAGCGTTTCCAGCAGGTATTTTCCCGCATGGGGACCGTGTGCGATGGCCGACCCGAAGCCGAGCTGCGGTATGGCCGTGCCTGTGATCATTTTGGAAATGGCCGCGGCCGGAATGATGAATGCCACAATCAGCACGGAATACTGTGCTACCTGCGTCCATGTTATGCCTTTCATGCCGCCGATGCCTGCATAAAAGAACACGATGGCCATGCCGATGATGACGCCGGTGTTCACGTCCACTTCCAGAAAGCGGCTGAACACAATGCCCACGCCGCGCATCTGTCCGGCCACATAGGTCAGCGAGACAAAGACGGCGCACAACAGGGCCACCACGCGGGCGGTACCGGAATAATAGCGGTCTCCCACAAAGTCGGGAACGGTGAATTTGCCGAATTTACGCAGATAGGGCGCCAGCAGCAGCGCAAGCAGCACATAGCCGCCTGTCCAACCCATCAGATAGATGGAGCCGGTGTAACCGGCAAACGAGATGATTCCGGCCATGCCCATGAACGATGCCGCGCTCATCCAGTCGGCCGCGGTAGCCATGCCGTTGGCCAGCGGCGGTACACCGCCTCCGGCCACATAAAAGCCTCTGGTGTCGCGCACGCGTGAAACCCAGGCGATGCCGAGATACAGGCTGAAAGTTATCCCCACCATGATGTAGGTCCATACCGTGGTACTCATGTTCCGCCCTCCTTACTCGTCAATGCCGTATTTGCGGTCGAGCCTGCGCATGAGCAGAAAGTAGACCAGTATGATCACAAGAAACCCGAAGATTGATCCCTGCTGCGCAAACCAGAAGCCCAGCGGAAAGCCGCCCAGCATGACGGCATTCAGTTCGCGCACGAACACGATGCCGCACAGGTACGAAATAGCGGCCCATACGCAAAGCAGTACGGCCATATAGCAGATGTTGGTGCGCCAGTAGGCGCGCAGATCGTGTTTCATGACCGGCCTCCATGTGCCTGAATTGTGTTTGCCGGCAGGTGCGGCGGCCCGTGCTTTCTGCCGCATGCGCTGCTGCGGGGGGCTTCCTGCATCCGGAAGCTCCGGCGCGCTGCAATTCCCTGATGGTGCGTACCGTCGTGCTTCCGCATTGTCTTTCCTCCGTTGTGTTGTGCCGTACTTGCGGCGTCAGGGGGCATGTGCCCTGATTTGCCTATACAACGGCATTTGGTGTGCTGCAGCACGGTTTCGGCGGAAGGCTGTAATAAATTGGTGTACGGCTTTTGTGTGGCGGCAGGCCGTTTGTAGCCGCAGATGCACCGTTTACCGTACACGGAAACCGCGAGCGGCGGCTGTGCGTACTGCGTGCGGCAGGTTGTACCGTGCGCGGGGCGGAATACCGGTCAGAAGGAAGGGGCGGCAGTCGCCGGCCGCACTGCCATCAGCGGGGCCGGTGGCGGAAGCTCAGACCGGACAGAATCCTTTTGTGTTCAGGTATGCCGGCCGTGATACGGCAGGAACGTGATGATAGTCAGTGCCGGGCATGCGGGGCTGTGGTATGACCGCAGGCAGATGCGGCGGGCCGCGGCACATGCCCGGCGCTCAGGCCCAGTATGTGGAATCCGTTGTGCATCAGCCCGGTGTGCATCAGCTTGGAAAAAGGGCTTGATATTCAAGAAACATTATTGATATGAGTGCTAGTCATATGTGGTATGATTTTTAGCAACCTTTCCGGAGCCGTTATGAAAAGTACATTTGCCGCGCTGTTGATCATGGTTGGCTGCCTTGTGTCCGGCGCTCTGCTGACGGGGTCGGAGGCGGCCGCCGCGCAGCCCGTCACACTGAACTATGCCAACTTTCCGCCTGCATCCACGTTTCCCTGCATCCAGATGGAGCAGTGGGCACATGAGGTGCGCACCCGTACCCGCGGCAAGGTGGATGTTCTGACCTATCCCGGCGGTACATTGCTGGGTGCCCGCAACATGCTGCGCGGAGTCATGTCGGGGCAGGCGGACATCGGCTGCATCAGTCTTGCCTATCATCCTGGCGTGTTTCCCGTTATGAGTGTTTTCGAGCTGCCTCTGGGGTTCACCAGTGCAGAGGCTGCGAGCAGCGTCCTCTGGGAGCTGTATTCCGGCCTGCGTCCCGCTGAACTGGAGCGTGTCAAAGTGCTCACCATGTTCACTTCTGCTCCTTCGCATTTCATGACAGTGACGCCGGTGCGTTCGCTGCGTGATCTGCAGGGCATGGAGATACGCGGCGCGGGAACGCTTTCGGCCATACTGGAAAAACTTGGTGCCACGCCTGTTTCCATGCCCATGCCCGAAGTGCCGGAAGCGGTGCAGAAGGGGATCATCAAGGGGCTGTTCACATCGCTGGACGTGATGAAGGACATGAATTTTGCGGAAATGACCGGCCATGTGACCAGAGCGGATCAGGCCGTGTATCCTTTTGCCGTCATTATGAACCGCGAAGCGTGGGAGCGCCTGTCACCCGATGTGCAGCAGGTGCTGGACGGGCTGGCGGCGGAGCACGCGGCATGGACGGGACGCTATCTGGACGCGCATGTGCAGGACTCCATGCGCTGGGCGGAAGAGAAACACGGCGTGCAGGTGCACACCCTGCCGGAAGAGGATATCGCCGCCATGCGACGCAGCGTGCAGCCTTTGTTTGACGCATGGGCGCAGAGGGCTGCGGACAAAGGCGCCGACCCCGATGCAGTGATGCGCACCGTGGATGCTTTGAAGGCGCAGTACGGCGGATAACCCGCGGCCATGCAGACAGCAGGGCGCCCGGGGCATGCCGGGCGCTCTTTTTTTGATGCCGCCGCTGGCGGATGAAACGAGGCGTAAATGGAAAAGATACTGACGGCTATGGAGCGGCTGGGAGAGCTGCTGGCAAAGGTGATGGCCGCTGCGGCGGGCTGTACGCTGGTGCTGATGGTGATGCTTGCGTGCGGCAATATTGCGGGGCGTGCGCTGGGTATGCCGGTCAAGGGGACCTTTGAACTGCTCGGGTTCATGGGGGCGCTGGTGGCCGGTCTTTCTCTGGCTTTTGCCCAGCGCCATAAGGCGCATATCTTCGTGGCGTTTTTTGTGGCGCGTTTCACCCGTCCCGTGCGTCTTGTGCTGGATGCCGCGGTGTATTTCTGCTCGGCACTTTTTTTTGCCGCAGCCAGCCGCGAACTGATCGGTCTTGGCGCATTCATCACCGACTTCGGCGAGCTTTCCGAAACGCTGCATCTTGCATACGCCCCGTTTGTCTATGTGGTGTCGGCCGGTTGCGGGGTTATGGCGTATATTCTTTCGGTTTCGTTTCTGAAAACTGTTCTTCTGGGCAGAGAGGTGTGATGTGGAGCCGGTGACTCTGGGGGTTCTTTCCGTAGGTGTTCTTCTGGCGGCCATTCTGGCATCACGCATTCCGGTGGGGTTTGCCATGGCGGTCACGGGGCTTGGCGGGTATGCCGCAGCCATGGGCCCTGCTGCCGCATGGTCCATGCTGGGGGGCGAAGTGTGGGAGGTGTTTTCCTCTTACGGGCTTACGGTTATCCCGTTTTTCATTTTCATGGGGCAGATCTGTTTTTATTCCGGCGTCAACGAACGCCTGTACAGGGCGGTATATGCATGGATGGGACATATCCGCGGGGGCATAGCCTACGCAACGGTGCTTGCCTGTGCGGGGTTTTCGGCCATCTGCGGGTCAAATACCGCCACGGCCGCCACCATGTCTGCCGTGGCCCTGCCGGAAATGAAAAAATACGGCTATGCACCGGTGCTTTCCACCGGCTGCGTGGCGGCGGGAGCCACTCTGGGGGTACTGATTCCGCCCAGCGTGGTGCTCATTGTCATCGGGCTGCAGACCGGTCTTTCCATTTCCACGCTGTTTATGGCGGGCATTATGCCCGGCCTGCTGCTTACGGGGCTTTTTCTGGCTGTGGTCTGGCTGTTGTGCCGGCGGCACCCCCAGTGGGGTCCGGCCGGAGAAAAAAGCAGCTGGCGCAGCAGAATGCGCGCACTGCCCGGCGCGGCCGAGATTCTGATTCTTTTTGTTCTTGTCATAGGCGGGCTGTTCATGGGGGTGTTCACCCCCACGGAGGCAGGTGCTGCGGGGTCGGCCATTGCTCTGCTGCTCAGCCTTGCGGGGCGCAGGCTGTCGTTGCGGGGGCTGGTGGATGCTGTAAACGACACGCTGCGTATTTCCAGCATGATTATGGTCATCATTCTGGGGGCCGTGCTGTACGGGCGCTTTCTGGCCGTAACCCGTCTGCCATTTGCCGTGGCGGAGTGGACGGCTTCGCTGCCGCTGCCGCCGCTGGGCATTCTGCTGCTGATCTGCGGGGTGTACATTGTGGGCGGCATGATGATGGATGCGCTGGCGTTGCTGCTGGTCACCATTCCCATTTTCTTTCCGGTGGTGCAGGCCATGGGGTACGACCCCGTGTGGTTCAGTGTGTTCATTACCGTGATAACCACCATGGGGGCCATCACGCCGCCTGTGGGGGTGACCGCGTTTGTGGTGGCCTCCGCTGCCGGAGACGTGGGAGTACAGGATGTCTTCAGAGGGGTGACCTTTTTTCTGGCGGCGTATGCGGTATGTGCTCTGCTGTTGCTGCTGGTGCCCCAGATAGTTCTTTTTATACCATCCCTTATGTAAATAATTAGCTTGTCGATGCGGTACTGCGCGCGTATATATCCGGTAATACTCTGCCTTGGCCCGGCGGTATGCATTGTGCCGCCGTGCAATCCGTTACTGCAACCAGTATAAAAGGGGGTGAACGTGATGGCGTATACGGCAATCCGCCGACGGGTGTCTGTTGCATTGTGCATGGTCTCGGCATGCATTGTATCACTTTGCATGCTGACGGGCGCGGCCGGTCAGGCTTTTGCGGGTCCCGCCGCGGCACAGGCTTTCAACGATGGCCGCACCGTGCTGCGCGTTGCACTGTATCCCGACATTCCCGGTGATCTGGAGTCCATGCTGCGCTGGGTGGAACGGCATTTCGAGGCGGAGAATCCCGATGTGGATCTTGAACTGGTGGCGGTGCCCGTGATGGACATGTACGAGGTGAGTAATATTGCCTCGTGGTTGACACAGCCCGTGTCCGGCGGAGGCATGCATCTGCTGGAAATAGACAGCCTGCTGCTGGGCGCGGCAGTGGCAACGGGCAGCGTGGCGCAGCAGACGCTGGTCATGCCTGACTGGCATCCGGCAGCCTATGCCACAGCCCATGTGGACGGCAGACAGTACGGGGTGACGCACTGGCTGTGCGGGTATTTTCTGATGACACCTCACAGGGCCGCCGCAGAGGCTGACAGCATGCAGCAGATGCTGGAAGCATTGCAGATAGTCCGGCCCGAGCCGCCGTATCTGGGGGCGGATTATACCAGCAGCTGGTTTATATCCGGCTATTATCTGCAAAGCTGGATGGACAACTTCGGTCGTGATTCGGTGCGTGTGGGCGTATATGCCCCGGTGAACGAGGTGCCTGCATCGGCTGTGGGCGATGTGGCGCACATGTGCGTCTCGCGGGGGAATAATCCCTGCGTGGACGGTACATATGCTGATTTTTCCGTCATGGTTGCTGACGCTCTGCAGGGCAGACTTGCAGGGCTTGCCGGTTTTTCCGAGACCATGCGCGAGGTGGTGGCGCAGGGCGGCGATGCTGCGGACTGGTATGTCACGCCGTTTGTGCTGGGGCCGGAAAAAGACATGATGCTGATGTCCGACGTGTTCGTGGGCCGGAAAAATATGACACCGGATGAAACGGACGCTGCGGAGCGTTTCATGCGTTTTATGCTTGAAGACAGCACCTATGCCGGAATTCTGTTTCCTCAGGGTGCGCCGCCGCGGTATGTGATTCCCGCAAGAATGGATGTGCTGCAGGAAGGGCCTTTTGCAGCAGATGTCTATTACAGCCGCCTGCGCGATGCTATCCGTACGGCGGGGCATTTTCCCAATCAGGGAGTGCCGGAGAACAGAGAGCGGATTTTCAGCGGTGTGCTGCCGTACCTGCGGGACGATGCCCTGCCGGAGGATTTTCCTGCCAAGGACGTAAAGAGAACGTCAGTGCCTGTGCACCGCAAGGCCCGCTGGCAGCGGCACAAGGGACATTTTGTTGTGGATGAACCCATGCTGCCGCTGCATCCGTAGCCCCGTGCCACCGCATGTTGCGGCTGTAAGGGCAGCCCCTGCCCCGCGGCGCGGAGAAGCGGCCCCGTAAATGCGGGCATCTGCAGACAGCAGGCTTATACAAAAAAACAAGGCGGCATGAGCCGCCTTGTCTGTATTTATGGCATGCGGACCGCACCGGAGTGCGGTTTGGCGGAATGGCTGCGGAAAAGGATTTCCGCCGGACCGGTTCCGCCCGGGGTGCTGCGTCGTGAAACGTGTCCGGTAACGTTTTTGTCTGACAGCCCGGCTGAATATCTGCCGGAGAGCAGGTCAGGCCAGAAAGTCGGTCTCGTCACGCAGCAGTTTGCGCGCGATGTCTTTGGAGTCGATGCGGTATTCGCCGGACGCAATGCGGTCTTTGATTTCGGCAACCTTTTCGTGCCGTATTTCCGGCGTGGAAAGAGCACCCGTGTACGCTTCGGTGCGCAGCCGCGCATCATTGGACAGGCTTACACGGTCTCCGCCGGAAGACGAATCACCACTTTTGCGGCGTGCATCGCCGGTATTTTTGCTGTCCGCTTTTTCAAGCTTTGCCTGATACGGATCCAGCTTGTTAAGCAGGTTCTTGATTTGCATAGCAACCTCCCCGAGGGACGCTGTGACATCTATAGCATGGTGTCGTCCACCTTGTCCAAGGTGATGGCCCACAGCCTTTCCATGAGCTCTGCCTTTTCACCTGTGTTCAGTTCCACGGGCCCCTCCGGGGTATCGCGGAAAATCTGCATCTCAAGCTCGGTGGGCGGATATTTGAATATCAGCGGAAAACCCGCCTGCGCCTCAAGCTCTTCTTTGATGCTCCGGACAACGGGGTTGTCGCTGCCTGAAAGGATAAGGTTCTCCACCACCTCTCGGGCTATGCGCTCCACCATCATTTTCCGTTTCACGTCTGCGGGGATGGCGCTGGCTTCCTCCCCTGCCGCCAATCGCAAGGCATGACGGTATCGTGCCAGCCTGCGGGCGGTTACAAGCTGCTTGTCGTACTGCAGCAGCATGTTGCGGACATAAAACGACGTATCGGTCACAACGTTCTCCCCTCGTCTCCTCTTATCGGTATCTTTGGAGAGAACTTTAGGGGGCGAGGGGGATTTTTTTTGTTTTTTGTCCTTACTATTCTTAACGGCAAAACCCTGTGAAACATTAGGGGAAAAAATATATTGTCCGGCTGCTGCAGGCTAACAGGGTGCCGATACGGGAAGAAAAACTGCATGAAAGAATGCGCGACAGCCGTAAAGGGTGCAGAGCACGGCCGCTGCGGTTGCGTCCGGTGCGGAAATCGGGCATCTGGCGGGTGCGGTGCTTTTCTGCCGCCGGATGTACTGCAGGAGAATGCGGAATGAACGTTGACGGACCTTTTACGGCGTCCTGCCCCGTTGTACTGGCTTCGGGGTCGCCCAGACGGCAGGAGTTTCTGCGCGCCATGGGAGTGCCTTTTTCAGTGGATACGGCCGGTGCAAGCGAGCCGGAACCGGTTGAGGGTGAGGCTGCAGTGGCCTATGCGCGCCGTGCGGCATGCGCCAAGACCCTGCCGGTGGCCCGTCGCCACGCCGCGGCCTGTGTTATCGGGGCCGATACCGTGGTGGCACTGGATGGTGTCATAATGGGCAAACCTGCCGGCCATGCGCATGCGCTCTCCATGCTGCGGGCTCTGGCCGGTGCGCGGCACGAGGTGGTCAGCGCGTGCTGCATCTGCCTGCCCGGCAACGCGCAGGAACCCGTGGTGCTTCATGCGGTGACATCGGTCTGGATGCACAGGTGGGACGATGCCGCCCTGAAAGCCTATATCGCCACGGGAGAACCGGCGGACAAGGCAGGCGCTTACGGCATTCAGGGTATAGGGGCTTTTCTGGTTTCGCGCATTGACGGTTCGTGGAGCAATGTCGTGGGGCTGCCGCTGACAGAGCTGCTGACCGAACTGCAGCGTCGTGGAGTGGTTGTTCCGTCGGGTGCGCAGACTGTGGAACAAGACGGACATGCCCCGGATGTGCGGGACTGACACACCTGTCCGGGCGGCGTCGCGGGGTACGCGGTGCGCGGCAGCCGGACGGAGGAGAAGACAAGATGACTGAGCAGCGTTCTTTTATGGACAGAACGGCCCTGTTTGTGGCCAGAGGTCTGGGAGCAGGGTTGTTTCCCGTGGCACCGGGAACATGCGGCACTGCGCTGGGGGCATTGCTGGCTCCCTGGCTGTTTCTGCCGCTGTCTTTTCCCGCGCGCCTTGTGGTGGTGATTCTTGTGTTTATGCTGGGCTGCTGGGCCGCCGACAGAGCGGAACACCTGTTGGGCCGCAAAGACCCCGGCGAGGTGGTTATCGATGAGATTTTCGGCTTGTGGCTTTGTCTGCTGCCTTTTGCGCAGGTGAGCACGCAGGGGCTTGCCTGGGCGTTTGTGCTGTTCCGCATTTTTGACATTGCCAAACCGTGGCCTGTGCGTCAGGCGGAATCGTGGCTGCCGGGCGGCGGCGGCGTGATGATTGACGACGGTGTGGCCGGTCTGTGGGCCATGGTTGTGTTTGCGGCCATACACGGCGTCTGATGATGTCTGCTGCTGCGGCAGGGGCATGACGGGCGCTTCTTCGCCGGAGCGCCGTATGTGACCTTTGGCCGCAGGGCTGCCGGTTGCCGGTGTGCGCAGTCTGCATAAATCTGCTCCGGCTTCCTTTCTTGCGGTATGTTGTTCTGTTGCATGGCCGCAGGGGGGCTGCGGTATCCGCTGCTGAGCGTCGTGCGGTATACGGCATGGCACAGCTCTCGCGGCGGCCCGCAGTGTTTCGGGGCCGCCGTGCTGCTGTCCGCATGGCTTTTGCGTGTTCTTTTGTCCGGTACCGGCTGTCAGGGCGCGTCGTCGTCTTCTATGGGGCCGCGGGGAATGATGATGCGCGCTGCCCGTTCGAAAAAGATATAATCCCAAGCCCACGTGAAAAGTACAAACAGCCTGTTGCGGAAGCCCACAAGATACAGCAGGTGAATGAACAGCCACATGACCCAGGCAACAAAGCCGGTGGCTGTGTGTTCTTTGCCCATGCGTACCACGGCGGCGGCCCGCCCTATGGTGGCCATGGAGCCTTTGTCGCGGTACCGGAAAGCGCACAGCGGTCTGCCTGCCAGTGCGGCGCGTATGTTGTCCGCGGCCAGAGCGCCCTGCTGTATGGCATTGGGAGCAATGAGCGGAGCGGGCGAATCGCCCTGCGGCAGAGCCATGTCGCCCGCAACGAAAACATCAGGATGTCCTTCAACCTGCAGTGTGGGCAGTACCGGCACGCGGCCGCCGCGTCCCGTGGGCAGACCCATCTGGCCGGCCAGAGCGTGCCCCTGCACACCTGCTGTCCACACCACGGTTTCGGTCCGTAACGGGCTGCTGCCTTCCAGCTCGACGCTGTCCGGAGTCACGGCCGTCACTTTGGCATTCAGGCGTACGTCCACCCCCATGTGGGTAAGCCGTTCAAATGCGTAGCGGCGCAGGTGGTCGGGAAATCCGGCCAGCAGACCGTCGCCTGCTTCCAGCAGCACCACGCGGGCCTGTCCCGTGTTCAGGGTTGGAAAGTCTTTGGTGAGCGGCTGGCGGATAAGTTCGGCCAGCGCTCCTGCGTATTCCACCCCCGTGGGGCCGCCGCCCACCACGGTGTATGTGAGAATACGGTCCTTTCTGTCCGGATTGCGTTCGTGTGTGGCCTGTTCGAAGCATGAGACAATATGGTTGCGCAGCGTGATGGCCTGTTCCAGATTTTTCAGCCTGAAGCAGTGCTTGTCCGCGCCCGGTACGCCGTAAAAGGCCGTGAAGCTGCCCATGGCCACAACCAGTTTGTCAAAGGGAATGTGCGGTCCGTCAGTGTGCAGCACCTTGTTTTTCATATCGATGCTGCGCACGTCACCCATGACGAAATGCACATTGGGATATTTGCGGAAAATGGCCCGCAGCGGGTAGGCTATCTGCCCCGGTTCCAGTTCGGCCGCGGCAACCTGATAGAGCAGCGGCAAAAAAGTGTGGTAGTTGTTTCTGTCGACCAGAATGATATCCAGATTTTTGTCGCGCGCCAGTCTGCGCACGGCCCAAACGCCCGCAAAACCGCCGCCTGCGACGACGACCCGCGTTCTGCTGTTGCCTGTGCTGCCCGTCATGCTGATTTCTCCTTTTGCCGGCAGGTTATGTGCCCGTATGAGATTCTTTTGTTTCGAGCATCACCCTATACTGTAGCGTATGCAGTCTTTCGGGTAAACAGAATAGGCAGCGGTGGCGGATGAATCCAAAGAAGGCTATGCTGCCTGTGAAGAGGAAAGCGAGTGGAGCATTCATGGGAAAACTGAATGTCGATGATCTGAAAGAAGGCATGGTGCTGGCCGCAGACGTATGCGGCCGCGACGGCAGGACACTGCTGGGCGCCGGTGCCGCGCTGCAGGAGCGCCACCTGCGTATATTCAAGGCGTGGGGTGTTACCGAGGCGGATATCGAGGGTGTGGACCGCTCTGACATGGAGCAGGAACACGAAGCCGAACTGCCGCCCGAAGTGCTGGAGGCCGCGCGTGCGCGTGTGGATGCCCGTATGGGCCGCCACGGCGGCAGCGAGCTGGAGCATGAGCTGCGGCGTATAACAACGCTGCGGCTGAGCGCCCGCATACTGCACGATGGCATGCCCGAAACCGAGGAACTGGATTACGGGGCGTTGCGGGCCTGTGCGGCCAAAGACTCGTTTGATAAAGACCGCACCTCGGTCCATTCGGTTGTGGATGATCAGGTACAGCTGCTTTCTTTCCCCGACATTTATTTCCGCATTGTCAAGGTGCTGGAGTCGCCCAGCAGTTCTTCGCGCAAGCTGGCGGAAGTGGTCAGCACGGACGCCAGTCTGGCGGCACGGCTTCTGCGGCTTGTGAACAGCCCGTTTTACGGGTTCCCTTCCAAAATCGACTCCATAGCGCGGGCCATCACCCTTATCGGCGCCAACGAACTGGTCACCCTTGCTCTGGGTATTTCCGTCATGCGGGTTTTTTCCGGTGTGCCCTCGGGGGGCTTCAACATGCGGCGCTTCTGGGAACATTCCATCCTGTGCGGCCTGTTTTCGCGGCTGATCGCCGGGCACAAGATGGGGCTTTCGGAAGAACGGCTGTTTGTAGGCGGGCTGCTGCACGATCTGGGCGAGCTGCTCATGCTCAGCAGGCATCCGCGTACCATGTGCCGGACCATGGTGTACGCCCATGAGCAGCAGGTGCCGCTGTATCAGGCGGAAAAAGCCGTGTTCGGCTTTGATCATGCCGGAGCAGGCAGCCTGCTGCTGAATCGCTGGAATCTGCCCGACGGCCTTGTGCGCATGGTGGGGTATCATCACCTGCCGGACAGGGTGCGGGCGCCTCTGGAAGCTTCCGTGGTGCATGTTGCCGATATCATGTCTTTTCTGTTCCGTATTGAGGATGTTCCCGCGGGAATGGTGCTGTCCGGACTGAACGGCGCGGCAATAAACAAACTGGGGCTGGCGCCTTCGGCTGTGCAGACAATGATGGCGCAGGCGGGCAGGCAGTTCGAGGCCATTTCCGGTGTGTTCTTTGACGCCGGTCAGGAAGCGCGGGACAAGGCATGAATCAGCAAGGGGCAGAAACGGAGCAGGATCTGCGGGCGCGGGTGCCGGACGAGCGCAGAGCCACGCTGGCCGCGCTGGAGCTGGCAGCCACCCTGAGCCATTTTGACCAGCGGCTTGACCGTATGGAAGGAGTGGACAGCATTCTGCGAGAGACCGCGGCCAAGGCTCAGGGACTGGTGGAAATGCAGTCATGGGCTTTTTTTCTGGTCGATCCGGAAACCGGAGATTTTACCTGTGCCCTTACTGACGGGCCGGAAGACCGTCTGCGTTTTGAACGTGAAGTGGACGCACTGATAGAAGACAGAACCTTTGCGTGGGTTCTGGGCCGCAACAGGGCCGTGCTTGTGCCTTCGGGCATCGGCGCTGCCGGCAGGCTGCTGCTCCATCCGCTGGCGACATCTTCGGGGCTGTGGGGCATGTTTGTGGCTTTTACCGGTGAAGGGGCAGAGTCCACAGACCTCGGGTTTTATCTGCTTACGGTGGTGTTTTTTTCCTGCGCGTCCATGCTTGAAAGCTATTCTCTGTACCGCCAGCTGCAGCAGGTGAACGAGGGACTGGAACAGCAGGTGGCCGACCGCACCCGCGAACTGGTGTCCATTAACTCCAGTCTGGAACGCGAGGTGGAGGAACGCAGTCTGGCAGAGCAGCAGCTGCGGCGGACTCTGAACGAAAAAGAGTCATACCGGCAGCATCTTGAGGCCGTTTTTTCCAGCATACAGGATGCCATCATCACCGTAGACCTGAATGGTGTGGTACTGAACATCAATGCCGCTGCTGAAAAAATGCTGGGTATTCCGGCTGCACAGGCTGTGAGAATGCATCATACCGCCCTGCAGCTGCCCTGTGCCAGAGCATGTCAGGATGTGCTGGGAGCCACGCTGGGTTCCGGTACGCCCGTGCGCGAATTCCGCGCCGTGAGTGAAGACGGCGCTCAGGTGATGATTCTGGGCGGCACGCCGCTTATCTCGCTGGACGGGACGTTTTCCGGCGCCGTTCTTTCCTGCCGCGATATCACGCGGCTTGTGTCGCTGGAGCAGCAGCTCCGTCAGCGGCATTCATTCAGCAATATCATCGGGCGCAGCAAGGTTATGCAATCGCTGTTCGGCCTGCTGGAAAATCTTGCGGCATACGACACCACAGTGCTGGTCACCGGTGAATCCGGTACCGGCAAGGAACTGGTGGCAGAGGCTCTGCATTACAACGGGGCGCGCTCGGGCGGACCGCTGGTCAAGGTGAACTGCACTGCCTTGTCTGAAAGCCTGCTGGAAAGCGAACTGTTCGGCCATGTGCGCGGGGCCTTTACCGGAGCCGTGCGCGACAGGGCCGGACGGTTTGAGACAGCCGAAGGCGGTACTATTTTTCTTGATGAGATCGGCGACATCTCCATGCGTATTCAGGTACTGCTGCTGCGCTTTCTCGAGTCAAAAGAATTTGAACGGGTGGGTGACACCACTCCGCGGCGGGCTGATGTGCGCATAGTGGCTGCCACCAATGCCGACCTGCACCGGCGCATCAGTGAAGGTACTTTCCGCGCGGACCTGTTTTACCGGCTCAATGTCACCAGTGTGCATCTGCCGCCGCTCAGGGAGAGGCGCGAAGACATCCCGCTGCTGGTCCAGCATTTTGTGGAGCAATGCAACACCGAACTGGGAACCCGTGTGGCCGGAGTGGATGAAAAAGCCATGGCTGCGCTGGTCCGTGCTCCGTGGCCGGGCAATGTGCGCGAACTGAAGCATACGCTGGAACATGCCTGCGTGCTGTGCCGCGACGGCTATGTGGAAGCCGGTCACCTGCCGGCGGAGCTTGCGGCGGTTGAGTCTCCCCCTGTCCGGTTTGATGCGGCGGTGTCCGGGCCGGTTTCTGCCGCGGCGGGCGGCGCAGTTCCGCAGCCCGTGGCGGGCGGATTCGGACGGCGGCAGCTGGACGCCCGCAGCATCACGGCGGCCATCGAACAGGCCGGAGGCAACAAGGCCAGAGCGGCGCGCCTGCTGGGAGTAGGGAGGGCGACTCTGTACCGCAAACTGCGGGAGCTGGACATGTCCATATAACATGTCTCAAGTGTCTCAAGTGAGACATCTTTGTGTCTCAAGTGTCTTGTTTGAGACAGCGATTAGGTGTCTCACCGACAGGGTTATTCTTAGTGGAAATCTGTAATAATTTTATATTACAGATTTTTTTTATTTTGGCACCGGTGTTGTAATACAGGATGCAAGGACAAGGGGGGCCGGCATGGTAACAGTGGTTACGCCTGAACAGTTCGCCAGCATACTGGATACGGAAGACAGACCGGTGCTGGCAGGATGCCTGCAGAGAGATTCCGCTTTTATGGAACAGTGTATGGTGCTGCAGGCTGCGTCCACCGCAGTGGAAGGAAAGGCCAGAGTCTGCCTGATGGACCCGGACTGGCTGAACGAGTTCTGCCGCAAGTTTTCCATAAGCGGTACCCCGTCGTACCTGCTGTTTAACGGCGGAACAGAATACGAGCGGTTTCTGGGCAGGGCCGAACTGCACAATCTGACAGCCATGGCCCGCAGACTGCTGCCGGCGGCACGGCACCCTGAAGCGCAGGGCAGGCAGGCACCGCGGTTTGATATGGAACTGAGCCGCGCCGGATACTGGTCCTGATGAATTTTGCCAGCGCTGCGGCATAGCGGAACAATGCCTTGATGATCCCGGAAGGCGTCCGTTTATCAGCCGCAGACAAGACCGGAGCAGGTCAGGAAGGAGTAAGTCTCCGCCGCTGCAAGGCGGAGCACATACGGACACGAGATGCAACGGAAGCCGTGCACCATAGCGGGGGCTACGGGGGGAAGCACGGCATCCGGATACCGCGCAATCAGTGTGCGCGGCCCGCAACGGGCCCGGTCCGCCTTCGGGGGTTGGCGGACACATAGCGGATACGTCCGCGCACACTGCGCGTATTTCGGCCCTGTCGCGCACAGGCGGCACGGCAAACACGGTATCAGCGAAAAACGGCGCGGCCATGTTGCAGGCATTACAGGGGGGAAGTGCTGTACATCTTGTACGCATGACCGCGCCGCACTTCGCACAGAGTACGTGCGGCAACGCAAACGACTTATGCAGACGCTGCGGTTATCTAATCCCGGGGGGGATTGCAGCGTCGGCCGGGGCATCCGGGGGGATTGTGCCGGTACTGAAAAAGCGGTCTGCCATCAGGCAGACCGCTTTTATTGCGGTATGTGCGTTGCGGACGCGTTCAGCAGGCCTGCCCCTGTTTGGGGCACAGCTCCGCGTCGTTGATCAGGTCTGCCAGCGTGAACGAATTCAGCTTTTCATACATGGCCTTGGCCGCTTCGTTCCAGATGGTTCTGGTCAGGCAGTAGTCCATGCGGGGGCAGCACGGTTCGGGGTCCACACATTCAAAGGTGGGAACCGTTTCCTCCAGAGCGAAAACGACATCGCCCAGCAGGATGGATTCCGGCGGCCTGGCCAGCATGTAGCCGCCCTTGGATCCCAGTCTGCTGGAGATGTAGCCGGCACCCTTCAATACCCTGATAAGCTTTTCAAGGTACTTCATGGATATGCCCTGCCGGTCAGCGATTTCCTTGATGGAAACCGGCTGATCGTCACCATGGGTATGCATGGCGATGTCGAGCAGCATGCGCGTACCGTAACGGCTTCGTGTGGTAAGCTTCATGGGTATCCTGCGTGGATGCGGATGCACGGGGCATCACGGGGAGCGAAACGGGGCGGAAGCGTCTGCTTCCGCCCCTGTTGTTGTTATTCGTCGTCTGCGGCTTTCAGATGGTCCGGCACAATGGCCATCTTGATGAGGAGCGGTTTGAGGAAGCTCCACTTGATGCCGATTTCGTATTCTTCTTCAAGGTCGCGGATGGCGTCCCAGCAGTTATGGCAGGGGGCCACCACCAGCGTGGCGCCTGTGGCCAGAATCTGGTCGCGCTTGGTCTGCAGGGCCTTGTTACGCTCTGCGCGGTACTTGCCGATACCGTTAAAGCCGCCACCGCCGCCGCAGCAGTAGTTATGCTCGCGGTTGGGGGTCATTTCACGGTAGTCTTCGGCAATATAGCTCATGATCTCGCGGGTGAAGTTGGCAAGACCATGGTTGCGCACATAGTTGCAGGAATCCTGAAGCGTACAGGGTTCCTTGATCTTTTTGGCAGGATCGATCTTGATCTTGCCTTCGCGCAGAGCTTCGGCAACCCACTCCACATAGTGCATGCACTTGACCGGCGGCAGGCCGTCTTCGCGTCCTGCCCAGTACGGCCCTTCGATGACGGTGGCGCGGTGTGCGTGGCCGCATTCGGTGCCGACCATGCGTTTGGGTTTCAGGCGTTCCATGGCGGCATACACCTTGTCCACCTGCATTTTGCACGCGGCCCAGTCACCGGCAAACATGGCCAGCGACGTCTGTTCCCAGCCTTCGCTGGGCACCGTCCAGTCTTCACCGGCCAGATGGAACAGGATGGCGGCTTCTGCAAGGTCTTCAGGGTAGTGCTTGGGTTCGCGGGCGTTCAGCGTGTACATGATGTCCGCGCCTACTTTGTCCACGGGAATGGTAAGGCCCGGCCATTCTTCGGCTGTTTCCTCTTCCATCCATTCGCAGGTTTCTACCCAGTCCTCGGTGGTCACGTCCATCTGCGCGCTGTACACGCGGTGCATGCCGGAACCGATTTTCAGTTCCCACGGCACAAAACCCTGAGAGTACATGAGACCGCGCAGGTAGCTGAACATGACGCCCATGTCTATGCCGTGGGGGCAGTACATGCCGCAACGGTTGCAGCAGGTGCACTGCGACCACGCCACTTCCATGCAGTGCTGCATGAAGGCGTTGTCCACCTTGCCTTTGCGTTTAACCATTTCGCCCAGCGTGGACTGTATCTTGTACGCGGGAACCTGCTTGGGGTCGCGGTTGTTTACGCGGTACAGAAAGCAGCTGTCGGCGCACATGCCGCAGTGGGCGCATATTTCCAGCCAGGTGCGGATGCGTGACTGGCAGGTTTTTTCAATGGTGGACCACAACGCGTCGGTGTCCACTTCCAGCGAGTTCATTTCTTCGTAATACTGATTGCCGCCCTTGTCGCCGAGCAGGGCCTTCAGGTCCTCTTCGGTGTTGACCGGACGTTTATTACAGAACTTACCTTCAGGCATTGTTCACTCCTTCTGGGTGTGCCGGTTACCAGGGGAAGCCGGCTGTACGCTTCATACCGCCACGCTTGATGTTGTAATCCATACCCAGCTGGCCGCGTGACATGAAAAAGAGTGCCACATGAGACAGCTTGGTGAACGGAATGAGCACCAGCAGCAGTTCGCCCGTGATTATGTGCATGACCAGCCAGAACTGGTAGTCGCCCACATGCAGACGGGCGATGAAGCCTGTGAGGAACGGTGCGGCGGAAACGGCCAGAATGAACCAGTCGTAAGCGCTGGTCAGGATGCGCACTTCCGTCAGGGCGATGCGGCGCAGGGCCAGCATGGCCGCGCCGGCCAGAGCGGCAACTGTCAGGCCGTCTGCCAGCCACCACGGCAGGGTGGGCAGGCTGAAGCCGAAGCGTTCTTCCAGAATGATGTTGTGACCCATGAGAAACAGCGGAACCAGCACAGCCCCGATGTGGAAAAGGAAGAACCCTGCAGCCATGAAAGGCTGCTGACGCCAGCTGTGGGTTCCCATGGGGGTTATCCAGCAGAGTACGGAACGCAGCGCTCCGCGCAGTCCGATGCTCATATGCGGCCGGTAGGCCACTCTGTCGAGCTTCCAATCAAGGCCGCGGATGTACCAGACAACCCGTGCCAGCAGACCGCCGAAGCAGACCACCAGGGATATCCAGAGCATGGGGCCGGTCAGGAAATCGATCATTATTGTCTCCTTGCTTGCTAAGACGTGTGTTCGGGCCGGAAGTTAGTACTTCCGCATTTTTTCGTCCCGACCGGTCAGAAACTTCCAGAAGCCGACGAAGCAGAGAAGGGTCACTCCCATAAGGATATAGGTGATGCCCTTGGAGTGCAGCATGAATTCATGAAGCGTGTAAAACATCTGTTCCATGAGTTTTCTCCTTCACGCCAGCCTAGTGGGCGTCTTTGTAGTCGGGGTGCTCGAACAGCACGGGCATACGTGTGGCGATGAACCGGTACACCGTGATGATCATGGTCACGATGAAGATGGAAATGCATATTTCCATCCAGTGGGGGAAGTAACGTTCGTCTGCGGGCAGCTGATAGTTGAATGCCACCAGAGAAACGTTGAAGCGGTTCATCACGATGCCCAGCACGGCGTTGATGGAAGCCACGCGGATGATGGTCTTGTTCTTTTCGCGTACGCCCAGCGCATACAGAAATGCGGGCAGCGCCACAAAGCCGAACATTTCCACCAGAAACCACGCGCCGTAGCCGGTGGCAAGGTAGTGCCAGTCGTTGTCCATGGCTATGTCCATGGTCTTGATGCAGAAGTAGCCCGCCAGCACAAAGGCGGCGGCTTTGCCGAAGCCCAGCACCACATCGTCAGCTTCGTCCAGATGGGTTTTGTCCATCATGTGATGCAGCCCCTTGTGCGCCAGCGTACCTTCAAAGATAACCATGGAAAGACCGGCAACCATGGAAGAGATGAAGAAGAATACGGGCAGGAACGAGGAGTACCACAGCGGGTGCAGCTTGCTGGGTGCGATGAGGAACAGGGCGCCCAGCGAGGACTGGTGCAGTGTGGAAAGCACAACGCCGAAGATGGTGAGCACCAGCGTGAACTTGACCACGATGTTGCGTATCTTGCGCAGTCCCAGCCATTCCAGCGCTGCGGGCGACCATTCGATGAACAGCACGGTAAGATACGTCATGACGCACAGACCCACTTCAAACAGCAGCGACGTGGTGCCCTGCGAGTAGAATATGGGATAGGGCAGACGCAGCGGATGGCCGAGGTCGTAGGTGAGGGCGATAACCACAAAGAAGTAGCCGAGGAACGCCGTGGTTATGGCCGGACGCACCGCGGAATGAAAACGTTTGAGACCGAACAGGTAGCATGCGGCGCTGGTGACATAGCCACCGGCTGCCAGTGCCACACCGCACAGCAGGTCAAATCCGATCCACACACCCCAGGGGTTGTTGTGGTCAAGGTTGGAAACGGCGCCGATACCCTGAGTGAAGCGGATGAACGTCAGAATGAGACCGCCCACAAGGATAATGGCCGTCAGGATGTTGCCGGGTGTCAGCAACCCGTTACGGTTGTTCTGTATGTCAGCCATTTATGCGTCCTCCTCGGGCTTTTCCGTCCCGGATTCGGCGGATTCGGGTTCGTTTTGAGCGGCAAGGCGCGCTTCGAACTCTTTTTCAGCCTCTTCCTTTGCCTTTTTCACTTCGCGGGCAATGGCGGCTTCTTTTTCCTTGGCGGCCTTTTCCATGGCGGCCTGCAGCTTGGCGTCCGCTTCGGCCTGCGTTTCGCCCACGGCATGGCGTACGGCGGCGGCCTGTTCTTCCTGCGCTATTTTATCTTTGCGTTTGGAAATGGCGTACGCACCGGTAAGCAGCACGGGCCAGATGCCTACAACCATGGGCACGGAACCCAGTGCGCCGGCGGTATGTTCCTGCGCGGGCTTGGTGCCCAGATGTTCATCCTGACCCAGTTCGCCGAAGGGTACACCGGCAAGGTACAGCCAGTTGGTGCCGCCCATTTCGTGTTCGCCGTAGATGTGGTCCTGATAGCGTTCAGGGTTTTTGCGGATTCTGTCGCGTGCGATGCGCAGCAGGTCTTCGCGCTTGCCGAAAGTCAGAGCTTCCTTGGGGCATTTTTCAACGCATCCCGGCAGCTTGCCTTCCTGCAGGCGGGGGTGACACATGGTGCACTTGGTAATCAGCGGATCATATGCTTCACCGTATTCAAACGCGGGCACGTTGAACGGGCAGGCGATCATGCAGTACCGGCAGCCCACGCACAGCTTGGGGTTGTATGTAACCGAGCCGTCGGGGTTTTTGGTAAACGCCTTTACAAAGCAGGCCGAGGCGCAGGCGGGTTCCAGACAGTGGTTGCACTGCTGTTTGCGGAACACAGGGTGTTCAAGGCCGGCCACGTTGTATTTGTTGACCACTGTATAGGTGGCGTCATCTGTTCTGCGCTTGGTTTCAAGCACCGAAAGGTCGTCAAACGGCTTTTCGGGCATGGGCAGATTGTTCACCTGCTGGCACGCTTCCTCGCATTTGCGGCAGCCGATGCAGCGGGTGGAATCATGCAGAACGCCGTAGCTGTCGGGGTAGCCGGAAAAGCTGTGATTGCCCCCCGCGGCGGCGGGCTTGCCCGCTGCCACCGAAAGTCCGGCAGCACCGAGCAGGCTCAGAAAGGTTCTTCGACGCATGGACTAGTCTCCTTGCTAATATCCTACAGATCGCGTTTTTTGTGACACTCGTTGCAAGCCGTGTTGGCAGGCTTTTCAATGCGCATGGCGGTGTGGCATCCCATGCACTGCTGGTGGTAGGCGGCCTTCAGGCCCGGGCGGTCGCCCTGATCCAGCTCAAACGGCTTGCCGTGGCATGTGGCGCATGCGGGGGGTGTCTTTGAAACGGGGCTGTTGTGGTGGCAGCCCTGGCAGAACGTGCCGGGCTCGTTGTGGAACGCGGCGGCAAGTCTGTCGCCTTCAATTCCCGCCAGCATGGTCTTGATGATCTTGCGGTGCGGGAAGTCCACAGCCTCGTACTCGTTCACCATCGCATCAATGGTAACGCGGTCGGGGACGTCGTTAAGGTCGTAAGTGCCCTTGGTGTACTGGCGCGAAGAAGCCACCAGCATGCCTACGGAGACGCGCTCTTCCTTGCTCAGTGCCTCAGCGCCCTGCGGAGCGAGCTCAGCGGGAACATTGTGGCATTTGGCGCATGAATCTTCCGTGTTTTTGTAGGGGACAAAGCTGTGGCAGCCGGCGCATACGGGCTGCTCTTTCTGCTTGTTATGGCAGCCTACGCAGCTGGCATCGGCCTGCTTGGCATGCATGGCCTGCGAAAGCTGAACAAAGCCGCCTTCCTTCTTGCCTTCGGTCGTATGGCATTCGGAGCAGCTGGCGATTTTTTCGTGATGGCAGACGCGGCAGGTATCATTGGCCTGTTCGTGCACCTTGTGATTGAAGGCCACGGCGGCGATGGAACCGGGACCGGCTTCTTTTTTGACGGTCTTTGAACCGGCAGGGGGAGTCATGACGACGGCGTCGGGCTGTCCGCGGTCAAGGCGGGGCACATCCTTCACCACTTCGTACGCGGCCTGCGCCTGTGTGGTGTGGCACCCTGCGCAGTTGACGGGGCCGGTCTTCTGCTGTGCCTGTGCCGTGGTCACGTGGCACACCACGCACTGGTTGTGGGCTGCATCGGCAAAAGCAGAAACAGTCACGCCGTCAGCCGTGACGGGGGCGTCCTTGTGGCAGGCGCGGCAGCTGTCTTCCTCGCCTTTTTTCCACACGGTCTTTTCAGCTGCTTTGTCGTAAACATGGTGGCAGGTGCCGCAGTTGACATCTGCACCGCCGGCGGGCTTGATGCTTGCCGCGGCAATGTGGCGGTAGTGCAGCGATTTGTCCATGCCGGCTTCGGCGCGGTCTGCCGGTGCTTCCTGCGCCACGTGGCAGCTGCGGCATTCACTGTCCAGCGGACCGGACTTCTGACCGTTGTCCACCATCTCGGTATGGCAGCCGATACAGTTGTCATGGTAGACTTTTTTCAGTTGCTCGGCGCTTTCGTCCGCGGTGCGCTGAAACTTGAGCGACATTTTGCCGTCCACGGTTTTGTGGCAGGCGGAACAGTCTTTGTCTTTCAGCGCGGCAGTGTGCTTGTCGTGGCGGAAAGAAGCCGGCGGCAGCTCCAGATCGTCGAACTGTTTAACAACGTCGATCCGGATAAGGTCGGCATTGCCGCCGCCCGCGCCCGCGGGTTCGGGCATGGCGCTGGTGCTCCGGACCAGGAACCCCGATGCCGATATGACGGCAACGGCAGCCAGAATCCCTGCCCATTGCAGCAGTGATTTTTTTTTCAACATAGTGGCAGTCCTTTGAAAAATGGTGAAACGCATCCTCAGACATCCTGTACCGACGGCCGGACAGATCCCCGTGACCGGTGGCGGTAAGCCTGCGGGCAGAACGCAAAAAGGGCGCAAAAAACGACACACCCATCAGCCGGAGCCGTATGTCTGTGCCGGTTGTCGAGCCTGTTTCTGCGCATGGCAACCTTCCCGTAGGCATCTGCAGAGGGGGTATGTCCGGTTCCGTCCGGAACGGGGTGGCGCCCCGCGGGCGGGCCGGATTTTGTCCCGAAATACCCTACCTGCATGGTATGATTTATTTCCTACCGCTGAGGTATGCGATTATCAAGAGTGCGTCAAGAAAAATATGAAAAATCGTTGGGAGAGAATGAGATAAGCGTGGTTAGTGAGTGGTCATTCATATGGTAAAACGCAGGGTTGTTCAATGGTTTTTCATGCCCTGAAAGTAGGCTTTGCGGTGCCGCGCGCTCATGTGTAATCAGAAAGGCAAGGAGAATGACGATGCATTTTTTTGTTAACCTGCCGCTGAGCTATGCCGCGGCAGACCAATCGTATCTTGAAATGATTGTCGGCCGGGGAATTTGTCCGGAGCTTGGCATGGATACCGTGGCCGTGCAGGACCTGCCGGAAAGCTGGCACATAAAAACCGCTGCCCTGCTGCGTGAAAAGGGGCTGGCGTGTTCTGTTCATCTGCCTTTTTTTGACCTGCACCCGGGCAGTCTGAACGATGCGGTGCTGGAAGCCAGCCGGGCCACACTTTACAGGGCCGCCGGGCTGGCGCGGCTGTACGGGCCCTGTTTGCTGGTGGGCCATCCTGCGTATGACAGGGGGCAGCATCCGCCCCGTCACGATGAATGGCTGCGCCGTAGTGCAGAAACATGGCGCACCGTGCGCGAACATGCTGCCATGGCTCCTCTGCGGCTGGAAAATACGCATGATATCAGTCCGGAACCGCTGGCCGCCCTGATAGATGAACTGACCGCTAAGGGCGGAGAAGACGGCGGTACGGGGATATGCTTTGATGCGGGGCACTGGTTCAGCTTCGGCAGGGGCAGCCGTGATCCCGCGGGGCTGGAAAAATGGCTGGATGTTTTCGGCACGCGCATACGGCATATGCACCTGCACGACAATGACGGTTCAGATGACCAGCATCTGGGACTGGGCAGCGGCCGGATACCGTGGAGCCGGATTTTTGCGGGGCTGGAACAGCGGGGGGTGCGTGCAACGGTGACGCTGGAGCCCCATAGCGAAAAGGATTTTGATACAAGCATGCGTTTTCTGCAGTCGGAAACGTCTGCTGTGCAGGCTTTGCGACGTGTGGCTTTGCCCCGTAGCTGAACGGGGCAGGGCCATGCTGCCGCGCGCATGGCCCTGCCTGATTGAATCCGTCCGGCAGATGCGCGCGCCGGAGCGGTTCAGCGGCGCGGGGCAAGCCATGCCCCGCGGCCGGTCATTCTGAATGCCAGAGACGCCAGCCCCAGCAGGGCTGCCAGCCCCAGATGCGACCAGTCGATAATCATGGTTGTCACCGGCGGCCAGTAAAACTCCGGCAGATTTTTAACCACGCGCAGATAGCCTGTGGCAGCCAGCCCAAGCAGCAGGCCCAGACGCCATACGCCAGCTGTTGTCAGCTGCCAGCGGCTGCGTTGCTGCAGCAAAAAGACGGCCGTCATCCAGCCTCCGGCGGCCAGCAGAACCACGGCGCCCAGATAGTGCAGCAGATGCGTGGTCATGGGGTCGGCAGTCCATGCCAGTCCGGGAATATCGGCGATATAGTACCGTTTAAAAACAGGCATCTGAGCTATGCCTGTCACAGCCAGCAGCGTGACTGCGGCCGGCCAGACAACACGTATGAACCGGTGCTGCGGCGCGGGGTTATTCATGGTCCTGTTCCTTATTGTGCGCGGCTGCCGGAGCATGACCGGAGTCACGATCTTTCCGCAGTGTTCCGAGTATTTTTAACGCTCCTGCGGCCATGCCCGCCAGCGGAGCAACCATCAGGGCTCCCGCAAGGTGCTTCTGGGGTTGCAGTACGGGTTGCACCGGCGGAAAATCAGGGTGTCCGGCACTGCGGGTCAGCGAAGTGTTCAGCAGCTCAAAGGGGACGGGAGAAACATAGATGGTGCTGGTGCCGCCCGCTTCATCCAGTCCGTACAGATAGCCGTCAGTTGCCTGCGCCAGCTTGCGCGCTTTGCTGATAATTGCGTCACGCGGGCCGTATTCCTGCACTCCCAGCGGACAGGCTTCCACACAGGCGGGCAGCGCTCCCTGTTTTACGCTGTCGTGGCAGCGGTCGCATTTGTACATGACACCGTTTCCGGCAAATCGCGGCAGCAGGTCAAGGTACAGCCCCACGCCGGTCTGGCGCTGGGGAATGTCCCACGGGCAGACCTGACGGCATTTGGCCCCGCCCAGACAGATATCGTCATCAATGCGGACCGTCCCCGAGTTTTCTTTGTAGGCGGCCCCCCACGGGCACAGATTGGCGCACAGCGGGTTGTCGCAGTGCATGCAGCGGCGCGGAATGTGCAGTTCGTACGTCTTTTCTTTATATGTTACAGATACATGCTGTATTGTGAGCCAGTTGTAGGGTGTCAGTCTGTCCGTCACCTCTTGTTTGTCCGACCAGTCCTCCGCCCGGACACGGGCGGGAAACATGGCAGGAAAAGGATGCCGTGGCTGCGGGTATTTGCGGGCGTTGCGTTCCGTGCATGCGTCGACGCAGGCGCCGCAGCCTTCGCAGCGGGACAGATCGAACAACGTTGCCATGGGCTGTGCTGTACCGGCAGCGGGGGCGGAGTCTGTCTGCGCCGCATCCGCAGAGGAAGGCAGTGCGGATGCGCAGGCAGCCATGCCGGCGGCACACACGCCGGTCAGAAATGCTCTGCGGTTTACCGCGCCGCGTGCGGAAGGAGCGCGGGATAATGTATTGTCGTGTTGCTTCATGGTAATAAGGGGTTCGGGTGAACGGCCCGGGCACAACGGCAGGCCGCATGATATGCTGGCACATCAGCACAAACCGTGCCGGTAATATAATGTGTTGTTTTTATTTTTATAATCGAAATATTGAACGCATTGTGGGCATGCGGGTTGCCGTGCGTTGTGATAATGTCTAAGCATATGCTTAGACATGTGTTGAAACGGGAGAAGCAATGACCGGAACATCTTCATGCAGCGATCTGGTGGCCGAAGTGGTTGCCACCATTAGTGAAGGGCTGATGCTTGTTTCTCCGCAGGGCAAGATAGAAATGGTCAATCCCGCGCTGGAGCGCCTGACGGGATATTCCGCTGCGGAGCTGACGGGGCAGCCGTGCACTGTGCTGGGCTGCGGTGCGTGCGATGAAGCGCGGCGCGGTGCTTCCGGCTGGTGCCGGTTGTTTGAACGCGGGACCGAGAGCAGCCGCCGGTGTGATATTGTGCGCAAGGACGGTGTGCGGGTGCCGGTTTCAAAAAATGCCCGCGTGGTGCGCAAGGACGGCCGTGTTGCAGGAGCGGTGGAAACGTTCACCGACATGAGCGAAGTTGTGGAGCGTGACAGGCGCATCGAGGCGCTGGCACGCATGCTGGACAGGGCTGACGGATTTGCCGGTATGGTGGGTGTTTCTCCGGCCATGCAGCGTGTTTACCGCATCGTGGAACGCGCTGCGGACAGCGATGCGCCGGTGCTCATACTGGGGCCGTCCGGCTGCGGCAAAGAGCTTGCCGCACGGGCTGTGCACGATCTGGGACACCGGGCAAACGGCCCGTATGTGCCGCTTAACTGCTCAGCCCTGAATGAATCTTTGCTGGAAAGTGAACTGTTCGGGCACGCCAGAGGTTCGTTCAGCGGGGCAGTACGCGACAGACAAGGCCGTTTTGAGGCAGCGCACGGGGGCGATCTTTTTCTGGATGAAGTGGGGGATCTGCCCCTTGCCACGCAGGTCAAGCTGCTGCGCGTGCTTGAGACAAAGCATATCGAGCGGGTGGGGGAAAACAGGTCGCGGGCGGTTGATGTACGGATCATCTGTGCCACCCATAGGGATCTCGGCAACCTTGTCCGGACAGGACAGTTCCGCGAAGACCTGCTGTTCCGCATCAACGTCATTCCCGTGGTACTGCCTGCGCTGCGTCAGCGCGCGGAAGATATTCCGCTGCTGGCAGCGCATTTTGTTGCGGGTATCCGGCAGAGAACAGGCAAGGATATCGAAGGGTTTACTCCTGATGCCATGCACCGCCTGACAGCCTACGACTGGCCGGGCAATGTGCGCGAACTGCGCAGCGCCGTTGAGTATGCCTTTGTGCTGGCTGACCGCGGGCGGCTGGGGGTGGAACATCTGCCGGCACACATCACGGGAACCCGTGCGGAGTGTTGTCCTCAGACTCTGCATGTCGCTTCCTTTGCCGGGGAGGAGCTGGCTGCACAGCAAGCGGAACAGCGGAATCAGGAACACGATGAGCTGCTGCGGGCACTGCGCCGGACCGGTGGCAATATGGCTGCAGCGGCGCGCCTGCTGGGCGTGCACAGAGGCACGGTGCGTAACAGAATGCTGAAATACGGCATGAACCTGCGTAAGGAAATACGTGACGGAGCCACTGAAGAATGAAAACTGGACGCCGCCTCCGGCTATGCCCTGGCGACCACACTGTGCGGCACCTCGGCTGACCGTTGCAGGCCGGTGCCGCGTGCAACCCCGCCGGAGCGTGTAGAGGCGTCTTCTCCCCAAGCCGGCTCGTCTCCGGCGACCGCCAGATGGTCGGGTGCCCTGACGCTGTTGCTTGCTGGTGGAAATTTACGTGTGCCAACGGGCACCGGAAGCGACGTCCATGATGACTGTATCGGCTTGCGGGCAGTATTCTTTACCTTGTTTACTTTTTAAAAAAATTCAGTTGACACCGGTACCTCGTTTCTATAGATAAACCACCGACGGGCGGTTAGCTCAGCTGGGAGAGCATCGGCCTTACAAGCCGAGGGTCACAGGTTCGAGCCCTGTACCGCCCACCATAGTGAAAGCAACGGGCTAGAGGAATTTCCTCTAGCCCGTTTTTTCGTGGGGATAAGTTTCTTGCGGCTTTTTGCGGTCAATGCAGGTTGCCCGCATGGCAGGCGCTCCGCTCAGACAACCCGAGTGCCCCGGCGTTTACACCGGCAGCTCGACCGTAAGCACAACGGCAAGCCCGACTTTTTTTGTGTCGTGTGGTTGCAGTACGCAAACGGCAAGGCAGGCTGGAAGACCGTCGGCGCTCACTCCAAAGGCATGTGCCCGGCGCGTGCCAGTGTCCTGCGTAAGTACTGCAAGGGCAGCAGCACGCAGACAATACGCCTGCCTGCCGCATTCTTTCACGGTCGGTCATGCCGTAGAAAGGACTCTCGGCATCGTGCGGCTGTCCGCCTGTCTCAAACTGCATGGAAATGCTGATCACCAGCCTGCTGCCATCCGGCCAGAGGCCGGTTTATTCCCGATTATACATATCGTTCATGGTACTTTCCTTGCTGCTGTTGTGTTGCTCGCGGCCTTCAGAAGAGGCTCGTGAGCGGGCGGCTTATTCTGTTTTAAGAAAAGGATAGTCCGTGTACCCTGCCGCGCCGCCGCCACCGAAAATGGTGTGCGTGTCCGTGATGGTATTCAGAGGTGCACCCTGCCGTACCCGTTCGGCAAAGTCCGGGTTGGCCAGTATCTTGCGGCCGAAGCCTGCAAGATCGATGAGACCGGTACTGATAAGCACTTCGGCTTCCTGTGGTGTTTTATTGCCTGTGGCGATGATGCGTCCTTTGAAAGCTGACCGCAGGTCGTGACGGAACTGAACGGGAATCTGCGGGGCATCGTCCCAGTCGGCTTCGCACAGGTGCAAATACCCTGCACCCAGCGAATCCAGCATGGCGGCCGCCAGCATGATGGTGTTCAGAATTTCCGGGTCGTCCATATCTTTGAACTTGATGAACGGCGACAGGCGTACTCCCACTTTGTCCTTGCCGGTCTGTGCGATGACCGCCTGTGTCACTTCACGCAGAAAGCGGATTCTTGCGGCAGGCGAACCACCGTAACTGTCAGTGCGTTTGTTGGAGTTGCTGCGCAGAAACTGGTCTATAAGGTAGCCGTTGGCCCCGTGTATCTCCACCCCGTCAAATCCTGCCTCCATGGCATTGCGTGCTGCGCGGGCAAAATCGGCTGTGGTGGCTGCGATGTCGTCGGGTGTCATTTCCCGTGGTTTGTCCACAGGGATGAATGTGACGTCTTTTGCGCCGCCGGAGCCTGTCAGATACACCACTGTGTCACGGGCGATGCATCCGCTGGGCGCCAGAGGCTGCAATCCGTTTACAACCGCGGATCCGACCCGGCCCACGTGCCATAACTGCATATAAATTGTGCCGCCGCGGCTGTGTACGGCGTCGGTCACCTGTTTCCATCCGGCCACCTGCTGCGGGGTGTGAATACCCGGTGTTCCGGCGTAACCCTGCCCTTGTACAGAAATCTGAGTGGCCTCGGTGATGATGAGTCCGGCGGAAGCGCGCTGGCCGTAATATTGCGCCATCAGACTGTTGGGTACATTACCCGGCTGTGTGCTGCGCGACCGTGTCATGGGTGCCATGACAATGCGGTTGGCAAGGGGGTTCTGCCCCAGCATGATGTCAGAAAAAAGATAGGGGTACTGCATGGCGGTCTCCTTTTATATCCATGTGGTCACTGCGGTGATGTGCTGGCGTGTCTTGGGGCGCGGCTCATGTTTGCGGTAGCCGAAGGCGCATATATGCCCGATGGTGTATTTCTGCAGATCTATGTTCAGCTCTGCGGCAAGAACCGCATCGAACTGTTCGCGGTCGAACCCTTCTATGGGGCAGCTGTCTATGCCTATCAGCGCCGCGGCAGTCATCATGTTGGCCAGCGGGATATACGTCTGATGTGCCGCCCAGTCGGCAAGGGCGCGTTCAGACTCCAGCAGGTTGAAATCTTTTTCCTGAAACGTTTTAAAAAATTCCCCTTTTACTTCAGCTGTCTCCGGAGGTAACTTCTGGATGTCTTTCATGAATGTCTGGATGTAGGTGCTGTCGTAGCGCATGAAGTAGGGCTTTTTGACCAGAGTGAAGACCACATGGCTTGCGGTGGGCAATTGTCTCCGGGCGCCCCAGCTGCACGGAATGAACTTTTCGCGAACGGCCATGTCTTGCACCACCAGAAAGTGCCATGGCTCAAAGCCGAAGGAACTGGGCGAAAGACGGGCTGTTTCCATAAGGAAATCGAAGTCTTCTGCAGATATGGTGCGGTCTTCGTCAAACTCTTTGCAGGCGTGGCGAAACCTGAAAGCGTCAAGGATTTCTTTTTTAAGCATGGTCTGTACCTTCAGAAATTTACAGGGTTCATGGAATGAATGCGGATATGGCGGATAAGCGGGCGTGTTGCCGCAAGAAAGTTACGGAAGGAAGGTGCGGCTTCGTGCCGGTCAAGATGGTCGCGGCTCTGCCACTCTTCGTACATGAAGAAAAGTCCGGCGTTTTCCGTACTGCTGTGCAGCCGGTACACCAGACAGCCTTCTTCTGTCTGCGAGCTGCCGGCCAGCATTTCCAGCTCTTTCTGCAGGGCGGCGGCGCATGATTCCCGTGCTTCGATATGGGCGATGATGCAGATTTTCATGGCGGTTCCTGTGTTTTATATTTTATATTATCGATAATACGTGAAGTGCTTGTGTCGCAATCCCGCTGCACATCTTGTATGCGTCAGGCCAGTTCGTGATAATGATGTTCCAGCGCGTCCACCGCCTGCTGCAATTCGTTACGGCGCAGCGCTTCAATAACGGGCGGATGCAGTGGCAGGGCCTTTTCCAGCGTCACCCCCATGGTGGTGAGGGTGTGCTTCATGTATTGCGGCAGATGCAGCGAATCCCAGACCTGCAGCATGCGGTTGTTGTTTGCCGCTTTAACCAGTTGCCTGTGAAAGAGGTTGTTGTACCGGATGTATCCGTCAAAATCACCGGCAGCACATGCCTGTTCCATGCTCTGCTGCAAAGGCGCCAGTGCGGTTGCCAGCTCCTGCGGCAGCATACGCAGCTTTTTCAGCGCTCCTACTTCGACGGCCTGCCTGACTTCGTATATCTCGCGCACCTCTTCGGTGGAAAACTGGCGTACCCGAACACCGACATTGGGGATATGCTCCAGATGGCCGCTGGTTATCAGGCATTGAATGGCTTCGCGCACCGGTGCCTGACTTACCTGCAGAGCCTCGGAAATAGGTACGATTTTCAGGCGTTCACCGGGTACAAGTTCACCGGAGATTATTTTGTCGTGTAAAATCCGTCTGACCTGCTCCTTGAGCGATTCCCTTTTTACCTGTACCGTTTTCATGGTCGTGTCCTTTGTGTTTTGATATTATATATTATCGATAATGAAAGCTGTCAAGCAGGCACCTGCATTTTTTGTTGTAACGGTTCTGTTGCATGCAAACTGCGATATGCCCGAATATCATGTGGTTATTTCCAGCTCTTCCTTGTGTGTATATCAGAGTGACAGTGGCTGGAGGCCGGATTGATGCCGGACGGAGGTGGATGTGACTGAAAAGGAAAAAATGATCGCGGGGCAGTTGTATAATGCCGGCGACGCGGAGCTGACAGCGCTGAGGCTGGCGTGCCGCAGGCTGCTGCACTCGTTTAATCATGCGCATCCTGACAATGCCGCGGATGCGGCCGGTGTGCTGGCGCAGCTGTTGGGCGGTAGCGGGGCAGGTCTGCAGATTATGCCGCCGTTTCATTGCGATTACGGGTTCAATATTACCGTAGGCTGCAATGTCTTCATGAATTATAATTGTATCATTCTGGATTCCGCACCGGTTCACATCGGCGACAATGTCATGTTCGGCCCGTCTGTGTCGCTGTATACTGCAACGCACCCCGCAGATGCTGCCAAGCGGCTTGAAGGGCCGGAGCTGGGGCTTGCCATCAGCGTGGGGGACAATGCGTGGATAGGCGGGGCAGCTGTCATCTGTCCCGGTGTGCAGGTGGGCCGCAACGCCGTTGTCGCCGCGGGCGCGGTAGTAACCAGAGACGTGCCGGACAATGTGGTGGTGGCAGGCAATCCGGCGCGGATAATCAGGCAGCTGTAGAGCAGTGTGTATTGAGCGGCCCGCGTAGTACCGGCTGCAGGCGCCTTGTACATGCCTGTGGGGGGATCGGGCCCGCCATATCCCTCCGGCCCGCCTTATCCGCCATATCCGCCATATCCGCCATATCCGCCATATCTGTCAGATACCTCCGGCCGGAGCAGGAAAAATATGACGGCCGGGAATGCACCGTACGGCCGCAGGCGGCAGGGGCACGCAGGTGTCTGGGGCAGGATTTGTCTGAGACAGGATTTTTCTGGGACAGGATTTTTCTGGGACAGAGTTTGTCAGGGACAGGATTTGTCAGGGGCAGGATTTGTCTGGGGCAGCGGCATCATGCTGCAGCTTTACCTGAAGTTGCGGACTTGCGGGGGGACTCTCACCGGCATATGGTGCCGGTTTCGCGCTGTTTTTGCTTCGGGCTGGTGCGCGTGTCCTGCATCCGGTGCAGCGTGTTTCCGCATGCACGCCCTGCTTTTTTGTACTTTTGATCAACAATTTCAGTAGATGAAAACCATGAAGAGAACATCCGGCCTGCCGGCCCTGCTGACCCTTATGTATTGTATCGGCCTCTGCGGGGCATGGGCGTTGCTGTACGGTGCTGCCGACAGATGGTGGCCTGTTTCGCTTTTACTGTTCGGTCCCCGCTGGATGCTGGGGCTGCCTCTGCTTGTTCTGCTTCCGTGGGCGGTGTTGCGTCACCGGCTGCTTTTAATTCCGCTGGGCTTTGCTGCCGTGGTGCTGGCCGGTCCCGTCATGGGATTTCAGGTGGCGCAGGAACAGAATGGTGTGCCGTCAGGCGCGCGTATCAGGGTGCTTTCCTGCAACCTGCGGGTCGGAGAAGCTGATTTTGAAGCTCTGTCGCGGGTAGTGCGTGAGTACGATGTGGATGTGGTGGCAGTGCAGGAGTACATCGGGGACCGCAGGCTTACTCTGCCGGAAGGCTGGCAGGGGAAGCGTGACGGCCAGGTTGCCGTGTATTCGCGTTTTCCGCTGCAGGTGGGGGAAGCGCTGAAACTGCACAGGGGCGGACGCAAGTGGAAACGGCAGACGGTGCTGCCGGCGGTTATCCGTACTCCCGCGGGGCCGGTGGCTTTTTTTGCCGTGCACCTGCCCAGCGCGCGCTACGGACTGCAGCATCTGCTGGACAGACGCAAACTGATCAATCCGGAAAAAGCCGGTCTGCTTGAAGCGGAGACAAGGGCGCGTGAAGAGGCCTCAATGCTTGCCCGCGCCATGGTGGACCGGGCAGTCCTGCCGGTCATTGTGGCGGGTGACTTCAACCTGCCGCGCGAGAGTTATATTTTTCGCAGATACTGGAGTGATATGAGCGATGCATCCGTACTGCTTACCGGTTACGGGTGGACGTTTTTTGAAAGTCTGCGGGGGCTGCCGGTCATGCTGGCTGTAGACAGAGTGCTGGCCGGCAACGGGGCCGAGGCCCGCTGGTTCCGCGTGGGGCCGGATGTGGATTCCGATCACAGACCTGTCATAGCTGATGTTGTGCTTACCCCTGCGGGGTGATTTTGCCGCGGCGCCGCTGCGGGTATGAATAAAAGGCTGCTCCGGGACGTTGTTCCGGGGCAGCCTTTGTGTTGCAGGATGAACGGAGCAGCTGAACTGCCGTATCAGGAGGTGGCAGGTTTTTCGGCACTGCGACCGCGCAGCATCAGTGTGACGCCCAGTGCAGCGGCGGTGCCGGCACCGCCCAGTACGGCAATGACAAAGGGTTTGGAGTCCCATTGCAGCGAAATGGTTTCCATGGCCACGGCGCCGCACAGAAAAAAGAAGAACGTGACCAGCGAGGCGGCGGCGCCGGCGTTGCGGTCCACCTGTTCCAGAATCATATGATTGCTGATGGGGCGGCTCATGCCCAGAAACATGGTGTAGCAGAACATGGTCACCGCAAAGCTGACCGGGGTTTCGTTTCCGAAGACAAACATGGCCAGCACAGAAAGCAGCATGCCGACGAACGAGACAAACAGTATGGTGCGTGAAGCAAGCCCGACGCATAACCGTGAGCAGAGAAAAGAACCGAGCATGAGTGAGAAGGCGTTGAAAGCGAAATACAGGCCGTATTGCTGCTCGGAACTGCCGAACCCGCTGATGTAAATATTTGAAGAACCGGCGATGAAGGCGAAAAACGCCAGCCCGGGAAGGGCAAAGGCCACCGCGTACACCATGAAAGGCGCGTTGCTGAACAGGGTGACATAGCGTTTAAGCGCCGCGGCCGCTCCTCCGCTTGCTTTGCTGGTCAACGGTTCGCGCAGGCGGAATGCCCCGTACAGGGCAAAAAGGGCAAGCGCTCCCTGCAGCACAAAGATGCCCCGCCACGAAACATGCTGCAGCATGAACGCCCCGATGGTGGGGGCAGCCATGGGACACAGCGGAACAATGACACCGATGTACGCCAGCAGTTTTTTGCGTTGCTCACCGGTGTACATGTCTTTGGCCAGCGCAAAGCTGAGTGCCGATGCCGCGGCGGCCCCCACGGCCTGAACCGCACGGGCGGCCACCAGCGTGGTTATGGACTGCGATGCGGCGCACAACAGGCTGCCCGCAATGAACAGCAGAATGCCCCATAGCAGCACGGGGCGCCTGCCGAACCTGTCGGAAAGCGGACCGTGGATAAGCAGAAAGCTGCTGAACGTGACAAAAAAGACCACCAGAGAAAGGTTGGCCTGAGCCAGCGGAATGTTCCACAGCGTGCACAGCGTCGGGATGGCAGGAAGGTACATGTCTGTGGACAGGGCGGGAAAAGCCGCCAGAAGCAGTATAAGGATGAAATCGGGCATGGGGCCTGCAGGGGTAGATGGTTACAGGGTGGAGAACGCCTGCGTGTTGTCTTCCAGAATATGCAGCAGACGCAGCAGCAGGCGGCGTTCTCGGGCCGAAAGACCGGCGGCCAGCTCGCTGTTTACGGCGTTGAGACGCCTGTGTATCTCGTGTTCCAGCCGTGCCGCCTTTGGCGTGGCGTGCACAATGTTCATGCGCCTGTTGTCGCAGGCCGGTTTCCGGGTGATGAAACCCTTCTGTTCCAGCGCTTTCAGTGCCCGCGCTGTGGTACTTTTGTCCATGGCGGTCAGCTCTGCCAGCTGTTCCTGAGAACAGTCGCCGTAGCGCAGCAGCGCGATGACAAAAGGATATTGTCCTGCTCCCAGATCCAGCTGTGCCAGCGTTTCTGTGAGGCGCATTCTCATTTTGCGGGCAACCAGTGCGATGGCCCTGCCTATGCTGGTTCTGCGGCTGCGGTACAGCGGGGCTTCAGCGCAGGGGCAGGCTCCGGCCGGACAGGCCTGTGCCGGTCGAGCAACCGCGTGTTGTCGGGGTCTGCGTAACAGTGGCCGGGGTTTTGCTTTGTGCGGAATGGTGTGCGGCATGGTGATGTAAAAAATGATTGTTGCAGATGCAACTATTAGCGCCGGCTGGTTGTCCGGTCAATACGCTGTGTAAAAAAAGTCTCTCATCGTTGGGAAGGCAAAAAAAGGCGGACCGTAAGGCCCGCCTCTGCAGTGGTGTTCGGGGTACGGTTACGCCGCCCTGATGCGGAAGAAGATGGAGTACAGCACCGGCACTACGATGAGGGTGAGAATGGAGGCAAAGGTGAGACCTGCCATGATTGTCACCGCCATGGCCACAAAAAACGCATCGGTAAGTAGCGGCAGCATGCCCAGCACGGTGGTGCTGGCAGCCATGAGAACCGGCCGCATACGACTGACCGAAGAGTCCAGAATGGCATGGTACCTGTCTTTGCCGGACCGTATCTGGGTGTCTATTTCGTCCAGCAGCACGATGGCGTTTTTAATGAGCATTCCGGAAAGGCTCAGGAATCCGAGCAGGGCCATGAAGCCGAATGGCTGTCCGGCGGCCAGCAGCCCCCATGTGACGCCGATGAAAGCCAGCGGCACGGTAAGCCAGATGATAAGCGGCTGGCGCAGCGCGTTGAACAGCATGACGGTGATAAGCACCATCATGGCCAGCGTGGGCGGTATGGAACTGAACAGCGCGGCCTGTGCGTCGCGGCTGTCTTCATACTCGCCGCCCCATTCCAGTGTGTATCCGCGGGGCAGCGGCATGGATTCCAGCACCGGCCGCAGTTCTTTGAACAGTGCACTGGGCTGGCCGGAAACCTGCTCGCACGCCACCGTGATGGTCGGCTTGCGGAAGCGTGACTGTCTGATGTTGTCGACCATGCGGGTTTCAAACGAAGAGACAAGCTGCCCCACGGGAATCATGGCTTTGGCGGTGGGGCTCCACGCCTGCACGTCGGCAAGCCGCGATGCGTCGTTCATTTCGTCCGCCGGCGGCCGCGCGATGATGGGAATAAGGGTGTCATCTTCGCGGTAGATACCCACAGTGGTGCCGGATGATGCGGTGCGCAGCGCGGTGGCGATGTCCGGACGTGTGATGCCTGCCCTGCGGGCGGAGGCATCGTTGACCACGGGGACAACCTGCTTGACTTTCTGGCGCCAGTTGTCGCGTATGCCGCGGGCATTGGGGTTGGTGCGTATCAGTTCCTGCGCCTGTACCGAAAGTCGTCGCAGAACTTCGGGGTCGGGCCCGCTGAAACGCACTTCAATGGGGTCGTCTCTGCCGGGGCCCAGACGGATTTTCTTGAATTTAAAGAACGCCGCGGGGAACCGCTCCTCCAGTTCGGGGCGGTAATCTGCTATTATGGAATCAATCTGCCGGTAATCTTTGACGGTGACGATTATCTGCCCGTAGTTGGGGTATTTTTTTTCCGGTGCATAAACAAGCATGAAACGCGGGGCACCGCCGCCCACAAAGCTGCTGGTAAAAGCCACCCGGTCGTCTTTTTTCAGGGCTTCTTCCATCAGGTGCATGTCTGCACTGGTGGTGCGTATGTCGGTTCCTTCAGGCTTCCAGTAGTCGAGCAGAAACTGCGGCTGGGTTGAAGGCGGGAAAAAGCTCTGTTCCAGCAGGCCGAAACCGGCCACGGACAACCCCAGCAGCACAACCATGGTGCCGACGGTGAACCAGCGGTAATGGAGGCATTTGTCCAGCAGGGCGCGGTAGCTGCGGAAGATGATGCCCCCGTAGGGATCTTTCGCAGTGTCTTCACCGCCTTTGAGAAACATTTCGCAGAACAGCGGCGTGATGGTGATGGCTGTGACCCAGCTGAGCATGAGGGAGATGAGCAGCACCCAGAAAAGTGAGCCGCAGTATTCTCCGGTATTGTCTTCTGAAAGGCCGATGGCCGAAAATGCCATGATGGCGATGACGGTGGCGCCCAGCAGCGGCCAGATGTTCTGCTTTACCACGTCGCGCGCCGCTTCCAGCCGGTTGTCCCCTTTCTGGATGCGTATCAGCATTCCTTCGGTGACCACGATGGCGTTATCCACCAGCATGCCCAGCGCGATAATAAGCGCCCCCAGCGATATGCGCTGCAGTTCGATGTCCATCATCTTCATGAAAATGAACGACCCGCAGACGGTGATGAGCAGAATGGCGCCGATGAGAATGCCGCTGCGCAGCCCCATGAAAATCATCAGCACGCCGATGACGATGGCAATGGCTTCCAGCAGGCTGACGGCAAAGTTGTTCACCGCCTTGGTCACATAGTCCGGCTGGAAATATATTTTGTCGATGTTGATGCCCACGGGGGTCACGCCGTCCAGTTCTGCAAGGCGCTTGTCCACGCGTTCGCCCAGTGTGACTATATTGCCGCCGGGAGCCAGCGAAATGCCCACGGCCACAGCCATTCTGCCGTTGTGGCGCATGATGGTTGTGGGCTGCTGCACATAGTCGCGCCGTATGGTGGCTATGTCTTTCAGATACACCAGCCGCGGGGCGGCGGGGTCGTTGATGAACAGATTGCCCAGCTCTTCCACGGAACGGATTTCGCCGGTGGGATGAATGCG